>Ga0070741_10020802_pt1 | contig 10281 bp, 9 predicted proteins | sample Coa_R1_4_FD_66440 | JGI IMG/M metagenome (GOLD analysis project Ga0070741, IMG submission 66440) | Surface soil microbial communities from Centralia Pennsylvania, which are recovering from an underground coalmine fire - Coalmine... | ecosystem: Environmental > Terrestrial > Soil > Unclassified ...
AGGTCGTAGTCGTTGCGCTCGTACAGCATCTCGGTGAGCTTGCGCAGGAACACCTCGCGCCGGATCGATTCGCCCTTCCCGACGTGCAGCGACTCGCCCATGTAGTCCTCGACAGAGCCGATGCCGTAAATGCAGCTGATGCTTGCCACGACGAGCACGTCGCGCCGCGTGAGCAGCGCCTGCGTGGTCGAGTGACGCATCCGGTCGATGTCCTCGTTACGGCTCGAGTCCTTCTCTATATATGTGTCGGTTCGGGCGATGTAGGCCTCGGGCTGGTAGTAGTCGTAGTAGCTGACGAAGTACTCGACCGAGTTCTCGGGCAGAAGGCGCCGGAACTCCGCGCACAGTTGCGCGGCGAGCGTCTTGTTCGGGCTCAGCACCAGGACCGGCCGCTGCAGCTCCTGCACCGCCCAGGCCATCACGTTCGTCTTGCCGCTTCCCGTCACCCCGAGCAGGACCTGCTGGGAAAGGCCACTGTTGACGCCGTCCACCAGCTGCGCGATCGCCTGCGGCTGGTCCCCCGCCGGTTTGAAGGGTGCGTCGACTCGAAAGCGGGAGGGCACGGCCACTCCATTCTAAGTCGCACAAACGTTCGATGGAAGGGTATCCGGAGCTTCGGGCCGCGTTACCCAATCATCGGAATCTTCTATTCGGGAGGCGAGTGATGAAAGACGAGATCGAGGGCAAGGCGCACGAGCTGAAGGGCAAGTTGACCGGTGACAAGTCGGAGGAGATGAAGGGTAAGGCGGAGCAGGCCGGCGACAAGCTCAAGCGGACCGGCCGCGACATTCGCGACGACATCCGCGAGAGCTCGGACGAGAATCGCGAAGAGAAGGACGCCGAGGAGCGCGACCGCGAGGCGGGCACCGTCCGCGAGCAGCGCCCCTGGTAAGCGATCTCTAAGGCAGGGCCAGGATCATCGCGTCGACGACCGATCCGGCCTTGATGCTCTCCCCCGCCGGCACGCGGACGAGGGCGTGAGCACCGGAGATCGAGAGCAGGCGTGACGAGGACTGGGACCCGGTCGTCTCGGCGACCAGGTCCCGCCCGTCACGGCGCAGCGTGACGCGCTGGTATTCCGTGCGGTCGGGAGCCGCCTTCGCGTCGTAGCCCAGGACGACCGGGAGGACCGGACGCTGCAGGCCCGCGAATCCCTGCATCTTGCGCAGGGCGGGCCTGACGAACACCTCGAACGTGACGAGGGAGGACACCGGGAACCCAGGCAGACCGAAGGCGAGCCGTCCTTCGGCGAGCACGGCGAACGTGAACGGTTTGCCCGGCTTGAGCTTGACGCGGCCGATCATGACTCGACCAAGCGACTCGAGCAGAGGCTTGACCAGGTCATGGGTGCCGACCGACACGCCGCCGGACGTGACGAGCGCGTCGGCGTCCGTGAGCGCTTCGACGACAAGTGCGCGGAGTGGCTCGGGCTCGTCGGGCGCGATGCCGAGAAGCCGGACGTCCGCACCGGCTTCACGCAACGCCGCGAGGAGCGCCCATCGGTTGGAGTCGGGGATCTGGCCGTCGCGCGGGGTCTCGCCTACCTCGACCAGCTCGTCGCCTGTCGACATCAGGGCCACCCGCGGCCTTCGCCTCACGGGCACGCGCGCCAGTCCGACCGCGGCCGCGACTCCGATCTCGGCCGCGCCGAGCTGGACCCCACGTTCGAGCACACGCTGCCCCGCGACGACGTCGTCCCCGACCCGGTGGAAGTTGGTCCCCGGCTGGAGCGAACCGGGCACCCCCACCGAGTCTCCGTCCAGCTGCACGTCCTCGACCATCACGACGCAGTCCGCGCCCTCCGGCACGACACCGCCGGTCAGGATGCGAACCGCGGATCCGGGAGCAAGCGGCGAGCCGAACGGCCGGCCGGCCGCCGATTCGCCGGCGATGTGCAGGGTCTTTCCTCCGTCCGCCGCGCGCATGGCAAACCCATCGACCGCGCTGGAAGGGAAAGGCGGGAGGTCGGCGGGCGCGAAGAGATCGCCGGCGAGCACTCGACCCAGGGCGCCGGCGAGGCTGACCTCCTCGGCACCCAGCACCGGTGTGTTCTCCAGGACCGTGTCGGCCGCTTCGCCGGCCGCGACCAGGGGGTAGGCGGAGACTCTCAACTACTCGTAGTGCAGCACGCGCGCCGGGTCCTGGCGAGCGGCGCGAACGGCGGGCAGCAGCCCGCTTACCGTGCTGAGCACGACGGCGAGGACCACGGCCAGCACAACCACGACCGCGTCGAAACGGAACACCTCGAATCCAGTCCCGGTGACCGACGCCGTCAGGCGGTCGACGGCGGCATTGCCGAGCCGCCCAAGTCCGGCGGCGACCAGAGCGCCGATCAGGCCACCGGCGAGCCCGATCACCGCGGCCTCGGCGATGAAGATCAGCAGCACGTCCCGCGAACGCGAGCCGAGAGCCTTCAGCACGCCGATCTCCTTGGTCTTCTCCAGGACGGCCGTGTACATGGTGTTGGCGATGCCCAGGCACGCGAGCATCAGCGCGACGACGGCCAGCCCGAGCAGCGCGATGCGCAGCTTGCCGAGCAGGTCTTCGAAGCCGCGGAACTGGTCACCGAAGGTCTGGGCCTGGAAGCCGAGAGCCTGCACGTGCTTCTTCAATCCCTCGACGGCCAGCCCGGAGTCCGCGAGCAGCGTGATGTCGGAGTACTCGGCGCCCTTCCACGCGTTGGGCTGCGCAAGGCTGGACCAGTACGAACGCATGACGCCGTTGGGGACGAAGCCGCCCGGAGTGCCCGCGGGCATGTCGTCGCCCGAGACGACGCCGACGACTAGCAGCTGCAGCGGGGCCGCCTGGCTCACCTTGTTGGGGCTCAGCGAGGGAACGAGGCCGCCGGACACGGCGCTGAACGTGACGTGGATCCCCAGCGCGGCCGCCGCGTTGGTGTAGCCGAGGGCCGCCGCCTCGCTGTCGGTGAGCAGGATCTCGGCCGCGCCGTCCGAGTGCGGCAGCCGGCCGGCCGTGACCGGAGGAACCGCGCTCGACCACCCCAGGGGCGGAAGCGACACGATGTCTCCCGCCGGGGCCGCCGCGGCCCCGGTCCCCGTCGCGGCGAACGTGCCGGTCATCCCGATATCCCCCCATGCCTGCTTTACGTGAGGCATCTGGCTCATCGCCGTCAGCGTGGCGGCGCTGAAACCAGGCGACCCGGCGATGGGATAGACCGCGACCTGGTGGACCTGGCTCGTCGCCAGGGCCGGGGCTCCCAGGGCCTGCTGCAGGCCGCCCGCGAGGGCGACGATCAGGCTCATGGCCGCGATGCCGATGGCCACGCCGGTGGTCGTGAGCGCGGTCCTCAACGGTCGGCGCGCGGCGCTGCCGAGCCCCGCCTGCAGCACGTCGCGCCAGTGCATGCGGGCCGCCTGGTCGACGGGCTCCTGGCTGCGGACAGTCGGCCTGCCCGATTCGAGCTCGACCGCGCGGCCGTCGATCATGCGCACGACTCGCCGGGCGTGCCGCGCCACCTCCGGGTCGTGCGTCACGAGGACCACCGTTGCGCCGCGCCTGCTCAGGTCCTCGAGCAGCGTGAGCACCGCCTGGCCGGCAGCCGAGTCCAGGCTGCCGGTCGGCTCGTCGGCCAGGATGAGGCCCGGCCGGTTGGCAAGCGCACGCGCCACGGCCACGCGCTGCTGCTCGCCGCCCGAAAGGCGACCCGCCTTCCAGCGAGCGCGCTCTTCGAGACCGACGAGCGCCAGGAGGTGGCGCGCCCGGCGACGCCGTTCCTCGGGCTCGAGCCCTGCCAGCGTCATCGGCAGCGCGACGTTTTCTTCGGCGGTCATGGACGCGATGAGGTTGAAGCTCTGGAAGATCGTGCTCACACGCTGCAGGCGATAGTCGGCCAGGTCGCGGTCCGGCAGCTCGCCCAGGGCCATGCCGGCACCGTAGACGTGGCCCGTCGTCGGCCTGTCGAGGCCGGCCATCAGGGAGAGCAGGGTGCTCTTGCCGCAACCGGAGGGCCCGACGATGGCGACGAACTCGCCCGGGCCGATGTCGAGGGTCACGTCGCGCAGCGCGCTGACGTGCCCTTCGCGCGGCCCTCCGAACTCCCGCGACACGTGGTCCAGGCGAAGGCCTACCGCCTGGCTGAGCAGATCCCTGAAGCCGTCCGCGGGCGGCGGTGGGGGCGTTTCGCCGGCGGCCGCGACCACCTCGGTGTCCGCCAGCGGAGACGGCTTTCCGGTGACTGCGCCCGCCGCGGCCTCGAGCATGGCGTTGACCTTCGCCCGCGCGCGCTTCCGGCGCCGCCTTGTGGGGAGTGCCGGTTCGTTGTCGCTGTCGACGGCCGTGGCCACCGGCTGAGTCTAAGCGCTCACTTAACGGCCGGAGCCCTGGTTGGCGACCTGCTGCTCGACCCAGTCGAGGAAGGCCTGCGACCCGCCGTCGATGGGCACCTGCATGATCTCTGGAATCTTGTAGGCGTGATGGGACCGGATGAACTCCTGGACGGCGCCCGACCGCGATTCGAGCGTCGTCACCATCAGGAGCGCCTCGTGCTCGCGCTGGAGCTGACCGTCCATGTAGTAGAAGGAATGGACGGTCGGGACGACCGAGCAGGAAGCCGCCAGGTGCTCGACGACGAGCGCTTCGCCGAGCCTCTCGGCGTCGTCACGACCGCCCGTTGTGACCATGATCAAAGTGGCCTTCTCCCCCATCCCCGTCAATTGTCAATCTTTCGGGGCCGGTCGAGCCACACCGTGCCGGCCAGGGCGGCGATGAGGCCGAGCAGGAGACCGCCGACGACGTCCGACTGCCAGTGCACGTCGAGGTACAGGCGGTCGATCGCGACGAGGACGGCGATGATCACCGCGACAGGCATCGCCGCGGCCTGCACCGCGCGCGATGGCGATAGGCGCCGGATGACGAAGGCCAGGATGCCGTACGTGACTATCGCGCGCACCATGTGGCCGCTGGGGAAGCTGTTACCGATGGCCGACCCTTCTATGAGGTCCGTGACGCTCGGTCCATCCGCGTGCGACAGCGTGTGGGGCGGTCCGGGATGGAAGAACAGCAGCTTGTAAAGGATCTCGAGGCCGACGGCGCCGGCGAAAGCCAGCACCACCAGCGAGTCCCAGCCGAAGCCGCCACGCAAGAGGTATATGAAGAGTCCGAGCATCAAAAGGCTCGTCAGCTCGAGCCCGCCCAGCTCTGCGATCGCCTGGAACAGCGCGTGCAGTGACTCGTTCCAGGCGCGGTGCATTGCCTGCGCTACGTCGTGGTCGAAACCGGTCAGGACGCCGCCGCTGATCAGCATCGTCAGGCCGACGAACGCGAGCGACAGCGCCGCGATCGCGAGCAGGCGTGGCGCTAGCGCTGGCAACGGCGGCAGAAGACCGTGGTGCGGCCCGCGATGTGGATGACGCTGAGCGGCCGGCCGCACGTGAAGCAGGGCTCGCCCGCTCGCCCGTAGACGAGGAGCTTCTCCTGCTGACCTCCGAGCTCGCCCCATGCGTCGCGGTACGTGTCGACGCTGCTCCCCCGGTTGAGGATCGCCGTCGCGAGGGACTGCCGCAGCGATTCGTGCAGGCGGGCCGCCGACTTGCGGCTGACGCTCGCCGCGATCCGGTCCGGTCGCAGCCGTGCCTTGTGGAGCGACTCGTCGGCGTAGATGTTGCCGACGCCCGCCACCGCGGCCTGGTCGAGCAGCACGGCCTTCAAGGACGTCCGGCGGCGGTGCAGCCGCTCGTACAGCTCACCGGCGGCAAACGCCGGGTCGATCGGTTCCGGCCCCAGCTTCGGCATCTTGCGCGAGGCGAGCAACGACTCCTGCGTGCCGAGGAGGAGGCGGCCAAAACGTCGCGGATCTCGATAGCGGAGCTGGCGGCCGTCGTCGAGGGTGAAAACCGCGTGCGTGTGCTTGAGCATCGGGGTCTCGGGCGCGACGAGCCGCAGCTGCCCCGTCATGCCGAGATGCACGACCAGGAGGAGGTCGTTGCCGAGCTCGAGCAGGATGTACTTGCCGCGCCTGCGCACCGACTCGATGCGCAACCCCGCCACCGAGTCGGCGAACACCTCGGGCTCGGGATGGCGGACGATCGTCGGAAAGCTCAGGTCGCAACGCAGGATCGTGCGCCCGACGAGATGCGGCCGCAGGTCCGCGGCGATCGTCTCGACCTCCGGAAGCTCAGGCAAGCGTGAGCCTCCGAGCCGCATGGCGCACGCTCCTCATGCGCGCACGACCGCAAGCTTGGTCATGTCGGCCCAGTTGGGTCCGACCTTCATCTCGACCTCGATGCCGGTCTCGAGCTCGTAGGCGCCGGTCATGACGCGTGGCACCTTCTCCGCGAACTGGTCGAGCTCCGCACGCGGCACCTCGAACAGCAGCTCGTCGTGGACCTGCAGCAGCATCCGGCCCTCGATGTTGTCGGATTCGATCTCCCTCTGGAGGCGGACCATGGCGATCTTGATGATGTCGGCCGCCAGCGACTGCATCGGGAAATTGATGGCCATGCGTTCTGCCGCGCTGCGAAGCTGGAAATTCGGGGAGCGGAGGTCGGGGATCGCTCGCCGCCGCCCGGTCGCGCTGACGACCAGACCTTCTTCGCGCGCCTTGCGTCTCACCTCATCGAGATATTCGCGCAGCCGCGAGTAGGTCGACCAGTACTGGCCGAGGAATTCCCTGGCCACGTCCCCCGTGATGCCCAGCTGCTGCGAGAGGCCGTACTCGCCCTGTCCATAGATCGAGCCGAAGTTCGCGACCTTGGCGAGCCGCCTCTGGTTGGGGTCGACCGACTCGATCGGCACGTTGAACACCGCGGCGGCGGTCGCGGTGTGGATGTCCTGGCCTGCGGCAAACGCGCCGAGGAGCCTGGGGTCGCCGCTCAGGTGCGCGGCGATGCGGAGCTCGATCTGCGAGTAGTCCGCCGAAACCATCACGTGGTCGGGCCGTCCCGCCTTGAAAGCGCGACGGATCCGCTGCCCGAGCTCGGTGCGGATGGGGATGTTCATGAGGTTGGGGTTGGACGAGGCGAGTCGCCCGGTGGCCGTGCTCGCCTGGCCGAATGACGTGTGAACGCGTCCGCTCAGCGGATCGACCAGCTGGGGCAGCGCGTCGACGTACGTCGACTTGAGCTTCGAGAGCTGCCGGTGCTCGAGGATCAGGCCGACGATCGGGTGCTTCTCGCGCAGCGCCTCGAGGGTATCGGCGTCGGTCGAGTACCCGGTCTTGGTGCGTTTGCCCACCGGAAGACGGAGATCCTCGAAGAGCACCTTGGCGAGCTGCTGCGGCGCGTTGAGGTTGAACTTCTGGCCGGCGACCTGCTCGACCTCGGTCTCGATCGCCGCCAGCTGCTTGCCGAGCTCGTCCTGCATGTCCTTCAGGTACGGCACGTCGATCGCGACGCCTTCGGACTCCATGTCCGCGAGCACCCCCGCGAGTGGCAGCTCGATCTCGTGGAACAGGTAATCGACGCCAAGGTTGCGCATCTCGGCTTCGAGCCGCGGCCGCAGGTTGAGGATCGCCTCGGCACGCCGCGCCGCAAACTCGGCCGCCTCGTTGGGCTCGACGGCGGATGGCTTGCGCGCCGCGCGGCCCGTCCCGAGCAGCTGCTCCGTGCCGATCAAGGTGACGTCGAGGAACTCGCGCGCCAGGTCCTCCAGGCGAGGATCGCGCGAACCCGCGCCCAGCAGGTAGGCGGCGAGGAACGTGCTGAATGCCCACTCCCGGCGCCCGCCGCCCAGCGAACGCAGCGCCAGCTCGGTCTCCTTCGCGTCGTGGCCGGAGATGGGGCGCCCTGAAAGGGTGCTGGCGACGGCGTCCATCGCCTCCGGCGCCGCGGCGTAGAACGTGTGAGAGCCGTTCGAGACGCCGAGCCCGCAGATCCTGGCCCCGCGGCCGGTGCCTTCCGTGAACGCGAACACGGCGGCGTTCGAAGATCCGTCGAGCAGGCTCGCCGCCTCGGCCGCGTCGGCCACGACCCGGAGCCCGGCGGGCTCGGGAGCAGGCTCGAAGGCAAGGCTGGGCTGGACCGGTACCTGGTCGGGCGGCGGGAAGCGGCTCAGCAGCTGGCGGAACTCGAGCGTGTCGAAGAGCCGGCGGACCTTCTCGTAGTCGTAACGAGTCCATCGCGCTTTCTCCAGCTCGAGCTCGACGGGCACGTCGCGAACGATCGTGACCATGCGCTTGCCGAGCCTGACCTTGTCCGCATTGGCCACCAGCGACGTCTTCAGGCGACCCTCGGGAAGCTCGTCGACCCGATCAAGTAGGGCCTCAACGGTCCCGAAGTCCTGGACGAGCTTGGCCGCGGTCTTGTCCCCCACACCCGGCACGCCTGGGATGTTGTCCGACGTGTCGCCGCGAAGCGCCTTGAAGTCAATGAGCTGCGCGGGCTCGAAGCCGTATCGCTGCCGCACCTGGTCCGGGCCATAAAGAAAGGTGTCCGTGATGCCACGGCGCGGCACGAGCGCCTCGACCGAGTCCGAAACCAGCTGCAGGCAGTCCAGGTCGCCCGACACGATCGTCACCGCGTGGCCGCGCTCCTCGGCGAGGCGTGAGAGCGTGCCGATCACGTCATCCGCCTCGAACCCCGCCACTCCGTACATCGGGATCGAGAACGCCTCGAGCACCTCGCGCACCAGCTCGATCTGAGGCCGCAGGTCGTCGGGCATGGCTCGCCTGCCGGCCTTGTACTCCGCGTACTCCTTCGAGCGGAAAGTGGGCGCCCCGACGTCGAAGGTCCCGATCGCGAACTCGGGGCGGGACGTCAGAACGATCGCGAGCATCGAGGTGAAGCCGTACACGGCGTTTGTCACCCTGCCGTCCGACGTGCTCATCGGGGGCAATGCGAAGAACGCGCGATAGATGAGGCTGTGCGAGTCGATCAGGATGACCCGCCCCTTTCGACCCTTCGCCACGATGGGATTTTACGGACCCCTGGAAGCCGGTCCGGGCGGCGCCGCCCCGCGTTCAATTAGAAAGGGATGGCGAGGGCCGGAGGGTAGAATGGACCCGCTGATGAAGAACCTCATAGAGGTGTCCGTCGACAGCATCCGCATCCACATGCCGACGGCTCAGCACCTGGTGATCCTCAAAGAGAAAGAGGCCGACCGCTACCTCCCAATCTGGATCGGGTCGTTCGAGGCTCAGGCCATCGCCAGCAAGATCTCCGGAAACTCCCTGGGCCGCCCGCTCACGCACGACCTGATGGCGTCTGCGTTCGGCGACCTGGGTGTCAGCGTCAAGCGGATCGTCGTGACGCGGCTTGCCGACCAGGTCTTCTACGCGCGCCTCTACGTGAAGCAGAACGGGCGTGACCTCGACTTCGACGCTCGCCCCTCCGATGCGATCGCGCTCGCGGTGCGGGTCGAGTGTCCGATCTTCGTCGCCTCCGAGGTGATGGACAGCGCCGGCATCATCCCAGAGGCGGACGAAGCCGGTGAGGAAAAGGACAAGGGCGGCGAGACAGTCGTGGACGAGGAACGCCTCGCCGTCTTTCGAGACTTCGTGAACAGCCTGGACCTCCCGGAGCTACCTGACGAGCCTGGCGCAAAGGATGAGCCGGGCAAGCAGGATCGCCCCGGAGGTCGGCCGGGCCGGGGCTGACCGACGCCGCTCCACGGCGAGGAAGAACTCGCGGTCCGAATCCTGATCGCCCTGGTCATCGGTCTCGTCATCGGGGCGGAGCGTGAGTTTCGCGGCCATCCCGCGGGGCTTCGCACCATGGCATTGATCTCGGCGGGTTCATGCATGTTCACCGCGCTGGGCCTGCTCCCGGAGTTCGTGGGCAAAGTCGACCCGACCCGCATCGCGGCCCAGGTCGTGACGGGGGTCGGCTTCCTCGGCGCGGGCAGCATCCTGCGCCAGGGTGAAGAGGTTCGCGGCCTGACCACCGCCGCGTCGATCTGGGTCGCCGCGTCGCTGGGCATGGCGGTCGGCTTCGCCTACTACGGCGTGGCCATCTTCACCACGATCGTCGTCGTCATCGTGCTCGTGGCGTTGAAGCCGCTGGAGGACCGCGTGTTTCCGGTGCGCCGGAACCGCAGGCGCGAGGATCCTCACCCCGCAGGCAACGGAACGGTCGAGTGAGCGACCGCAAGGTCGCGATCGTCACCGATTCGACCTCCGACCTCCCGGCGCAGATGGCGAAGTCGCGCTCCATATCGGTCGTTCCGCTGACGTTGACTTTCGAGGGGCTGTCACTGCTCGACGGAGTTGACATCAGGCCATCGGAGTTCTACCGGCGCCTCCCCACCGCGACCACACACCCGACGACCTCGCAACCTTCGCCGGCGCGGTTTGCCGAGACGTACACGTCGCTGCTCGAGTCGCACTCC
>Ga0070741_10020803_pt1 | contig 10280 bp, 9 predicted proteins | sample Coa_R1_4_FD_66440 | JGI IMG/M metagenome (GOLD analysis project Ga0070741, IMG submission 66440) | Surface soil microbial communities from Centralia Pennsylvania, which are recovering from an underground coalmine fire - Coalmine... | ecosystem: Environmental > Terrestrial > Soil > Unclassified ...
GTCGCCGTCGTCCTGGTCCTTCACGGAGTGGCGGGCGACGGTGGAGCCGTCGGCGGCCCAGACGCCGGCGTTGTACCACCTGGTGAGGCGCCCGCCGGCGAGCCGGGCCCGGAGCGAGAGCTCGATCCACGAGCCGGGCGGCGTGTCGGCGTCCCACGACGGGACGGCCCGGGTGACGGCGAACCCCGCCGACGTCAGCGGGCTCGTGACCTCGCCGAACACGTAGGGCCCACCGTTGTAGAAGTTCTTGCCGTGGTAGGCGCCGGCGGCGTCGGTCGCGCCCTGCGCCGTGGCCGGGTCGAGGGCCAGGCGCCCGTCCGTCGCCCGGGTGGTGCCCGGGCCGAGCTCCCACTGCTCGAGGCCGCCCGTCGCCCGCCACAGGAACTGCGACGTGCGATAGCCGCCGTCGGCCGCGGCTCGGGTGGGGCCGCCGACCCCGGGCACGGGCAGGGTGGCGCAGGCCACCGCACCGAGGACGAGAACCATCGCCCGCACGCCCCCAGTCTGCCGCACCGGGCGGGGTCGGACGGGAGAGCACCAGGGGTTATCTTTCCGTAGCCGTGCGGATCCGGGAGGCAACGAGCGAGGACTTCGACGAGATCGCCCGGCTCACGGTGGCCGCCTACCGGGCGCTCGACACCTGGGTCGGCGACGACTACGCCGCCCACCTCGCCGACGTCGCCGCCCGGGCGGCGGCCGAGAACACGCTCGTCCTCGTGGCCGAGGACGAGGTCGACGGCCGGATTCTCGGGTCCGTCACGCTGACGCTGGGCGGCGGCCCGTTCTTCGAGTGGAACCACGGCGTCGACGGCGACTGCGGATTCCGCATGCTGGCCGTCGACCCCGCCGCTCAGGGCCGGGGCGCCGGTCCCCGGCTCGTGGTCGAGTGCCTCGACCGGGCCCGGGCCGCCGGCCGGCGCCGCATGATCATCGGCTCCACCGAGTGGATGACCACGGCCCACCGCATCTACGAGCGGCTCGGCTTCCGCCGGGCCCCGGCCCTCGACCAGCAGTGGGGCGACATCCGGGGGCTGTGCTTCAGGCTCGATCTGTGACCGCCATCGCGGCCCGCCGGTAGGGTACCGACGTCAGACCGTCGTGCGCACGTTCCCGTCGGCGGCGGATCCGCTCGGCTACGGCGAACGCTCCGTCGCCGCAGTCGGCGAGGGCCAAATGTGAGGCGCCATCTCTCGCCGTCGGTGCTCTTCGTGCTGCTGGCCACCGGGCTACTGATCGGCGCGTCCTACTCCGGGCTCGGCGATCACGCCAAGCTGGTCGTTCGGGTCAACGGCACCTTTCGCGCCGGACTTGAGGGGTGTGCGCCGGCCGCCGGTCCGGCTCTTCGGTACTAGTGCGCTTCCCGGCCGGGGAGTGGACCGTCCGGCGTAGGCCCTTCCCCCGCAGGGCTCCGTCTTCCGGCCGACGCGGCGGATCGCGCCGCTTCGCGGCGTGCATGCCGCTCGTATTTGGGTCCGACGTGGTCACGGCACGCCAGTCATCCTGAACTAGTCATGGGGCCCATTGGGTGGTCATCGAGGCCAAGTTTGTTCACGCCGTCTCAAGGCCCGTCGCGGCCGGCCCGTTACCTGTTTCCGACACCAACGCCGAACGCCGGCGCCGGAGATTTCCGAAGCAAAGGAGCATCATGCGCAAGAACCAGAAGCGGGCCCTCCTCATCGCCGTCCCCGTCGTCGGCGCCCTGACCGGAGCGGCGCTCGTCGTGCCCGCGATGGCGTCCTCCACTCCGACCACGACCCGGTCGGCCGGCCTCCTCGGCGGCGTCCTCGGCGGGGGCTCCGGCGGGCTGCTCGGGGGCGTGACCGGCTCGCTCGGCGGGGTGACCGGCGGAACCTCGGGCGGGCTGCTCGGTGGCGTGACGGGCACGCTCGGCGGGGTGACCGGCGGGAGCTCGGGCGGGCTGCTCGGGACCGTGACGAAGACGCTGGGCGGCGTCACCGGCGGTGGCTCGGGCGGCCTCCTCGGCGGTGTGACCGGCACGCTGGGCGGTGTGACGGGCGGGAGCTCCGGTGGCGGGCTGCTCGCCCCGGTGACCGGCATCTTGGGAGGGGTGACGGGCGGGAGCTCGGGCGGTGTGCTGTCTCCGGTGACCGGCATCCTTGGGGGTGTGACCGGCGGGAGCAGCACCGGCCTTCTGGGCGGCCTCGGCCTCTAGCCCGACAACCGGGTGGCCGGCAGGTCAGGGCGGGGTCGGATCCACCGGCCCCGCCCTCTCGCGTCCGGGCCCGGGCCGTTGCCGGCGGCGGGATCAGCGGGCCGGCGTCAGCGGGCGACGGACGGGGAGTCGGCGTCGGCGACGAACAGGCGGGGGGCGCCCGACCCGTCGGCGGCGGCGGCCCAGATGCTCGGGGCTCCCACGCCGGTGTCAACGGCGTAGACCACGGTCGCGTTGTCGAGCCACTCGGCCTGGTCGTCGACGTTGCGGGTCTCGGCCAGCGGGTGGTCCTTCAGCGTGGCCAGGTCGAGGACGGCGAGCCGCCACGTCGGCAGGTCGGCCCCGCCGGCGCTGGTGCGCTGCTTGAACACGATGTGCGTCCCGTCGGGCGACACCGAGGGGCACTCCACCCCGTCCCGCAGGATGTCGGCCTTCTTCGCGGTCACGTCACCGGAGATGAGGTAGGTGTGGCCCTTCGTCCCCAGCGTGGCATAGAAGTGCGAGCTGTTCGTGGGGTCGAACGTCACACCCCAGAAGTTGAAGTCCGCCGACTGGATCTGCCTGCCGTGGTCCCAGACGGAGAACTCCTCCAGGTTGACCAGCTCGTTGCCGGTGGCCATGTCCCAGATGGTCGTCCGCGTGGAGAAGGCACCGGCGGCGTAGGAGTCGCCGGTGACGAACACCGTCGAGCTGCCGTACTTCCCGTCGGCCGAGACCCGGGCCCGGCTCGGCACGCCGGGCAGCGGTTTCTCCGACCGCTCCTGGAAGTCGGGCCCGAAGAACACCACCTTGTAGGGATTGAGGATGTCGCCGTGGTCCGAGAGGCACAGCCCGTTGCCGGCCTCCATGTAGAGCCGGGCGCAGGGCAGGTCGGTCACGGCTTTCGGCCCGCCGGCACCGGCCAGCGGCAGGACTCCGGCGTAGCCGGCCTGGCCGGCGGCCATGTCCCGCACCAGCAGGTGCGGCTTGGCCATCACCGCCGCCGGGGAGGGCGCCCCGGCGGCCACGGCGCCCTTGGCGTCGAGGGCCCGGTTCGTCCGGCCGCCGGAGTGGACGACGTAGCCCACGCCCACCGCCACGCAGACGACGCACAGGCCGACGAAGCCGTACACCCGGCCCCGGGCCCCCCGCTTCGCCGCGGCCGGCTCCGGCTCCGGGCGGGGCTCGACCTTCTGGGGCGTCGTCGTCATCGGGCCGGCACCTCCCGGCGGGTCGACGGGTGGAACAGGACGAGGACGGCGATCGGGACCGCCACGGCCATCCCGGCCACGAACCACGAGACCGCGCCGTTCGGGCCGACCCACGCCCAGCAGGCGCCGAAGATGAACGACGCCAGCGCCTTGGCCAGCGTGGTCACGGTGGTCAGCCAGGCCAGGCCGCTGCTGCGCAGCTCGGCGGGGATCACCTCGCTGGCCAGCGCCATGAGGACGCCGTCGGTGGCGGCGTAGTACGTGCCGAGCAGGCCGAGGATGACGGCGATCGTGAGGAAGCCGGATCCGGAGCCCCGCAGGACGACGTAGCAGACGATCAGCACGGCGTTGCCGGCCAGGAACACCGGCGCCCGCCCGATCCGGTCGGACAGGCGGCCGAGGGGAACGGCGAGGAGCAGGTAGGCCAGCGAGGTCCCCACGAACAGCAGCGGGAACGTCGTCGGCGTCATCTTGGTGCGGTGCTGGTAGACGAGGTAGACGAAGGCGTCGCTGATCGTCACGAGGCCGAGGAGGGCGCCGGCCACCGTGATCCGCCGGAACGACCGGTTGCCCATCAGGCGGCGCGTGCTGTCCCGGGTGAAGGCCGGGGCCCGGGCCGGCTTCAGCCGCTCGCGGGGCGGGTTCTGCACGAAGCAGACGAGGACGCCGACGCCGAGTACCGCAAAGCACAGGCTGACCACGAACACGGAGTCGTAGGCCTTGGGGGTGAACCACAGCAGCAGGAAGGCCAGAATCGGGCCGATGAAGGCCCCGACGGTGTCGAGCGCCCGGTGGATGCCGAAGGCCAGCCCCATCGTCTCCGGCCGGCTCGACAGCGAGATCAGGGCGTCGCGGGGCGCGGTGCGCACGCCCTTGCCCGTCCGGTCGAGGAAGAGGATGCCGGCCGTCGGAACGGAGGCCGTCGTGGCCAGCAGCCCGACTTTGCAGGCGGCGGAGAGGGCGTAACCGGCGCCGGCCACCTCCTTGTGGCGCTGGCGGCGGTCGGCCACCAACCCCCCGACGATCCGCAGGAGGGCGCTCATGCCCTGGTAGACGCCGTCGAAGAGGCCGAAGGCCTGCGCCGAGTAGCCGAGGACGGTGGTGAGGTAGAGCGGCAGCACGGCGTTGACCGACTCCGACGAGATGTCGGTCAGCAGGCTGGTGACCCCGAGCAGGGGGACGTTGCGGCCGAGCCCGGGCGCGACCGGTTCCTCTGGCGACGGCGTCTCCGGGGCGCCGGGAGCCGGCCGGTCTCGCACTGAGGAGTACACGGGCCCTCCCAGCCTCCACGGTCGGACGGGGGGCCTCGGCCAGGCTCCCCATTGGACGTTCGGGGCGGCAGCAGCCTTCCCTGCTGCCCATTCTCGGCGCTTCGGGCGAACCTCATTCTGGTCCGGTCGTAGTGTCGGCCATCGGACCTCGGGTGCGAAGAGCGGTGGGTGCACAACGCCCGCTATGTCCGAAACGTTCGACGGTGGCGGTACAAACCACCGCGAGCCTCCGCCGGGCGAAGAGGAGCGCCCGCCCGGCGACCGAAACTTCGAACCGTGGAGGACAAGGGCCCGAACCGCTGGCGGCTGCTGGGGTTCGTCGCCCTGTGCGTCGTGTGCCTGGCGACCGGCACCGGCTACGTGCTCCATTCGCGGAGCCGGACGGTGGCCCAGGCCGGCGCGGTGCCGGCCCCGGCGACGAAGGACTCGGTGGCCGCGCTCGAGGCCCGGCCCCACGTCCTCTTCCGGAACCTCTCGAGCGGGCCGCAGGCCGGGGACGTCGGCCTGGCGCCGCTCGGCGACCCCGACGGGCCCCGCCAGATCACCGGGTACCAGTGCCGCCGCCTGTACATGGCCGCCGGCCACGGCCTGTGCCTGGCCGAGGTGGAGAACGACCCGTTCGGCTCGCCCTACCGGGCCCGGTTCTTCGGGCCCGACTTCACCACCGTCCACGAGCTGCCGCTGGCCGGCGTCCCGAGCCGGGCCCGGGTTTCCCCCGACGGGAGCCTCGGCGCGGCCACGGTCTTCGTCAACGGCGACTCCTACGCCGGTGGGGCCTTCTCGACCCGGACGACGATCTTCGACATGAACACCGGCTCGTCACTGGGCGACCTCGAGAGCTTCACCGTGCTGAAGGACGGCAAGCGGATCCAGAGCGTCGACTTCAACTTCTGGGGCGTCACCTTCGCCCGCCAGCCGGGCCGGTTCTACGCCACGCTGTCCACCGGCGGGCACTACGACCTCGTGCAGGGCGACCTGCCCTCCCGGACGTTGACGGTTCTGCGGGACGGCGTCGAGTGCCCCTCGCTGTCCCCCGACGGCACCCGCATCGCCTTCAAGTCGCGGCTGCCCGGCGGAGGCCTGGACGGCACGCAGTGGCGGCTCAGCGTGCTCGACCTGGCGACGCTCAAGGACCACCCGCTGGCCGAGACCCGCAGCGTCGACGACCAGGCCGAGTGGCTGGACAACGGGACCGTCCTCTACAGCATCGGCTCCGACACGTGGGCGGTGCCGGCCGACGGCGGCGGCGCCCCGCGGCTGTTCGCCGGCGGGGCCGATTCCCCGGTGGTGCTGCCGGCCGGCTGACCGGCCCCGTCAGGCCCGGCGCGGCCGGCGGGAACGGCGGCGGGGCTCGCCGAGGACGATGGCCGCGCCGCCGATGGCCAGCAGCCCGCCGGCACCGGCCAGCGGGATGTGGCTGGTGAGGCCGGTGCGGGGCAGGGCGGCGGCCGGCGCGCCGCCGGTGGCCGGCAGGGCCGGCACCGCGGCGAGCGGCCGGCCGTCAGCCGTCAGCGGGCGGGCCCGGACGTCGGATCCCACCCGGGCGGGTGCCGGCCGGGTGCCGGAGAGCCCGCTCGGCGGCCGGGCGGCGCGGGCCGATGCGCCCAGGGCGGCCCGGCCGGGGGCCACGAGGGCCGCCGGCGGGGCCGGCGCGGCTCCGGCCGGAACGGCCGGCCCGTCGGCGGCCGGCGGGGCGATGGGCGGTCCGAAGGCGGGGAGGGGAGCCGGCACCGGCCCGAGGAGGCCGGCCGGGAACCGGCGGGCCAGCTCCGTCGGGGCCGCGGGCGGGGCCGCAGGGCGGGCGGCCGGCGGCGCGACGGGCGGACGGGCGGCCGGCGGCGAGAGGCGGGGCCGGGCGACCGGCGGGCCGACCGGCGGGCCGGCGGGCGGCGCGATCTCGGGCCGGCGGATCCGGACCGGGGGATGCGGGGCGGCCGGCGTCATCGGCGGCAGCACGGCCGGAGGCGTGGCGTGCGGGCGGCCGGCGACGGGCGACCCGTCCGGCGCGGCGGCGTCCTCCGCCGCCCGCAGCTTGAAGCATGCCGCCTCGGTGGGGCGGCTCCGGCCCTCGGTACTGCCCGTCCCGACGAGGACGCTCTCCTCGCAGACCAGCGACCCGGGAGCGCCCGCCGGCAGGGTGAAGTTCACCGTGACGCTGCCGGCGTTGGGCGGGGCGACCGTGATCGAGGACAGCTCGGCCAGGGCGTGGCCGCCGACGCTCAGGCAGGTGGCGATCTCCCGCAGGCCGGTGGGCCACTCGGCGGGATCCCAGGCCACGGTGACCGACATCGGGTCGCCCGAGGGGCCCTCGCCGACCACCGGCCCGCCGGCCGGGCCCCGGACGCCGAACGCCGCGCGGCACACCCCGTCGGGCGCGAGGGGCGGGGCGGGCGCGGCCGAGCCGGCCGCCGCCGACGTCAGCGGCAGCCCGATCGCCAGTGCTGCGAGGCCCATGTGACCGATCATTCCGCTGCGCCTCATCGCTCCCCTCCGTCCGCCCGGCGTCGCGACGGGCCAAGTATGGCCACCGGCGGCCCGTCCGTCAGCATCGGTTGACGAAGCGCGCGGAGCGCCGGACGGGCAGCGCGACCCGGAGGCTTCAGCAGGCGGACGAGGACGCCGGCGCCGGTTTGGGATGGCGGGCGTGATCGACCATGCGCCAGGAGTTGGCGTGGATGACGGCGTTGACGTCGCAGGCCGGGAGCGGCGCCGGCGTCGGGTTGACCAGCGGCGACATGAGGTCGCCGTCCCAGTTGGCGTGGCCCAGCCCGAGGGCGTGGCCGAGTTCGTGCTTGGCGATCTCCTCGACGGCGCCGGTGTTCACCGGGGCCGGGCCGCCGTCGATGCCGATCTCCACCCGCAGCACCAGCCGCCGCCCGTTGAGGTAGGTGGTGGTGAGCCCCCGGGCCCCGGTGCTGGCGGGGCTCTCGCCGCCGTCGGCCGCCCCCGGCCCGTAGGTGATGGCGATGGCGGGCTTCTTCGTGACCTCGGTCAGCGTGAGGTCGGGAAGGGCGTCGTCCCAGGCCTGGATGGCGTTGTGGATGATCGACACGGCCGTGGGGTCGTTGCCGTTGATGGAGTAGGTGAGGACGCCGTTGGACATCTTGCTGCCCCAGGCGCAGCAGATGGCCACCGCTTTCCCGGTCCCCGCCCCGGCGCTGCCGTCCGGGGCCGCGGCTCCCGCGGCGCCCAGCGCCGCCCCGGCCGAGATCCACCAGCCCCCGGTGGCCAGGACGGCCGCCAGGGCGGGGCTGAGCCGGCTCCGGATCGACGAGTGCCGCCCGCACATCATCGGTTTCTCCACAGACGAAAGACGACGCCAGCACCATAGAGCACAAGGTGGATCTCTCGCCACAGCGGCGCGGTCGGCGGCCTGTCAGGCGACCGGGACCTCAACGGGCTCAGGAGGGATGGCCGGTGAAGTATTCCCGTCCTTTCGCCACGACCCGGGCCGCCACCTCCCGGCCGATGAGGCGCCCGTCGGCGTCACCGGTGAGGAAGTGGATGCCGGCCAGGCGGCGGGAGAAGCCGGCCTGGTCGGCGGCGTCCTCGAACGTCCCCCAGTGCAGCACGACGTCGTGGGCCGGCACCGTTCCGGGCTCGATGTGCGAGGCGCCGGCGGGCACGACGACCGTGGCGTCGAAGTCGGTCCGGCCGGTGAACAGATGCAGCACCTCGGCGCCGGCGCCGCTGAAGGTGGAATGGCCCGACGGGTACTCGGCGAACGGCGGCGTGGGGAGGTACGGCTGCCACTCCGATCCGTCGATCTCCCGGGTGCCCCGGTAGGGGCCGCCCCAGGCCCGGATCCGCCGGCCCGCCTCGACGTGGCGGACGAGCGTCACCGGCCGGACCGAGTCGAAGGCGACCTTGCGGGTCCAGGTGGCGATGCTGGCGTCGAGCATGGCGTTGGCCATCAGGAAGTACAGCTTCACGTCGGAGTCGACGCCCAGGGCGTCGCGCCGGGAGCAGAACTCGGCGAAGCGCATCCAGTGCCCGGGGGGGAGCTCGCTGCCCGGGGCGTCGGCCCAGTACTCGGCGATGACCTTCTGCTCGTCGGTGAGCCCGGCCGACAGCCGGACCATCTCGTCGACCTCGGCCTGGCGGGGCGGAGTGCCCGCCCGGGGCGGGCCCGGGTCGCCGGAGGCGGCGGGCAGCCCGTCCCCCGCGGCGCCGGCGAACGGCACGACCCGGGCCCACTGCGGGGTGAGGAACCGCTGGACGGTGCTGCCGCCGTGGCCGTCGGGCACCCGCTGCGGCTGCCACCGGTCGGGATCCGAGAGACGGTCGGGGCCGTTGACCGGGCGGTAGCCGGTGTAGTCGGAGTACGGCGCGCCGCTGCCGCCGGGCTCGTCGCCGAGCTGGTTGGCGCCGTCGTGGTGGCGGAAGTCGAGGACCGCCCGGCAGGCCCGCAGGGCGACCCCGGCCGGGGTGCCCTCGGCCGGCGGGGCGGCGGGGTCGTAGCCGTCGGCCGACAGGATGGCGTCGAAGCGGGGGGCGAGGGCGGGGTAGAGATCCACCAGCGCCAGCCGGGCGGCCCGGCTGATGGCCTCGTCCTTGGCCTCCAGGGTCCGCTCGTCGGCGGGACGGCGGAGCGTCCCGCCGAGGCGGGTACCGGTGGCGACGGGGTCGTAGGCCGTCCAGGCGTCGTACATGCAGGTGTGGGCCACCGCCAGCGCCCGGGCGCCGACGGTGGCGGGCGTGGCCGTCGTGCGGATGGCGTCGAGGACGGCGACGTTCCAGCGCACGACGGGGTTGACGCCCGGCGCCGCCGCCTCGACCCGTCCGACCGGAAGGACGCCGACGCTCAGGACCAGCGCGGCGATGCAGCGCGTCCGCACCGGCCTCAGTGGGGCATGAAGACGTGACCCATGAGCAGCTCGCCGCCGAAACGGCACTTGCCGGCGGCCACCGTCGACGGCGAGCACATGGGGTTGTACTGGTCCCAGAACGGCGTGGAGAAGTGGACGTCGAAGCGGTCGCCGCCGGCGTGGACCGCCTGTTGGAAGCCGCCGTGGGGGACGGCCGAGGCGGCGATGGCCAGGAAGTCGTGCTCGGCGTCCTCCACTACGGCGTTGTTCATCTTGGTGATCGACCGCATCCGCCCCGTGGCCCGGATCTCGCCCGCCTCCTTGTCGACGACGTAGCTGTCGATGCGGGTGGAGTACATGAGCATGGCGAAGGGCCCCGAGAAGTCGCCCCCAGGCGCCAGCGTTCCCACGCCGCAGCTGACCATCTTCGGGTTGATGGTGAAGCTCGACACCTGGTGGGCCACGGAATCGTCGGTGTACATGCCGACGCCGGTGCCGGGCATGGCCGCCTCTTCGTCCCGGAGGCTGGCACCGGCCGGGCGGGGATGGGCGCCGGTCGGCCCGAAGGCGGTGAACGACAGCGCCAGGAGGAGAATGACGGGGAGGGCGAGGCGGCGGGCGGTGCGCATGGCCGGAGTTGTAGCAACCGCACCGGTTTTCCTGTTGGGTGTGCCGGCCCGGCCCTCTACCCTCGCCCCATGACGCCCGCCGCCGCCTCCGCCCCGCCGTCCGCCGATCTGGACCTGGCCTCGGCCCGGCTCTTCCGGGTGCTCGGCAACCCGACCCGGCTCGGGATCGTGGAGCTGCTGCTGGAGCGGCCCCGGACGGTGTCGGAGCT
>Ga0070741_10020804_pt1 | contig 10280 bp, 8 predicted proteins | sample Coa_R1_4_FD_66440 | JGI IMG/M metagenome (GOLD analysis project Ga0070741, IMG submission 66440) | Surface soil microbial communities from Centralia Pennsylvania, which are recovering from an underground coalmine fire - Coalmine... | ecosystem: Environmental > Terrestrial > Soil > Unclassified ...
AGGCGCACAAAGGAAATCGGGTAATGTGGTGACGCGGCGTTCAGTTCACTCTCGTGCTCCTGCGATTGGCCATGACAAAGGCCAGCCCGAACATGAAAAGCGAAAACAGCACCAGGGTCGCCATCGAGGCGGCGAGCGAAAACTCCCCCTGGCTTGCGGGATAGAGCACGTCGCGCAGCGCCTCGACCCCGTAGGTCAGGGGATTGATCCGCATCAGCACGCGCAACCATACTGACGCTCCCGAGAGCGGGAACAGGGCGCCCGAGAGCAGCCACAGGGGGATTAGAAACAAATTGATGATGGCGTGAAAGGCCTGGGTCGAATCCATGGGCCAGGCGATGGCGAAGCCGAGCGCAGTCAGCGCAAAAGCGACCAGGAACACCGTTAGCGCGACCAGCAGGAAGCTGGTGACGCCGATGTGGACGCCGACCAGCGGCCCGAAGACCAGGAAGATCAGTCCCTGCAGGGCGGAGAGGGTGGTGCCGCCCAGGACTTTTCCCAGGACAATTGCCGAACGCGAAACTGGAGCCACCAGCACCGCCCGCAGGAAGCCCTCCTTGCGGTCTTCAATCACCGACATCATGGTGAAGATCGAGGTGAAGAGCACAATCATGACCAGCGCGCCGGGATAGAAATAATCGAGGTAGTGCTGGTCAGCACCCTGGCCACGGAACGAGGTCCCGAAGCCCGAGCCGATGACGAACCAGAACAGGACCGGGGAGGCGATCACGCCCACCACCCGCGCCCGCTGCCGGTAGAAGCGCACCACCTCGCGCCACCACAGGGTGAAGGCGGGAAGCAGCAGCTCGTCCTTGCCGGCGATTGCCGGAACAGTTGTGGCTGTAGAATTCATTTCCGTTCCCGTCAACTTCCTTTCCGCAGATTCACGCGGGTACAGCAAGTTGAAAAGATCCGCGACACAGAGTTACAGAGAAACACCAGGCGGCGCGCTTTCCTTAGCTGTGTCTCTGTGTCTCTGTGGTGACCGGCGGCTGCTCCTCGCTCCAGAACCGGTGGCCGGTACGATGGATGAAGACGTCCTCCAGGCTGGGCTTGGCGATTGAGACCGCCTCGATCTCTCCGGGGAAGGCCTCGACCAGGTCAGTGACGAAGCGGTGCCCGTGGTCTTTTTCGATACGCACCCGGCCCTCCAGCACCCGTGCGTCAACCTTGAAATGCGTGCGCACCCGCTCCGCAAGAGAATCCGGATCTCTTGCGTCGAGCACGATGACATCGCCCCCGATCTCCTGCTTGAGCTCGGCCGGTGTTCCCATGGCCACCAGCCTGCCTTGGTGCAAGATAGCCAGGCGGTCGCAGCGCTCGGCCTCCTCCATCAGGTGCGTGGTCACCAGCACCGTGACCTGCTCCTCGTCGCGCAGAATGCGCAGGTACTGCCAGACGTCGCGGCGAGCCCCGGGATCAAGGCCGGTCGTGGGCTCATCGAGCAGGAGCACGCGCGGGCCGTGCAGCAGGCCTTTGGCCAGCTCCAGCCGGCGTTGCATCCCGCCGGAGAAGGTTTCGGCCTTGTCGCGGGCGCGGTCGCTCAGTCCCACCCGCGCGAGGACCTCCTCAATTCTATGCCGCAGGCCACGCCCGCGCAGGCCGTACAGATGTCCCTGGTGCCACAGGTTCTCGGCGGCGGTGAGCTTCAGGTCAATGCTTTGCTGCTGGAAGACCACGCCGATCTCGCGCCGCAGACGGCCCGCATCTTTGACCGCATCGCATCCGGCCACCACGGCGCGCCCGCCCACCGGGACCATCAGCGTGGACAGAATGCGAAACAGCGTGGTCTTGCCGCTGCCGTTCGGGCCAAGCAGGCCAAACAGCTCTGCGGACCGGACCTCGAAGGAAACCCCATCCAGCGCGGTGCGGTTGCCATACCGATGCACCAGTTCCCGGATGGCGATGGCAGGGGCGCTGCTGGCTTGTTCCGTGGGAGTGGTCCCGACCACAGCGAAGGCAGACATATTGGAGGTCAAAGCTTATTTTACGATGAACCGGTCGAGAGCAGAGGGGAACCGAGTCTGCTTTGGCGGTGAGATTTCTGGCCGCGCGTATTATCAACGGGCGGCGCGCTGGCCGGAGGCGATCATCGGTGCCGGCCCGGCGCCCGGAAGCGTTGCGGCACGAGCGTAAATCGGCTGCGGAGGAGTCATGATCGAGGACAAGATCCACAGCGCGATCGTGCGTAGCCAAGCCTTCATGCAAAGCCTTTCCGGGGATCACAGCCCGGCCCTCGTCCCTTCTGGTTCGAAGGGACGAGGGGCTTCTGCGCAGAAGCCGCTTTGCGAGGGGGCCAGACGGTCTTCTTTGCAGCTTTTTCATCGGGGACGGTTAGTCGCCCTGGAAGCCTGGGCCGTTCGAAACCCGGCCGTTGCGGCTATCAGAGTAGTGATGCCGGGCGGCGGATCGTTACACGTGCTTTGGGGTGCGGCCGATCACAGTCAGGGACACGAAGACGTGGGGAGAAAACAGGGACGGATTTCAGGCCCGGCCTGTAAAGGGTGCAGGCCCAGATGCCTCGTCCGGGCATAGGTTCGCCGGGGTTTGGGCACCCGCCTCCCGATGGGCTTGAGCTGGCGCGTGCCGGCGTTCTTGGTGAACTTCGTGGTAAACGTTGGTTGACGACACTTATTCCCAAGGAGAAGAGGATGAAAATCGGCTTCATCGGTTTGGGCAGCATGGGGTCGCCCATGGCCTCGCGGCTGCTTCAGGCTGGTCACAAAGTCACGGTTTACAACCGCACAGCTGAAAGAGCACAGACCCTGGTGGCGATGGGAGCGAGCCGGGCTTCGCAGGTTTCAGACGCCTGCCACGGCGATGTTGTGATCACCATGCTTGCCGACGACGGCGCCTTGGAGAGCCTAAGCTTCGGCGACGCGGGAGTGATCCGGAGCCTGGGCCGCGGTGCGATCCACGTTTCCTGCAGCACCATCAGCGTAGCGCTTTCAAAGAAGCTGACCGAAGCCCACGCGGCTAAGGGACAGCAGTTCGTCTCGGCTCCGGTGTTTGGCCGTCCCCAGGCCGCAGCCGAAGGCAAGCTGTTCATCGCGGCCGCCGGCCTTCCCGATGCGCTGGATACCTGTGTTCCGGTCTTTGAGGCCCTGGGCCAAAGAACTTTCCGCTTTGGGGCGGATCCCTGGCGGGCGAACCTGGTCAAGCTGGCGGGGAATTTCCTGATCGCCTCGGTTATCGAATCGCTCAGCGAAGCCATGGCCCTGGCCGGCAAAGCAGGTCTTGAGCAGAGAGAGTTTCTGGTTTTCCTGACTTCGACACTCTTCAGCGCGCCGGTCTATGAAACCTACGGCCGGCTGATTGCGGAGAAGCAGTTTGAGCCGGCGGGATTCACCGCCCCGCTCGCGCTGAAGGATGTCCGGCTGGCGATTGCGGCCGGAGAAGGGTTACATGCTCCGTTGCCCATCGCCAGCCTGGTACACGATCGCCTGCTGCGCCTGCTGGCGCGCGGCGGGGACTCGCTGGACTGGTCGGCGATTTCAAAACTGGCCGCCGAAGATGCCGGACTGAATTAGGCGACCTTCAAGCCGGCTGATCAGCTGCTCTCGCGTCCGCTCTGCGCGCGCTTCCATACGGTCACAACCGGCAGATCAAAAGCTCGCGCTCGTAGACCAGTTCGGGCGGAAGGTGCGCGTGCAGGAGGATGAAGAGCTCTTCGTGGTCAATGACTTCGCGCTTCCATGCCGCGCGGTCCACCTTCTGCAGCTCCTCAAACCTATCCACCGGAAAATCGAGACCTCGCCAGTCCACGTCCTTGTAGAGGGGTGTCCAGCCGATGGGAGTCTCCTTGCCGCGGGTGCGTCCGTGTACCCGGTCCACCACCCATTTGAGAACGCGGAAGTTCTCGCGGAAGCCCGGCCACAGATATTCGCCGTCGCTGCCTTTGCGGAACCAGTTCACATGGAAGATGCGCGGAGTCACGCTGAGCGAGCGTTGCATCTTAATCCAGTGACGGAAGTAGTCGCCCATGTGATATCCGCAGAAGGGAAGCATCGCCATGGGGTCGCGGCGGACCTTGCCGACTTCGCCGGCCGCGGCTGCGGTGGTTTCTGATCCCATGGTCGCGCCGGCATAAACTCCCGAGCTCCAGTTGAAGGCCTGGTAGATGAGCGGCATGGTATGGGCGCGGCGGCCGCCAAAGATGATCGCGCTGATCGGAACTCCATTCGGATCTTCCCATGCCGGGTCAATTGTCGGACACTGCCTGGCCGGCGCGGTGAAGCGTGCGTTGGGGTGAGCGGCTTTGGCGCCGGTCTTCTTCGCGATCTCCGGCGTCCACCGGTTGCCTTGCCAGTCGATGCACTCGGCCGGCGGCTCGTCGGTCATGCCTTCCCACCACACGCCGCCTTCCGGCGTCAGGGCCACGTTGGTGAAGATGGTATTGCGGGAGAGCGCCGCCATCGCGTTGGGATTGGTGTTGACCGATGTGCCTGGAGCGACCCCGAAGAATCCCGCCTCGGGATTGATGGCGCGCAACTGACCGTTGGAATCCGGCGTGATCCACGCGATGTCATCGCCGACTGTGGTGACCTTCCATCCCTTGAACTCCTCCGGCGGGACCATCATGGCAAAGTTGGTCTTCCCGCAGGCGCTGGGAAAGGCCGCGCACACGTAGGTCTTTTCCCCCTGCGGATCTTCCACCCCGACAATCAGCATGTGCTCCGCCATCCAGCCCTCGTCGCGTGCCATGTTGGAGGCGATGCGCAGGGCAAAGCACTTTTTTCCCACCAGGGCATTGCCGCCATAGCCCGAGCCGTAGGACCAGATCTCGCGCGTCTCGGGGAAGTGCACAATGTACTTCTCGTCGTTGCAAGGCCAGGGAACGTCCTTTTGCCCGGGGGCCAGCGGCATCCCTACGCTGTGCATGCAGGGCACGACCCGCTTGTAGTCCTTATCTATTTCCTTGAAGACGGGCAGACCGATGCGCGTCATGATACGCATGTTTACGACCACGTAGGGGGAATCGGTAAGCTGCACACCGATCTGCGACATCGGCGACCCGACCGGACCCATGCTGAAAGGCAGAACGTACATGGCGCGCCCGCGCATCGAGCCGCGAAACAGGCCGCGCAGCTTGCGCCGCATCTCGTACGGGTTTTCCCAATTGTTGGTGGGGCCGGCGCTGTCTTTGGAAAGCGAGCAGATGAAGGTGCGGTCTTCCACGCGGGCAACGTCGCTTTTTTGCGAACGTGCCAGGAAACATCCAGGCCAAAGCTCCTGGTTGAGCCGGATCAGGGTGCCGGTCGACACCATCTCTTCGCACAGCTGGTCGTACTCCTCCTGCGAGCCATCCACCCAGTGAATGCGCGCCGGTTGAGTCAGTTCCGCCATCTTTTCCACCCAGCGCAGCAGGTGCTCGTTCTTGGTAAGCGGAATGGATGAAGTATGGGTAAGGGTCGCCATAGGAGTGCTCTCCACCGGTTCCTGGAGCGCGCCGCTGCCGCAAACGGCGGCTGATGAACGTACCATGGTACAGCAGACGGGGATGGGCCTGCGACTGTCATGACTGCTCGCTTGACTGTCCACCGCTCCTGCGGCGGCAGTGGCGCGCAATTTTCCACGCCATTTGTACATGGCCTCTTGTGACCAAGTTTGCACACACTTCTAAGGTGTTTCTCTGATTGCTGGAGTGTCCCGTGGCAGGTACGTTGGCGCTGGGGTTCCTTCTACATTCCCTGAAAGTTGGCGTTAAGACGGCATACGTCTGGGGAGGCGTGTGCCTGGGCTGGTACCCGACGGGGAGGATGCATGAGGTACTACGCGTTTGGGCTGCTGCTTTTCTGCAGCATCGTCTTCGGTTTGCAGTTGTCGCTTAGCCAGTCTGCGACTCAGACCTCGATTTCAACTTCTAATCCTGACTATTCCCTCGCACTTCTCCCGGATACCCAGTACTACACCGGCAAGAACAGCTACGTTTTCCAGGATCAGGTCAATTGGGTGATCGCCAGCCAATCGCGGCTCAACATCAAGGCGGTGATCGGTCTGGGCGACATCGTGGACGGTGGCGGGTATCCGGTTGATTCAAGCGGCAACGTCATCGGAGGGTGCGCCGTCGCGCCGCCGTCTGCCTGGCAGAGCCAGTGGCAGCAGGCGCAGGCTGCCATCGCCGCTCTCAACAGCCACGGCATCTACTATCAGCCCACGATCGGAAACCACGACTACGACTGTCAGGCGGACCGGCCTGAGCCGCGCAGCGCCAGCAACTATTTCCGCTATTTTGGCCATCTGGCATTGCCGCCTACCGCCTACATCCTCGATCCCTACGGCAACCGCACCCCGAATTTCTACAAGATCATCCAGATTGGTTCGACCAACTACATGATTCTCTCTCTCGAACTCTTCCCCCGTAGCTGGGTAGTGTCTGCCGCCAACAATCTGATTTCGAACTTCGCAGGACCGGTGATTGTGGTGACGCACGCCTATCTCTCGAACGACGGTTCCGGCCCCACTTTTGGGGCGAGCGTTCCGGCGGGGTCGGCCTATCCGCTGTGCTCAGGCTTCCCGGCCAGCGTATATGGATGTCTCTCCGACTCACTCGCCACCTATAAGCCGGCGGGCGGCGGCACCGACGGAATTGGCCTCTGGTACAAGCTGATCAGCGGCCATCCGAATGTCTTCATGACGCTGAGCGGGCACATTCGCAATCCCAACCCGGGAAACTATCCGAATGTGCCCCTGTACAACGGGGTCGGCCACGTGGATTGCAACGTGCAATCGTGGACGACGCTTTGTTCAAGTCCCAATCGCCCCATTCAGATCCTTTCCGATTTCCAGGGCCAGGGAAACAATGGCTACTTCGGATATGGCTATCTGCGCATTCTGACCGTCAGCCCTTCGCGGAAAACGGTCACGGTGTTTAGTTATTCCCCATCAATCGCTAATAGGCCGGGGAATTTCCCTGCGGGAATTCCGGTCTACAAAACCGATGTTTATAACCAGTTCGCGTTGAATTTCCCCTCTGCCTTCGGCGGGCCCGACCGGGAGATAACGCAGATTACGGCTCCGCTCGACGGCAGTCATGTGCCACTGACCTTCGGAATCTCCGCCGCCGCCAAAGGTCCTGATCGTGCGGGCCAGATGCAGATCTACGTTGACGGGAACAAACAATCTGAGTACGCGAACGTGAGCTCCCTCCCCTCCGGGGCCATGGTCACGCTGCCAGGTCCGGGCGTGCATCGCGTTGCAGTGCAGACCTACGACAGCACCAAAGCGATGTGGGTCAAGTCGGTGATGTATGTGATGAACCCGTAGCCCTCCCTGGCCGTGGATGCGAAACAAGTTAATCCTCGGCAAGAGCTGTGTAGCGGCGGCCCTGTGGTCCGCCGCTGCTTTTTCTTCGGGCTTGGCGTGCCGCTCGCCTGCGGCATCACGGTGCGGCGGGACCGGAATGCCGCCCCCTCCCGCGTTCCACGTTCAGGCGACCTTCATGGAACCTTTTTCGCCGGCTCAGCGTATCCTATTCCGCGGAGGGCTCTATGTATTGCAACTATTGCGGTAAGTCCATTCAAGACGATGCGAACGTCTGCGCATATTGCGGAACGCGGGTAGGCGCGGTAATCGGTCGCAAGCGCCTGGTGCGCCCTCGCGAGGGCCGTAAGGTCGCCGGAGTATGCCTCGGCTTTGGCGAATACTTCGATCTCGACGTGACCTTGGTCCGGCTGGTGTGGCTGATCACGGCGCTCACCACCGGCATAGGCTTTCTGGCCTACCTTGTAGCGTGGATCGTCATGCCGGACGAGCCGTATATGCTGCAGACACACGCGCCCGCCGGCCAGCAGGTCACGAGCCCCTAAAGTTCATTGCCCCAAGAATTCACCACGAAGGACACGAAGCTTGCCCCATTTCCTTCATGCGCCTTCGTGACCTCCGTGGTGGCACGTTGTGAGTGGCAAACCAGCCCCCTGCCATGACTGTGGTGAACCTCCCTTTCCTCATATAATCCCGCTCATGGAAAAAATCGCCAGCGATGACGCGGAAATCTTCTACGGCGTCGCGGGCCGTGGCCCGGCTGTTGTCCTGTTGCATCCTTTCCCGGCCAATCACGAATTCTGGCTTCCATGCTCGCAATTCTTGTCTTCTCGATTTCGGCTGGTCACGCCCGACCTGCGCGGTCACGGCGAATCCTCGCTCGGCGATGGTCCGGCCACCATGCAGAAGCACGCCTCGGACGTCGCGCGCGTAATGGATGCCGCCGGAGTGGACCGTGCGCCGTTGATCGGCGTCTCAATCGGCGGCTATGTGGTCTTCGAGTTCTGGCGGCGCTTTCGCAATCGCGTAAGCGCCCTGGTGCTGTGCAATACCAAGGCGCCTGCGGATATGCCAGATGCCCGCGCCGCGCGCCTGGAATCCGCGAACGATGTCATGCAGAAAGGCACTGAGCCCTTCTTTGAGAGTATGCTGCAGCGGCTCCTGGGAGAGACGACGCGCCGCTCGCGCTCCGATCTCGTAGCGGGCGTCCTGCGCATGATGCGGAAGATGTCTGCCGAGGATGTCGCCGGCGTGCAGCGCGGCATGGCAGAGCGCCCGGATTCCACTCCGATTCTGAAAACCATCAATGTGCCCACGCTAGTTATTACCGGCGACGAAGACATTCTGACCGGGGTTCCTGAAGCCGAGCTGATGAGAAAGAGCATTCCGGGAGCGCAGATGGAGGTCATTGCCAAAGCCGGACACTATTCGCCGTGGGAGCAGCCGGAGGAAGTGGGCAAGTTGCTGCGGCAGTTTCTTGAATCCCTCAGCTTGCGTTGAGCGCCCGTGGAGCCGATGGTACTCGAACCTGCCCACTCCGCTTCCGCTATATTTGAAGGACCGATGACACAGGAAGGGTCCTTGCTGATTCGTCCCGCCAGGGGCTTCGCCGGTTCTGTCCGCCTGCCCGGTGACAAGTCCATCTCCCACCGGTACGCCATGCTTGGCGCGATTGCCGAGGGCGCCACCCGGCTGGAGAACTTCTCTACTGGCGCCGACTGCGCCAGCACGCTCGCATGTCTTCATACGTTGGGTGTGAAGTGGGAGCGCAACGGGAGTTCGGTCGTGATTCACGGCCGCGGCTCGAAACTGGAAGCTCCCCGCTCCCGGCTCGACTGCGGGAACTCCGGCTCGACTATCCGCATGCTCAGCGGCATTCTGGCCGGCCAGGAATTCACCAGCGAACTGGCCGGCGACGAATCCCTCTCCCGGCGGCCGATGGCGCGGGTCATCAAACCGCTCGAGATGATGGGCGCGCGAATCGAGGCAAACGACGGCGGACGGCCTCCACTCCGCATTACCGGCGCCAGGCTCAAGGCGATTGACTACAAGCTGCCGGTCGCCAGTGCGCAGGTAAAGACATCGCTGCTTTTCGCCGGACTCTATGCCGATGGCGAAACGCGAATTGAGGAGCCGATCCAAACGCGCGACCATGGAGAACTGGCTCTGCAGGCGTTCGGCGCCGAAGTGCAGAGGCAGATGCGCGCGGTGAGCATTCGCGGCGGACAGCCACTGCACGCCATCGAGGCCACCATTCCCGGCGACATCTCAAGCTCAGCATTCTTCCTGTGCGCAGCCGGCCTGTTTCCGGACTCGCAGCTTTCCATTTCCGGGCTGCTTCTCAATCCCACCCGGGCGCGTCTGCTGGATTTTCTCATCGGGCTTGGCCTTCGCGTCACCATGGGCGACCTGCAGGAGCAGCACGGAGAGCTGGTCGGAACGCTTCAGGTCCGGGGCGGGGTTTTGAAGGATGCACGCGTCGCCGGCGGAGACACGGCCGCGCTGATTGATGAGATTCCAGTTTTGGCCGCCATAGCGCCTTACACGTCCGGAGGTATCGAGATCCGCGACGCCCGCGAGTTGCGCGTGAAGGAATCGGACCGTATCGCAAGCGTCGCGGCGAACCTGAGGCTCATGGGAGCCGAGGTCAAAGAGTTTGAAGATGGATTGCACATTCCTGGCGGCCAGACGCTCTATGGCGCTGAAATCAACTCGTTTGGCGACCACCGGATTGCCATGGCCTTCGCAGTCGCCGCGTTGCGGGCCGAGGGCGAAACCCTGATCCACGGAGCAAACGCGGCGGTGATTTCATATCCAGAATTCTTCAAGGTGCTGGAAAGCCTGCTGCAGCGCTAACGGCGCTGACTCTGTTGGCGCGGCGAACCCGAAAGCACTACCATTAATTTATGCCCGTCGAAACTGAAGCTCCGGCATACACCCCCATTCGCGCGCCCCGCGGTACGACGGTCTCCTGCAAAGGCTGGCAACAGGAAGCCGCGATGCGCATGCTGATGAAC
>Ga0070741_10020806_pt1 | contig 10279 bp, 8 predicted proteins | sample Coa_R1_4_FD_66440 | JGI IMG/M metagenome (GOLD analysis project Ga0070741, IMG submission 66440) | Surface soil microbial communities from Centralia Pennsylvania, which are recovering from an underground coalmine fire - Coalmine... | ecosystem: Environmental > Terrestrial > Soil > Unclassified ...
GAACTCGCCCAGCTCGTTCGACGCGCCGATGAAAATCATGTCTACGGCATTCACCCGCCCGCGCACCGAGTCCGGCGTCGCAATCTGGACCAGAATGCCGCGAATGACTACGCTCACCATGTCGCAGGCGCCGGCCAACAGCAGCGAGATCAACGAAAGCGTCAGGCTGCGCGAGAGGCCGAACACGATGGTAAACACGCCGAACCCGGCCACGCATCCCAGCATGATCTTGCCAACATTCCGGCGCAGCGCGTTGTAGGCCAGGAGCACCGCCATTAACGACGCGCCCATTCCTGGGGCAGCACGCAGAAAACCGAGACCCCAGGGGCCGGTATGCAGGATCTCCCGCGCGAACACCGGCAAGAGCGCGACCGCTCCTCCCAACAGCACGGCAAACAGGTCGAGCGAGATGGAGCCGAGAATGATCCTGTGCGTCCAGATGTAGCGCAATCCGGCCAGCACAGTCCGCATGCTGACTTCCTGTTCAGCTCGCAGTACCGAGCGGGTGCGCACCCGGGCCAGCGCGGCTGAGGCCACCGCGCAGGCCGCAATTGAAGCGGCATACACACCCGCAGGGCCCCGGAGCAGCGCATAGAGCAGGCCGCCGATTGCAGGGCCAAGGATCGAGGCAGCCTGGTAGGTGGTCGAATTCCACGCGACCGCGTTGGGGAAGACCTCCACCGGCACCAGCGCCGGCAAGAGCGATCTTCCCGCCGGCATATTGAAAGCGCGTACGATGCCCAGCACAACGAGAACGGCGTAGATCGGCCGGACGCTGGGCGATGGCATGCGGGTGATGGCAATCAGCAGCGCGGAACATAGCGCAAAGCCGGAATTGCAGATCAGGAGAAGATTGCGGCGGTTGAAGCGGTCCGCAGCATGGCCTGCGATCAGAAACAGAAAAACATTTGGAAGAAACTGCACCAGGCCGACGAAGCCCAAATCCAGCGGCCGGCGCGTGATCTCATAGACCTGCCAGCCCACCGCGACTGACTGCATCTCGAGCGCGGCGACCACGCAAAAACGCTCCACCTGATAGAAGGTGAAGCCGAGATGGCGGAAAGCAGCCAGTCCGTGGGTTTCGGAGGCATACATGTTGTCCTAATGTGCCACATCCGGCGCATTTCCGACGAACTGATGGCGCGCACGCTAGAATGCATTCAGTATGCCCGGCGTGCCGTCGCCCTGCTGAGCGCTGGTGGCTGGTCGCGTCTCTATGCGCTTTGAATTCTTTGTCGCCTCGCGGTACCTGCGCGCCAAGCGCAAACAGGCCGTCATCGGCGTGATCACGGCTATTTCCGTGGCCGGGGTCGCCGCCGGGGTGGCTTCACTGGTCGTGGCGCTGGCGGTGAACAACGGCTTCCGGCAGGACTTGCAGGAGCGCCTGCTCGGCTCGACTTCTCACGTGAACCTGATGCGCACGCTGGGAGACGGCATTCGCGACTGGCGTCCGCTGATGGAGCGTTTGCAGAAGCAGCCGCATGTGATCGCGGCCGCTCCCGACATTTACGAACAGGTGCTGATTTCGCTGGGGCCGCGCGCAAAAGGGGCCGTCCTCAAAGGGATCATTCCCCAGGATGAGCGCCGGGTCAGCGATCTGCTGAACTCGGTCAAACAGGGTTCGGTGGCAGAGCTGGAAGAACCCGGGCCAGGAAAAAGCGCGCCAGTCGAGGGCGCCCGCTCCACATCCGATGACCCCGATTCTCTCGACGCCGCACAGCAACGCCGCGCGGCCATGCCGCCGATCATTCTGGGCAAAGAAATGGCCGACGAACTGGGGGCGAAAGTCGGATCGGTCGTGCTGGTGACCAGCCCGGTCGGCGAGCTGACCCCCTTCGGCTTCGTTCCCAAATACACACGCTTTCGCGTGTCCGGCATCTTTGATTCCGGGTTCTATGACTATGACGTTTCCTGGTCATTCACCCGCTTGTCTGATGCGCAGCGCCTGATGTCTCTCGGGGACGTGATTCAGATCATTGAATTCAAGATTGATGACATATACAAAGCTTCTGAAGTCGGGGAGGAGCTGGAAAAGGCGGCCGGTCCCGGCTTCATGACCCGAAATTGGATGGAACAGAACAAACAGTTGTTCCAGGCGCTGCGGCTGGAAAAGCTCGTCACCTTCATCACTGTTGGACTGATTGTCTTTGTCGCGGCGCTGAATATTCTGATCTCCCTGACCATGATGGTAATGGAGAAGACACGCGACATCGCGGTGCTCATGTCCATGGGCACGCGCAAAGCGCAGGTGCGGAAGATTTTTGTGGCCCAAGGCGCGCTGATCGGTGTTGTGGGGACGGGAATCGGGCTGATCCTCGGCTATGCACTCTGCTGGATGGGCGGGCACTACCACATGTTCGCCCTTTCACCGGAAGTCTATTCCATCAACTATGTCCCGTTCGCTCCCCGCGCTGTAGACGGAGTTGTGGTGGCCCTGGTGGCCATTGGGACGTCGCTGGTGGCGACCATCTATCCTTCCTGGTCGGCCTCGAGGATCCTGCCGGCAGAAGCGCTGAGGTACGAATAATGAAGGGCTAATCGGCGCCTGCGGCGACGTTCTTGGCTTCGACTGCTCCGGTCAGCGTGCGCTCGGCGATGCCGCTGTAGTCGCGCAGCTTCTTGAGCGAAGTCTGGATTTCTTCCACCTGCTGTCGGTGTCCACGCTGCGAAGCAAGAGTGGAGACCCGTTCGGCGTTGTCCGCAGCGTTGTCGCCAATCTCCAGCAGGGTGACCAGGGAATCCGCGTGGAGTTTCCAAAGCGAAGGCGAATTGTTGGCCCGCTTCAGCTCTTCCAGTTCAGTGATGATTCGCGCGGTGACTGCCACCAGCCGCAACAGCACCCGCGCCACCCCTGCGCGCAAGCTTTTCTCTTCCAGGTAGTCGGCGCAGTAGGCCTCGGCTTCCGCGGGGGTCAGCGTCAGATTGAAGAACCGCATGGGAACGACCTGGCGAAACTTGGGGTCGGCCACGCGCACGAAGATGCGGACCGACTCTTCGACCTTGAGCAGTTTGGTTTCTTCCGCCGCCACCTGCTGCGGGGTAACCGCCTTGCGCATGGCTTTCAGGTTGAGCAAAGGCCTGGCCAGCACCACGTTCGGAGTTGTCCGCACCACCGGCTTGGGCGCCGGCGGACGCGGGGTCTTGGCGCCCCGTTTCATCGGAGGACGCTGCTCGAGCGTCTGCTTCAGCTTCGAGACGCGGCGGAACTTGTCCAGCGCGTCGAAATAATCCAAGCTTAACAACCCATCCTCATCCATGGCTTTGATGTGGTCCACAGTGACGTCCATGCCGTCCACCGTGCCCAGGATGGTGCCGCCTTGCTCTTCGAGCTCGTTGGCAAAGTGCTTGATGTCGAGGGTCGCGCTGCGAAACAACTCATCGAACTTGGCCCCGAAGGTGGCGTTGTACGGCGCAATGGTTGCCAGCACGCCGGGATGGAAGAATGAGCTGTCCAGCGACTGCTTGATCTGACGCACCGTCTGGATGATTCCCGACTCCAGCAGGGCATGAAAATCGCGGAAGCGCAGCACCTGTTCTTCCAGAGCATCGAAGCGGCGCAGGGTTTGCAGGTGTTCTTCCGGAAGCGGCGGCAGATCGGAGTCGGCCAGAATCTCAATCAGCGCGATCTCGAAGGGAGAGAGCGGAAGCGAGCCATCCAACCCGTAGCCCCGCTGTTCCCACTGGCCGGGCACGCGCGGATGGCGGTACAGAAAAGTAGCGACAATGTCCGTCTTGTCGCGGTCGAAATCGGTGTGGTCCTTCTTGCGCACGAAATAGCGGAGCATCGCTTCCGCAATTTCGGGATCAGTGTCGTCGGCAAAGGCGCGCCGCAGCATGGCGGGCGTGATGGCCATATCCAGCAGACGCAGCCAGCGCCGCATCGCGCCCAGAGTCTCGCCCACGTCGTTATCGCCATGGAGCGAAACCGTTTCCAGGCCGGCCGGGACCGGGACCTCGCCCTCAACGGACTCCTGCAGGAGCTTCTCATAGAAGCCCTGCACTGTGGCTAGAATGGCAAGTTCCCATTTGGGATCTTCAGCCAATAGCGCCCCCTCGGCGGTCTTTTCCCCAACCGTAATACTGCCAGAGGCAGAGGATTACGTACTAGTTACCTTAGTAAGCCGGAATCCACGCCTCCCAGCCCGCCCAGCGTTGGCGTTTCGTGTTCCCGGCATTTGCTGCCGCGGTTCACAGCCACTACACTCTGGGGTTGCCGCTCGATTTTGGAGCCCGGTGCGGCCAGGAGCATGGGTGGAAATTCTCGATCTGAGGCATTTCTCCTCCGCCGATCTGCGTCCCTTGCTCGAGGACGAGATTAAGGTCTGGGCAAACTCTCTATGCTGGGATTACACCAGCTCAGCGGAGATGATTCTCCGCTACATGGATGCAAAGTTTCTGCCCGGCTATGCGGCGGTGTCGAGAGGCAAGATCTTCGGCTACTCATTTTTTGTTTACGAAAACAGCAAAGGCGTTATTGGCGATCTGTTCGTCAGCCGGGGCGAGAACGGCGCCGGCCGGCACGAGGTCGAGCGCCGCCTGTTGACCCATGTGATCGAGACGTTGCAGCAGTCCCCCGGCATTCATCGTATCGAGGCGCAGTTGCTGGCGCACGAAGCGGGCGAGGCCGCCGGCCCTTTCGCGGAGCAGGGATTCAGCCGCCATGCCCGCCTGTTTATGGCCCTGCCGCTGGCGGCGATGCAGAAGGAAGTCACGCTGATCGCCGCCGACGTCGAGATCCGCCGCTGGACTGAGCAGGATTATCAACCCACCGCCTCGGTCATCACCGCGGCGTACCGCGACCACGTGGACTCGCAAATCAATGACCAATACCGGACGCTGAGCGGATCGCTGCGCTTCCTGAACAACATTGTCCGCTTCCCCGGCTGCGGCACATTTGATCCCGAGTCCTCGTTTGTGGCGGTAGACCGCCGCACCCATTCGCTGGTGGGCGTCATCCTGTGTTCGCGGGTGCGTTATGACACCGGCCACGTGACCCAGGTCTGTGTGCTGCCGGAGTGCCGCAGTCTGGGACTGGGCAAGGCCCTGCTGGCGGCCACGGTACGCAATCTCACGCAGAGAAAATTCGCTTCCTTGACTCTGACCGTTACCGAAGCCAACTCTCCGGCAGTCGAACTCTACCGGCGCCTGGGATTTGAGACGAAGCGGGTGTTTGACGCGTTCGTGTGGGAAGGGTGAGAGCGCTTCCGGAAAAAAACGCGGTCCGAGCCAGCCACCCGGACCGCATTTGCTGCGTAAACTTCACCGCCGCCGGCACGCTCTGCGCCTGACTTGACAAAGACCCCGCTTGAGCAGTGTCTTCGTCGGCCGGTACTGAGCGTAGGCCACGCGACTCAGCGCCTCAAAGGCGCCATCGCGTCCGTTCGCGCCAGCCGGTTGCAGTCCCGCCATGCGAGACCGTTTCTGAGGAGGCCGCAACGCCCGGGTTGCCCGCAACGCTTTCACGCTTCGGGAACCGCCCGGCAGTTCACCCTCGTAAACTGCCGCAGAACCGGCCTTGCGCGATCACTGGCAGCGTGATGTTCACGCCTGCAGTGACAGCAATTTCTCGTATTCCGGAAACTTCAGCAACAGGAAACCGCTCGCGCGCTGTGCGAAAGCTGTGGACGATGCAACTTCTTTGTGGAAAGGCAAGGAAAAAGCAGCAGGAATTCCTTTGCCCCGCATAAAGAGCAGTTAATGCGCCACTTCAGCGTCACTTGCCATCCAGGGCGCGCCGCTCACGGATGTCCTCCGCCTGCCGTGGGGAGCCGGGGTTTGCAATAATACATCGCGAACGTGCCCAATAGCCTTCCCTTGCTGCAAACTCGATTCTTGCAGGCACTTCGACACGCGCTCTCCGAACTCAATCGCGCGAAATACAGCTTATTTTTTCTGTTCCCGCCGCGAGCGGCGCAGAGTTTCGGAAGGCTGTTCCCCAAAACACACTCGATAGGCGCGTGAAAAACGGCCGAAGTGCATAAAACCCCAGCGCGCGGCCTCACTGGTGACGCTGGTCTTCTCGTCGGGCTTCAGCAAACCAGCGCGCGCTTCCTCCATCCGGAACCGACGCAGCAGCTGCATGGGACTGCGGCCGCGGGCCCGGCGGAAGGAGTGCTGCAGGGTGCGTGCGCTGACGCCCGCTGCCTGGCAGATATCGCCTAACGAGATGGGCAGGTGGGCATTGGCGCGCATGTATTCTTCGGCGGCGCGGATCTGCCAATTGCCGGCCATGCGGCCGCGGTTCAGCAGGCGGGTGTAATTGTGCCGCTGGGCCTGCAGCAGGAGCGTAATCAGATCCTTCTCCAGTTCGCTTACCGCACGCGACTTCCAAATCTCGTCGCGGTCAGTCCGGCAAAGCGTCCTGCGCAGGCCCGATACCAGTTCACCCAGGCGTTGTCCGGCGGCGGTGCGCATCTGGAACCCGGGAGCAAACAGCAGGTCCGCGTTCACCTCCCGCATAAGCATTTTTTCCAATTCTTCTACTGCCGCGTTGCGCCGGATCTTCAGGAAAAGCAGTTCAAACCGGTCTGTGGTCAAAACCTCGACCCGCTGCAGAGGCGACTGCACGAATGACACCTCAGGACTGACGCAAACCTCCTGGTCCTGCCAGCGGTGCCTGCCGGCGCCATTTCCAAGATCGAGTACCATGGCAACCGAGTCCGAGGACAGTCGCGACTGGACGCGCAATCTTCCCGTAGTCAGGACCGTAGAGAGGCTGACCAACTGGCCGGTCATGGAGAAGATCCGGGTGGAAAACGGCGGAGAGCCAGGCAGAGTTTCCGAGACGTAGGGGATCGCAGCGGAGCCCAGCAGAGCGGCGGCTTCATCCGCATCCCTCGTATTGAGAAGCAGCCCGTGTACGGACGGCCTTGATTCAACCACGTTATTTTGCCCCAACTAAAGAATCGTGCGGGTCGTGCTCGGACACGGACTCCCCCCGTCGCTTCGAGGGCGAGACGACCGCGATCCAACGAAGATGCGGTGGTGACTATTCTAATGCGGCTTGGAATTGAATCAACAGCAATACACAATATCCGCCATATTTCGGGCGCCTGAACGTTTCTTTGACGATCTTTAAGCCACTTCAACGTAATGTTGTCTCAGCTAATTGCGCAAAATGGATAACCCGGCGCAGTTTCGCGGTCTGTGAGCGGAGTGAGCACGGTGAGTACCCGCAGGTACTCAATTGCGTGAAGTGGATTGACCTAGTCGGGATTGTCGACGATGCTGAATCTCAGGGGGGCGCGCAACCATCGCGAGCAGCGGACGATTCGCAACATGAGCGAACACCAACCGATGCGCCGATGGGGGCGCCATGAAGTAACCGTTCCGGTCGAGGTGACCGTATTCGCCGGTGGTCAGCGTTTCACCTTGTCCGGAAAGGCGGTCAATGTGAGTCGGAACGGCCTGCGCCTCTTCATCTCACGCGAGCTGGAGTTGGGCGTAGGCCTTCTTGTTGAATTTCTCCTTCCCTATACGTCCTCGGAGATCGTGGTGCGCGCGGTGGTGAGAAATCGCGAAGGATTCAGCCATGGAGTTGAATTTGTGAGCGTCACTCCCTACCAGCAGCAGATGATCGAACGCAACTGCCAGGTGCTTGAGATGTTAAGCTGAGCCCGCGCCCCACTCTTCTAGCCAGACGAAGCAGGCGGACTCCGCGATAGAAGGGGCTTAGCCAGTCAGGCAGGCGCACCGACTTCCATTCGCCAACGCTGGGCGTGACCGCCAATCTCCACGCAAATTGCAGCCGGTCTCGCCATCGCTCCCGGAGCGCGATCATGCGGCGGAAGTAGGTCCACGACTCGGTTTCCGGTACGTACGCATTCTTTCGCCCAACTGCCGCCGTCGCCGGGATGCAGTGGCCGGCTGCGCGATACGGTCTCATTGCCGGCATCGGCCCATACAGCAGCTCCTGCGCGAGGACGAGGCTGATGCCGACAATCCTGAGAATTCCCAGGCGGCCTGCTTCCCCGGCGATCCAGTCCCAATCCAGGTCCAACCGTGCCGCCGCCGCAATATCTCTCACCATCGCCAGTTGCGGCCACTCGTGCTTAGCGGCATGGACGCAGAGAACCAGCAGGAGGTCTTCATTGCGGAGCATGGGAATGCCTGAACCCTCGAACTCCGCCTCGGCCGCCCGCCGGAACAGCGCCGGCATGTCGAAATCAACCGCGTAGAAGCGCGGCAGGATCTGCCATTGCACCTCGACCAGATTTCTCCCGGTTGCCGACCCGAAAACGTATTCATAGCCCGACCGAAGGTATTCCTTTTCCTGCGAGGCAGAGAGCGCGAGATGCGGCTCGTATCCCAGTTCAGCCAGCGCGGCTCTGGCGCGGGGAACGTCGGCGGCACGCACCAGGAGGTCTAGGTCGCCGAACTGCCGCGCCGCGGCGTCGCCATAGAGCCGCTGCGAAAGCACCGGGCCTTTGTGCGGAATGCATGGGATCCGGCGCCGCTCGAACTGCCGCAGGATTCCAGCCAGCTCCGCCGTGTAGCGCAGCACCTGCTGCTGATGCTTCTGCGACCAGGCGCGCAGCATGGATCGAATTCGCGCAGGAACTTCGGCCTGTCCGCAAAGCGCGTCGCACAACACCGGAAGCAAGCGGTGGTGTTCGGCCTGCCTGAGCGCAGCTTCCCAATCGAGCTGCGAGCCCAGAATACGCGCGATTTCTGTGGGCTCCGCGCGGCAGCAGGCGAGCAGAAGATCGAATTCCGCCCCTGTGAGCGAGGGCCGAAGCCCGGTTGACGCGAATTGGGTGCCGGCTGCTGCCAAGTTTGCTGTGGACTAACTTTGTCCGCCTTAAGAATTCTCTTCGCTGAGGAACGAGGCGTCTCCATAGAATCTTCTTACAGTGAAGCAAGCTGCAGAAGTAACTTCGGGTGAACCGCCGCAATCGGGAAGTCGTGTCGTCCTGGAAGATGTTCACAAGATTTTTCACAGGGGCCTCTTCCGCGGGCGGAGCGAAACCCATGCCCTGAAGGGAATCTCACTGCAGGTTGCGCCGGGCGAAGTTCTGGCCCTGCTTGGACCGAACGGCAGCGGCAAGAGCACGACCCTGAAGCTGATCTCCACCATGCTGCTGCCGGACCAGGGCCGCATCCTGGTCAACGGCGCGGACACGCGGTGGGACGGCCGCTCCGTACGCCGGCACGTAGGTTTCGCCGTTGCTTCCGAGCGTTCTTTCTTCGGCCGCCTGACCGCGCGCGAGAACCTCGAATTCTTTGCCGCGCTCGAGGATGTTCCCCGCGAACAGCGCCCGCACCGGGTGGCATCTGTTCTTCGCACGGTGGGCCTGGAAGAGTCCGGCGGCAAACTCGCCATGAAACTGTCTTCGGGAAACTATCAGCGGCTGGCCATTGCGCGCGCGCTCGTGAAGCGGCCGAGTGTTCTCCTGCTGGACGAGCCGGCCCACAGCCTGGATGCGGCGGCGAGCGCCGTCCTGTGGCGCCTGGTTCGCGAGCTGGCCAGCTTCGGCACGGCTATAATCATCGCCACTCACAATTTCGAGGAAGCGTCCGCAGTCGCGGACCGCATTGCGGTCTTGCGGCAAGGCGAACTTCTGGACGTGCGCCGCACCGGCGCACTCACGAGTGAGGCGATGCGGGATTACTATCTGGAAATCACCGGCGGGCCGCGGCACGTCCCCTGGCCTGAGAGAGTCCCCGCATGATTCTCGATAAGACATTCGCGGTCCTGAAGAAAGACCTGCTTAACGCCGTTCGCTATCGCACTGGGCTGGTCTTTAACGTAATTGCACCGGCGGCGCAGCTGGCCACGTTTTACTATCTCGCACGGGCCGTGGGCCCGCAGTTCCGCCCCGACGGGATGCCCTATCTCCCGTTTCTACTGGTAGGGACGGGCTTCTACACCTTCCTGCTTGCCGGGATGCACAGCTTTGTGCGCATCATCCAGGAAGCCCAGCAAACCGGAACGCTCGAGGTCCTGATGACCACCTCGACTCGCCCCAGCATGCTGCTTCTGCTCAGCGCCATTTCCGCGCTTGCCGGCGCTCTGGTGCAGCTGGTGATCTACGTGGGCGGAGGAATGCTGCTGTTTGACTCCGTGCCTCGAGTGAACCTGCCGGGAGGTGTGGCTGTATTCGTACTTTCTGCGCTGAGCGCGCTTGCCGTGGGCGTGCTGGCCGCCGGGCTGCAGGTCTCAGTGCAAAAAGGATCAGCCGCGTTGTGGCTGCTGGGATCAGGCGCCTGGCTTCTGGCGGGCACGCTGTTTCCTGTGGGAGCGCTGCCGGCCCCGGTACAGATTGTCTCCAGTTTCCTG
>Ga0070741_10020807_pt1 | contig 10279 bp, 7 predicted proteins | sample Coa_R1_4_FD_66440 | JGI IMG/M metagenome (GOLD analysis project Ga0070741, IMG submission 66440) | Surface soil microbial communities from Centralia Pennsylvania, which are recovering from an underground coalmine fire - Coalmine... | ecosystem: Environmental > Terrestrial > Soil > Unclassified ...
GGGCGCGTAATCAAGGCGATGTTCTTTGATGCGCCACGCAAAGCAGATCGCCTGGTCACGCCAATGAGCCTGGGTACAGCGATTACACTGACATCGGCTGCGCTGCTGGTGATTACGGTGGCTGTGCAATTTGTGTTGAACGCGGCGGGACCAGCGGCATTGAGCTTGCTGGCGCTGCTGCCCAAGTAAACAAAAGACAGCCAACAAAAATATCCTTTTCATGCAATTTCAGGCTCGGCCTGAAATTGCATGAAAAGGATATTTTTGTTGGCTGTCTTTTGTTTAAAGGGTCCATATTCTAGCGTGGGTATAGATCACCTCGGTCCGATGGGTAAATGTTTCAGCGAGCAAACCGATTTCTCCAGTGCTGTAGGTTGTATCGCTAATACTACTGAGCAGTGTGTGATTGGCGTACAGGTTCAGCGTGTTGTTGATTGCGACGACGGCCAGTGTGTTGGTTTGATGGAGACCAGCATGAATGGCAGAGTTTTGATTATGGATGAGCGTCTTAGCGCTAGTGGCTGAGTGGTTCATATAGAGGATCAGCATGTAAGACTGGTCCTGGCAAACGCGAAAGAAATAGAGCTGGCCGCGAGGATTGACGCGAAAAACGATGCCGCCACAGTCACCTGCGTGAATCGTCATTTGTACCTCAAAAGCGAAGTTGCTGAAAATGGTATTGACATCATTGCAGTAGTAGGCGCTTTTGGTTTGGGTGACCAGGACATGGTAGGCACCACTGGTGAACAGGCAGCGGCCACCATTGTTGATCGGTGTAGGATATGCTCGCCACGTAGAGGGTTGACTGAGGGGATCATCGAAGATCAGCGTTCCCCTATGGGGTGGGTAAGGGTTAGAGGCGGCAGCAGCGGCTGCACGCAAAATGCTGGCTGTAGCGGTCGCGTTGGCGGCATTGATACTGTTCTGATAGGTGATTGAACCAAAGGTAGCAACAGGAATAAGCACAATCAAGATAATAAGTCCGAGGGCAGCCAGTATGATAGTTTGTCTACGAGCGTTCTGTTGTGCTTGAGAGATTTTGCTTTTGTTATCCGTTTTTGGGCGCATTTGAGATGTTTTGCTTTTGCTGTCCGCTTTTGGGAGAGCTTGAGATGTTTTGCTTTTGCTGTCCGCTTTTGGGAGAGACTGAGAGCTTTTGCTAGCTTGAGAGACCTGGGTTTTGTTCTCCACCTTTGGGAGAGTTTGAGAGACCGGGTTTTTGCTCTCTACTTTAGGGAGAGCTTGAGAGATTTTGTTCTCCACTTTTGGGGGAGGAGGCGAAATATGGAGTTCGTTAGTTGTGGAGAGAGGGGCTGGAGTGGCGAAAGCCTTGCTTGGTGCAGCCTGAGTGACATACAGTTCGCCTGTCGCCTGGAGGGCTTGCTGAAAGGCGTTTGAGAATTCAGAGATGGAGGCAAAACGCTCTTCGGGCTTTTTGGCCAGGGCGCGCAGGATGACGGCATCCAGGGCGGGAGAGACCTGGGGATTCAAGCTGCTGGGCGGTTGAGGTTGAGCCGTCATGTGTAGCTCCATGATCTGTTCCACAGGGCCACTAAAGGGGAGATGGCCCGTGAGCAGCTGGTAGGCAACGATGGCCAGAGAATATTGATCGCTGGCGGGGACGGGGTGCCCATGCCATTGTTCCGGAGCTATGTATGCTGGGGAACCATGCGTATGCTCACTGGTGGTTGCATTCTCGGATTGGGCGATGCCAAAGTCGGTCAAAAGTAGATCGGGCGCGCGATTTGAGCGCGGGCGGATCAAGAAATTGGAGGGTTTGATATCCTGGTGGATAATGTCGTGATCGTGAGCGTACTGGAGCGCATCTGCCGCCTGGTCCAGCAGGCGAGCAACCTCGGTGGGGGAGAGAGAAGAGTTGCCGCTGCTGCGCAACCATTCGGAGAGAGAGCCATCAGGGCGAAAGGGCATCACCAGATAGGCTAGAGTAATGTCAGAGAGACGCTGCTCGCCAAAGTCATACAAGGTCAGGATGTGCGGGTGATCGAGACGGGTAATGGCTTGCATTTCGCGTCGAAAGAGTTGCGCACTCTCCTGGTCGCTTTCAGCACTGGAATAGGATACAATATTGGTGGGAATCACCTTAATCGCCACCTGTCGGGAGATGCGGGTATCCTCAGCCAGGTAAACTTCGCTCATGGCGCCCCGGCCAATCAAGCGAAGGAGGCGGTAATGATCAAGTTGCGCGCCTTCAAATGACATCGTTTCACTCCCAGCAAGAAAAAGTTGTGTTGGCAATTCACGCGTGTGAACCCGGGTATACAGAGGGGATGGGTGCGGTACTGCTTCTCGGGGATGCAGATGCGCCGCTTATGGAAATAAATTTATCCCGTTGTCGTTGTCGTTTGCCTTGCAACGAACGATCTATCTCAATATGCCAATACATGTAGTTATTGTAACATAGGTGTTAGTTGAAGGAAAGTAGTGCAACAGGGTGCTTCTCGCCAACTATTTTGTTTGGAGAGCAAGATGGGCGACGAGAAGAATCTTGTTGGGCTGTATTACCTCTATCTTATGAGTGCATATATATCCAATTTAGAGGAGAATTGAGAGAATATTTATACTTTTTTAGACGGTGTTCATGGAAATTTAATGCAAGCTAGAGGAAATATTTGTTAAGATAGAATAGGCAGGCATAGCCGCAAGAAAAGGAGCATTGATAGTGAATAGAATACCTTTCCTATCTGGGAATGGATCACAAGATCAGGGAGTGTGGGGTGATGGAACGTTAGACGGTCAAACCTTTCGACGAGAGAAGGGGTTTTTTGCCTGGTGGTATAAGCATACAGCTCCGCCAGATGTTGGAACACAGGAGACATTCGAGCGGAGTGATCGTATACGCAGGGGCAGGATTGCTTCATGGCTGATACTTTTTTTACTGGTCACACTGGTTCTGGAGGGAGCGGTAGCCGCCTGTACAGGGAACAGGATTATTTTCACTATTATCTTGCCGGTACTGGCTGTGACGATATATAGCATTTTCGTCAATCGCTCCGGGTGGGTGAACTGGGCGGGGTTTTTGCTTGCGGCTGTGCTGGCCGGAAGCACTTATATGAGTATATTGATAGCTCCTGTAAGCCTTTCTCCTACAAGCGTTCAAGTATTTCTGATGCTTGTTTTATCCGATATAATTTTTGTATGTATTTTTCCACTGAAATATGGTTGGATACCTGCCGTTATAAATACGTTTTTCACTATCTGTACGTTAGTGTTTGTGCACCATTTAGCAGTTCCCGCAGGGCTATTGTCGGTCAGTTATTTTCCGACCGTGTTCAGTATTGCTCTGATTCATATTGTAGCAACGGGCATACCTATGATCCTCGTGTCTACGATGTGGCAGCTTATCAGGAGAGCGGATAAGGCGGAAGAGATGGAGAGGCTGCAATATATGCTGAAGCAGCAAGTGAACGAACAGCTTATGGAGAAAGAGGAACTGGAGAGCAGTATTCGGAAGATCATAGCGGTGCATGTGCGCGTCTCGAATGGGGATCTGGACGCACGAGTAAACATTGATGGCACAAAGCCTCTGAGTAATATCGCCGATCCACTCAATACGCTGCTGGAGAGGTATCAGCAGACCAGGCAAACGGAGATTCAGTGGGAGCAATTCAGTGCGCATCTGAGCCAATGGAAGGAGACAGAGCGCGCATTGAAACAGATGCAAAAAGGATATCTGCATTTTGCTGAGGCAGTGAACAGAGCAATTCAGGAACAGCAACCCTTCTATTGTGAGAAAACCGCAACGCCGCTGGATGCCGTCATACAAGAGATGAATGGGCGTTATCTCGTACAAGGAAGAGAGACATCTCAGATGAGGTCGCTCGCGGGGGAAAGTGCTACGATGCCCGCCCTAATGCGTGTGCGTAAGATGAAGCACTAGCGCTTCGCCGCTACTTAATCAGACACAAACAACTTCATGCAAAAACTGCCTCCGGCAGTTTTTGCATGAAGTTGTTTGTGTCTGATTAAGTAGCGGCGAAGCGCTCAACGACTTCGTAGAGGATGCGAATGCCCCAGTGCATGGAGCGCAGGCTGATGCGTTCGTCGTGGCCGTGAATACCTTTTACCTCGTCGACGCCATCGAAGAGCACGGGTGTGAAGCCGTAGGCTTTGACGCCGAGGGGGGCAAGGGCTTTGGCATCGGTGCCTCCGGTGAGTATCCAGGGGATCACGGTTGCTTGAGGGTCGTGATCTTTGAGGACGCTGGTGATGGTGTCAACGAGAGGTGATGAGAAATCGACCTCCAGGGGGGCAGCAATCGCCAGAGGGGTGTCGGGGCCGTAAAGGGGCTCGATATCGACATCTTCACCGACGATCTGGCGCAGCTCTTGCCAGAACGTGTCTGGTGTCTGACCAGGCAGGATACGAGCGTCCAGCACGATCTCTGCTTCTGAAGGGATCACGTTGACCCCGTTGTTGTTGCCCGCGCTGAGGATGGTGGGGGTGGCTGTATTGCGCATCATGGCCGAGAATTGTTGTTTGATCGATTCATCGAAAGGGAGATTGTGGAGCGCAGCGTCGGCGGTGGCTTCGTCTGCGAGCAGAGAGTGTAATGTCTGAGCGACGGCTGGTGGTTGCGTCTGGGCAATACCTTCGATGAACGCACGAAATGTTGCAGTGAGATGAACAGGGGGTTTACGCTCGCGCAGCTTGAGCAGAGCAGCTGCCAGTTTGTAGATGGCGTTGTCATCGTGGGGGATTGAGGCATGGCCTGGCCTACCTCGGGCACGCAGTCGAGTACCGGCTCCGCCCTTTTCCGCAGCCTGGATGGTATAGTAGCGTCTACCATTGATTTCAACCTGCATGCCGCCGCCCTCATTGAGAGCATATTCCGCCTGAACCAATTCTGGATGGTGAGCGGCGACCCAGCGCACCCCCTGACTGCCTCCTGTTTCCTCATCGGCCGTCGCAAGAAATATCACATCGCGTTTGAGGGGCACGTTGGCGCGTTTGAGCAGCAGCATCGTCATCAACTCCATCGCGACCATATGCTTCATATCGAGAGCGCCACGCCCGTAGATAAAGCCGTCAGCGATATCGGCAGCGAAAGGATCATGGGTCCATTTATCGGGCTCAACGGGTACCACATCGGTATGGCACATCAGGAGTAGGGGAGGGGCCGAGCCATCGCCATGCAGACGAGCGACCAGAGTACGGCGCACCTCGTCTGGTCCGATGATCACGCTATCGATACCATCCTGGAGTAGCACATCGTGCAGGTAAGCAGCGGTGAGCATTTCGTTGCCCGGCGGGTTACGAGTATCCAGTCGCAAAAGGGCGCGCAGGTGCTGGATCGTCTCATCTCCTGCTGTTTGCCAATCAATGAGGTTTCCTGTTGATGTTTGTGCCATGCATGTCTCCTTGTGTTCTGCTAGAGTTGACCGATATGATAATTGTTATGGGAAGTCGTTGATGGAGCGATGTGCATTGTTTCTACTGCTGGCATCCTCAACTGAGAGGCGCAGGAGTTCTGCTTCTATCTCGCGCCAGACGCGCTCTTCGGCTTTAGAGCGTGTAAGGAGCTGCAATGCTTGCGAACTTTGGAGCATATGTTGAATGACGCGCGGTTGAAAACTTGCTAACAATGGTTGTTGCATCTCAAAAGGTGGCATAATTCCCAGCGCAATATCGTCAAAGGTATAGAACTCATGTGGCTCGAAGCCAAGCAGGAGCAGGTCCGTGTAACTCTGGACGAGGTCGAGGTGTATTTGTGAGAAATGGTGTGGCTGAGAGCTGGCAAGGCAGAGGCAACCAGCTACGCGATCGTATTGGAGGAGCGGGCAAAAGACGGCGCTCTCAGCTGCTATCTGGTAGGGGGGAGCGTACCAGTGTTCCAGATCGGAGTGATTTTGCAAGGAAACAAGGTGTCCAGTGCGTAGAGCATGCGCGATTACTGACTCGGCTCCTATGAACTCTGTATGCGTCTCGACACAGTGCCATGGAGATGTGCCACGTCCGATTGTAGCTCGCAAGCTCCTGACCTTCATATCCTCTTTTGGAGGCATGCATTGGGCGATTACCGCTACGAGGCCCATTTGTAAAGGGTCGAGATGGGTGGTGATCTGTTGCAGGACAAGGGAACAGATCGTCGAAGAGCGCCACGCCGAGGGGCTGGTAATGTACGTGTTAAAAACGCGAGCATAAAAAGTTGGAGGAATCTCTGGAACCAGGACCTCGTCAGGGGTATCCTGGAGAGTGAAGCCAGGGAATGCCTCTTGCAAAGATGGGGAAAGCTGCTGGCTGTACTCAGGAAAGATTTTGAGTAATGCATGCAGGCGTTCTCGTCGCGGCGTTGAGGTACCGTTTACCCAGCGTTGCAGTGTAACTTGATGGATGCCCAACGCATCGGCGATGCGCTGCCGTTCCTGGGGGTCGCTGATGATTTTGCTTAATACATCGCGCCAGGGTCGTGTCTCTTCCCGTGTTTCTTCCATAAAGCGAATTTCCTGTTTTAACTTCAGTTTAAATACGCATGCAAGGCTGAAATAACACAATTTGTAGCATATCTCACAGAGGTTGTCTGCGTCAATTTTTCAGGGGACGCAGGCAAGGCTGGAGGAGGATGCGGAGGAAGGGTTGATGCTAAATGGCATCAAGAATATATAGATCTACACGGGCTTTTGCCCCCATACACTCTTCAAAACCCATGTACCCTTAAAGTCGTCTCTGTAAAGTTCGATATTCAGGGATTGTAAAAGCTGCTCGTATTCTTCCTTGCTGACAACCTGCACTTTGTTGACAAGAAATGGCTGCATCAATGTGAAGAAGAAAACAGCATCGCGCATGCCGCTCTGATATGCCTCCGTTCCCCACGACCAGTCCAGGTGATACGTCTGCTCGCCAGTCAGTGTTATCCCTGCCGATGCGAAGAACTCTGCCAGCCTCATGCCTATATTCATGTGGTTGCCTGCGGCGTCTTTCTGCGTGGCACGCCCGTCGCGTTCAAATGCCTGCCAGATCAGAGACATAATACGGTTGTAGGCAGGGCTATTGGCTTGTATATAGAGAGGCTCTGTTAAGCGAATATAGCCACCCGGCGCAGTCACCCTCATTAGCTCTTTGAGCAGAACAAGCCATAGATGCTCTTTGACAATGCCTTCTAACATGCGAGCATTGACGAAATCAAAAGTCTCATCGGCAAATTCCAGTGGTTGCAAAATATCCATCACCAGAAGCTCTGCATTGTCCAGTTTCTGCACATTGGCAAATGCTTCCCCATATTCAATCATCGCTTGACTGATATCTACCCCCACCGCGTGGATATGCTGGTGGGCAAAAGCCACATTCAAGATCCACGCCGCCGGTCCACACGCCACGTCCAACACATGACGCAACCTGGAAGGATCAATGCCATCGGGAAAGAGTGTGCCCATATGTTTATTCAAAAGCTTATCTTGATCGATGAGGCGTTGCATCTCCGCCCCGCTTTCATGATCGATGATATATGTATTGGTCTCTTCGCTCATGCTCTCCTGGCTCCTCTCTCGCAGCGTGTTTGTTTCCTGCCATTTTTACCATACAATCTCTTCAATGACCTGTCAAGGCGAATAGTTCACGAGCGCTGATAATGGAGTTTAACGAATTCATCGGGTAATATCTCTCTGGTACCGTATGCCTTTTGGTTGGTTGCGTAGCCAAGGTTTCTCATTGTACGTTATATGAGGTGAAGTTATTTGCGGCTATTATTATCGAGGAACACGATTGCATATGCTTTCTTCAGACAGATTGCCCCAGTCATGGGGACGTTATCCGAGGGTAAAACGAGGACAGGTCATACCGATATTTTGGCGGGATGAATTTCCAGACCTGGGTGCGTTTGAGCAGCCGATATTACCGTATGGCTATGGTCGAAGCTATGGTGATAGCTGCCTCAACGAGGATGGTGTGTATCTTGATATGACGCACCTGAATCGCTTTATTGCTTTTGATGAGCAGGTGGGGCTGTTGCGTTGCGAAGCTGGAGTTTCGTTGGCAGAGATTCTCAAGTTGATCGTGCCGCGAGGCTGGTTCCTCCCAGTCAGTCCGGGCACCAAATTTATCTCGGTTGGTGGGGCGATTGCCAATGATGTGCATGGCAAAAATCACCATAAGGCAGGGACGTTCGGCTGCCATGTGACGCAGTTTGAATTATTACGCTCAGATGGCACACGCCTGATCTGTACGCCTAACAAAAACTGGGAATTGTTCCGCGCAACAATCGGCGGATTGGGGCTGACAGGCATCATATTGTGGGCTGAGTTTCGTTTGAAGCCGATTAGCGGCCCCTTTATTACAATGGAGAATATTCGCTACTCGTCGCTGGCGGAATTCATGGACCTGGCTGCCGAATCGGAGCAAGACTTCGAGTATACGGTAGCGTGGGTGGATTGTCTGGCGAGGGGGAGTCAACTGGGGCGGGGCTTCTTCTCGCGTGGCAATAATGAGCATTCAGAGCCATATACGTTCAAGCAGATGCCGAGGAGATTGCCGCTTGCCGTGCCATTCGATCTGCCATCCTTTGCCTTGAACACCTTGACGGTCAAAGCTTTTAATACAGCTATTTATTATGTGCATACGAAAAAACGCGAGCAGAAGATTGTGTCTTATGAACCATTCTTCTACCCACTCGACTCGATTTATAACTGGAACCGTGTGTATGGCAAGCGGGGATTTTTCCAGTATCAGAGTGTGGTCCCTTTTGCCGATGGCTATGAAGTGATGAAAGAGATGCTGGAGCGCATTAGCCGTTCGGGACAGGGATCGTTTCTAGTTGTGCTGAAAACGTTTGGAGATGTGCCATCACCGGGAATGCTCTCTTTCCCCAGACCAGGGGTGACGCTGGCGCTGGATTTTGCTAACAATGGTCCGAAGACGCTGCAACTGTTGGAGGAGCTGGATATGGTTGTGCGGCAGAGCGGCGGCGTGGTCTACCCGGCAAAGGATGCACGTATGAGTGCGGAAAGTTTCCAGACGTATTATCCGCAGTGGCAGCGGTTCGCGCAATACATCGATCCAAAGTTTTCGTCGAGCTTCTGGAGACGAGTCACCGCTCCTACAAGGTTGTCTGCACAGACCTGGTACGTCGATGCGGACGCCACGATTGTAGACTAAGGATTTTTGTGTAGGAGAGCGGGCGACCACAAGGGTACGCCCCTACTATACGCGCTATCGCCGCTGGTGTGTAGTGATTGCACTCCGACTAAACAAAGGTATGGACAAGATGAAAGTATTGATTATTGGCGCAAGCTCGGCGATTGCCCATGAGACGGCGAAATGTTTTGCTAGCGAGGGTGCGGAGATGTTTCTGGTTGGTCGCACTGCTAGCAAGCTGACGACTATCGCCGACGATCTCAAGGTGCGTGGGGCACAATGCGTAGAGCCCTATGTGCTTGATGTGAGCGACCTGGACCTGCACCAGGATATGTTTGATCACGCTATTGCAACGCTGGGCGAGCTGGACGTGTTGCTGATCGCACATGGCACATTGGGCGACCAGCGCAAATGCGAATTGAGCGTGGGGGAGACGCTGAAAGAATTTACTAATAACTGTATCAGCGTCATCTCGCTGGTAACCATAGCTGCTAACTATTTCGAGCAGCAGAAGCGGGGCTGCATTGCCGTGATATCTTCGGTCGCGGGAGATCGTGGGCGAAAGAGCAATTATGTATATGGAACGGCCAAAGCGGCTGTGAGTACTTTTTTGCAGGGTGTGCGTAATCGACTCTATCCGGCGGGCGTGACTGTACTGACGGTGAAACCCGGGTTTGTCGATACACCGATGATCGCGGGAATGAAGAAGGGACTGTTGGTGGCAAGTGCGCAGGTGGTCGGTCAGGGGATTTATCGGGCCATCAAGCGGGGGAAGGATGTTGTGTATTTGCCCTGGTTCTGGCGGCCGATCATGTTTGTTGTGCAGAGCATTCCTGAGCGTATTTTTAAGAAACTGTCGTTAGGCTAGATCAACAGAACAAAAAACACAATTTCAGCAAATGCCATTCGGCATTTGCTGAAATTGTGTTTTTTGTTCTGTTGATCTAGCCGGGGCGGGAATAGACGGCGAAGACGACGCCTCCGATGATGACGAGCAGGATGCCCATGCCACCAAGGCCGAAGATGAGGAGGGAGAGGGGTGTAGTGCCGCCTCCGCTGCTGGGAGTGTTGCCGGATGTGCCGCCAGGTGTTGTTGTCGGTGTGGTGGTAGTGGCGGCGGTCGGTGTGGCAGTGGGGGCTATAGTGGGTGTGGCGGTAGGCGCAACGGTGGGGGTAGGAGTTGGTGCTGCCG
>Ga0070741_10020808_pt1 | contig 10279 bp, 8 predicted proteins | sample Coa_R1_4_FD_66440 | JGI IMG/M metagenome (GOLD analysis project Ga0070741, IMG submission 66440) | Surface soil microbial communities from Centralia Pennsylvania, which are recovering from an underground coalmine fire - Coalmine... | ecosystem: Environmental > Terrestrial > Soil > Unclassified ...
AGGTCGGCGACGACGGCAACGTCCCGCCCGTGGTGGCGCGCCGCGCCGAGCACCGCGTAGCCCTCGAGCCGGCCGTCGCGGAAGGCGCCGAAGCTGCGGTAGCCCCTGGGGGACTCGCCGTAGCGCCAGTCGAGGTACGCGGCGTCGCGAACGTAGTGGCCCGGCCAGCCGCGGGCGACCTCGCGGTAGACCCGCTCGCCCGCGGCGCCGAGCTCCGTGAGCGGCGCCACCCGGTAGCGGCCGAGACGCCGGTCCGCGTCGCGCGGCTCTCGCAGCACCGGGGCGTCCCGCCGGGAGCGCCGCCGCAGCAGCCCGCGCAGCGGGCGCGCCCAGAGCCTCAGGCGGCGCACGTCGCGCCAGCCGAGGCGGCCGACGAGGATCGGCCCCGCCTGCGGGTTCGTGAACCCGACGGCCACGGTCGCCCCCGCCTCGACCGACCGCTCCTCGTTCGCGAGCTCGATCGCGCTGAAGACGCCGCGGCCGCGGGCCCGCGGGTGCGTGGCGCCCTGCACCGCCGCCGCGGCGAGCGTCTCGTTCCCGTCGGCGCGCATCGCCGCGAAGCTCATCGCCAGCATCCCGAGCACCCCCCCGTCGTCCTCGGCGAGCGTGATCAGGCGCGGGCCGCGCGGGTTCCGCTCGAACCACCAGTCGAACTCGTCGTCCTCCATGTACTCGCCCCAGACCTCGCGCATCAGCGCCACGACCTCGGCTCGGCGCGACGGCTCGTACGGGACGAGCCGGGGCTCGCTCACTTGCTGGACGTGCCGAGCGCGGCGTTGAAGACCCGCCGCGCGTGCGTACCGGCAACCGTGTCCTTGAGCGCGATCAGGTCGCATGCGCCCGAGAGGACGAGCTCGAACGTCCGTGGCGGATAGGGCTCGACGTTGTAGCGGTGCAGCTGCAGCGGGTCGGTGCGCGGCCCGTTCGCGCCGGAGATCGACGTGAACGCGATGTCGTAGCCCGCCTGCCGCAGGAGCGACAGGTGCACGGGCCGGTAGTGCGCCTCCGAGCCCTTCACGTACGCGAACGCGCGCACGGGCCGCCCGAGCCGCTCCTCGAGCTTCAGCTTCGAGAGCGTGATCTCACGCGCGGCCTCGTCGAGCTCGAGGTCGGCGAGCGGGCGGTGGCCGATCCCGTGCGACTCGACCCGGATCCCTGCCGCCTCGAGCTCGGCGAGCTCGCGCCAGCCGAGCGTACGGTTGACGACGCCGCGCGTCGCGAGCCGCTCGTCGTGCGGCAGCGGACGCCCCGCGTCGAGGTACGCCACCGGCATGAAGAGGACCGCCGGATAGCCGTGCTTCTCCAGGATCGGCGCCGCGTTCTGGAGGTTGTCGCGGTAGCCGTCGTCGAAGGTGATCAGAACCGCGCGCGGCGGCAGCGGCACGCCGTCGACGTAGTAGGCGAGCACGGCGTCGAGGTCGACCGGCCGGTAGCCGAGCTCACGGAGCTGCGCCATCTGCTCGTCGAACTGCGACACCGGCACCGTCACCGGGTTCTCGGGAACGTCGTTGACCTTGTGGTACATGAGGACGCGCAGCGTGCGGCTGTCGTCGCCGGCGAGCACGCCGACGCCCACGGCGGCCTCGCCGATCGTCCGGTAGACGCCGTTCTTCAGGATCTGCTTGAGCCGGTCGGCGCGCACGGGTCGAGGTCCAGTCTACGGCGCTCGCCGCAGACGTCCTCGACGAGCGCCCGGAGCCGCGCCGCGAACTCCTCGGGCGAGCCGATCCAGTCGCCGGCGCCGGCAGCCGCGGCGCGGCCGAGCCGCGCGGCGCGCTCCGGGCTCGCGAGCACGTCCGCCAGGGCGTCCGCGAGCGCAGCGGCGTCGCCTGGCTCGGTCAGCACGCCGGAGACGCCGTCCTCGACGATGTCGGCGATGCCGCCGGCGCGCGAGCCGACGACGCCCCGGCCGCGGGCGAAGGCCTCGATCGCGACGCGCGGCAGCCCCTCCGAGCGCGAGGGCAGGACGAGCAGCGTCGAGCGGTCGAGCTCCCGCGCGACCTCCGCGCCGGGAACCTCGCCGCGCCAGAAGACGCGGAGCGCCGGATCGGCCGCGAGGGCCGCGACCAGCGCATCGCGCGAGCCGCGGCCGACGACCCAGAGCTCCGCTCCCGCAACCCGGGCGGCCACGCGCGGCCACGCCTCGGCGAGCACGTCGATCCCCTTCACCGGCTCGAGCGCGCCCACGTAGAGCGCGCGCGGCCGCTCGGGCAGCGGCGCAGGCTCGCCCGCCAGGCCCTCGAGGTCGACGAACGCGGGGAACTCGCCGGCCGGCTCGACGCCGAGCGCTCGCACCAGCCCGCTCGTGAAGGCCGAGACGGTGCGAACGGCGTCGACCCGCCGGATCGCCGCGACCGCGGCCCGGTCCGCGAGCGGCGCCGCGAGGCGTCGGGCGCGCGACCCGTACAGCCGCGCCGCGCCGCGCCAGTCGCCGTGGAGGTCGAGGACGACTGGCGTCGCGCGGCGCGCGAGCCGGCGCGCCAGCAGGACGGCGAACGCCTCGTGCGCGCCCTGGACGAGCACCGCGTCCGGCCGGAAGCGGCGAAGCTCGCACGCCGCGCGAAGCGGCAGCAGGAGGTGAAAGAGCGCGCCGTCGACGACTCGCGGCCTCGCCTCCGGGACGAGCGCGAACACGGCGTCGCCGGCCGAGCCGGCGGCGGCGGACGCGAGCACCCGCAGCTCGAGCTCCGCTCCGAGCGCGTCGAACTTGCGCGCCAGGCCCTCGTCGAGGGGCAGCCGGTAGCGGTTCCGGCCGACGATCAGGAGCCGCGGCCTCGGCGTCACCGCGCCGCCGCCTCCGTCAGCACCTGCTCCAGGCGCCCGTATACCTCCTCCGGCGAGAACCGCGCGACGGACGCGGCGGCGGCGCCCGCGAGGCGCGCGCGGAGCTCCGGGTCGCCGAGGACGCGACGGACGGCCGCCGCGAGCGCGTCGGCGTCGCCGGCCGGCACGAGGAGGCCGGCCACTCCGTCGTCGACGATCTCGCGGACGCCGCCGGTGTCGGTGGCGACCACTGGCGTCCCGACGGCCAGCGCCTCGACGAGGACGTGCGGGAAGTTCTCCCAGCTCGACGGGAGGACGACGGCGTCGGCGGCCGCGAGCAGCTCGAAGATCGCCTGCCGGGGCTGCGGGCCGAGGAAGCGAACGCGGCCGTCGAGGCCAAGCTCGGTCGCGAGCCCGTGCAGCCGCTGCCGCTCGGGGCCGTCGCCGGCGAGGACGAGCTGGACGTCGGGCAGCCGGGCGAGCGCGCGAAGCGCGACGTCGAGCGACTTCTGCGGCGCGAGCCGGCCGGCGAACACGAGCGTGTCGCCCGACAGCGCGTGGCGGGCGCGCAGCTCCTCGCGAGGCGGGAGCGCCGGCGGGTCGACGGGGTTCGGCAGAACCTGGGCCCGGCCGGCCGCGCCGCCCTCGCCCCAGCCGGCGGCGAGCTCGCTCAGCGACCTGCTCGGGCAGACGATCCGGGCCGCCCGCGCGAGCGCGAAGTCGCGGAGCCGCCGGAGCACCGCGAGCCGCAGGCCCCGCTGCGCCTGGAAGCGGTCGAGCGGGACGTCGTGGAGGCCGTAGCGGAGCGCCCGCTCGTACGCGGGGTCGGACGTCAGCTTGAGGACCAGCGGCGTCGACGTCAGCGCCGCCGCCAGCGCGCTCCGCCCCACCATCCCGGTCGAGTAGACGACGTCGGCGCGGCGGGCGCGCGCCGCGATCAGGGCAGCGGCGTGCAGGTGGCGGAGCCCGACCGGGAGCCGGCGCGGCGTCCAGCGAACCGGGTAGCGCTCCGCGGCCGGCGCACGATCCGCCGTCGTGACCGCCTCGATGCGGTGGCCGCGGGCAAGCAGGAATTCGGCCAGCTCGGGCGCGTGGCTCGCGGGGCCGCCGACGTCCGGCGGCCAGATCCCGGAGACGATCAGGACGTTCACGTCGGCAGCTCGCGCGGCGCCGGCTGCGGTCGCACCGCGCCGCGGAGCGCGTCGCGCCGCAGGCGCGTCACGAGCACGATCCACTGCGCCGCGAACACGGCCGCCGCGATCGCGACCGCCAGGCACGCGCCGCTCGCGCCCCAGGCGGCGCCGAAGACGAGCACGAGCGGGACGAGCACGACGGTCTCGACCGAGTGCGTGATCACGCGCAGGTCGGGCCGGCCGATCGAGACCGGGAAGGACTTCGTCCACGCGATCACGACCTGGATCGTCCCGGCGAGCAGCATGAACCGCGCGGGGTTGCCGGCGCCCGCGTAGGAGTCGCCGTAGACGAGCCGGACGAGCTGCGGCATCCAGACGAAGAGCGGCGGCACCGCGACGACCGCCATCAGCGCCGTGATCGTGCTGAACCGCCGGAGGCCGCCGAACACGGTCTCGAACTTCCCGCGCTCCCAGTCGCGCGTCTGCTCGGTGATCAGGATCAGGCGCGCCGGACCGGTGAGGGCGGCGAGCCCGCCCTGCGGCGACTGGCCGACGCGGAAGTAGCCGACCTGGAGCGGCGACGTGACGAGGCCGAGGAGGAGCGGCGCGAGCGTCCCGCGCAGCGAGACGACGCCCGTCGCCAGGCTGGAGCGGATGATGAAGCCGGCGATCTCGCGCCGGTGGTCCGCGAGCAGGGTCTGCGGCGCGCGGGGGAAGCGAGCCATCGCGGCCAGCCCCGCCGTCCCGAGCGCGCACGAGGCGGCCGTCTGCGCGATCAGGGTGCCCGCGACCGCCCAGCCGACGCCGTAGCCGGCGCCGATCCCGAGGCCGACGAGGCGCAGCCCCGCGGTCAGCGCGAGGAAGCCCGCGCGGATGTCGTAGCGGGAGCGGAGGACGAGCGTGGCGCCGAAGAAGCTCTCGGGCGCCTGAGCGAGCGGCAGGAGCGCGGCGAGCATGAACGGCGTCCTCAGCCCGTGCGCGCCGAAGATCCGGTCGGCGACGAAGGAGAGGACGAAGAGGATCACGCCGGCCACGGCGGCGCCGGTCGCCTTGAACCCGATCGCGAGCCCGAACAGGCGCCGCAGCCGCCCCCAGTCGCCGACCGTGCTGTAGCGGAAGCCGTACTTGATCAGCGCCTCCTCGACCGTCAGGTCGAGCAGCGTCTGGAAGAAGCCGACGGCGGCGAGCACGAGCGAGAAGTCGCCGAACGGGTGCGGGGTCAGCCGGCGGGCGGCGATCAGGGTACCGACGACGCCGAGCGCGACCGATCCGTAGCTGCCGGCGGCGGTCGCCAGCCGGCGCCGGAAGAGCCGCGATCCCATCCCGGCGGTCCACTATAGTGGCCACCCTTGGCCACCCGGGCCCTCTCCGCTCCGAGCGCCGTGAGCGGGGTCGCCGACCGGCTGCGGGCCGCGAGCGGCGCGCTGCCGATCGCGCTCGCGCTGCCGCTGGTCTTCCTGCACGTCGACTACCAGCCCGGCTTCACCGTCTCGGCCGGCTCGACGAGCGCGCACGTCGTCCTCGCGGACCTCGCCGTGCTCGCGGTGCTCGCCGTGACGCTCGCGGCGCTCGTCCGCCACGGCGTCCGCCCGCTGCGCCCGGCGCTCCCGATCTGGCTCTCCGCGGCGGCGCTCCTCTGCTGGATCGTCGCCTCGGTCGCGTACGGCCGCGCGACCGGCGACGGGTACGCGTGGCGCACGCACGTCGTCAGCGTCGGCAAGTTCGCGGAGTACGCGGCGCTCGCGCTCGCCGTGCCCGTGCTCGTCAGGACACGCGAGGGCATCGCGGCGATCGCCGTCTCGGTCGCGACGTGGAGCACCGCCGCCACCGTCGTCGGCGCCTGCCAGTTCCTCGGCCTCGGCATCGCCGGCGCCTGGCCGGCGGGCTACCGGCAGCCGTCGTTCCTCGGCCACCACGACTTCGCAGCCGTCTCGGCAGCGTCGCTCGCGATCGCGCTCGCGGCCGTCGTCCTCGGCCGGGGACGCGTGCCCCGGCTCCCGCTCGTCGTCGCCGGCGCCGCCGGCGGGCTCGGGATCGTCCTCTCGGGCTCGTCCGCGGGGGCGATCGGCGCGGCGCTCGAGCTGGCGCTGGCGGCCCTGCTCACGTGGCGGCGCGGCCGGCTGTCGGCACGGCGGCTGGCAGAGCTGGCCGCGATCGCGGTCGCGATCGGCGCCGGCGTCGTCGTCCTGCGCGGCCACGACCTCGACCAGTTCGTCCGCTTCCTCGGCAACGAGCGGCCGAGGAACCCGGCCGCCGCCGGCGTGCAGACGTACTCGCAGCGGACGATCCTCGCCTACATCGGCTGGCGGATCTTCCTCGACCACCCGGGGGTCGGCGTCGGCTGGCAGGGCTCCGCCGACTACGGCAACTACGGCCGCTACCTGCCGGCAGCGCGGCGGAAGTTCCCCGGCACCGCGCCGCTCGCCTTCCCCTCGCCGCAGCACCCCTACGGCGTCCAGAACGCGTGGGTCCAGTCGCTCTCCGACCTCGGCGTCGTCGGCGCGCTCCTCCTCGTCGCGCTCTTCCTGACGCCGCTTCGGCTGGTCGCCCGGCTCGCGCTGCGAGGGCCGCCCGACGTCTCGGTCGTGGCGGCGACGGCCGGCGGCGCGCTCGTCGCCGCGGCGGCCGTCTGGAGCGCCGTCGGGCTCGAGGCGGGCCTGCCGATCGACGGCGTCACCTGGCTCGCCGTCGGCGTCGCCGCCTGGGCCGTGACGAGCGCCTCGTCTCCGGAGCGACGATGAGCCGGCTCGTCCTCGTCACCGGCGGCGCCGGCTTCATCGGCTCGAACCTCGTGCGCGCGCTGCTCGAGCGCGGCGACGCCGTTCGCGTGCTCGACAACTTCTCGACCGGCAGCCGCTCGAACCTGGGCGGGCTCGACGTCGAGATCGTCGAGGGCGAGCTCCGCTCCTACGAGCGCGTCCACAACGCCGTCCGCGGCGTCGACACCGTCTTCCACCTCGGCGCGCTCGGCTCGGTGCCGCGGTCGGTGCAGGATCCGCTGACGTCGAGCGCCGTCAACGTGGAGGGCACGCTGAACGTGCTGCTCGCCGCGCGCGACGAGGGCGTGCGCCGCGTCGTCTACTCGTCCAGCTCGTCCGTCTACGGCACGCGCCGCGAGCTGCCGGTGACCGAGGAGACGCCGCCCGACCCGATCTCGCCGTACGGCGTCGCGAAGCTCGCGGCAGAGCGGTACTGCGTCGCCTTCTCGCGGGTCTACGAGCGCTTCGAGACGGTGGTGCTGCGCTACTTCAACGTGTTCGGGCCGCGCCAGAGCCCACACTCGCAGTACGCGGCCGTCGTACCGCTCTTCCTGACCGCGATCGCGCGCGGCGAGACGATCCGGATCGACGGCGACGGCGAGCAGCTGCGCGACTTCACCTACGTCTCCAACGTGGTCGACGCCACGCTCCGCGCGGCGGAGGCGCCGGCGGCGAGCGGCCGGATCTTCAACGTCTCGACGGGCTCGCCCGAGACGGTGAACGCGGTGGCCGACACGATCGGGCGCATCCTCGGCAAGCCCGTCGAGCGCCGCTACGGGCCGCCGCGCCCGGGCGACATCCGCGCCTCGTGGGCCGACATCGGCGCCGCGCGGGAGACGCTCGGGTACGAGCCGCAGGTCGGGCTCGAGCAGGGCCTGCGGCTGACCGCCGAGAGCCTCGGCCTCCTGTGACGGGCGCGCCGATCCGCGTGCTGCGGGTGATCGCCCGGCTGAACATGGGCGGGCCCGCGTTGCACGTCGCCTACCTGACGAACGGTCTGCGCGAGCGCGGCTACGAGACCACGCTCGTCGCCGGCACGATCGGCCGCCACGAGGAGTCGATGGAGTTCGTCGCCGAGGAGCTCGGCGTCTCCGTCGTCAAGCTCCCCGAGCTCGGCCGCGAGATCTCGCCGCTCCGGGACGTCTTCGCCGCGACGCGGCTGGCGGAGCTGATCCGGCGCGAGCGACCCCAGATCCTGCACACGCACACGGCGAAGGCGGGCGCGATCGGCCGCCTCGCGGCCCTCCTCGCGGGCTCGGCGCGGCCGCCGGTGATCGTCCACACGTTCCACGGGCACGTCCTGCGCGGCTACTTCGACCCGCTGCGGGCATGGGTCTTCCGCGTGCTCGAGCGGCAGCTCGCACGCGTCTCGACCGCGCTGATCGCCGTCAGCCCGGAGGTGCGCGACGACCTCGTGCGGCTCGGGGTGGCGCCGCGCGAGAAGTTCGCGGTCGTCCGGCTGGGGATCGAGCTCGAGAACCGCGTCTCGGCGAGCAGCGCCGCCCGCGAGCGGACGCGCCGGCTGCTCGGGGTGCCCGGCGAGCGCTTCGTCGTCGGCTGGATCGGCCGGATGACGGGCGTCAAGCGGACCGACGACCTGCTGCTCGCATTCAAGGAGCTGCGCGACCGCGGCGTCGACGCCTGCCTCTGCCTCGTCGGCGACGGCCCGCAGCGCGGCGCGCTCGAGCGCACCGCGCACGAGCTCGGCGTCGTCCGCGACTGCCTCTTCCTCGGCTACCAGGAGGAGGTGGCACCCTTCTACGCCGCGTTCGACGCGTTCGTGCTGACCTCGGGCAACGAGGGAACGCCGGTGACGACGATCGAGGCGCTCGCGAGCGGCATCCCCGTCGTCGCCACCCGCGTCGGCGGCGTCTCCGACGTCGTCCGCGACGGCGAGGACGGCTTCCTCGTCCCGCCCGGCGCGATGGGCGAGCTCGCGGACCGCCTCGCCCGGCTCGCCCGCGAGCCCGAGCTCGGCCGCCGCCTCGGGGAGGCCGGTCGCCGGCGCGTGCTCCCCCGCTACGCCGTCGACCGCCTGATCGACGACATCGACCGGCTCTACCGGGAGCTGCTCGGCGCGGCCCGGACGCCTACCCGCGCGGCAGGCGCTGGAACGCCTTGAACGACGGCTTCGCCTTCAGGGCGGCGGTCATCAGCCCCGACTGCCAGCCCGACACCTTCGGCTCGTCCTTGACGAGGAACCAGAGCATCATCGCGATGCGCGGGTTCTTGCGCGCGATCGCGAACGCCTGCGTCAGGTAGGCCGCCTGCTTCGCGTACGAGACGCCGAAGCTCTTGTCGGGCGGGTTCGTCTGGTAGCCGTACTCGGTGATCCAGAGCGGCTTGTTGCCGTAGGCGCTCGTCACCGCCTTCAGCAGGTCGCCGATGTTGGCGAGCGTGACGGCCGTCGGGGCTGCGCCGCGAGCACCCGTCGGCTTCGTCGTCGGCGTCTCGTTCGGCTTGCCGTAGTACGGGTGGTGCGCGTAGGCGTCCATCCGCTTCATCCCGGCGTTCTTGGCGGCCTTCAGGAACGCGATCGGCGAGACCGACGGCCGCGAGCTCGTCGGCGCGTTGTTGCCGCGCGGCGCGGTGGCGCCGCAGGCGACCTTCTCCCCCGCGAGCTGCGTCGCGTGGATGCCGGTGTAGATCGCGTTGCAGATCTGCGCGTAGTAGATGGCGCTCTGGATGATCCACTTCCCGTTCTTCTTCACGTACTGCGGCCGCAGGAAGACCGGGTTGTTGGGCTCGTTCCAGGCGAGCCAGTAGCGGACGGCCGGCAGCGTGCGGCCCGCCGCGTCGAGCGAGGCGCCGCTGTAGCGCTCCGCGGCGGCATACGCGAAGTTCTCGAGGTCGCGGTAGCTCTTCGGCGGGCGGTTCTGCGACTGGCCCCCGTTCGCCCAGCGGGGCGTGAACGTGATCGAGAACAGGACCTTGACGCCGATCGCGTTCGCGTACTGCACCGTCCGGTCGTAGAGCGACCAGTCGTAGGCGGGATCGTCGGGATCGCGCGCCACCTTCGGCCGGCGCTTGGCGACGCCGAGCGGCCCGCCCCAGTAGAGGCCGACGCGGAGGATCTGCGGCCGCAGCCGCGCGTACTCGGAGAACGTCACGTTCGGATCGTCGAAGAAGGTGTGCCCCTCGTCGTAGACGCCGATCAGCATGTGCGACGACGCCTGCTTCGCCGGCCGTGCGGTCTTCTTCGTGTCCGCCTGGACAGCCGCGACGGCCGTCGCGGTCGCCGCCGCGAGCGCGGCGAGCAGGAGCAGGAACCGGTAGCGGCGCCTCACCGGCCTACGCCTCGACGGGCTCTCGCCCGAGCGTCGGGAGCATGCGGCGGAGCCCCTCCTCGAGCTGGATCTCCGGGCTCCAGCCGAGGATCTGCTGCGCGCGCGTGATGTCGGGCCGGCGGATCTGCGGATCGTCGACCGGCAGGGCCTCGTAGACGATCTCGCTCGAGGAGCCGGTCAGCCGCAGCACCGTCTTCGCGAGCTCGAGGATCGTGAACTCGCCGGGGTTGCCGATGTTCACCGGCAGGTGCTCGTCGCTCGAGGCGAGCAGCCAGATGCCGCGGATCAGGTCGTCGACGTAGCAGAAGCTCCGCGTCTGCGAGCCGTCGCCGAAGAC
>Ga0070741_10020809_pt1 | contig 10279 bp, 7 predicted proteins | sample Coa_R1_4_FD_66440 | JGI IMG/M metagenome (GOLD analysis project Ga0070741, IMG submission 66440) | Surface soil microbial communities from Centralia Pennsylvania, which are recovering from an underground coalmine fire - Coalmine... | ecosystem: Environmental > Terrestrial > Soil > Unclassified ...
CTGGTTTCAGAAAGGCCGGGATCGAAGAACTATGTCCAGCGTTTTCAACAACGGGAATCCCCGTCGTCAGCTAATTTGGACAGCAGTGCTGGCGAATATATGCGCCATCGCGCGTCCGATAACCAACCCAGGTTCCCCAGAGGAGGCGCTGCCGCGTTACCGGTTATATTTTGGCGTGACGCCGCGCAAATTGGCCCATACCCGGTCGCAAGCTTCCAGCACGGGCTGATCGAGCGGCTTGCCCTCTACAGCCTTCAGGTTCTCTTCGAGCTGTTCCATCCGGGAGGCGCCGATTAAGACTCCATCCACACCGGGCTGCTGCAATACCCAGGTGAGAGACAACTGCACCAGCGAGCGTCCGGAGCCGGCGGCGATCCTGGCCAATTCGTCAACGGCCTGAAAGTTCGCCTCATGCCAGTAGCGGTTGAGATACATCTGGTTCTTATCGAAACGCGATCCGGCGATAGGACCCGTCTCCCGCCGCTGCTTCCCCGTCAATAAGCCACCGGCCAGGGGATTGTAAACGATCGAGCTGACGCAAAACTCGCGCGTGAAGGGCAGATACTCCTGCTCGATGCCCCGGGCGAGCAGGTTATACATGGGCTGCGAGATTACTGGCGGGCGCCACCCGTTTTTCTGGCAAATCCACAGAGCCTGGCAGACCTGCCAGGCCGCATAGTTTGATGTGCCCGGGTATCGAACTTTACCCTGCTTAACCAAGTCCTCCATAGCGGACAAGGTTTCCTCGATAGGTGTCTTGTAATCAGGCTGGTGAAGGTAATAGATATCCAGATAGTCGGTCTTGAGCCGCTTCAGGCTGGCTTCGATTTGCTTATGGATAGCTCCGCGCGACAAGCCGCTGTCATCCGGGCCGTCACCCATCTTGTTGAATACTTTGCTGGCCAGAACGACGCGGTTCCGGCGGCCCGCCAGCACATTCCCCACAATTTCTTCCGAAAGGCCCTTGTTGTAAGAATTCGCCGTATCGAAGAAATTGACGCCCGCGTCCAGGCAGCGGTCCACCATGTTTCTCGAGCCGGCTTCGTCCACCTGCGAGCCGAAGGTCATTGTTCCCATGCAGACGCGGGAAACTTTTAAGTCCGTGCCAGCCAGTATGCGATACTCCATTTCTCCTCCCTAGAACAAACTTTGTATTCTCGCACACTGCGCTGCCTCCGAAACTGGTCCGGCTCTCCGGGTGACTCAGTGTGTTAGTATGTTTCTACTATGACCAATGACGTCTTGCAGATGCTGATTGCGGAAAGAGACAAGCTGAATCGAGCGATTGAGGCGTTGCAATCCGAACCGGGCAGAGGCAAGGGGTGGAGGAGGCGGATGTTTGCCGCCCCCGGCTCATCGAGAACCCGCAAACGCCGTGGCATGTCGGCCGAAGCTCGAAAGGCGCAATCCGAGCGTATGAAGGCGTATTGGGCGGCGCGGCGGAGACAGCGCGGACGGGCCGCGTCCTGATCTTGTGCCGCTTCGCGATAAGAACCGGATTACCGGGCAGTCACGCCGGCCGCTTTTCGTCCAGAGTGCGGCGGAGGCCCGTTGGTATCGCGCTCTTGTAGATATTATTTAGATGTATGACGCGCGCTTCGCTGCTTCTGCTATCTCGCTCGGATAACAGCGGCGCCCTGCCAGGTCGTTGTAAGTCTATTTCCAAGCCCGGCTGAACCGTAACGCAAATCTCTCCGTTCGCTGAAACTCAAACGCGCGAGGTTTTGTTATCCTTGCGCTCTTATGTTCACTCCTTTTCGTCTGGACAATCGGCATGCCTTGGTAACCGGAGGCGCGAGCGGAATCGGGGAAGCGACCGTCCGCGTGTTGGCGGCGGCGGGCGCGCGGGTCACGATCGCGGATGTCAATCGGGAGCGCGCCGAGGCTCTGGCGTCGGAACTGGGGCCCGCGGTTTCAGCCGCCATCGTGGACGTCACCGACGAGCATTCGGTGCGAAACCTGTTTGCCGCCATTCCGGCCTTGGACACGCTCGTCAACAACGCGGGCACCGGCCTGGTGGGCAGTGTGGAGGAGACGGACTTCGCCGATTGGCAGAGACTGTTTCGGGTCAATGTGGACTCGATTTTTCTTTGCACCAAATACGCCATGCCGCTGTTGCTCGCTTCCGGCAGCAGGGGATTTCCCGGAACCATTGTCAACATCGGTTCTGTGGCCGGCCTAGGCGGCGTGAAGCGGCGCTTCGCCTACTGCGCTACCAAAGGGGCTGTCGTCGCTTTGACAAAGCAGCTTGCGGGCGATTATCCCGGACGGCTTCGCGTGAATTGTATCTGCCCAGGAACCGTGGAGAGCCCTTTTGTGGAAGCTTATCTGGAGAAATACCACAAGCACGAAAAGGAGAAAGTGCGGGCCGAACTGCACCAGCGCCAGCCGGTCGGCCGGATGGGCCGCCCGGTGGAAATTGCATACATGGTTCTCTATGCCTGTTCCGATGAGGCGGAATTCGTCACCGGCTCCACGCTGGTGATCGATGGCGGCTGGACGGCCATATAAGGAAAATCGCGCGGCGGAGAGACCGGGCTGGCAGGCCGCTACAATCGCCTGCGCCCCGGCTGGGTGCTTCAACGGTTCCCTACCTGCGACGTGATGGCTCCTTCGGCCGCCGAAGATACCAGCGCGACGTACTTGGCGAATACGCCGGTTTTATAGCGCGGAAGCGGCGGCTTCACGGCGGCGAGCCTCTGTTTGACCGTTTCCGGGGGAACTTCGAGGTCGATCGTGCGCGCTTCGATGTCCAGTGAAATCAGGTCGCCCTCCTGCACGGCGGCAATCGGCCCGCCGCTCGCGGCTTCCGGCGCCACATGCCCGACCATGAAACCGTGCGTGGCGCCGCTGAACCTCCCGTCGGTGACCAGGGCGACGCTTTCCGAAAGTCCGGCGCCCACGATAGCGCCGGTTACGCCCAGCATTTCCCGCATGCCCGGCCCGCCGCGCGGCCCTTCATAGCGGATGATCAGCACGTCGCCGGCCTTGATCTTGCCCTCGGTCACGGCGCCCATGGCGTCTTCTTCCCGGTTGAACACGCGGGCCGGTCCGCGATGCTGCTTTCGCGTCATGCCAGTGGTCTTAATAACGCATCCTTCAGGGGCGAGACTTCCCTTCAAGATGACCAGGCCGCCGGTCGGCTTTATGGGATTCCCGAGCGGCCGGATCACCTCCTGTCCCGGAGTCTCCTTGGCTTCCGCCGCTTCCTCAGCGAAGGTGCGGCCAGTGATGGTAATCGCCGAGCCGTCCACAAAGCCGCCCTCGACCAGCCGCTTGGCGATGACCGGAATCCCGCCGGCCTTGTCCACATCCACCGCCACGAAGCGGCCTGCGGGCTTCAGGTCGGCCAGAAGCGGCGTACGGCTGCTGATAGTCTGAAAATCGTCGATCGTCAGCGGCACTTCGGCCTCGCGAGCCATCGCCAGCAAATGCAGGACGGCATTGGTCGATCCGCCGGTGGCCGCAACGCCCGCTATCGCATTTTCAAACGCCTTGCGTGTGGCGATGTCGCGCGGCCTGAGATCCTTCTTCACCGCTTCCAAAATGATCTGGCCGCAGCGGAAAGCCACATCATTCTTCCGTGGATCCACTTGCGGAACCGAGGCAGTGCCCATCGGCGAGAGCCCGATCAGCTCCATCACTGTAGCCATAGTATTCGCCGTATACTGCCCGCCGCAGGCCCCGGCCCCCGGGCACGCCCGGTTCTCGATGGCCAGCAGTTCTGCATCCGAAATACGGCCCGCGGCGTTCGCCCCGACGGCTTCAAAAACGTCTTGAATGGTCAGCGCCTTGCCGTTGTGATACCCCGGCAGGATGGTCCCGCCGTAGAGCACAAGTCCCGGCACATTCAGCCGGAGCAACGCCATGGCGCCCCCGGGAATGGTCTTGTCGCAGGCGACCAGGGCGATAATGCCGTCGAACATGTGGCCGCGCGCCACCAGTTCGATGGTGTCCGCGATCGCCTCGCGGCTCACCAGCGACGCCTTCATCCCTTCTGTGCCCATCGTTACACCGTCGCTGATGGCGATCGTGTTGAACTCCATCGGTGTGCCGCCGGCCGCCCGGACGCCTTCCTTGACCTTGACCGCCAGCTCCCGCAGATTGTAGTTGCACGGCATGGTTTCAATCCAGGTATTAGCGATTCCTATAATGGGCTTCCGGAGGTCCTCGTCCGTGAACCCGATGGCTTTCAGCATTGCGCGGGCGGGCGCGCGGTCGCGTCCTTGTGTAATCGTATAGCTTTGTAATTTCATGGACTTTCTATCTTAGTAGGAAGCGTGCGCGGGCTCAAGCGCGCGCTCCGCTCGCCCTCAGTATTCAATTTGAAATACGAATTGCAGTTGCCGCGCGTTGAGCGCCTCGGTGATGCCGCGGTAGGACCCGAGAATCTGGCCGGCGGCGGCGTAGTACGGGCTGACGCGCAGGGCATTGGTATGATTGGCGAGGTTGAACGCCTCGACGCCGGTCTGCAAGATCATACGGTTCTTTTTCAGCCACACGCCTTTCATTATCCTCATATCCAATGAGACAGTGCCCGGGCCGAAGAACGGATTTCGCGGCAAGCCGAATGGCCGGGCGGAAATCGGATAGGCTCCGGTTCGGAATACATCGGTAGAATCAAGGGCATTCACCGGCCGGCCGCTTCCCGCCGTAAAAATAGGGGCCATAACGACATTCTCCAGCTCGTTTGCGACCCATTTCGGCAGGAACGCTGCTTCTTCGGCGGGAAGCTCGAATACGGCGCTCGCGGAAATCCGGTGGGCCTGGTGCTGGCGCGAGCGGGCCCAGTCCTGCCGGAGGTTCCGCGGGTCGAGGGGCTGCTCGTCATAGTCGGAACTGTCGTCCCAGGTTCGGCCGAGATTGTAAGCGGCCAGGAAGGTCAGTTCCCGGCTCATTCTGCGATTGATAGACACGGAAACGCCCTGGTACGAGGAGCGAGCCGTCTGTTCCAGTTGGTAGAGTGGCGGAAGCGTGGCTGCGATATTACGGATGCGGGGCAGGTGAAACCCCGCAACAGAGGCATATTCGGCGGTCAAGCTCGTATTTTGCCCCAGGCTGCGTTCCACGCCGCCGACAAACTTGCGGCTGTAAGTAGCCGAGAAATCAGGGGACGGCTTGTAGATTCCCGGCGCCGTGTTTGGCATAGGGCTCGACAGAGATCCTCCGCGGCCGGCGGCGAGGGCGGCGACGGCCATATCTCCCACCAGATATTGTTCAAACCCGTGTATCCCATCCTTTTGCAGGACGTTGTTCAAGTACGCCAGGGGGTACCGGTCATAGAAAAGCCCGAAGCCGGCCCGGAAGACGAGCGGCCCTTTGCCGCCCGGGCGATACGCTATACCGAAGCGCGGGGCGAAATTGCGGGAGGGGCTGGAGAAGCCGCGAGGCAAAATTTCGTAGTCATAGCGCAATCCAGCCTCCAGGCTCAAACCCGCGAGGGGCTGCCACCGGTCTTGCGCCCACGCTCCCAGGGGCGCCACGCGGGCCTCCGTTGCGGGATTGCCGAAGGCCTGCACGAAGACGTCCGGCCGCTCCGCAAGAAAATCCGCCAGCGTCGGAAACACAAAAATTCCGGCGAAGCGGTCCGCGAGGCGCGCATCCAGGCGCACCAGATGCGCGCTCGCCCCGAAGCTCAGGTGGTGCTGGCCTGCGGCGAGGTTCAACCCTTCGACCATCTCGTTGTGGTCTTCCGACCGCCGTCCATTGAGCCCGTAAGCTTGTCCAAAGGCGACTACTCCGGGAATCTCCATCATGGCGCCGCGGGAATTGGGTGTGAGGTCCACGTCCCGGCGAGCGGCTTGGAAACGAAGATCGTTTACCAGCCGCGGGCTGAGGACGCTGATCAGTCCGGCGACGAGCGAATGATCCGTGGTCAGGCTACTGCCGCGCGACGAGCGGTCGCTGAAGTTCTCGGTTCCCTGCACGTCGTTGGAAACCCGCCCGTGCGACAAGGCATATCGTACGGACAGCGCATGAATGCTATGCAACTGATGATTGAGCTTGACGGAAAACTCGCTCTGGGCGGAAGATGCGCGGAACAAGCCGCGGCGGATGGAATCGACGGCGGCGTTGGCCAGTTCCGGTCTTGCGAGCACCGCGTTGATGGCCGGCTGCGCAGCGGCCGGCCCCTCGGACCATTCCTCGCTCGATTCCCATTCCTGCTCGAAAGCCGTTGAGAAAAACGTTTGATCCCGCCGGATGGGGCCGTTGATAGAAGATCCCGGTTGGTAGCGGCGGAACCGCGGCTTGTTCGGAGCGGGGGCCTCGGGATTACGCGCGTTGGCAGCCTCGTTTTGGCCGAAAAACGTCCAGTCTCCGTGCCAAATATTGGTTCCTGACCGTGTCACTACATTGACGATGCCTCCGCTCGCCCCTCCCAATTCCGCACCCACGGCAGTCCCTGCCACGCGAAACTCCTCGACCATCTCGAGCCCTATCGCCACTCGATTGGCGCCCGTGGTCTCGTCCCGGTTGTCCACGCCATCAATCGAGAGGCTGTTATTGCGGGGGCGCATGCCTCCGAAACTGAAGCCGCTATCCGGGGCTGCACTCCGTACGCCGGCCGAGCTCCGCTGCGGGTTGGAGCCGCTGGACGGCGCCGCTCCGGGCGCCACCAGCACGAAGTTCAGGTAGTTTCGGTTCTGAGCGGGCGCCTCTTCGATGCGTTCGCTGCCCAAAGTTGCGCCGGATGTCGTCGCCGCCACATCCAGCGCTTCGGATTGCTCCTTGACTTCCATGCTCTGGCTCACAGCCGCCGGCGCCATCTCGACGCGCTGCACCACGGTTTGACCTACGGAAACTTGCAGCCGTGTGACGACAGTTCCGAATCCCTCTCGCTCGGCGCGCAGCTCATAGTTGCCGATCGCCAGACCAGTCAACCGGAACTGGCCGGAGTCGCCGGTGCTCGTTTGTCGCACGGCTCCCGAATCCACATGCACGGCAGTCACCTGCACGTTCGGCATGGGAGCGCCGCTCGAATCAAGCACGATGCCCTGAATCGTGCCGGTTACAGCCGTGGATTGCGCTTGCAGCGCCACGCCGCAAAAGAGAAGTACAAAATACAGTTGGGCCAGGATAATATAGGATTTCTTGCGGCCGTCTTTTCCGTCTGCGGCCTTCGCGATTGACCCAAGATTGCCGGCTTGACGGTGGGGTGGGTAGTGGGATTCGAACCCACGACATTCGGAACCACAATCCGACGCTCTACCAAACTGAGCTATACCCACCGTATTCGGTAAGCTCATGATAACATGTCTGACCACCGGCTCGGTTTCGTTCGAGCGGGCTTCGCTGCCGGCCGGCAGCTATCTTGCACCGAGGGGGTATGTCTGGCGCGGCGGCGCTTCTTTGTTGAGAGGACCGACCCGGGGCGCGCCGTCGTGCGCGGCGAGCAGGCCCATCACCTGCACAACGTGCTGCGCCTCCAGCCGGGGCAGATCTTCGAGTTGAGCGACACGCGCCAGCTTTACCTCGGCCGCGTGATCGCCAGTCTCCCCGGAGAAGTGACATTCGCGATTGAAAAAGAACTCCCGGCCGGACCCCAGCCCCCTGAAGTCACTTTACTCGGCGCAATCTTCAAATTCGACCGTTACGAGTGGATGATCGAAAAGGCGACGGAACTGGGCGCTGCCAGAATCATCCCAGTAATCACTTCCCGTACGGACCCGAAATTGGCGGCGGCCGCGCAGAAGCGAGTGGAACGCTGGCGGCGCATCGCTTTCGAGGCTGCGCAGCAGTCGCGGCGTGTGGCGCCGCCCGAGCTGCCCCAGCCTGTCGCGCTCGATTCGGCCCTCGCAGCGGCCCCCGAAGGCCGCCGCTGGATTCTGGAAGAAGGTCTCGAACCTGCGAGCCTCAGCCGGTTGGGGCCCGCCCGCGATCGCGCCTCTGTCTTGCTGATAGGACCCGAGGGAGGTTGGACGGAAGGCGAAAGGAAAATGGCACACCAGTGCGGATTTCTCCCCGCTTCGCTCGGCCCACTGATCCTGCGAGCGGAAACTGCTGCGATCGCCGCGCTCGCGCTTCTGCTGCTTCCTGCCGCGTCTGATTTCTGACGTAAGGCATTCGCCCGAGGCGGGAAATAGCCTCCGGTCTTTTACCGTATTCCGCCTACAATGGAAGACGAAGGGCTCCAGGGCGGGTGATCGGTCGCTATGCAGACGGTTCATATCTCTTATTGGTTCGACGGCGTGGTAGGGGCTACCGTGGTGGCCTGCCAGTTTCAAATCTATCGCTGGATCCGGCGCGCGCTGGTCAAGCATCTCGCTCCGGGGCAGGCGAAGCTGGCGTGCGCGGCGCTTCTGGTCTTTCTGGCCGCTCCGCTGCTGGTGATTGAGCTGAATAGTGAGAGCTATTTCTGGCAGCCGCTTCCTTTCACGGGCCGTGCGGCCGCGTTCGCCGCCGGCATCTGGGTAGCCGGCTCGACAGGCGCGGTCCTCCTGCTGGCAGCCGGCGCGTTTCTTCGGCGGGTCCCCGCAAGGGCCGCTTCAAGCCCGAGGTCTCGCGGCGGTTTTGTCGCCGGCCGCCGGCGCCTGCTGGAGACTGCCGTCCAGGCGGCAGCGGCGCTTGCTCCGTTCGGAGTTGCAGGCTACGGCACGCTGATTGTCCGGAAAAACTTTTTGCTGCGCGAAGCGGATTTCCCGGTCTCCGGGCTGCATCCCGATCTGGAGGGCCTGCGGATGGCGTTGCTGAGCGATATCCACCTGAGCCCTTATTTGAGCCTGCCCGAGCTGGACCGTGTTATCGCCATGGCCAACGAAACGCGGCCTCACATTGCGCTCGTAACCGGGGATCTCATCACTCGCCAGGGAGATCCGTTGGAGACGTGCCTGGCGCGGCTGGCCCGGCTGCGCGCGGATGCGGGCGTATTCGGGTGTTTGGGCAACCACGAGGTCTACGCCGATTGCCAGGACTTGGCCGCAACTTGGGGACGGGCATTGGGGATTGAGTTTTTGCGCCTGGAACACCGGGTTTTGCGATTTGGCAACGCGCATCTCAATATTGCGGGCGTGGACTATCAGCGGCAGCGCCGGCCCTATCTGGTAGGAGCCGAGTGGCTCCTCGAGCCCGGAACTGTGAATCTTCTGCTCTCCCACAACCCTGATGTTTTCCCTGTTGCATCCCGTTTGGGATATGATCTGGTAGTCGGCGGGCACACTCATGGGGGTCAAGTGACGATCGAGATCCTGGAGCAAACATTGAACGCAAGCCGGTTTTTCACGCCATATGTCGCCGGTTTGTATCGCAGGCCCGGCTCAGCTCTCTACGTGAGCCGCGGCATAGGGACGATCAACCTGCCGATGCGATTAGGGGCTACGCCGGAGGTCGCGCTGTTGCGGCTGCGGCGCGCCTGAGCAGAGTGCGCTACCTGATTCTGAGCGATATCCACTCCAATTGGGAGGCTTTGGAGGCGGTGCTCTCGGCTGCCGAAGGGCTCTACGAGAAAATCGTGTGCCTGGGCGATCTAGTAGGCTATGGCGCTGATCCCAACCGTGTGGTGGACTGGGTGCGCGCCAACGTGCCCGTCGTCATCCGCGGCAATCACGACAAGGCGTGTTCGGGCCTCGAGAACCTGGAATGGTTCAACGAGGTCGCGCGCCAGGCCGCCCTGTGGACGCTGAGCCGCCTTACCGATGAGAATCGCCAGTATCTGGTGTCGCTGGCCAGAGGCCCCCTGGTGACCAACGGCATGACCCTCGTCCACGGCTCGATCCTGGATGAAGATGAATACGTGGTTTCACCGCGCGAGGCTGCCGAAGTTTTTCCTTACCTGGAGAGGCCACTGACATTTTTCGGCCACACCCACATCCAGGGCGGGTTCGTGCAGAGCGGGGAGCGGCTCCAGCTCATCCGGCCGCAGCCCGATAAGGGACCGCAATATCTGGAAATTCAGGCCGACGAGACGTATCTGTTGAACCCCGGCTCGGTCGGCCAGCCGCGCGATGGAGACTGGCGCAGCGGCTTCTTGATTTACGATAGTGAAGATCGCCTGATCGTGTTCTATCGCGTCGAGTACGACCTGGCTACCGCGCAGGAAAAAATCCGTATCGCCGGCCTGCCCGAGCACCTGGCCGCGAGGCTCGAAGTGGGACGGTAGAAGCCCCGGAACCGCGTCTGGACTGCGTTTCAGTCCTGAAAAAGAATTTGGGAAATCACCAGATCCGGCATTGCCTGGTTCCAGCTTGCCGGAATGTTATCGAAGCTCAACTCAAACGAGCGTGTTTGGCCACTGGGAACCGGGCCGGTCTTGCGGCCCACAATGGCCACCCGCTCACGAAGA
>Ga0070741_10020810_pt1 | contig 10278 bp, 7 predicted proteins | sample Coa_R1_4_FD_66440 | JGI IMG/M metagenome (GOLD analysis project Ga0070741, IMG submission 66440) | Surface soil microbial communities from Centralia Pennsylvania, which are recovering from an underground coalmine fire - Coalmine... | ecosystem: Environmental > Terrestrial > Soil > Unclassified ...
TAGGTCCCTTCCGTCCCAATGAGGAGCATCTCATCCTGGTCCCCAATCGCGGCACGACCTTCCATCTCGATATCGGGCGCAAAAACCTCTGGGAGCGGCTCGACGAGGGCAAGGGCGTTCATGAGAAGGAAGGGGTATTCATGGCCTGGGGCGCGGGAATAAAACAGGGGGAACAGGTGCCGGCCCTGCAAATCTATGATCTCGTGCCGACAGCTTTGCATACGCTGGGCATCTCAGCGGACGAACCGTTCGATGGACGGGTCGCGCAGGAGATTTTTGTTGATAGGGATGCGACAGCATTGGGAGAAGGCGACGACGAACTTGTTGCGCGCAAGCTGCGACAACTGCGGTCCGACAAGGCAACGCTGCGTTAGTCATTATTGTTAGCATCGGCTGACGTGCTGAAAGAAAGGGGCAAAGGGTATGCGGGTGTTATTATTTGGCATTGATGGGCTGGCGTTTTGCGTTCTGGACCCGATGATTGAGCGCGGGCTGCTGCCAAACTTCGCGCGTGTGCGTAATGAGGGCGCGTGGGGGATATTGCGTTCAACTACGCCTCCGATGACGCCCCCGGCCTGGATGTCTATTGCGACCGGGCTGCTACCGGCGGGCCACGGGGTATACGATTTTTGGGGGTATGAGCGGAAGGGAGGAGGCGCTAAAGCGGACGCGATCAATCACGTCGCCACCGGTCGAGATGCCGGGGTAGTGCAGAGGCGCGGGGAGAGGATAGGGCCTGCGGCGTATGTGATGACGCATCGCAGGGGAGGGAAGGCGATCTGGAATATTCTGAGCGAGTGGGGCAAACAGGTGGTGGTGGCAAATGTGCCGCTTACCTATCCGCCGGAACCGGTGAATGGCATTATGCTCAGCGGCTATATGGCTCCCGATACGCGGGCCAATGTGACCTACCCATCCAGTTTTAAGGATGAGCTGTTGCGCGTTGCGCCCAACTATCAGATTGATCTTGATCCCGCGGTCTCCGGTGGCCAGATTGGCGATCCTCTTGCGGAGACGCTCAAGATGACGCGCGAGCGCCTCAAGATGTTCCGGCTGGCGTTGAGCAAGGGATGGGATTTCTGTTTCCTGGCATGCAGTGGCGCGGACCGCATTCAGCACTTACGCTGGGACGCGATTATGGATTTCCATCCCCAGGCGGTTGCGTATTACCAGATGCTGGACGAGGCGCTGGGCCTGATGCAGGACGAATTGCACGCCGATGATTTGCTGCTGATCGTGTCGGATCATGGGTTTCGCGGGGTGCGCCGCAAATTTTACGTTCAGGAGTATCTGCGCAGGCTGGGCCTGCTGCGTATGAGGCATAGCAGCAATCGCTATCGCGCGCAGGTGCTGGGGCGGGCGCGTGCGATTGTGCGCGACCTGGGCTTACAACAACCAGCGCGTCTGCTGCGCGTCCTGTTGCGCAAGGGCGGCATTATGGCGGTTGAGAAGGCGCAGCATGCTGTCCGCTTACCCGACCTGGACTGGGCACATACGCGGGCGTGGATACCATCCGCTTCCGGCTCGCTGGCTGGCTACGCCGATATTTTTCTGGATGATCAGCTTGCGGAGGAGGATATACAGGAGCTGATGCAGAGGTTAGGAGATGTGGTAGATCCTGAGAGTGGGGAGCGACTTTTTGTGGAGATGCACCGCGAGGAGGTCTATGGATCTGGCCCGTTTGCTCCGCCCGAGCGTCACCTGATTGTGCTGGCGAACGAACGAACGACGCTGGCGACCGAGCTGGGGCGCGGCAAGCTGTGGGAGAAAAGCGATGTGACCACTGGCATACACCATCCCGATGGAGTACTCTATCTCTATGGGGCTGGAGTAAAACGAGGTCTACAGATCGCAGCGACCCACGTCTGCGATATCGTGCCCACCATTCTCGCGCGCATGGAGGTACCCAGACCCGATGAACTGAACGGGCGCGTGATCGAGGAGGCATTCGAACAGGTGACGGAGGTACCCGGACAAGCTAAGGATGGGGGGATTGTGAAGCGGAAGCTACGGACGAGAATGAGGGAGTACAAGTGAGTTTTTAAGGAGTACAAGTGAGTTTTTACAGAGTGGGCGATAAAGGGTAGGCGATAAATCGCGCAGGACGCGCTAAAGCGGGTCCCTACGATATGATGTGTGAGAGGATGAGGAGATGAGTCGGCACATAGTGACAATCGGTCTGGTTATTTTGGCAGCACTTGCTATCTGGGCCGGGATTCTGGTATATATGCAGCTTTACGTACCGCAACCACAGATAGGAGGCGGGACCGGGACGGGAGGAAGTCCGGGCGCGGTCACCTGCGGTGTGAGGAAGACGAGCAACGGCTATACTTTTTCCTGGCTACATGTCGCTCATGGCTATTTTGTCAACGATGAGGGCTGCATTATCAATCTGCGGGGGTTCAACTGGTCGCAATTGGAGTTTGGCAACGCCGTGGGTGGCGGCCCTAAGACACGCATCAGCGAGGAGGGGATCGCTTGGTATAGCCAGACTTTTCATACCAACGTATGGCGCATTCCCGTGAATACGACCTGGTGGAATGAGAATGTCTATGTGCCACTGGCGCAGATGAACTATCAGGATTGGATAGGACAGGTAATCAAATGGGCGGAGAACTACGGCAATTACGTGATTCTGACGAAGGGGCCACAATTCCAGAATCCACCTTGCGGCGGGAGCGTGAAACAGTGTCCCACCCAGAACCAGGCGAAACGCAACTACCAGCAGGGCCTGGGCGGTCCCGAAGATCTGACAACGGGGCAATATATCCAGCCTGCAATTACGATGTGGCAAAGTATTGCCGGGCGCTACGCCAACGATCCCGCGGTCCTCTATGATAGCTGGAACGAGATGAATAGCATCGATGCCCAGACCTGGTACCACAACACCAACATACTGATAGAGACCATCCGGGCACAAAATCCACGCTCGCTCATCTTTTTAGGTGGCCCCAATTACAAAGGTGACGTCAACCCGATCATTCATGGCGACGTGCCGAATTTTGCCGAATCCAACCTGGTATACGATTTTCACGTTTACGACGGCTTTCAAGGTCTCTATGGCACGAAAAATTGCAGCGAGCCTCTGAGCTACGTGTGGCAGCGATGGCCTGGGAACGCCAATGAACAGGTTGGTTTCTCGCAACGCAGCGATAAAGCGGTGGCCTTTACTGAATGGGGCGGCTGCAACGATTTCGCGCAATACAACCAGGCGATCACGACCTACGCGCATGCCTACCATATCTGCCTGGTGTATTATGACGAAACGAACGTGGCTACAAAAGTAGGAACGGGCTACCAGCTAAACGAGAATGGAACAAGGGTGCAGGCAGCATATGCGGCGCTGTAGGGATGCGCATCCCTACAGTGTCCACCCTTCCCCGAACTCACTTCAGCGAATTAGTCAATGACCTCCCCAACTATCACCGATAATCCTGGCGCGGATGCAATGATCTGCGCCGCCTCACTGGCGCGCCATAGCAGGGCTTTTCCGTTTTCCTCTCCTCCTGACTCCTGCTGCCTGGGCTCGCGCCCCCAACGGGGCGCTGGGCAAGGGGAGAGAGGTGCCGGCAACGCCGCGTCGCGGCGTTGCCGGCACCTCTCTCCCCTTGCGAGCAGGGCGAAGCTCTGCGAGCATGACGAAAACGGAAAAGCCCTGCGCGCCGTAATGGACCGGCTCAAACATACTGGTCATATCTGGTATGATAGAGAGCATCTAGTCATTACAAACAAGGCATTCCTCGCAGCCGACCTGAGCGCAGCTAGACGCGATAGCTCCCCGATTCATCGTGGGAGCGTTGGTCGGCTGGATAACAAGGCGTACCATAAATTCACTGGAGGAGCATCGCATGGCCGACGGAAAAGCACAGGAGCTGGTGGCAAAGCAACGGCTGAACGAGGTTGAGCTGGCTGAGATCAGACAATTAACGGATATCTGTGATAACTACGAAGGATTGCACATGCGCATCCTCTGGGACATGCTGCAATCGCGACCGGGCATTGAGGTCAACGACTTTCTCTATTATGAAGGCAAGACCCTGGTAGGCTACCTGGCGATGGATAGCTGGGGCATTGATCAGCGGGAGCTAACCGGCATGGTTCATCCTGAATACCGGCGCAAAGGCATAGGCCGGACACTCTTGAACGCAGCTAGAGAGGAGTGTTTGAGTCGCGGGATTAAGCAGGTCATTCTCGTCTGCGAAAGAACGTCCGCATCCGGTCAAGCCTTTGGCAGAGCGGTGGGAGGTCAGCTCGACTTTTCAGAGCATGAAATGGTGCTGAGCAACTTCCAGGAGCGCAATTTCTTCGATGACCGGCTCTTCTTCCGCGCCGCGGATTCAGCCGATCTGGAGGCCCTCGCCGCCATTCAAGCAGGCAGTTTCGGCGATCCCCTGGAGGAGTCGCGGCACGCACAGAGCAGGCTCTTGCAGGAGCCTAATTGTTACATCTATATCGCGACCTTTGGTGAAGAGTCGGTCGGCTGCGAAGAGCCGGTCGGGACGCTGCGCCTGCATGAAGCCCCGGACCGCATCGGCATTTACGGCTTCGGCGTGCTGCCCGATTACCGTGGACGCGGCTACGGACGACAAATGCTTGAGGAGGTTATTCGTAGCATACGAGCGCGCAGCCAGAAAATGATCATGCTGGACGTCGAAACCGATAATGTCAACGCCATCGGTCTCTATCGCTCCTGCGGCTTCGAGATCAAAACAACTTATGATTATTATGCCATCGACGCCCAACAGGCATAAAATTGAATTTTCAAGAGAAGATAGGAAGTTACGTTAATGCACTGGTTAGAATTGACCGTGAAGGCTCATCCTGAGGCGGTGGAGTCGGTCAGCGAACTGTTAAGCCGCTATACGACGGGGGGAGTGGCAATCGAGGAACCAATCGAACTGATCGATGAGGGACAGGAGTACCGGGTGCGACAGGGGCAGCCTGTTACCGTGCATGCATATCTGCCTCTTGACGGTCAGGAAGAGGAGGCAAGGCAGCGGGTAGCGGAAGGGCTGTGGCATCTCTCCAGCCTGGGAGCGCAGTTCGTCGGCGAACTGCATACGCGAACAGTCAACGAAGAGGACTGGGCCAATGCCTGGAAAGAATACTTCCATGTCACTCATATAGGGCAGCATATCGTCATTCGACCATCCTGGCGTTCCTATGAACCCGAGCCAGACGACATTGTCTTGACGCTCGATCCCGGCATGGCTTTTGGTACCGGGCTGCATCCAACCACGCGCATGTGCCTGGAACTGCTTGAGCAACACATCCAGCCAGGGATGCGCGTGCTGGATGTCGGTACGGGATCGGGCATTCTGGCGCTGACTGCTGCAAAGCTTGGCGCGGCGCATGTGGATGCCATCGACAACAGCAGCGTCGCGACCGAGAGCGCCCTTACCAACGCAGCCATGAACGATTCACAGGAGCGGATCAGCGTTGTGCTGGGCGTGTTGAGCGAAGAGGAAGCGGCCCGCAAACAGGGGCAGTACGATCTGGTGCTGGCAAATATTATCGCGCATATCATCGGCTCAATTGCTCCTCAGCTAGCGCAGGTGCTGGCAAAAGAAGGCATGTTGATTGTGAGCGGCATCATCGAAGCGCGCCGCCCTGATGCAGAGGGACCGTTGCTGACTGCTGGATTGGAGCTAATCGAGCAGCGTCAGATCGACGACTGGTTCGCGCTCGTCTATCGTAAGCGCCAGTAGGAGTCAGCCATGCATCGTTTTTTTGTCGCGCCCGAGCTGCTAGCAACGCCAACGGGCACTATCGTGCTACCAGAGAAGCAATCGCACCAGGTACGCGACGTCTTGCGCTTAGCCATCGATGAACAGCTTGTGCTGCTCGATAATAGCGGCGACGAATGGCTCTGCGCCATCAGCAGAAGCAGCCGGGTGGGCGTAGAAGTGACGATACTGGAACGGCGACCCGGGAAGAGCGAGTCGCCGATACGCATCATCCTTTGTCAGGGGCTACTCAAATCGGCCCGTTTCGAGTGGATTCTGGAAAAGGGCACTGAGCTGGGCGTGGCAAGCTTCGTGCCGCTGCTCTGCCGGCGCTCCATGTCTGGTTTAGAAGAGGCCGGACCTGCCAAGATTCAGCGCTGGCAGAGGATCATCCAGGAAGCCGCCGAACAGTGCGGGCGTGCGTGTCTCCCCGAACTGCTGCCGATCCGCCCCCTGATGCATGCACTCAATGACATTCCCCCTGACGCAATCGCGCTCATACCCTGGGAAGAGGAGCATATCACCAGCTTGCGCACCGCGTTGCAGGCGGCACGCAAGCCAGCAAAGTCCCCCATCACGGTCATGCTCTTCATCGGGCCGGAAGGCGGCCTGACCGAGGAGGAAGTCATCCTGGCCCAACGTCATAGCGTGCAGCCTATCACTCTTGGCCCTCGCATCTTGCGGGCCGAAACTGCCGCCCTCGCAGCCATAGCCAGCACCATGCACGAACTGGAGTGACCGTTTCTTTTGTTGCCTCATCGGTGGCAATAACCTGAGGATCGGCATTGGGAAGATAATAGAAACTCTGTCCGCGCGTTCTCGGTTTCGTCGTCAGATAACCGGCATAGTTCAAATTGAACGCATCGGCTGCAAAGCGCGGATCGAGTGTCGCGGCATAAAGAGTCGCCACAACAGACGCCACGCTGGTTGCATTGACGAGATGCAACAATCCCGAGATGATCACACCATTGACATCATGATATGTACTAGCCTCGATCCAGCTAATAGCCGAGCCTAGCGAATGCCCCACCAGCAACACCTGCGTGAAGGGCTGCGTCCCTATGCTCCCGCAGCGCAGGGCCTGCACAACCTCGTGGACAACGTAGGCATTGGTTGACATAGCAACGGTTAATAGCCCCGATGGGAGGGTGCGAACTCTTTCCAATACCAATACGGTCGATGTTACAGGTACTATATCCTGCTGCGTTAAGCGCATGCACATACGAGTAGGTTTCAGGCTGGTAAGGGAAGTCCCAGTAGACATGACCATAAGTGGCTCCGGGGACGAGTAACTGGACCGTTCTGCTTGGCCCGCTAGAGGGATTGCAGAGTTCGCCATAAATCTTATATTGAACAGGAAGCCCGCTTCCCAGAGCAACGGGCACATAAAACGACTGGCATAGAGATTGCAATGGAGCTGCATGCATGGGGAGAAATCCAGCAATCGTTTCCAGGACAATAACCATGATACAGGCCGCGACAATTCTTGGGCTTATGAGGAATGCAGCACAATACCAGGAAAGATTTGTAAGAGGACATAAAATTGTTCACTTTCTTTACTACACCACACTATCTACCAACATGTTGATGAGTATATCCCTTCATCCGTAAAATTGCAATACATTTTTCAATATTTTCTTACTTTTTTACCTATTATGCATACTTTATGAATATTTTCCTCTTCTTTTTCTCATCCTCTATTATAATAGAGGTATAAAGTACTATATACTCCTATTGTAGTATTTCGGAGAACGCAGGGAGGTGTGCGAGAGACAACAGGGCTTTTCAGTTTTCGTCATGCTCGCAGAGCTTCGCCCTGCTCGCAAGGGGAGAGAGGTGCAGGCAACGCCGCGTCGCGGCGTTGCCTGCACCTCTCTCCCCTTGCCCTGTGCCCCGTTCGGGGCGCGAATCCCGTCGGCAGGAGTCAGAGGAGAGGAAAACTGAAAAGCCCTGGCGAGAGACACAGGGCTATTTAATTCTCTGAAGAAAAGGGGTCAAGGGGCATAGCCCCTTGCGGGGCGCGGGGTGTCCCCGCTCATTCTTCTCCCCCCCTCGCCCCCGAAGGGGGCAAAAAAGAAGAATTAAATGGCCCTGGAGAGACAATGGTACAATTGACCAGACGATCATATTCATGCTATTATGATCAAACGTAGTTCAATTGCGGATAAATTGTAAGAGTCTGCGTGTATGAAAAATGTTGTACCAGGTGCTCTACAGCGGCTACGAGCCGCTGATATTATTCGTATGGCAGGGCTAACAACGGCGTCATTAGGGCAGGAGTACTGCCGAATCGGAGCGGTACATAGCACACAACGTCAGGAAGCGCGTATTAGTGGAACCGTTGATGTTCCTTCTATGCAAGATGATGGAGCTCCCCCGGCGTATAGCGAGACAAAAGCCACAACAAGACTGCATCCCTATCAGGTCGAAGTTGAGATGCAAAGCGCAACGAAGTGGGTCAGCACCTGCCTCTGCGGTCATAACACTGCAACGCTTTGCGTACATGCTGCTGCGTTGCTCTATCAATGGCTGGCCCGCCCCTCCACCTTTGCGCCAGTATTTGCAGCGACCGCTCCTGGTGAAGAGACAGCAGAAAAGGAGCCGGTCCAGGATACAGAGCCGAGCGTCAGACCAGCACGTTCCCTCAGGCCGGGCAAACCCATTGTGACCCCACGGGGTTCAGCGCCCCAGACCAGCACGCTAGATATTCTGCTACAACTCGGATTGAGCGACCTACGTGGTATTGCACGCGAATATGAGATTACCTCGAATGGCCTGAGCAAGCCACAGCTCGCGGAGGCTATTGTGGTAGCCTTGAGTCAGCCGGAAGTGGTCCGTCGCATCGCAACCACGCTGGAAAAGTCTCAACGTCAATTGCTCGCAGCCATCTCCCTGGCTGGCGGCTCGGTCACCGACGAAGACCTGCGCGGGCTGTACGAGCGATTCTCTCTGGGCCATGCCAATCAGCTTCAAGGCATTCTGGTCACGCTCCAAAACAAAGCCCTGCTCTTCCGCATTGGCCTGGGGAGCACCCCGCAACAACGCCTCAATTTGAGCGGCGGCCTGCTCGATATCGGCTGGTATGTCCCCACAGAAGTGCGGGCCGCCCTGCGGGTCATGGTACCCAGCACACCTTATCATGTCGAGCACGCTGACGAACGCGGAGAAACGCCGGATATTCGCCTGGGGGAAGCGTACAACCTGCTGGCGGAACTGCTGCTGGTCGCGCGCGCATTAAATGGCTACCGGCTCGAACATGATGATGAGCGCCACGAGCGCGGCAGCGCAGCACGGCTCCCCGACACATTCACCTTTACGCGCTCGTTCACTCCTGCGGCTGGCGATAACTCTGTGGCCGTGCCGCCACCGGCTGATATGCCTTCATCATCGCTGCTCACGGCCTTACAGGAGCTTGTGCCGCGCCCGCCCGCGTTTCTACGGTTCGCCGTGCGCCTCCTGCGGCTGGCCGATATCTTACACAAAGATGATAGCGGCACACCCTATTTGCGTATCCTGCCCAACGCCGCTCAGTTGCTGCTTGGCCCTGCCCGCGCCGAAGTGATGCGTGACCTCTTCGAGCTATGGTTGATGCAGTCCTCCTATGGAGAGCTTTTTGATTTGCGAGAAGAAGGGCTGCGCTTATGCTGCCGCGCAACCTCGCTCAACCTGCCTATTCTGCGTTCAGGTGAGCTGGATGCTGAGAATAGCGAGGCGCGGCAAACGGTGATCGCGCTGCTAGCCCAGGCCCCGTTGCAGCAATGGATCAGCTTCCAGAGCTTCTCCCGCTTCGTCTATCGCTTAAACCCTCTATTCTTGCAAAGGCGTCAGCGTCTCTTCTCTTCGCCGCACTGGTGGTTAGAGCAGGAAGGGGGACGGCCTCTGCGTCCTATGCAACTGAGCGACTGGCTGCGGGCCGATGTCTTTTATCTGGCCAATCTCCTGCTGGGTCCGCTGCACTGGTGGGGAGCCTGTGACGTTGCCCTTTCAGCCGAAGGCAGGCTGCTCGCATTCCGCCTGACCCCGATAGCGGGCTGGCTCCTGAGTGGAATCCTCCCGGATGAGGAAACCCCGGCCTATAATTACCGAGTTCCCTCCGACTCGTTAGAAGTAATAGACACGGAGGAGATACTGGTTCGCTGCTCCCCGCGTGCCTGGCCGGTGATCGAAATCATGGAAGCCCTCACCGAAGCAGCAGGCGTGCGGCCTGATCGCCTGCGCTACCGCGTAACACCCAGAGCCCTGGGAGACGCCTTGAGCCAGGGGAAACATCCAATGCAACTCCTGGAGTTGCTGCGCGCCCTGAGGACGAACGCCGTTGCGCAGGATGGTCCATTGTCGATTATGGTAGCGCAACTCGAACGCTGGGTAGCCAGCTATGGGCGCGTACGCATTTATACTGGAGCAACCCTGCTGGAGACGATGGATGGCACAGTGATGCGCGAACTTGCCGTCACGACCTCGTTAGATAAACAGGTTGTACAGGCCATCCATCCAACCTTGTTGGTGCTCAAGAAGCCGGGTGCCGAGCGGGTCATCGACGAACTCAAGCGTC
>Ga0070741_10020812_pt1 | contig 10277 bp, 8 predicted proteins | sample Coa_R1_4_FD_66440 | JGI IMG/M metagenome (GOLD analysis project Ga0070741, IMG submission 66440) | Surface soil microbial communities from Centralia Pennsylvania, which are recovering from an underground coalmine fire - Coalmine... | ecosystem: Environmental > Terrestrial > Soil > Unclassified ...
CCTACGACGGCGACGGGAACGCCGAGCCGGGCGACGCGCACCTCGCCTACGGGTCGTACGACGCCGACGAGCTCGTAGCCGCGTGCCGGAGGGTCCTCGCGCACGTCGGCGCCGGCGACGTCGTCGCGATCTCGTGCTTCTGGCACTCGCTCTTGCCGCTCGACGCTCGAGGCCGGCCGCTGTCCCCGGTGCTCACGTGGCGCGACCTCGCCGGGTCGCCGCCTCCGCTCGACCCGGTCGCCTACCACCGGCGGACCGGGTGCTTCCTGCACCCGGCGTACTGGCCGGCGAAGGTGCGTGCGCTCGATGCGGCCCGCTACGTCTCGTTCGCCGACTACCTCTTCCTGCACCTGACGGGCGAGCTGCGGACGAGCGTCTCGATGGCGAGCGGCACCGGGCTCTTCGACCCGAACCGCCTCCTGTGGGACGAGCCGACGCTCGAGGCGCTCGAGCTCGACGAGGCTAGGCTGGCACCGATCTCCGACGAGCCGGTCGCCGGTGTGTGGCCCGCGCTCGGCGACGGCGCGTGCTCCAACGTCGGTGCGGGTTGCACCACCCGTGAACGAGTCGCCGCCATGATCGGGACCTCGGCGGCAGCTCGCGTCGTCTACGAGGCCGAGCGGGCGGAACCGCGGCCCGGCCTCTTCCTCTATCGCGTCGACGCTCGTCGGTTCTGCGACGGGGGCGCGCTCTCGGACGGCGGCAACCTGCACGCGTGGCTCTTGCGCACCCTCCGCGCAGACGACATCGACGACCTCGTCGACCGCCCGCCGGGCGCACACGGGCTCACGTTCCTGCCGTTCCTCGGCGGTGAACGGTCGCTCGGATGGAACCCGGACCGCCGCGGGTCGATCGACGGGCTCTCCTTCGCGACGACACCCGAGGACATCGCCCAGGCGGCGCTCGAGGGTGTCGCGTACCGGCTCGTCGACGTGATCGCTGCGATCGGCGACGTCGAGTCGGTGGTCGCGACGGGTGGCGGCCTCCTCGCGAACCCAGGCTGGCTCCAGGTGCTCGCGGACGCGCTGGGGCGACCGGTCGAGGTGTCGGGCGTCGCGGAGGGCTCGGCGCGCGGGGCCGCGGTCGTCGCGCTCGAGCGCCTGGGCCTGGCCGTGCCGGCAGCGCCGATCGCGCGCGTCGTGGAGCCGCGCGTGGACCGTCACGCAATCCATCTCCATGCGATGGAAGAACAACGGAGGCTGATGCGTTCACAGGAGGCGAGATGATCGCGATCGTGGGAGGCGGCCTCGCGGCCGCGAAGACCGTCGAGTCGTACCGCGAAGGAGGTGGCGCCGACGACGTCGTCGTCTGGTCGCAGGACCCGCACGGCCCGTACCACCGTCCGGGGCTGTCGAAGCGCGTCCTGCGCGGCGAGGCCGAGGCGGACAGCGTCCTGATCGACCTGAAAGGAGGCGCGGAGCTGCGCACCGAGCGCCTCGACGCCCTGCCCGATGCCGACGTCGTCGTCATCGCCACGGGCGCACGGCCGCGTCAGCTCGACGACGCGTTGCAGCTGCGGACGATCGACGACTCTCTCGCGCTGCGCCGCCGAGCCGAGAGCGCGCGGACGGCGACCGTGGTGGGGGGCGGCTTCATCGGCTGCGAGGTGACGGCGTCGCTGACGCTCCTCGGCCTGCAGGTGACGCAGATCGTGCGCGAGCCCCGGCTCTTCGCGGCGCTCGACTGCCCCCCGCTCTCCGACGCGCTGCACGAGACGTATCGGGGGCACGGTGTCGACCTGAGACTCGAGGAGACCGAGATCCCGCCCGCGGACCTGCTCGTCGCGGGTGTCGGCGTCGAACCGAACGTCGAGCTCGCGCGCGACGCGGGACTCGAGGTACGAAGCGGCGTCGTCGTCGACGACCGGTTCCGCACGTCGCGCGACGGCATCTACGCGATCGGCGACGTTGCGGAGTTCTTCGACCCGCTGTACGGGCGGCACCGCCGCATCGAGCACTGGTCGAACGCCGCCTACCACGGTACGACACTCGGACGCATCCTCGCGGGCGACTCCGACGCGCGTTACGACACCGTCTCGTCGTTCTTCTCGGAGGAGTTCGGGAAGAGCTTCCGGGTCTACGGCGACGGTGCCGGCCACGACGACACGTCGCTCGACGGCGACTTCGGCGGCGAGCGTGCCCTCTACCGCTTCCTGCGCGGCGGGCGCACGATCGCCGCCGTCGCGACCGGCCTCGGCGACGAGGAAGAGGCGGCGCTCAAGGACGAGATCCGAGCCGGCGCGGAGCCGGCCGGTTAGTCGTTACGCTCGCGGGGAAGCGGAACCCCGGGAGGAGCCTTGGCGAACTCGGACATCGAACAGCTCTCCATCGACACGATCAGGACGCTGTCGATGGACATGGTGCAGCAGGCGAACGCCGGGCACCCCGGCACGGCGATGGCGCTCGCACCTGTCGCCTACCTCCTCTACACGGAGGTGATGCGCCACAACCCGGCGCATCCGCACTGGCCCGACCGCGACCGGTTCGTGCTCAGTGCCGGGCACGCGTGCGTGCTCCAGTACTCGACGCTCCACCTGACCGGGTACAACCTCTCGCTCGAGGAGCTGAAGCGCTTCCGGCAATGGCAGTCGCGGACGCCCGGCCATCCCGAGTACCACCACACGGAGGGAGTCGAGGTCACCACCGGACCGCTCGGGCAGGGCTTCGCCAACGGCGTGGGGCTCGCCTTCGCCGAGCGCTTCCTCGCCGACACGTTCAACCGTCCCGGCCACGATCCGATCGTCGACCACCGTGTCTACGTCATCTGCTCCGACGGCGACCTGATGGAGGGCCTGTCGTACGAGGCCGCGTCGCTCGCCGGGACCAACGGCCTCGGGAAGCTCGTCTACTTCTACGACGACAACCACATCACCATCGACGGGACCACGTCGATCTCGTTCACCGAGGACCGCGCGGGACGGTTCGAGGCGCTCGGGTGGCACGTGCAGAAGGTCGACGACGCGAACGACCTGGCGGCGTTGCGCGATGCGATCGCGAACGCGCAGGCGGAGACCGAGCGGCCGTCGCTGATCGTCGTTCGCTCGCACATAGCGTTCGGGGCGCCGCGCGCGGTCGACACCGCGAAGGCACACGGCAGCCCGCTGGGACCCGAAGAGGTCGCGGCGGCGAAGAAGGCGCTCGGGTGGGATCCCGACAAGCAGTTCTACGTCCCGGACGAGGTCTACGACCACATGCGGCAGATCGACCGCGGCAACGCCGCCGAAACGGAGTGGAACCAGCGACTCGCACGCTGGTCGGAGGCGTTCCCGCAGGCGCGAGAGGAGTGGGACGCGGCGTGGGAGGGACGCGTTGGCGCGTGGCGGCTCCCCGAGTGGGAGCCCGGCGACTCGCTCGCGACGCGCGACGCCGGCAAGGCCGTCATGCAGGCGTTCAAGCACGCGGTGCCGACGATGATCGGCGGCGCCGCCGACCTCGTCGAGTCGACGAAGACGGAGTTCGTCGGCGGCGGCCTCTTCTCGGCGCGCTGGTCGGGGCGCAACATCGCCTTCGGCATCCGCGAGCACGCGATGGGGTCGATCGTCAACGGCATCGGCGTCCACGGCGGGTGCGTGAAGCCGTACGGGTCGACGTTCCTCATCTTCAGCGACTACATGCGACCCGCCGTCCGCCTGTCGGCGTTGATGGGCCTGCCGGTTGTGTGGGTGTGGACGCACGATTCGGTGGGGCTCGGCGAGGACGGCCCGACGCACCAGCCGGTCGAGACGTACGCGGCGCTCAGAGCGATCCCGAACCTGTGGTTCATGCGGCCCGCGGACGCGAACGAGACGGCATGGGCGTGGAAGGTGGCGCTCGAGCGCCGCGACGGCCCGGTGGCGCTCTCGCTCTCGCGGCAGAAGGTGCCGACGCTCGACCGTGCCGACCTCGCGTCTGCCTCGGGCGTCGAGCGCGGCGCGTACACGCTGTGGGACTCGTCCTCCTCTCCCGACCTGATCCTGATCGCGACCGGTGCCGAAGTCGGTCTCGCGCTCGACGCAGGCCGGAAGCTCGCAGAGGACGGCACCGCCGTACGCGTCGTCTCGATGCCGTGCTGGGAGATCTTCGAGGCGCAGCCGACGGAGTACCGTGAGGAGGTGCTGCCGCCGGAGGTCAAGGCACGCCTCTCGATCGAGCCGGGCGTGTCGCTGGGCTGGGAGCGGTGGGTCGGCGACCGCGGTGGCTGCGTGTCGCTCGAGCACTTCGGAGCGAGCGCGCCGGGTTCCACCGTCCTCGAGCAGTTCGGCTACAACGTCGACAACGTCGTCGCGCGCGCAGCTGCGCTCCTCGAGAGGGTGTCGTGACCCAGGCGGAAGCGGTGAAGACGTTCCTGTCGGTCGTCTCGCCCGGGTTCTGCATCGACGGTGAGCTGCCCGCCGTCCACCTCGAAGCGATCGAGGTGCGGCACGACGGTCACGCGATCGCGATGGTGCAGGCGGACGGCCGCACGCTGCCGCTGCGCTTCACGTTCGACGAGGGCAAGATCGCAAGGGTCGAGGTCCTATGAAGGTGGCGGTGGCGTTCGACCACCGCGGCGTCCATCTGCGCACGGCCGTGCTCGACGCGTTGGCGGAGCACGAGGTCATCGACTTCGGCACAGACTCCGACGCCGTCCGCATCGACTATCCCGACAAGGCGCGCGAGGTCGGCGAGGCGATCCAGCAAGGCGAGGCAGAGCGCGCAATCCTCGTCTGCGGCTCCGGCGTGGGCGCGGCGATCGCCGCGTGCAAGCTGACGGGGATCCGCGCCGCGATCTGCCACGACACGTATTCGGCCCATCAGGGCGTCGAGCACGACGACATGAACGTGCTCTGCCTCGGCTCCGAGGTCGTGGGGCCGTCGCTCGCGCGCGAGCTCGTGACGGCGTTCTTGAATGCGACCTTCGACGGCGGCGAGCGCTACGTCGCTCGGCTGCTGAAGGTCGCCGAGATGGAAAGGACGATGAAACATGGCGAAGTCACGCCTGCATGAGCTCGCCGCGCGCGGGCAGTCCGTCTGGTTCGACACGCTCTCACGCGACCTCGTCAAGACCGGCGAGCTGAAGCGGATGATGGACGAGGACGCCGTCACCGGCGTCACCTCGAATCCGACGATCTTCCAGAAGGCGCTCTCCTCGGGCGACGCCTACGACGACGACATGCGCAAGCTCCTCGAGAAGACCGACGATCCGGAGGAGATCTTCTTCTCGCTCGCGCTGCAGGACATCCGTGACGCATGCGACGTGCTGATGCCGGCATACGAGGCATCCGGCGGCGTCGACGGCTACGTCTCCATGGAGGTCCTCCCTGCGCTCGCGTACGACACCGAGGGCACGTTCGAGCAGGCCCGCTGGATCGCGAAGGAGGTCGAACGGCCGAACCTCTACGTGAAGATCCCGGCGACGATGGCCGGGCTCCCCGCGATCGAGGACTGCATCGCCCACGGCACCTCGATCAACATCACGCTGATCTTCTCGCTCGAGCGGTACAAGGCGGTCGTCGAGGCCTACCTGCGCGGCCTCGAGCGGCTCGTCGCCGCCGGCGGCGACCCGTCGAAGATCGCCTCCGTCGCGTCGTTCTTCGTCTCGCGCGTGGACACCGAGGCCGACAAGCGGCTGGAAGGCCATCCGAAGCTGCAGGGGAAGCTCGCGATCGCGAACGCGAAGCTCGCCTACCAGCACTACCTGGAGACGTTCCGCGGTCCGCGCTGGGAGTTCCTCGAGGGGAAAGGCGCGACCAAGCAGCGCTGCCTGTGGGCCTCCACCTCGACGAAGAACCCGGCGTACCGCGACGTGCTCTACGTCGAGGAGCTGATCGGGCCCGAAACCGTCAACACGATGCCGCTCGAGACGATCGAGGCGTTCCAGGACCACGGCGAGATCCGCGGCGACACCGTGCTCGAAGGCGTCGACGACGCGCGCCGGCTGCTCGTTCAGCTCGAAGAGGCCGGCGTGTCGTACGACGACGTCGTCGAGACCATCGAAGCGGAAGGCGTGCAGAAGTTCGCCGACTCGTACGACCAGATCGTCGAGAGCATCCGAACGAAGCGCGGCACGCTCGCGGCCGCATGAGCTCGCCTGCCGAGGTCGTCGAGCGGATCTGGGCGCGCGACCCGTCGCTGTGGACGGGCGCGGACGAGGCGAAGTGGCTCGGATGGCTCGACGAGCCCTGGCGCATGCAGGAGGACGTCGACCTGCTGCTGCAGTTCGCCGACTCGGTCGTCGACCGGGTCGACGCGATCGTGCTTCTCGGCATGGGCGGTTCCTCGCTTGCGCCCGAGGTGATCCGGCGGGCGTTTCGCCAGGAGACGTTCCACGTCCTCGACACCACGCACCCGCAGGCGATTCGCACGCTCGAGTCGCGGATCGACGTCTCGCGGACGCTGTTCATCTCCGCCTCGAAGTCGGGCTCGACGCTCGAGACGCGGTCGCACACGGACTACTTCCATGCCAAAGGCGGGATCTGGGCGGCGATCACCGATCCTGGGTCGGAGCTGGAAGAGCTCGCCCGCGTTCGGTCGTTCGAGGCCGTCTTCCCCGGCGAGTCGACGATCGGCGGCCGCTACTCGGCTCTCTCGCCGTTCGGGATGGTGCCGGCGGCGCTCATGGGGGTGGACGTGACGCGTCTGCTCGAGCGCGCACAGGAGATGGCGGAGGGCTGCCGCCTCGCGGAGGGCAACCCGGGGCTCGAGCTCGGGCTCTCGCTCGGCGAGAACTGGCGCGACGGGCGCGACAAGGTATGCATCGGTCCGAGCAGCGCGGGCTTCGGTCTCTGGGCCGAGCAGCTGATCGCAGAGTCGACCGGCAAGCACGGGAAGGGACTCGTGCCCGCGCCGGACGAGCCGGCGGACGGGCCGGACCGGCAGGCGCAGGAGGTGCGGCTGGCGTCCGAGTACGAGCTCGGACAGGAGTTCTTCCGCTGGGAGTTCGCGGTCGCGGTCGCGGGTTCGATCCTCGGCATCAACCCGTTCGACCAGCCCGACGTGCAGGCGGCGAAGGACAAGACGAAGGAGGTGCTCGCCTCCGGCGCCGAGCCGGACGTGTCACCGCACGGCTCGCCCGAGGAGCTGTTCGCGCAGGCGCAGCCTGGCGACTACGTGTGCATCCAGGCTTTCGTCGACCCGACAGCGGACAACGAGCGGAAGGTGCTCGAGCTCGCCGCCCGGGCGCGCGAGGCCACCGGCTGCGTCGTCACGCACGGCTTCGGGCCGCGGTACCTCCACTCGACGGGGCAGTTGCACAAGGGAGGCCCGCCGACGGGGCTCTTCCTGCAGGTCGTCGACGACACGGGCGCCGAGCTGCCGATCCCGAACCAGCCGTTCGGCTTCGGCAAGCTGATCCGCGCGCAGGCTGCGGGGGACTTCGCGTCGTTGCAGGAGCGCGGCCGGCGCGTCGCGCGCATCCGTCTCGAGGAGGTGTAGCGGTGCAGCTCGGCATGATCGGTCTCGGCCGCATGGGCGGCAACATGACGAAGCGCCTCGAGGAGCACGGGCACGACGTGAAGACGTACGACCCGAAGGTCGAGTCGACGGCGTCGACGCTCGAGGAGCTGCGCGACCAGCTGGACGCACCTCGCTCGTTCTGGATGATGGTGCCGGCCGGCAAGATCACAGCCGACACGTTCGAGACGCTGCTCGGGCTGGCCGAGCCGGGCGACGTGATCGTCGACGGCGGCAACTCGTGGTTCCGCGACTCGCAGGAGCGGTACGGCCGCGCCCGAGAGAAGGGGATCCACTTCGTCGACGCCGGCGTGTCGGGCGGCATCTGGGGGCTCGAGGTCGGCTACTGCCTGATGGTCGGCGGCGACCCCGAGGCGGTCGCCCAGGTCGAGCCGGTGTTCGTCGCGCTCGCGCCCGAGGACGGCTACGCGCACGTCGGTGCAGCGGGCGCCGGGCACTTCGTGAAGATGGTGCACAACGGAATCGAGTACGGGCTGATGCAGGCGTACGCCGAGGGCTTCGAGGTGATGCGCGGCTCCGAGTTCGAGCTCGACCTGCACGAGATCGCCGGCATCTGGCGGTACGGGTCCGTCGTCCGGTCGTGGCTCCTCGAGCTGCTGCACAGCGCCTTCGAGGTCGACGGCTCCGACCTGGAGAAGATCCGCGGCTACGTCGAGGACTCGGGCGAGGGACGCTGGACGATCGCCGAGGCGATCGCCGAGAACGTCCCGGCGCCGGTGATCACCGCGGCGCTGTTCGCGCGGTTCGCGTCGCGGCAGGAGGAGTCGTTCGCGGCGAAGGTGAACGCGGCGCTGCGCAATCAGTTCGGTGGACACGGCGTGCGTGCAGTCGAGCGCGCGCAAGCGCAGACGCAAGATCCGCGGGCGTGACCGTCGCCGAGCAGAACCCGCTGCTCGAAGGCCTTCGCCTCCGGCGTCGGCCGGACCCGTGCATCCTCGTCATCTTCGGGGCGTCCGGCGACCTGACGTCGAAGAAGCTGATGCCGGCGCTCTACGCGCTGGCGGTGCGGCGCCTGCTCCCGGAGCGGTTCGCGATCGTCGGCGCCGCCCGCACCGAGGAGTCCGACGACGACTTCCGCGAGCGGATGAAGAAGGCCGTGCAGGACTACGCACGCGACCCGTTCGACGAGGAGGTGTGGTCGTCGCTCTCGAACGGGATGCACTACATCACGCTCGACTTCGCGGACGACAGGGGCGAGGACGAGCTGCGCGACACGTTGACGAAGCTCGACGACGAGCACGAGACCGGTGGGAACCGCGTCTACTACTTCGCCGTGCCGCCGAGTGCGATCGGGACGCTGGTGCAGGAGATCGCCGAGCGCCGCGGGGCGGACGGGTGGATCCGGCTCATCATCGAGAAGCCGTTCGGCCACGACCTGCAGTCGGCCCGCGAGCTGAACGCCGAGATCCAGGAGCACTTCGCCGAGAACGAGGTCTTCCGCATCGACCACTACCTCGGCAAGGAGACGGTTCAGAACATGCTGGCGCTCCGGTTCGCGAACGGCATCTTCGAACCGATCTGGAACCGTCAGTTCATCGATCACGTGCAGATCACCGTTGCGGAGTCGATCGGTATCGAGGGCCGCGCCGGCTACTACGAGCAGGCGGGCGCGATCCGCGACATCTTCCAGAACCACCTCCTGCAGCTCGTGGCGATCACCGCGATGGAGCCGCCGATCGACTTCACCGCGGACTCCGTGCGCAACGAGAAGGTGAAGGTGCTGAAGGCGCTGCACACGCCGGGGCCGAAGCACCTCGTGCGCGGGCAGTACGGCCCCGGCTTCGTCGAGGGCGAGGAGGTGCGTGGCTATCGCGAGGAGGAGGGCGTCGCGCCCAGCTCGATGACGGAGACGTTCGTCGCGGCGAAGCTGTACGTCGACAACTGGCGCTGGGCGGACACGCCGTTCTACGTGCGGATGGGAAAGCGGCTGGCGCGCCGCGAGACGACGATTGCAATCCAGTTCAAGCGCGCGCCGCATCCTCCGTTCGAGGACGGGTCGGCGGAGGGTCTGCGGCCGAACGTGCTGCTGATCCACGTGCAGCCGAACGAAGGCGTGTCGCTCGCGATCGGCGCGAAGGTGCCGGGCCAGGGCATGACGATCCGCACCGTGCACATGGACTTCCTCTACGGCGGCGCTTTCCGCGAGGGGCTTCCGGACGCATACGAGCGGCTGATCCTCGACGCGATGCTCGGCGACGCGACGCTGTTCACGCGCTCGGACGAGATCGAAGAGCAGTGGGCGCTCGTCGACGCGATCGTCGGCATGTGGCAGCGTGACCGCCCTGCGTTCCCGAACTATGCGGCGGGGACGTGGGGGCCGTCGGCGGCCGACGAGCTGCTGCATCGGGACGGGCGGTCGTGGCGACGGCACTGACGCCTGTCCAGGACGACTGGTCGGGCGAGGACGTCACGATCGCCGAGATCGAGCGCGAGCTCGCGCGGCTGCGGTACGAGTCGTCGGCAGAGGGGTCGCAGCCGAACCTGCGTACGTCTGTGATGACGCACATCGCGTGGGCGCCGCCGGAGTGGCAGCACGCCGCGGAGGAGACGCTCGCCGGCATGGCGGAGCGCCATCCGTCGCGCACGCTCCTCCTCGTGCCACGGCCGGACGAGGAGGACGGCCTGGACGCGCTGGTCTCGGTGCGCTGCTTCCCGATCGGAGACCGTGCGATCTGCGGCGAGGTCGTCGAGCTGACGTTGCGCGGGTCGCGCGCGTCCGCGCCGGCGTCGATCGTGCTCCCGCTCCTCATCTCGGATCTCCCGGTGTTCTGTCGTTGGCGCGGGCTGCCGGAGTGGGAGTCGGTGCCGTTTCGCCAGCTGCTCGACGTGACGGATCGCCTCGTCGTC
>Ga0070741_10020813_pt1 | contig 10277 bp, 9 predicted proteins | sample Coa_R1_4_FD_66440 | JGI IMG/M metagenome (GOLD analysis project Ga0070741, IMG submission 66440) | Surface soil microbial communities from Centralia Pennsylvania, which are recovering from an underground coalmine fire - Coalmine... | ecosystem: Environmental > Terrestrial > Soil > Unclassified ...
GGCGGAGACCGCCTCGGTCACCTGCGTCTGATAGGTGTCGGCGGCCTCCGCGAGCTCGGCCGGCTCCATCTCGACGTCGAGGAGCTGTGCGAGCCGTTCGACGAGCGCGAGCGCCGCGACCGGGCTCGGGGCGAGCGAGACGTAGTGGGGCACGGCGGCCCAGAGGCTCGCCGAGCGCACGTCAGCCTGCTTGCAGGCGTCGTGGAGCACGCCGACGATCCCGGTCGGCCCCTCGTAGCGCGACCTCGAGAGCCCGAGCTCCGCGATCAGCTGCGCGTCGCTCGCGCTTCCGGTCACGGGCGACGCCCGCGTGTGCGGGACGTCCGCGAGCAGCGCGCCGAGTGTGACGACGAGCTCGACGCCGAGCTCCCTGGCGAAGTCCACGATCAGGGCCGTGAATGTGCGCCAGCGGACGTTCGGCTCGACGCCGAGCAGCAGCACGACGTCACGTTCGAGACCCTCCGGACGCGCGTGGTAGAAGGAGTTCTCGGGCCAGTCGATACGCCGTGTGTCGCCCTCCACGAGCGAGACGTGCGGACGTGTCGCCTGGAAGTCGAAGAAGCCCTCGGGATCGATGTCCGCGAACTTGCGCGCCCCCCACTCCTTGGCGAGGTAACCGCCGGCGAGAGACGCGCCCTGGCCTCCGTCGTTCCATCCGCGAAAGCACGCCACGAGCACCGGCTGCTCGAGTGCCGGCCGCCGCTCGATCCGAAGCTCGTCCGTCATCTATCCAGTCTATGCCCGGTTCTGCGCGAACGACGCAGGCGGCCTGAAGAGGAGCGCGGTGACGGCCACGGCGCCGGCCCAGACCGCCGCCGCGAAGGCGACGTGCACGAGAACGAGGCCCCACGGCAGATGCGTCCGCCACTGGAGCTCGCCGAGCCCCATCTGCACGAGCAGCAGAACGAGCAGCCCGACCGCGAGCCGGAACAGCCTCGGCGCGAGCTCGCGCCGCGCCGCGAGGTAGCCGACGGCGAACAGGAAGACGCAGCCGAAGACGCCGACGACGGCGGCATGGACGTAGACCGCCGTGTCGAGCGTGCCGAAGCGGTCGATGTGCGATCCGCCGCCCGAGTGCGGCCCGGCCGCGGTGGCGAACGTCCCGCTGACGAGCAGGAGGAGGCACGCCGCGGTGAACGCGAGCGCGATCCTGCGGAGCTCTCCCGTGACGAGCGGGCCCGCTCGCCCCACCTCGAGCCCGCGCGCCTCGACGACGAGCAGCACCGCCCCGGCGACGAGCAGCATCGACAGCAGCAGGTGCGCCGTCACGACCGGCCACCTGAGGTCGCTCTTCACGGCGAGGTACCCGAGCGGCGCCTGCGCAAGCGTGCCGAGGAAGACGGCGAGCGCGAGCCGGGTCACCCACCGCGGCAGCCGGCGCGTCCTCCGCGCCGCGAGCCAGGTCAGCAGCGTGAGCACGATCACCACGCCGCCGACGAGCCGGTTGCCGAACTCGACGAACGCGTGGTAGTCCTTCTGCGGCAGCGGATGACCCTTCTCGCAGCCGGGCCAGTGACGGCAGCCGAGGCCGGAGTCGGTCAGGCGGACTGCGGCGCCGGTGGCGATGATCAGCCAAAGCGCGCCGAGCTCGGCCGCCGCGATCGCCAGAAAGCGCGCGGGCGTCAGCTCGAACGTCCGGACTCGTGCGAGTCGCGTCGACGCTACGTGCACTCGACCACCACGCCCTCGCCGTCCTCGACCCGGCCGATCCGGCGGAGGAAGAGCCCCGCAGCGTCGAACGAGCCGGCGAGCACCGCGCCGCGGTCGGCGGGCAGCGAGACGAGCAGCCCGCCGGAGGTCTGGGGGTCGTACCCGAGCGCGACGAGCTCTTCGGGCACCTTCGTACCGTCGAGCGAGACGTGCGCAGCGGCGAAATCGCGGTTGCGCCGGTCCCCGCCCGTGCGCTCGCCGCTCCGCGCGACCTCCAGCGCCGCGTCGAGGGTGGGCCACCGGCTCGCGTCGAGGACGAGCCGCACCGCGCTCCTACTCGCCATCTCGTGGGCGTGTCCGAGCAACCCGAAGCCCGTCACGTCTGTGACGGCGCTCGGCTCGAACGGCCGTAGCACCTCGGCGGCGTCGCGATTCAACGTCCGCATCCACGCCACAGCCGCCGCGAGGGCGGCGTCGCCGGCGAGCCCGCGCTTGTGTCCATGGAGGACGAGCCCTGTCCCGAGCGGCTTCGTCAGGAAGAGCGCGTCGCCCGGCCGCGCGGTGCTCTTCTGCCAGACGGCGCCCGGGCGCGCGGTTCCGACGACGGCGAGACCGTACTTGGGCTCGTGGTCGCGGATCGTGTGGCCGCCGGCCAGGATCGCACCGGCCGCGCGCACCTGCTCGTCTGCCGCCGACAGGATCTCGCCGAGGAGCGACGTCGGGAGCTCCTCCGGAAACGCGGCGATCGACAGCGCGAGCAGCGGCAGCCCGCCCATCGCGAACACGTCGTTGAGCGCGTTCGTCGCCGCGATCGCTCCGAAGTCGGCCGGATCGTCGACGACGGGCGGGAAGAAGTCGACCGTGAAGACGAGCGCCCGCTCGTCGTCGAGCCGGTAGACGGCGGCGTCGTCGGCCGGGTTGAGCCCGACGAGCAGGTTCTCGGCCTCGGCCGGGACGAAGCCGGCGAGCAACTCCTCGAGCCTCGCCGCGGAGTACTTCGCCGCACACCCCCCTGCGGTGACTAGCTCACTGAGCCGAACTTGATCGCCGGTTCGCACGCCTCAACTGTAGTTTCAGCCGAACGAAGGCCGCGCGAAGCGCGGACCGTTTCAGCCGAACGAAGGCCGCGCGACGCGCGGACTTTAGGTGAGGCGCTCACCATCAACGGCGAAAGCCCTTTTTTCCCCTTGATGACATTGGCCTCACCTAAAGTCCGCCCCCGACGGGGCGGCCTTCGTTCGGCCGAAAAGGGGGCGGCCTTCGTTCGGCCGAAAAGGGGCGGCCTTCGTTCGGCCGAAAAAATCAAAAATCTCCTGGCGTACGGATGATTCGCCAGACCATGTAGAGGGCGATCGCTGCCGAGAGGCAGAACCCGGCGAGGGCGACGGTGTCGCTCACGCGGGCCATCAGCGCCGAGGCGATGAGCAGGCCGACGACGATCATCGCCGCGCCGACGCGGTTCGCGACCGTACGCAGCACGTGCTCGATCCCGTCGAGTCCCGTCGGGACGACGCCGATGCGAAGCGTGCCCTTGCCGAGCCGGTCGACGAGCTGGCCGGCACGGCGCGGGAGGCGCGCGACGGAGTCGAGCTGGGTGAACGCGTAGCCGAGGAGCGCCTCCGGCCGGAGCTTGCGCTCCGCCTCCGAGAACACCAGCGCGACGGCGTCCTCGCGGATGAGGCCGACCGGGTCGAGACTCGGGTCGAGCATGCGCGCGATCAGGTCCGCCTGGGCAAGCGTCTTGCCGACGAGCGCGAACGCGGCCGGCAGTCTGATCCCGTAGCGCAGGGCGATCCGCTGGAGGTCGCTGAGTGCCTCGCCGGTGCGGATCCCCGCGAGCGGCCGGTGGTGGTAGCGAGGCAGCTTGCGCCGCACCTCGTGGACGAACCCGGCCTCGTCGGAGGAGACCGAGGTCAGCGAGAGCGCGAGCACGAGATCCGCGACGTCGTCGGCGCGGTTCTGCGCGACGGCGAGGAGGAGCAGCGACAGTGTCGTCCGCGTGTCCTCGTCGAGACGGCCGAGGAGGCCGAAGTCGAGCAGCGCGAGGCGTCCGTCGTCGGTCATCAGCACGTTGCCGCGGTGCGGATCCGCGTGGTAGACGCCGTCGACGACTACCTGGTGGACGTAGGCGCGGAAGAAGACGCGCGCCAGCTCCGCGGCGCGCTGAGAGCCGAGACCGTGCGCAGCGCTGACCTTCGAGCCTCGCACACGTTCGAGCACGAGCACGTTCTGGGTGACGTAGGGGCGAACTACCGCCGGCACGCGCAGGTCCGGAAAGCCCGCGACCGACCGCGCGATCAGCTCTGCGTTCGACGCCTCCTCGACGAGGTTCAGCTCGGCGAGGAGGTGCGCCTCGAGCTCGTCCGCGAGCGCCTCGAGCTGAAGGAGCCGGGCGGTCTCCGAATGCCGCTCGAGGAAGCGCGCGGTCGAGCGCAGGAGGTCGAGGTCGAGGTCGACCCGCTCCCGGACGCCGGGGCGCACGACCTTGACGACGACCTCGCGGCCGTCGCGGAGGAGCGCCGGATAGATCTGCGCGATCGAGGCCGACGCAAGCGGCTGGGGGTCGATCGAGACGAAGGGCTCCAAGCCGACCTCGCGGCGGATTACCGGCTCGAGGTCCGCGAACGGCGACGGCGCCACCTCGTCCACGAGCTTTCCGAGCTCCCCGATGTAGACGTCGGGCAGCAGGTCCGGCCGCGACGAGAGGAGCTGCCCGAGCTTCAGGAAGGTCGTGCCGAGCTCCTCGAGCGCCCGCCTGAACTCGCGCGCGGCCTCATGCGTCGCCGGCCGCTGCCGGCCGAGGCCGATCTCGCGGACGACGCGGAGCAGGCTTCGGTTCCGGGCGACGCGGGTGAGCTCGAGCGCGCGGCGCGCGCGCTGGATTCGTGTCCCCACGTCTCCGGTTTCTGCCCTCGCGACGGGGCCCGGAAACGGCTGCGCCGACCGTCAGTGCGGCGGGCGCGGCTTCAGCCGCTGGTGCGCGACGAGCTCCGCGAACGACGTCTCGTCGACGCAGAGCGTCCGCCCGACGCGGACCGCCGGGAGCCGGCCGTCGTGGATCAGGCGGCGGATCGTCTCCGGATGGACGCCGATTCGGTCCGCCACCTCCCGGACGCTGTGTAGCCGCAGGGACTCGGCAGCCACGCCCAAACCCTGCCACGGATCGGGCGCGATTGCTACCCGAGGAGATCGTGCTTCACGGCCGCCGCGAGCTCGGCAACCGAGAACGAGCCTTCGAAGCGAGCCTTGATCCGTCCGTCGCGGCCGACGAGAAACGTCCACGGCTCCGACGGCAGCCGCCACTCCCGGACCCACTGATTCTGGCCCTTCTGGGGGTCGTTGTCCTTGTAGATCTCGACGTGGACAAACCGGACGCCGCTGCCCGCGAGCTGCTTGCGGACGGCGTCCACGACGTCGACGACGGGGCCGCACGTCCGGCTCGTGCAGAACGCCGGCGTGGCGAAGGCGACGACGAACGGCGCGTGCGCGCGAAGCGAGTCGGCGACGGAGTACTGCAGGAGCTCGCGATCCGGCGGGCGTGCAGTCGTCAGCGCCCGCAGGTTGCCATGCGTGCTCGCGAGCGTCGGCGTCTTCGACGGGACCGCCCTGTCGCCGACCTCCGGAGCGGGGCTCTTGGCGGTGAGGATCAGGTTCGCCATCCCCTGGATCGCCTCGCCACCGACGGGCTGCGCGACGAGCCAGTACTTGCCGGTCGCGGGAAGGCTGAAGCGGGCGACGTAGACGCGCGTGATGCCGCCGAGCGCGGCCTTCGACTTGCCCGGCACGCCGACCGGCTCGAGCGTCGCCGTCGCGCGCGCCAGCGGCCGCGAGGCCAGCGAGCGGCCGACCCACACGCGCGCGGTGGGCCGGTAGACGGCCTTCCCATCGCTCCGGACGACGTCGAACGAGAAGCGAACCGGCCCCGGCTGGTAGTCGGCCGTGCCGGCGACGAGCGCGACGTCCGGGCCGGGAAAGCTCAGGATCGCGCCGAGCGTTCCGGCGGCCGGCGGAGGCGTCGTCGCTACGTCGGTGCCGCCGCGACTCGCACCGCAGCCGGCGGCGAGCAGCGCGGCTGCGAGAGCCACGGCCCCGATGCGCACGGCGACACTGTAGTTACGCGCCGCGCGGCGGCGAGGCGGCTACCAGTGCCCGTCCGCGAACCCGTCGATGCCGGTGGCCGCGGCCACGACGGCGGCGATCATGAGAAACAGGAAGATGATGATCGTCGACTTGCGCATCGGCACCTCCTTTCGCCTGACTAGAAGCGGAAGTCCTGCAGCGTTTCGGCCGCCCGTCGGTACATTCGGGCCGCCTCACGGTCGTGGCCTCGCTTGCCTGCGAGGTCTCCGAGTGCGATCCAGGCCGCAGCGCGATGGCTTGCCGAGGAGAGTTGCTCGAAGCTCCTATCGGCCGCCAGGAACATTTCCTCTGCCCCTTCGAGGTGATCTTGTCCGAACAGCGCGCGCCCGAGCGTGAGCTGCGCGTTGCCGATCTCGGACAGGTAATCGACGCGCCCGTCGAGGAGCTCCAGCGCGTGCCGGGCGTGCGCCGCGGCCTGCTCGTGGTCGCCGATGCCGAGATGGACCTCGGCCAGCGAGTTGACGAACATGCCCGCGTCGGCCTGGTTGCCCGACTCCAGGGCGACGCGGAAGGCGTCCTTGAGGTAGTCGATCGCCTCCTCCGGATGCCCGAGGAGGTACGTGAGCCCGCCCAGGTTGTTCAGGAGCCGGCCGACGTTCTCCTGATCGGACAGCTCCTCGTAGTACGTCTTCGCCCGCTCGGCGTACTTGCGGGCGAGCACCCAGTGCCCCTCGCGCTCGGCGACGAGCGACGCCTGGAAGAAGACGTCGGCGGCGGTGCGGCGGTCGCTGACCCCCTCCGCGAGCTCGAGTGCGCGCTGGACGTCCTCGCGGGCAGCGTGCCAGTCGCGCTGGCGCCGGTAGCATCGCGACCGCCAGCCGAGGATGTTCGAGCGCAGCAGGTCGCACGGAAGACCGGAGCGCTCGGCGAGGGCAAGGGCCTCGCCGAACAGACCGATCGCGCTGGAGATGCTGGAGACCTTGTAGCGGGCAACGCCGAGCCGGAAGAGGACGTCGGCCCGATCGACGTCGGAGAACGCGTTGCTCTCGGCCATCTCGCGCGCCTCGCCGAGCTGCTCCGTCGCCTCCGCCACGTCGCCCCTGCCGATGCGCGTCCACGCCTCCCCGACGAGCGCCCTCAGCTCGAGCTCCGGCGAGCCTCCGCGGATGTCGGCGCGCACGCGGCCGAACTCGGCGATCGCCTCGTCGTACCGGTGCGACTCGCTCAGCGCCTCGGCCCGCGCGATCGTCGCCTCGAGCCGCGCCCGCTCGGCCGACGACACGCCGCTCGAGAGGAGCGACGGATCCACGCCGAGACGCTCGGCGAGCCAGCGGACGGTCTCGCCCGTCGGGCGCGTCTTCCCGCGCTCGATCTGGCTCATGTACTCCTTCGAGAAGCGGCCGCCCGCGAGGTCGGTCTGCGTCATGCCTGCCGCGATGCGCAGCCTGCGGAGGCGCTCTCCGAGATGGGAGGCTTCCGCGAGCTCGGCGCGCGCGGCTGCACGCGTGGCGTCGTTCGTGGCGGGCGTCATTGCCGGCGGCGGCGGGACATTGCCATTGACTTGACTCAACTCCACCGTGCCCTCCTCGACAATCACCCTAAAGGGCCATTTGCAAGCCCTTCAGAGCGGTGAACTAACCCTATCGCAAATCACTTGACTGAGCTACTTGACAGTTTCAGACAAGCCCCCTATAGTCAGGTCACCTCGCCAGGCCAGACGGACTTGCGGGGGGCGCGCCACAAACGCGCGAGGGTGGACGGAGGCACGGCTGGGCCGCAGAGTCGCGTCTCGAAGCTCTCGCCGCAGGAGTGGCGGGCAGGTCTGATCGAGGGTCGAGAGCCCCGGGAGCCGCAGCCGGGGCTTTCCCCTTTAAAGACCAGGGGAACCCATGGTTCCGCAGGTAGACCCCTCCTTCAGAGTCAGACGCGGCTTCGCGCGGTGTGGCTCCGGCCGGCCAGGCCGGCCTACGCCGGAAAGGCGGAGAACTTAGGTGCTGCCGGTCAGCCAGGCTCGGCGGGCGGATTTGATTCTCGTCACGTCCTCGTCGGACATGACTCCCAGGCGCTGCCAGATCGTGCCGAGGATGGCGCCGCCGACGATCAGCCACGCCTCCGCGACCGGGTCGCGGTCGGGATGGATCTGTCCGGCCTGCTGCGCGCGCGCGACGCCCTCGGCGAGCGAATCGTGCACCTCGCGCAGGTGGCGCTGGAGGTACTGGCCGATCTGCGGGTCCTCGTTCGCCTCTGCGAGCGCCTGCACCCACAGACTCGCGAGCAGGATTCGCTGCTCCTTCGCCTCCTGCATCGCGCGCTGGATCGTCCCGATCCAGTCGCCGGACTCGGGCCGCTCCAGCGGCGCGCAGTCCCAGATCGAGCGGACCTGCCGCCAGGCCTCGTCGATGCAGGCGAAGAAGAGGTCTCGCTTCGACGCGAAGTGGCGGTAGAGGATGGGCTCGGTCACCCCCGCCTCGCGCGCGATCTCGGCCGTCGTGACGCCGCGGTAGCTGCCGCGCGAGAAGACGTGGCAGGCGACGTCGAGGAGGTGCGCGCGGCGCTCCTCGGCGGCGAGACGGGGGCGCGCGACCGTCATGCCGCCGCCGCTGCCCCGGCCTCCGCCTCGGCGTGACGGTACTTCCGCACGGTCAGCACGGCGACGACCGCGCCGGCGAGCGCGATCCCGGCCGCGACGTGAAGCGCCAGGTGGTAGCCGTCGAGGAACTGCGAGACGTAGTTCGGCCCCGGGGGCGAGCTGATCTGGCTCGCGACGAGCGCACCCATCACCGCGATTCCGAGTGAGCCGCCGACCTGGCGCATGCTGTTCAGCACGGCCGACCCGATCCCCGCCTTGTCGACGGGGACGGCGCCCATCGCCGCCGCGGTCGTCGGCGTCATCGTCATCGCCATCCCGACGCCGCCGACGAGGAGGCCGGGCAGGATGTTCCAGAAGTTCGAGCTCGCGTCGAGCTGCGCGAAGAGGATCAGCGAGATCGAGAGCAGTGTCATCCCGACGCCGATCAGCCAGCGCGACCCGACCCTGTCCGATAGGCGCCCGGCCTGCGGGGCGATCAGGATGATCAGCACCGTCATCGGCAGGAAGACCGCACCGGTCTGGATCGCCGAGTAGCGAAGGATCTGCTGCAGGTACAGCGAGTTGAAGAAGAACACCCCGAACATCGCGAGGGCGACGAGCATCATCGCGAGGTTCGCGCCGGTGAACGTCGCGTTCTTGAAGAGCGAGAGGTCGAGCATCGGCACGCGCTGGCGCTGCTCGAGCACGACGAAGGCCGCGAGCGCCACGACGGCGACGCCGAACAGCGCCAGGATCTCGGGCGATCCCCAGCCCTTGGTGTTCGCCTCGATCAGCGAGTACGTGAGCGCGAAGAGGCCGATCCCGGACGTGACGAGGCCCGGCAGGTCGAGGCGCTGCACGTGCGAGGTGTCGCGGCTCTCGTCGATCGCCCAGCGCGCGACCAGGATCCCGAGGAGGCCCACCGGGACGTTCACGAAGAAGATCCAGCCCCAGCTGATCTTCTCGGTCAGGAGACCGCCGAGGAGCGGCCCGATCGCGAGCGCCATCCCGGACACGCCTGCCCAGATCCCGATCGCCATCCCCCGCTGGCGCGGCGGGAACGTCGCCGTGATGATGCCGAGCGTCGCGGGGTTCATGATCGCGGCGCCGATGCCCTGCACGACCCGTGCGCCGATCAGGAAGCCCGCGTTCGGGGCGAGCCCGCAGGCGAGCGAGGAGGCGGTGAAGACCGCGAGCCCGACGGTGAAGAGTCGCCGGCGGCCGAGCAGGTCGGCGAGCTTCCCGCCCGTGAGCATGAACGTGGCGAACGTGAGCGCGTAGCCGACGACGATCCACTCGAGCTCGCTCTGGCCGACGTGGAGCGAGGTCTTGATCGTCGGCAGGGCGACGTTCACGACCGTGTTGTCCAGCATGATCATGAAGAGCCCGAACGAGACGGCGACGAGCGTCCACCACTTCCTGTTCTCGGGCGCGAAGATGCGGGCTTTCACGGGCGGGGCCTCCTCGAAGTTAGTTTCCACTAGGTTAGCGTGTACTAACCTGAACGACGAAGGCGCCAGTACTCTTCCCGCCGCATGACGGAGCCGATCTGGTCGCCGACGCCCGACGTCCTCGAGCGCGCGAACGTCGTCCGGTTGATGCGGCGCCACGGGATCGACGAGTTCGCCGAGCTTCTCCGGCGCTCGCAGCAGGAGCCCGAGTGGTTCTGGCCGGCCGTCGTCGAGGACCTCGGGCTCGAGTTCTTCGAGCCGTGGGAGCGTGTCGTCGACCTCTCGCACGGGCCCGAATGGGCGACGTGGTTCGTCGGCGGCAAGCTCAACATCGCCTGGAACTGCGTCCACCGCTGGGCGGCGAGCCCTCACGCCGGGGCGGCTGCGGCCGTCTTCCGCGGCGAGGACGGCGCGCGCCGCGAGCTCTCGTTCGGCGAGCTCTCGCACGAGGTGATCCGGCTCGCGGAGGCGCTCGTACGGCTCGGGGTCGAGCCCGGCGACCGCGTGGCGATCTACCTGCCGATGTC
>Ga0070741_10020814_pt1 | contig 10277 bp, 6 predicted proteins | sample Coa_R1_4_FD_66440 | JGI IMG/M metagenome (GOLD analysis project Ga0070741, IMG submission 66440) | Surface soil microbial communities from Centralia Pennsylvania, which are recovering from an underground coalmine fire - Coalmine... | ecosystem: Environmental > Terrestrial > Soil > Unclassified ...
GCCCACCAGCAGCGAGATGCCGGCCACCGAGCCCAGGAAGAGCGTGATGAACCCCGTGATCTGGTTAGCCGTGGCCAGCAGGTCCTGCTGGCTGCGGATGGTGAAGTCGTCCTCGGCCACCCGATGCCGCTCACGCAGCAGCTCGCCAATCGCCTGCACCGCGGTGTCGGAGGTTTCGCTCCGATCATCGACCAGCTGCACGTTGATCTGGCCGACCAGACTGCCCCCACGGGCCGTGCGATTGCGATTGAGCCGTGTCTGCGCGGTAGTGAGGGGCACAAAGACGATGTCGTCCTGGTTACCCTGGGCCTGTGCGCCTTTGCTCTCCATCACGCCAATAATGCGCAGGTTGATCTGATTGATGCGGATGGTCTGGCCGATGGGGTCGCTGTCACCGAACAGGGTCTGGGCGACGTTGGCTCCCAGTACGGCCACCAGCGAGCGCGTGTCGAGGTGCTGCTGGGTGATGAAGTCGCCTTCGGCCACGTGGAAGTTACGCACGTCCTGAAAGGCAGGCGTCACGCCATCGATGCGCGTGAACACGTTCTGCCCGTTAGCCACGACCTGTGCCCCGAAGACGCGCTCTGGCGCCACCGCCACGACCTGCGGCACGGAGCTGGCGATAGCCAGCGCGTCATCGTAGGTCAGCGTGGGTGCGGTACCCTGGGCGCCGCGCACGCCGCCCTGCTGCTGGGCGCCGGGCGTGATGAACAGCAGATTGGTGCCCAGGCCCTGGATCTGCGCCGTCACGCTGGCCTGGATGCCTTTACCGATGGACATGAGCGCGATCACCGCGCCCACGCCGATGATCATGCCCAGCATCGTCAGCGCCGAGCGGAGCTTGTTCGCACCCAGCGCGCGGAGCGCAACCCGCATGTAATCGATGAACGTCATCGCCCGGCCTCGCTTTCGCGGCCGGGCCGCCACCCACCGGCCCGACGGATTCAGCGATAACCGCGTTCACGAATAGTGAAGGCCGGGCGTGTTGGAATAGCGCAAGGATTGGATAGAAGCCAGGTTGGAACCGCTAGCCAGCATTAGAGCTCAGCTCGTGCGGCAGGTAGTGAATGGGCGGCATGCGCTGCGACCACGTCGGCTGCGCTTCTGGGTGGGCTGCCACCTCGTGCGGACTATAGAAGAGACGATGTGGTCCGCACGCTTGGCCCGCTGGAGGTGATCGGCTGCCGCGCTTTCGAGCGTATCTCGCGCCTGGAGACTCAGGCCTGATGCGCTCGTGCGGCACAGGCGGTTGCACACAGCTTCTTAGCGCCACACCTACGCTGCTCTTGCACGCGCCGGGCACAGTCTTAGCCAGAAAAGGCTCATGAAGAGGCTCCGCCGCAAGGCTGGCGGCGTGCCTTACCAACCGGCGCCACCAGTCTCAGGCACCTCAAGGCGGAGCACGCGAGGAGGTGTCTTGCCATGATCGAGACGATCAATCCGGGCGTGGCGGCGACGATCCTAGGAGCGGGAGCATTGCTGCTTTTCGTGGCCGCCGCTGGGCCAGCCTACGCCGTGCGCCTGCGCGAGCAGCAGTGGTGGGAGGAGATGGCAGCCAGCCAGAATAGCCAGCCTGTCTCGCCAGAGCCAGATCTGGCTCCGCCCGAGCTGGTACTGCCGAAGGCTCATCGAGAGCTGGCGCCGGTATCGGCGATGGCGGTGGTGGCGATGCCGGCATCCATGCCGACCGGACGCAATGGAACCATTGGCCGCAGCAGCGCCATCGGCTCCACCCAGTGGATCGGGCGCGATCACAGCATTGCCAGCAGCAGCTCGGCGCCGGCCGCCTCGAGCGGCCAGACACCCGCGGGTCAGGACAGTGCCGGCATCATCGCGGCGCCTCAGCGGCAGTGAGCACCCGGCCACTGAGCTGGGCCGCCAGCCGATCACGGGCAGCCGTGAGCAGCGCTAGCGCCGCTGTCCCACCCCACCAGCCGGCGGAGCGGCACTCCCACACCATCTCGCCCAGGAGCGAGAGCCACCAGGAGGCAGCGCGGCGGCTGGTGGGGAGCACGTCGAGGCCACCCGTCTGCAGCCAATGCGCCAGGCGCGCCTTGAGCAGATCGCGCTGGTGATATGCCTCCGGCGGCCGCTTGCCGCCATCGGGCAGGAGCGCCAGCTCCTCAGGCCGTGGCGTAATCGCGTAGCGGTGCTGGATCAGATCATCGAGCGAGGAAGGCTCAGCCATCGATGCTTATCTATTCAGCCAGATCAGCCAGAACCGGGCGGCGGAGCTCCCTGCCCTCCCCCTTCGCCAGCCACACGGGCGAAGGATCTCGGTCGCCGCCACACATGCCATCACGCCAGCGCCTGCTACTGTATCCGTCGGGCAGCGCCGGCCGCGCACTGTCCGGGAGTCGCCGCCACACATGCCATCACGCCAGCACTCGTTGCTGCTCCGTCGCATGGGGGCAGAACAGCCATTCCGGGGGAGGGGTAGGGTCGACAGCCAGCAGGTTGCGCACCTCGCGTACCCCCGGGACCGCTCGGGCGATCTCCGTGGCCTGCTGCCTGGCCGCTTCGGAAGGGGCCCGCCCGGTCAAGGTGACACATCCCAGCCAGCTCTCAGCAATCACGAGCGCTTCGTGTGTCCGCGGATCGTTGAGCAAGGCACCGGCCACGCGCGCTTCTAGCTCCTCATCAATCACCAGCTCATTGCGCACGCCGGTAATGCCCGGCACCTCGAGCGCGCGCTGCTCAGCAACTCTCGCCTCCCCGGGAGACTTGACGTAGCCCTTCAGTGTTGCCACCCCATCCTGCACCTCGACCTGGAAGGTATCACGGAAGGGGTGGAGTATCGGCTCCCGGCGGAGCTCCCGAAGTACCGCTCTCTGCAAGGCAGCATCGCTCCACGCTACCGGGCAGCGCGCCACCGCAGCGCGGCTGGCTCCCAGAATGATGCGGTCGGCTCGCGCCTCGCTCACCCAGGACGCCGGCACCAGCCGCACCTGCGAGGCGAGCCCGAAGAAGCGCGGCTGGCGAACCAGAAGATAGCGCGGCGCACCGGTCTGCGGATCACGGCGCACCGCCACGAGCGTGCCGGCCGGCCCATCGCGCGCCTCCACCGGCGCGGCAGGTGTATAGGCTGCGGCCGCACCGCCCATCGTGCTCGACGTGCTCGACACGCTGGCCGGCGCAGCAGCTGGCCCGGACCACACGGGGCGAAGTGAAGCTGCAGTCATCGACATGGCAGTCCTCTCCTTGCGCCGTTCGCGCGCTCTCCCTGGCTGATCCTTCCCCGGCAGCCGGCTGCCACCATCCAATAGCCGGCTGCCGGCCACCCACTCTAGCAACCGACCACTCGCAGTCGACTACCAGCTTCTGGTAACCGACTACCAACTACTGACTACTTGACTACTGATTAGCCTGCGCCGCGGCGCGTAAGAGCGACGTAGGAGCCGGCGCAGAGGAGTGTTAAGGTGGCCAAGACGCATCCGCCAGGGGACGCTTTCTTATTCCCTCCTTGCGTGCGGCCAACGCCGGCCATACACGCCGCGGCCAGCATGCCTGTAGAGGGCACCTATGGCATCCCATCGCACGACGAGCGGAACCGATCCCGCCGCCGGCTCGGGAAGCGGCGCCTCGCCAGCACCGCCCCACGCCTCGCCACAGGAGGCAAGCACCGAGGCCGCCGCCGGCTTCCTGGCACCGCAGGTCGTCGAGGAAGTCGAGCTGGAGGAGGAGCGTAAGCCGCCGGAAAGTGGCCGGGTAACGCGGCTGGTGCTGGGGCAGCCACTGGCAACGGCAGCCCAGGCCAGGGAAACCATCGGCAAGGCGATTGGGCTCGCCGTCTTTGCCTCCGATGCGCTCTCTTCCGTGGCCTACGCGACCGAAGAGATCCTGCTGGTGCTGGCCCTGGCCGGGGCGGCGGCGCTGCCCCTGGCAATGCCGATCGCCGCTGCCATCGTGGCGCTCCTGGCCGTACTGACGATCTCCTACCGGCAGACGATCTTCGCCTACCCCAATGGCGGCGGTGCCTACATCGTGGCGCGCGATAACCTGGGCGAGCGCGCGGCCCAGATTGCCGCCGCCGCCCTGCTGACCGATTATGTGCTGACGGTGGCGGTGAGCATTAGCTCAGGCGTGGCGCAGGTCACCTCGGCCTTTCCCGCGCTCAAGCCCGACCAGGTATCGCTCGGCGTGGCCGCCATCGTGCTGATGGCGCTCATCAACCTGCGCGGTCTGCGCGAGTCTGGCCGGGCCTTCGCCGGACCAACGTACTTCTTTCTAGGCATGATGGCCCTCACGCTGGGCACCGGATTCGCGCGGTATCTGCTGGGCACACTGCCACGCACCGCGGCGGCGGCCACGCTTCCCCCGGCCGGCCAGCCGCTCACTCTCTTCCTGCTCCTGCGCGCCTTTTCCAGCGGCTCCACGGCGCTGACGGGCGTGGAGGCGATCTCCAACGGCATTCCAGCATTCAAGGAGCCCAAAAGTCACAACGCCGCGGCGACTATGGCCTGGATGAGCGCCATCCTCGCCACCTGCTTTCTGGGCACTACCTTCCTCGCGCTCCAGATAGGCGCCCTGCCATCCGAGCACGAAACGGTGGTCTCCCAGATTGGCCATGCCGTCTTCGGCAGCGGGCCGCTCTACCTGCTGCTCGTCGCCGCCACCACCACGATCCTGTTCATGGCCGCGAACACCTCCTTTGCCGATTTCCCACGCCTGTGCGCGCTCCAGGCTAACGACCGCTTCCTGCCCCGCCAGCTGGCCTTCCGGGGGCACCGGCTGGTCTTCTCCTGGGGAATCATCACGCTGGCGGCACTGGCCATCACACTCATCATCCTCTTCCAGGGCGATACGCATCGGCTGATCCCGCTCTATGCCATCGGCGTCTTCCTTTCCTTCACCATGTCGCAGGCCGGCATGGTGGTGCGCTGGCAGCGCGTGGGCCGGCTCCGGCCCGGCGAGGTCAGGCCATCACGTAGCTCGCTCCTCACCTACGATCCCCACTGGCGCTGGAAGCAGGCGCTGAATGGCGTGGGCTGCGCGATGACCGCGGCCGTTACCATCGTCTTCGCCGCTGCCAAGTTCGATCAAGGGGCGTGGATCGTCGTGCTTCTGATCCCCTTGCTCGTGGCCGGCTTCTTCAGGATTCACGCCCATTACGAGGCCGTGGCCCGTGCCTTGAGCCTGAGCGCGCACGGCCACGCCGAAGGCTGCCCGATTGACGTGCGCACCCACCCGTTCGAGACCATTGTGCTGGTGGCCGATGTACATGAGGGCACGCTGCAGATGCTCTCATTCGCGCAGTCGCTGGGCAAGCCGTGGGTAGCCGTGCATGTGGCGGTCGACCCAGAGCGAGCCGACCGCGTGCGAGAACGCTGGGAGCGTTATCTCGGCCATTACGGGCCGCTGTACGTACTGCCCTCCCCCTATCGCAGCCTGACGGCGCCGGTGGTCCATCTGGTGGAGGAGATCAAGCGCCACCATCCGGAGGCTTTCGTGCACATCATCATGGCCCAGCTCGTCACCGAGCCAGCATGGGCACAGCTGCTCCATCAGAATAGCGGCCCCTTGCTGACCTTCGCGCTCCATCGGTTCAAAGGAGTAGCCGTCACCGACGTCCACTACCGCGTCGAACCGGCCGGCGCACCAGCAGACTGACCCTCCTGGACGCCATCAGGACGCCATCAGGCGGAATGGCCATCTGAGGGAGCGCGGCGAGGTGGAAGCGCCGCCAATCCACCAGCCCCCTGATGGCTCGTTCGCGCGCCAGCCGGCGGCAACGGCAGCACCGGTAAGGCAGCTCCAAAAGTCTTGCGATGCTCTGGCTGCGCTCCTACGCCCCTCTTGCAGGGCCGCTGGAGGCTATGGGTCGAGTGGCGGCACCAGCCAACGAGCCACGGTGGAGAGAGAAGCAATGCGCCGCTCCAACTCCCAGAAACAGGCCAGCTCTCGCTTTACCTTCTGGTATGTCCTTGGCAGCCTGGCGCTGCTCTTTCTGCTGAACTTCGTCTGGCTCGGCCATACGCCGGCAGCCTCAGGGCCCCGACCCGCGCCATACAGCCAGTTCCTGGCGGCGCTTGAAGCAAAGCAGGTGCAGCGCGTGGCCGTTGGCCCCAGCATCGTGGTCTGGCAGCAGAAAGACGGCGGCGCCTACGTAGCTACGCGCCTGCCGGGCACCGATGACCGGGACCTGCTTGCGCGCCTGGAGGCCTCCGGAGCCGAGTTCGAAGGCTTCTCGGACCACAGCTGGCTGGGAGACCTGCTGGGCTGGCTCATCCCCATCGTGCTGCTCAGTGTGGTGTGGTGGTACTTCTCGCGCCGCCTGGCCGACCGCGCGCAGCAGGCACTGTCGTTTGGGAAGAACCGGGCCAAGATCCATGACCGCGGCGACGTCAACGTGACCTTTAAGGACGTGGCCGGAGTGGATGAAGCCGTCGCCGAGCTCCGGGAGATCGTGGACTTCCTGAAGAATCCGGCCAAGTATCAGCGGCTGGGTGGGCGCATCCCCAAAGGTGTGCTGCTGGTGGGCCCACCCGGGACGGGGAAGACCCTCCTGGCGAAAGCGACCGCCGGCGAGGCGGGGGTGCCGTTCTTTGCTATGAGCGCCTCTGAGTTTGTGGAGATGTTCGTTGGCGTGGGCGCCGCGCGCGTGCGCGACCTCTTCGAGCAGGCCAAGCAGAAGGCGCCGTGCATTGTCTTCATCGATGAGCTCGATACGATCGGCCGGCACCGGGGTGGCGCCGTCGCCTGGAGCACCAACGAGGAGCGCGAGCAGACGCTCAACCAGCTCCTGGTAGAGATGGATGGCTTCGAGAGTAGCAAGGGCGTGATCATCATGGCCGCCACCAACCGGCCCGATGTGCTCGATCCGGCACTGCTCCGGCCCGGCCGGTTCGATCGCCAGATCGTCGTCGATAAGCCGGACCTGGAAGGGCGCGAGGCGATCCTGCGCGTGCACGCGCGCCACGTGCGGCTGGCTCCCGACGTGGATCTGCGCGTGATCGCGGCCCGCACCCCGGGCTTTGCCGGCGCCGAGCTGGCCAATGTGGTCAACGAGGCGGCGCTGCTCGCGGCCCGGGCCGGGCGAGAGGCCGTCACGCAAGCCGATCTTGAAGAAGCGATTGATCGCGTGATGGCTGGCCTGGAGCGTAAGCGGCGCGTGCTCTCTGATGAGGAGCGCGATCGGGTGGCCTACCATGAGATGGGCCACGCACTGGTCGCGTCGCTACTGCCACACGCCGACCCGGTGCACAAGGTGTCGATCGTGGCCAGAGGTGCAGCTGCCCTGGGCATGACGCTCCAGCTACCGCTGGCGGATCGCTATCTCTATACCCGTGACCAGCTGCTCGACCGGCTTACCGTCCTGCTGGGCGGGCGGGCGGCCGAGGAGCTGGTGTTCGGGCAGCCCTCCTCGGGAGCGCAGAACGACCTGCACGAAGCCACGGTCCTGGCCCGCCAGATGGTCCGTGACCTCGGCATGAGCGAGCGCATCGGGCCGCTCTCGTTCGACGACGGCAGCGGCGCGCGGTTCCTGAACGGCGGCCCCGATTGGCTGGCGCGGCCGCCCTATAGCGAGGCGACGGCGCAGGCGATTGACCTCGAGGTGCGCGCGCTGGTGGAAGACGCGCGGCGCCGCGCTCGTGCACTGCTGGAAGAGCATCGGGAGGTGCTGGATGCGCTGGCGGCCGAACTTAAGCAGCGCGAGGTGATGACCGGCGCGGAGCTCAAGGAGCGCATCGCCGCAGCCAGGAGCACGCATCGCGAGGCCGGCACTGCCCAGCCACTGCCGAACGGGGTGGCGCTCCAGCCGCGCTAAGTGGGCCGCCGGACGTCCTCTGGCGGCCTGGCCCTCGCTTCCGGCAGCAGTGGGCAATGCCCAGCCGCGCTAAGTGGGCCGCCGGACGTCCTCTGGCCAGCGCTGCTCACGCCGTCTCGTGGGGGCCCAGCACTGGCCATTGGGAGCCGGCTCCTCCTGCCCAGATTGCTCCCAGCGCCGCTCACGCCGTCTCGTGAGGGCCCAGCACTGGGAGCGAAAAGGTAAAGGTGGCGCCGGCCTCCGGCTGGGCCGGCTCGAGCCACAGGTCGCCGCCGTGGCGCGTGACGATCTCGCGGGCGATATAGAGCCCAACTCCCAGCCCGCCGTGCCCGCGATGCAGGCGCTCGCCCCCTTTGCCTTGATAGAAGCGGTCGAAGATCCGTGCCCGATCCGCCTCCGACACGCCCGGCCCCTGGTCACGCACCGAGACGAGGGCAAAGCGCGCGCGCGCCGGCTCCTCGGGCCCGGTGGCGAGGCTCGGCCCCGCCGCCGGTACCGGCTCCCCGGACCCTAGCCGCACCCAGATGTCAACCACGCCCCCGGGCGGCGAGAAGCGCACCGCGTTCTGGATCAGGTTAGTCAGCACCTGCTCGATGCGGCGCCGGTCGGCGCGCACCTCGATCCGACCCGATGGGCTACCGGCAGAGTCGACGCGCACCTGCAGCCGGACCTCCGGGTTCGCCATCTGGAGGTCTTGCGCCACGCGCGCCGCGAGCGCGCCGAGATCGACCCGTGCAATCTCCAAGGGGAAGAGGCCGGCATCGATGCGCTGCAGATCGAGCACCTGCTCCACCATCTTGAGCAGACGCTCCGCCTGGTCGTCGATCCGCTCCAGCAGCTCCACCTCGTCGCCGTGCCGGCGCTTCTGGGCCCGCGCGAGTAGCACCTCGGTATAGGCGCGCATCACCGCCACCGGCGTCTTGAGCTCGTGCGTCACGATCCCCAGGAACTCCTGCCGCGCGGCTGCCTGTGCCCGCTGGCGCTCCAGCTCTCGCTGTGCGCCGGCCAGCTCGGCCCGCTCGACCAGCAGGCTCACCCGCGCGGCCAGGAGCTGCAGAAAGGCCAGATCCTCAGCGTCGAATGCATCGCCATGCGTATCGGCCACGAAGAGCACTCCCCGCGGCTCGCCCTCCACGGCCAGCGGCACCGCCAGCGCGGCCCTCACGCCAAGCGCGCTGAGCGCATCTCGCTCCTGCGGAGCGGTGCTTGAAGGGGAGAGGAAGAGCGGCTGGCCGCGGCGTATCACCTGCTCCAGCAGTAGCTCGCGAAATGCGTCGTCGAGCGGCGCTTCCTGGGCTGCCGGCTCGACCGCCGGCACAAGGCGCCCCCGCGCCGGGTCATACACCAGGATTCCGGCCCGCTCGATGCCTAGGCCCTCGCGAATGATGCGCGCAATGTGCTCGAGCGAGGCACCCAGGTCTGGGGAGGGGCGGCGTGGCCCATCGTTGGAGACTGGAGGAGCCGGCACTGCTCGCCCAGCGCTGCCGGCTCCTTCCTCCTCGACCATGGCCGGCACCGGCGTGATCGTTGCCGGCGCCTCGAGCGAGAGGTCGGGGAGCGTCGCCAGATTGAGGAGCAGCTCGAAGCGTCTCATCCGCGCGCGTTCGGCAGTCCGTGCCTCTTCCGCCCGGGCCGCCGCGATGCCAAACCGGCCCAGCACCTCCAGCGCTTCGAGGAGGGCCGGAGCAAGCACTGAGGAGCAGCTACGCACGATGATCACACCGGCCGGGGCCGTGCCGAAGCGGATGGGGATTACCACGTCGGTGGCTCCCCCACCGCTTTCCCAGATCACCGGCGCGCAGGTAGCCAGCGCCTGCTCGACTGGTGCCGGCCGGCCATCGTGCGGCTCAGGTGTGAGGCCTCCTTCACGCGCCGGCCCTGTCTGGGGAGAGACACTCGTCTCCGCCCCGGTGCGCCACGCGGGCACGAGCTTCGCCCCCGTCTGCCTCACCGAGTGGGGAGAGACGCTCGTCTCTGCCCCAGCGCGCCACTGGGCCACCCGCTGGAGCTGGCCATCGTCGAGCAGCCAGAGCTCGGCCGCCGCGGCCGTTGGGGTGATGGCCGACCAGCGCGCGACCTCATCAAGGAATCGTTGCACGGCGGCCGTCTCGATCCGGCTGTCTCGCGGCACAATCGGAAGGCTTTCGGAAAGCGCGGCCATGGCCGCGCCCAGCGCCTGGAGCGCGCGCGCCCGGCCGCGCCCACGGGGATCCCGCTTAGAGGCGATCGTCGAGGCCATACAGCAAAGTATCAGGTATCAGCCACCAGCCGGCACAGCCTCAAGCACGACGCTCGCCGGCATCCCTTGCTCCCCAACGCTGGCACCACTGGAAAGGAGAGGAACGGCCGCCTCGCCGGTACTGCCCGCCGGCGCCACATCCGCTGCCGTCGGCCGGTGCCGTCGGTAGTCGACGAAGCGATAGCCCAGCCCCTTCTCGGTCAGAATGTAGCGCGGGTGCGCCGGGTCCGGCTCCAGCTTCTGGCGCAGGTAGCTGATGTATAGCCGCAC
>Ga0070741_10020815_pt1 | contig 10276 bp, 7 predicted proteins | sample Coa_R1_4_FD_66440 | JGI IMG/M metagenome (GOLD analysis project Ga0070741, IMG submission 66440) | Surface soil microbial communities from Centralia Pennsylvania, which are recovering from an underground coalmine fire - Coalmine... | ecosystem: Environmental > Terrestrial > Soil > Unclassified ...
TGGGAGCGGTTTTCCGCCGACTCGGCCATGAAGGTCGTGAGCCCCACCACCGTGACGACGCCGACGGGCAGGTTGATGAAGAAGATCCAGCGCCAGGAGTAGTACTCGGTGATGACGCCGCCCAGGATCGGCCCCATGATCGGCCCGATCATCACGCCGAGCCCGAACAGCGACATGGCCCAGCCGCGCCGCTCGATCGGGTAGATCTCCAGCATCACCGCCTGCGCCAGCGGCACCAGCGCCGCCCCGCACATGCCCTGCAGCACGCGGAACAGCACCATCTCCTCGATGTTCTGGGCGATGCCGCACAGCATGGAGGCGACGGTGAAGCCCGACACGCACACCAGCATCAGCCGCTTGATGCCGTAGCGCGTGGCGAGCCAGCCGACCGGCGCGGTCATCACCGCCGCGGCCACCACATAGGAGGTGAGCACCCAGCTCACCTGGTCGAGCGTGGCCGAGAGCGAGCCCTGCATGTAGGGCAGCGACACGTTGGCGATGGTGATGTCGAGCACCTGCATGATGGTCGCCGTCATCACGAAGACGGTAACCATCGTTCGCTGAAGGGACGGGCCGGCGCGCCCGCTGGCGGCGGCGGTCATCGGCCGGGATCCCGCGCCATCCGGCTCGCGCCGAACAGCCGCGCGAGCTTACCGCGCCGGCCGGTGTCGATCTCCACCGTCGCGCTCATCCCCGCGCGCAACCGGCCGGTGTCCTGGCCCGGCTCGAACTCGATCCTGACCGGCACGCGCTGCACGATCTTGATCCAGTTGCCGGCGGCGTTCTGCGGCGGAAGGATGGCGAACTGGGCGCCCGTGCCGGGACTGATGGCAGCCACCACGCCATGCCACTCGCGCGAGGGGAAAGCGTCGACGGTGATGGTCACGGGCTGGCCGGGGCGCACATGGGTGAGGTCGGTCTCCTTGGGGTTGGCGTCCACCCACACCTTGTCGGAGGCGATGATGCTGAAGACGGCCATGCCGGCGGTGAGGTAGCGCCCCATCTGGATGCTCGTCACCTGCGTGGCGATGCCGGCGATGGGCGCCCGCAGCACCGTATTGGCGAGGTCGCGGCGCGCCCGCTCGAGCGCCACGCTCGCCTCCTGGTACTGGGGATAGCGCTCGATTGGGAGCGCCTCGTCGCCCAACAGCTGGTTGCGGGCCAGGGCCTGCTGCTGCTCGAGCTGCTCGAGCAGCGCCTTGGCGGCCATCAGCGCGACGCGCGACTTGTCGAGGTCGGAGGGCGTGCTGATGCGGTTGCCGAGCAGCTCCGTCTTGCGGTCGAAGTCGGCCTGGTTGGCGGCAACGCTCTGGCGCGCGAGCGCAATCTGCTTGCCGACGCTCGCAAGCGTGCTCTTGAGGTTGTCGAACTCGGTTTTGATGCGCGCGAGCCTGGCCTCCGCCTCGCGTGCCGCCAGTGCATAGGGCTCGGGGTCGATGGCGAAGAGCTCGTCGCCGGGCGAGAGCTGCTGGCCCTCCACCACCGTGATGCGCACGACCTTGCCCGACACCTCGGGCGTGATCAGCACCTTCTGCGCGCCGACGTAGGCGTTGTCGGTCGTCACGTAGCGGCCGCTGGTCACGTAATAGTAGAGGCCCAGCAAGGCCGCGAGCGCCGGCAGAATCAGCATCAGCGTGGCACGCAGCGTCGGCAGCCGCAGCTTCGTGCTGGCCGAGGTGCGCAGCTGAGTGAGCACGTTGACGGCCATCACGGGTACCCCTGCCGGAGCTTGCCGTGGGCGCCGTTGCCGGCCGCGCGCTTGGCGGAGGCCTGACGGATGTTGCCGCGGATGCGCAACAGCTTCTGCACCAGGTCGGCCAGCTCCGACTCGTCGAGGCCGGCGAACGCTTCGCCCGTGATCTCGCGGCCGAGGGGGCCCAGCCGGATCAGCGTCGCACGGCCCTTGTCGGTGAGGTAGAGGCGGTTGGCGCGCCGGTCCCTCGGATGCGGCTGGCGCTCGACGAGACCGTGATTGCACAGCCGGTCGATCAGCCGCAGCAGCGAGATGGGCTGGATCTCCAGGCTCTCGGCCATCTCGGCCTGACTCATGCCCTCCTGCCGTTCCAGCCGCACCAGCACGCCCCACTGGGCGCGCGTCATGCCGTGCTCCCGCGCCCGCTGGTCGATGTAGGTGCGCGCGCCGCGCGCCACGTCGATCAGCTGGAACAGAAGCTCCCGGCGCAGGTTGGGGTGACGGCTCATGTGCTTATAATAAGCATGCTTATGATCTCGCGCCATGCGGCACGCGACGGAGCTGCCATGCATCGCTCCGCGCCTCCAGGCAGCCGGGCACCTGCGCGCAGGCTATGCCGCACTCATTAACGGAGAGCGTTCGCCGCAGATCGGATCCGGCGCGATGGTAAACGGCCCGGTCACCAATTCGTGAGGCGCCGGTGCTGCCGCGGAATCGCCGCAAGAGTCATGGCTTTGGATGCGCAGTAAGGCATTTGTGGGATGGGCGCCAATCGACTATTTACACCGCCACCTGTCGGCGTGCCCGTGATCCGCCATTGCCGTTGCGCCGCAGCCTGGCCCCGGGGCCGGGACATCCCGACGTTGCCTGGGAGCCACGCGGGCGGCGCAGGCGGGGCGGCCTTCCAGCCCGTATGACTGCCCACGCGTCCCAAGGACCGCACGATGATCCGACGCTTCGTGATTGCAGCCGTTGTGATGGCCGTCCTGCTCGGCGGCCTCTCCTATTTCCAGTACGTCTTCAAGCCGCAGATGATCCGGTCGTTCCTGTCGCAGATGAAGCCGCCGCCGGCGACGGTGACGGCGGAGGAGGCCCGCAGCGAGCGCTGGGTGGAGCACCTCACCTCGATCGGCACGCTCATCGCCTCGCAGGGCGTGGACATCGCCAGCCAAGTCGCCGGCGTCGTCACCGAGGTTCTGATCGAGAGCGGCTCCGACGTCGAGCAGGGCGCCAAGCTCGTGCAGCTCGACGTCGCGGTCGAGCAGGCGGACCTCGCCAGCGCCAAGGCGACGCTGCGCGAGGCCGACGTGGCCTTCGAGCGCCAGATCGACCTGATGGCCAAGAAGGTCACGTCCGAGGCGACGCTGGATGCCGCCCGCGCCAAGCGCGACACCGCCTACGCCATCGTCAACCGCATCGAGGCGGTCATCGCCCAGAAGGCGATTCTCGCGCCGTTCAGCGGCCGCGTCGGCATCCGCAAGGTGGAGAAGGGCCAGTACGTGTCGGCCGGCATGGCGCTGGTCTCGCTGCAGGCGCTCGACCCGATCCGCGCCGACTTCCCCGTGCCCGAGCAGCACATCGGCAAGCTGCGCGTGGGGCAGCGGGTGGAGCTCACCGTCGATGCCTTCCCGGGCAAGGTGTTCAAGGGCGAGATCCAGTCGCTCGATGCGCGCGTGGCCCAGGACACCCGCACGCTGCTCGTGCGCGCCATCCTGCCCAACGAGGAACGCAACCTGCTGCCCGGCATGTTCGCCAACGTCACGGTGCTGGTCGGCGATCCCGCCGACGTGGTGACGGTGCCGCGCACGGCCGTCACCTACAGCCTCTACGGCGACAGCGTCTACGTGGTGAAGCCGGCGGCGGCCGGCGACGGCAAGCCGCCGCCCGGCACCACGGGTGGCACGACCGCCGAGCCGGCGCTGATCGCCGAGCGCCGTTTCGTGCGCACCGGCGCGGTGCGCGACGACCGCGTCGCCATCACCAGCGGCCTAGCCGTCGGCGAGCAGGTGGTGACGACCGGGCAGATCAAGCTCAATCCGGGGGCCTCCATCCGCATCGACAACACACAGCCCCTGATCCGGCCGGAAGAGCGGCCCAGGCAGTAGCGGAGGCGCGGACCCCATGTCGTTCACCGACATCTTCATCCGCCGGCCCGTGCTGGCGACCGTGGTGAGCCTGCTGATCCTGCTCATCGGCCTCGCCTCGGGCTTCAACCTGCCGGTGCGGCAATTCCCGCGCACCTCCAACACCACGATCACCATCACCACCGTCTACCCGGGCGCCAACGCCGACCTGATCAAGGGCTTCATCACCACGCCGATCCAGCAGGCGGTGGCCAGCGCCGAGGGCATCGACACGCTCGTCTCCTCCTCGCAGCAGAGCACGAGCACCGTGACGCTCAACCTGCGCCTCGATGCCGACCCCGACCGGGCGGTGGCCGACGTGCTGTCCAAGATTCAGCAGGTCAAGAGCGTGCTGCCGGCCGAGTCGCAGGACCCGATCGTCATCAAGCAGACGGGCGAGCCCTACGCGCTGATGTACCTCTCCTTCAACAGCAAGGTGATCTCGGCCTCGCAGATCACCGACTACCTGACGCGCGTGGTGCAGCCGCGGCTGCAGACCATCGACGGGGTGGCCAACGCCCAGATCCTGGGCGGGCAGACCTTCGCCATGCGCATCTGGCTCAACCCCGACAAGATGGCCGCGCTCGGCGTCACGCCGCTGGACGTGCGCAACGCGCTCGCCGCCAACAACTTCACCAGCGCCGCCGGCCAGGTGAAGGGCGACTTCGTGCAGACCACCATCAACGCCGAAACGGCGCTCAACAACCCCGCCGAGTTCGGCAAGCTGGTGGTGGTGACGCGCGGCGACGCGCTGATCCGCCTCAGCGACTTCGCCAACATCGAGCTCGGTGCCGAGAGCGCCGATTCCTCCTCGGTGTTCGACGGGCTCAAGGCGGTGTTCGTCGGCATCTACACCACCCCCACCTCCAACCCGCTGACCGTGATCGGCAACGTGCGCAAGGCCTTCCCCGAGATCCAGCGCCAGCTGCCGGCCGGCATGGAGGCGGCCATCGCCTATGACGCCACCAAGTTCATCGACGCCTCGATCAGGGAGGTGCAGACCACGCTGCTGGAGGCCGCCGGCATCGTGGTGGTGGTGATCTTCCTGTTCCTCGGCAACCTGCGCTCCACCCTGATCCCGATCGTCACGATTCCGCTGTCGCTGATCGGCGTGCTGTTCGCGCTGCTGGCGCTCGGCTACTCCATCAACCTGCTCACCCTGCTGGCGCTGGTGCTGGCCATCGGCCTCGTCGTCGACGATGCCATCGTCGTGGTGGAGAACATCCACCGCCACATCGAGGAGGGCATGCGCCCGATCGATGCGGCCCTGACGGGCGCGCGCGAGATCGCCGTGCCGGTCATCTCCATGACCATCACGCTGGCGGCGGTCTATGCGCCGATCGGCTTCGTCTCCGGCCTCACCGGCGCGCTGTTCCGCGAGTTCGCCTTCACGCTGGCCGGCGCCGTGATCGTGTCGGGCGTCATCGCGCTGACGCTGTCGCCGATGATGGCCTCCAAGCTGCTCAAGCCGCACCAGGCCGCGGGCAGGTTCGGCCTCTTCCTCGACCGCATGTTCGACGGCATCCGGCGCCGCTACGAGCGCCGCCTCGACCGCACCCTCAACTACCGGCCGGTGACCATTCTCGTGCTGGTCGGCGTCGTGGCGGCGGTGGGCATCATGTACACGACGAGCCAGCACGAGCTGGCGCCCGAGGAGGACCAGGGAATCCTGTTCAACATCGTCAAGGCGCCGCAGACCGCCAATCTCGACTACCTGGAGCAGGTGACGGGCGAGCTCAACAAGGTGTTCGATACGGTGCCGGAGAAGGAGCACGTGTTCCTCATCAACGGCATGAACGGCGACGTGCGGCTCGCCATCGCCGGCATCCTGTTCAAGCCGTGGGAGGAGCGCAAACGCAGCCAGAAGCAGATCCTGGAGAGCCTGCAGCCCAAAGTGGGCGGCATCGCCGGCGGCCTCGCCATCTCCTTTCCGCTGCCGTCGCTGCCCGGAGCCGCCGGCGGCGGGCCGCCGGTGCAGTTCGTGGTGCAGACGACGGCCGACTACCAGCAGCTGGCCCAGGTGCTGGCCGAGCTGCAGAAGGAGGCGGCCAAGAGCGGCCTCTTCATCTTCACCGACACCGACCTCAAGTTCGAGACGCCGCAGGTGGAGCTCAAGATCGACCACGACAAGGCCAACCGGCTGGGTGTGAGGATGTCCGACATCGGCGGCTCGCTCGCCACGCTGCTCGGCGGCAACTACGTCAACCGCTTCAACCTCTACGGCCGCAGCTACCAGGTGATCCCGCAGGTGCCGCGCGACTACCGGCTCACGGCCGAATGGCTGCAGCGCTACCAGGTGCGCACCAGCGCCGGCGCACTGGTGCCGCTGTCGAGCGTGGCCACGCTCTCCCACTCGGTGCAGCCCAACGCGCTGACGAGCTTCCAGCAGCTCAACTCGGCCACCCTGCAGGGCGTGCCGTTCCCGGGCCGCACCATCGGCGAGGCGATCGACTTCCTCAAGGCGACGGCCGCCCAGAAGCTGCCCGAGGGCTTCTCCTACGACTTCCAGGGCGAAAGCCGGCAGTACGTGCACGAGGGCGGCACGCTGGTGGTCACCTTCGTCTTCGCCCTCATCATCATCTACCTGGTGCTGGCGGCACAGTACGAGAGCTTCCGCGATCCCCTGATCATCCTCATCGCCCTGCCCACCGCCATCTTCGGCGCGCTCATCCCCATCAATCTCGGGCTCGCCACCATCAACATCTACACCCAGGTCGGGCTCGTCACGCTGATCGGCCTCATCTCCAAGCACGGCATCCTGATGGTGGACTACGCCAACCACCTGCAGGAGAGGGAGGGCCTCGACCGCCGCGCCGCCATCGAGCGGGCCGCCGCCATCCGCCTGCGGCCGATCCTGATGACGACGGCGGCCATGGTGGTGGGCATGGTGCCGCTGCTGATCGCCTCCGGCGCCGGTGCCGCCAGCCGCTTCTCCATCGGCCTGGTGATCGCAGCCGGCATGACCATCGGCACCATGTTCACCCTGTTCGTGACGCCGGCGGTCTACACCTACGTCGCCCGCGAGCATCGCCGGCACGAGGCCTCGGCGGCCGAGGCTGTCGCCACGCAGCGGCCGGCGCACTGACGCCGGCATGGCCCGCTGTCATGCCGGAATTTCGCGAAGCGAATACCGGCACCCAGGGGCGGCAGGCATTGGCGGATCGGATCGCGGCCCTGGGTACCGGCTCTCAGGCTATCGCCCTCGGCCGGTATGACAGGGCTGCGGGCGCTCTCAGTCCGGCGCCGGCGCCCGGCGCGACGGCTCGGTCAGGGCCTCGTGCCGGATCCCCTTGATCGACAGGGTCTCCCAGACGGCGACCACCACCAGCACCAGTGTCGTGGCGGCGCCGAGCGTCAGGGGCTGGAGCAGGTGGGCTACCGGGACGAGCAGCGCCAGCAGGGCAAGGCCCACCATGTGCGACAGCGCCGGGCGATCGGCCGTCGCCCGCTTGAACATGAGGTTGCCGAGGAGGTAGAGCGCGGGGCCGGCCAGCAGCGTGGCAGCCGTCCTCGGCTCGGTGTGGCCGGCGGGATGGTCGAGCACCAGCTCGTCGCCGACGGCGGCGACGATGATGCCGGCCACCAGCGGCAGATGCATGTAGGTGTAGGCGAGTCGGGCGAGGCGGCCCGGATCCCTGGAGCGGGAAATACGGCGGCTCGCCGTCTCGGCCCCGACATTGAAGTAGAGCCACCACATCGCCACGCTGCCGAAGAACGCCACCAGAAAGGCCACCACCGTCGGCGCCGTCCAGGTCAGCGCGGTGAACTTGGCGCCCGTCACCAGGATCGACTCGCCCAGTGCGATGATGATGAAGAGGCCGCAGCGCTCGGCCATGTGGCTGCCGGCGATGTCCCAGTCGGTGGTGCTGGAGCGCCCGAGCCCCGGCGTCCAGAACCCCAGCGATGGTGACACGTACTCGATGAGGAGCGCCACCGCCCACACGGCCAGCCTGCCGCCCTCCTCGAGCAAGGCTCCAGCGATCCAGAACAAGGAAGCGAGCGCCAGCCACGCGGTGATGCGCTGGAAGTTGAGGTAGTTGGCTGGGCTCGCCACCCGCATCGCCCACAGCACGAACAGGCAGCGTCCGACCTGGATGAACACGTGCGCCGCGGCGAAGGCCAGCCCGCGCGTGCCGAAAGCCTGTGGGATCGAAGTCGACAGCACCAGGCCCGCCAGCATCAGCGCGAACAGCATGAGGCGGACCGCCGGCCGCTCCGGGTCGAGCCAGTTGGTGGCCCACGAGGTGTAGACCCAAGCGCACCACACGGCCATGATCAACAGCGCCGTCTCGAGCGCGCCGACGAAGGTGAGGCGCTCGATGAGCGTGTGGGAGAGCTGCGTGACGGCGAACACGAATACGAGGTCGAAGAACAGCTCGACGAAAGTGACCTTGGTGCTGTCGGCCTCGCCGCGCTCCCGCAGGAGGCTGCCGTTGCCGCTCGTCATGTGCGCTGCACCGCGCTTGCCTCCTTCAGGCCGGCTTCGCCACCCTGGCGTTATTGCGGAGGCGCCGCGCCCTGTCATCCGTCAATTTCGCGGCGGCGCCCTAGGCGCAGCCTGGGCCCGGATGCGTGCAGGCGCTCGGTCGCCCCCGGCGAGAGTGTGCGGGGGGCTTGCCGCGGGGGCAGGGGCGGAGCACTCTGGCGACGAGCCTGGCCGAGGAGGAGCCCCATGACAGCACAGTCGCAACGCAAGGTCGTGCACGCCGACATCAAGCCCAACACCGATCCCAAGCTCGCCACCCGCTTCCTCGACGTGCCGAACATGCCCTGGGAGCCGACCAAGTTCCCCGGCATCCAGATCAAGGTGCTCTACAGCGACGAGGAGGGTCGCACCACGGCGCTGTTCAAGCTGGCGCCGGGCGCCGTCGTGCCGCTGCACGAGCACACCGCGCTCGAGCAGACCTATGTGCTCGAAGGCAGCCTGGAGGACCACGAGGGCGTGTGCGGGCCGGGACAGTTCTGCTGGCGTCCCGCAGGCAACCAGCACGAGGCGGTGGCCCCCAAGGGCGCCGTCATCCTCGGCTTCTTCCTCAAGCCCAACCGCTTCGCCTATGGCGAGAGGTTCTTCACCGAGGAGGGGCAGCGGTAGGGCGCGAAAGGCGAAGCCGCCTTGCGCCAATCAAACGGCGTGTCGGCGGACTGCGGCTTCGCCTCGCTCGCGGGGAGGTCCTATCGGCGGATTGCGGCTTCGCCTTATCCACCCGAAGGGCGCCGTCGCGATTGCGCTGCGGCCTCGGCTGTGGCGTAATCGAGAACCAGACTAATCATAAAGAGGCGACCGCGGCCGGCAAAAGCCGCGGCGGAGAGGAGGCGGCCCATGTTCTCGCTGTTTCGCAGGGGGCAAGCCCCGACCCCGGCGGCCCCGGCGACGTCCCAGACCTCACGGCAAGCCACACCCAGACCCCCGGAGAGCGGAATGACGAAAGTGACCATGACGGTGAACGGCAAGGCTGTCACCGCCGATATTGATCCCAGAACGCTGCTGGTGCAGTTCCTGCGCGAGAATTTGCGCCTCACCGGCACGCACGTGGGCTGCGACACCAGCCAGTGCGGGGCCTGCGTGGTGCACCTCGACGGCAAGGCGGTGAAGTCGTGCACGGTGCTGGCCCTCTCCTGCGAGGGTGCCAGCGTCACCACCATCGAGGGCCTGGCCAAGGACGGCGCCCTGCACCCGATGCAGGAGGCGTTCCGACAGAACCACGGACTGCAGTGCGGCTTCTGCACCCCCGGCATGATCATGGCCGCGGTCGACCTGGTGCAGCGCAAGGGCGGCAACCTCGACGAGCACGCCATCCGCGAGGGGCTCGAGGGCAACCTGTGCCGCTGCACGGGCTACCACAACATCGTCGCCGCCGTGAAAGCAGGCGCCGCGGCCATGGCCGGCGGCATGCGGCAGGCCGCGGAATAGGGCGGACCGCTCACCTCGCGGCCCGCCCGCCGAGCCGCGAGCCGGACAGCCGAGCCGCCCTTCGACCCCAAAGGACCAGTCCGCGGGGGGAAGACCTCAGGGCGGCATTGAAACAAGCAGGAGGACACCCGTGACCGCAACCGGCATCGGCGCTCCCGTCAAGCGCAAGGAAGACCAGCGCTTCATCACCGGCAAGGGCCAGTACACCGACGACATCACGCGCCCGGGCCAGACCTGGGCGGTGTTCGTGCGCTCGCCGCATGCGCATGCCACCGTGAAGAGCATCGACGCCTCGGCGGCGCTCTCCTCCCCGGGCTGCCTCGCCGTGCTCACCGGCGCCGACCTCGCCAAGGACAAGGTCGGCAACCTGATCTGCGGCTGGATGATCACCTCCAAGGACGGCTCGCAGATGAAGATGGGGCCCCACCCGGCGCTGGCGCAGGGCAAGGTGCGCTACGTGGGCGACCACGTGGCGGTGGTGATCGCCGAGACGCAGGCGCAGGCGCGCGATGCGGCCGAGAAGGTGAGCGTCAACTACGAGGTGCTGCC
>Ga0070741_10020816_pt1 | contig 10276 bp, 9 predicted proteins | sample Coa_R1_4_FD_66440 | JGI IMG/M metagenome (GOLD analysis project Ga0070741, IMG submission 66440) | Surface soil microbial communities from Centralia Pennsylvania, which are recovering from an underground coalmine fire - Coalmine... | ecosystem: Environmental > Terrestrial > Soil > Unclassified ...
GCGTAGCTGTTCAGCAGCGAGATGACCGTCGGCATGTCGGCTCCGCCGATGCGGATCACCAGCATGAAGCCGAACACGAGCGAGACGACGATCACGATCGGGAACAGGACCGCACGGCTGGGGTCGGCCACGAGCAGACCGACCATCGTCAGCGCGGAGGCCAGGACCGCGAGGTTCACGATGTTCTGACCCTTGTAGATCCAGGGCCGGTCCCGCACGATGCCCTGGAGCTTTCCGGCGGCGATCAGCGAGCCGGTGAACGTGAGGAACCCCAGGACCACCTCCAGCCCGAGCGCGACCATGGTCGTGGCGTCGAGGTCCGGCTTGCGCAGGTAGTACTCGGCGGTGCCGACCACTCCGGCGGCGAGCGCGCCGAAAGCGTGCGAGAGCGCCGTCCGCTGGGGAACCGCCGTCATCGGCACGAGGCCGAGGGGGATCCCCAGGATCGCCCCGAGGACCAGCGCGACCGCGATCCACTGGAACTCGACGATCTCGAACTTGAAGAGGGTGGAAAGGATCGCCACCGCCATCCCGACCTCGCCGACCCGAACCCCGCGGCGGGCGGTGGTGGGATGCGAGAGCCACTTCAGCGCGAGGACGAAGCAGGCCGCGGCAAACAGGTACGCGAGCGGGATGACCGTGTCGTTCATGGCCTCGCTCACGGCCCCACCTCCTGCGTCGACGCCCTGCCCCGCGGAGCCTCCCGCCGCTTGAACATCCCGAGCATCCGGTCGGTGAGCAGAAAGCCCGAGACGATGTTCGTGAACGAGGCGAAGACGGCTACCGAGCCGAGCACGGTCGCCATGGTGCTCCGGCCGCCGCCGGCGAGCAGCAGCGAGCCGACGATGGAGATCGCGGACAGCGCGTTGGTCAGAGACATCAGCGGTGTGTGAAGCAGTCCGGGCACCCTCGTGATGACGGTGTAGCCGAGGAACGAGGCCAGGACGAAGATGAACAGGCTGACCTCGAGCGTGGCGGTCATACGGCACCTCCCGGGACTCCGACCTCCGCGAGCGACTCGACCACTCGCTTGTTCACGATCTCCCCGGCGTACGCGACGAGGCAGCCCTTGATGATCTCCTCCTCGAGGTCGAGCCGGAGCTTGCCGTCCTTCACGAGGTGCAGGAGGAAGGCGGTCACGTTCTTCGCGTACATCAGGCTCGCCTCGTACGGGACCGTCGCGGCGAGGTTGGTCGGCCCGAGGATCGTCACGCGGTTCTCGGTGACGACACGACGGTTCGGACGAGTGAGCTCGCAGTTGCCGCCGCGCTCCGCCGCCGTGTCGATGATGACCGAGCCCGGCTGCATGCCCGCCACGGCGTCGGCCGTGATGAGCATCGGGGCCTTCTTGCCGGGGATCAGCGCCGTGGTGATCACGACGTCGACGCCGGCGACGATCTGTGCCATGAACTCCTGCTGGCGCCGGTAGAACTCCGGGCCCAGCTCCCGCGCGTAGCCCGCCTGATCCTGCGCGTCCCCCGGCTGCAGCGGGAGCAGCACGGCGCGGGCGCCGAGGCTCTCGATCTCCTCCTGCGCCGCGGGGCGCACGTCGTATCCCTGAACGACGGCACCGAGCCGGCGAGCCGTCGCGATCGCCGTCAGCCCCGCCACGCCGGCGCCGATGACGAACACCTGAGCCGGCGGGACGGTGCCGGCCGCGGTGGTCATCATCGGGAACATCTTGGTCAGGCGGTCGGCCGCCATGACGACGGATTTGTAGCCGACCACCGTTGCCTGGGAGGAGAGTGCGTCCATGCTCTGGGCGCGCGAGATGCGGGGCATGAACTCCATGGCGAACGCGGTCACCTTGCGTTCGGCCGCCTGGAGCACGCCCATCGGGCAAACCAGCGGGTCGGCAAAGCCGATCACGATCTGATCGGGGCGCAGGTGCTCCAGGTCGTCGCGTCCGGCATCCGGGTTCGCGCCGCAGGTGCGCACCTGAGCCACGATGTCGGCCTCGAACACGTCCCGCCGGGAGCCGATCCGTGCGCCGTGCTGTCGGTACGCTTCATCGGGAAACCCGGCGCGGATCCCCGCATCGGTCTCGACGAGGACGTCCATGCCGGCCCTTGCCAGGGTCGGAACCACCGTGGGAACGAGCGCCACCCGGGTCTCGCCCGGGAACGTCTCCCGGGGGACCCCTACGAGGAGTCGTTCGGCGTCCATGGCCCCAGCCTCGCAGGCGCCCTACCCGGCGCTTACCGCCGCACGACCCGGGTTGCCGGGGACCTTCGGCCAGCGCAACCCGGTCCGATGCACGGCGCCGTGCACGGGCGTGTTCGCGCGAGCCTCAGAGCCCGACGGGCTGACGGATGACGGTCTTCAGCCGCTCGGGGGCACAGCGCTTGGCATCGGAGAGGTAGATCTCGTGGTGCTTGCCACGCATCGGGTAGTCGTGCTCGGCGATGAACGCGTGGAGCTTCTCGATCGTCGGCCCCTCCTCCCCGTACGGACCCACGTGCATGATCTGGGCCGACAGCCCCTCGCGGAAGCGCTCCAGGCGCATCTTCCGCAACGCCGGAAGCCGGCGCCTCAGCGCGGCCTGGACGCAGGCCCCGCGCACCAACTCCTGGGTCACGACGGGAGGTTGCACGATCATCGCGGTCCAGCGCCATCGCCCGCGATCCTCGAGGTCGAACTCGCTCCCCGGCCCGGTCCACCAGAGGCTCTCGAGCGGCATCACGGTGTAGTCGTCCTCGGGATCCATGCGCTTGATCATGAACTTCAGCGCGTAGGAGACGGCGAACAGCGCCTCGACGGCCTCGTGGTAGGTCCGCGAGGTCGAGGGATCGCCGCGGCCGTCGATCGCGAGGAACGAGAGCTCCGGGACGTCGACGAGCACCGGCTGTCCCACGGGCGGGAAGTAGAGCCGCCGCATCGATCGCTTGAGGTCGAGCTTCGGCAAGCGGGCCACCTCTCTCGCGAGGCAGGCTAGCCGGGGGCCCACGACGCGATTAGGGTCGAACGACCTGAACCGGGCGTGCCGTTGGCGGCCGGCCAACGGCTCATCCGCGCTCCGGCCGGCCGAGATGGCTTCGGCCCACGCGCGCCTTCGCCCCCTCGTCCGGAAGCTTCCCTGGAGCGCGTGTTCGATGGGAGGGGTGCGGGTCGATGATGCTCCGCAAGAGCGTGCCCTCGGCCGGGATAGCATGGTGCCTCGACCAAGGGGGACGGATGCTGCTCGAAGGCAAGAAGCTGCTGATCACCGGGGTGCTTACGCGGGAGTCGATCGCCTACGCGACCGCGCAGGCCGCGCAGGAGCAGGGGGCCGAGGTCGTCCTCACGTCCTTCGGCCGTGCCATGAGCATCACCCAGAAGATCGCCAAACGCCTGCCGACCCCGGCCGACGTGCTCGAGCTCGACGCCAACGAACCGGCGCACGTCGAGGCGGTCGCGGAAGAGCTCGGCCGGCGGTGGGGCAGGCTCGACGGGTTCCTCCACGCGATCGCGTTCGCACCGGCCGACGCCCTCGGTGGCAACTTCCTCCAGACGCCGTGGGAGAGCGTGCGGATCTCCTTCCAGACCAGCGCGTACTCGCTGAAGGCCATCGCGGTCGGCCTGCTGCCGCTCATGCGGGAACGGGGCGGGGGGATCGTGAGCCTCGACTTCGATGCGAGCGTCGCCTGGCCCGTGTACGACTGGATGGGGGTCGCCAAGGCCGGCCTCGAGGCCGTGACCCGCTACCTGGCGCGCGACCTCGGGCGGTTCGGAATTCGCGTGAACTGCGTCTCCGCGGGCCCGTTGCGCACGGTCGCCGCGAAGGGCATCCCGGGGTTCGAGGCGGTCTCGGACGGGTGGGCGGAGCGCGCCCCGCTCGGGTGGGACGTGGCCGACCCCACCCCGGTCGGTCGGGTCGCGGCGTTCCTCCTGTCCGACTGGGCGGCCGGGATCACCGGCGAGATCGTGCACGTCGACGGCGGCTACCACGCCGTCGGGGCTGCGCCGCCTCGACGCTCGGGCTGAGACCGCCGGTTCAGCGGACCAGCACCCCGAGCTCGGTCGCGAGCGCCCGCTGGGCTCGCGCGATGACCTTGAAGGCCTCCTTCAGTCCGCGGCGGGCGACGGGGCCGAGCTCCGCGGGGTCGAGGAAGTCGTCGAGCTCCCGTCCCTCGCGCATCCGTGCCACATGGTGGTCGATCCTGACCCCCCACAGAAAGCGAAAGGCCTCCTCGAGCGCCCCGGCCGTCTCCGCATCGAGAGCACCCTTCGCCCGTGCGGCTCTGAGCCTGCCGATCGTGCGCTTCTCGGTCAGTCCGGCCCCGATCGCGTACGCGCGCGCGAGGTTGCCGACGATCGTGATGCCCCGATGCTTGACGTCGAGGGTGCCGGCGTGCTCGCCTCGGGCCTCCACCACCAGGTCTCGGAAGAAGCCCGTGGGCGGGCGCTCGTCGAGCGCCCGCCGGCCGAGGTGCCGGACGAACTGGGGATAGCCTCCGGCGGCGCGGACCATCGGGTCGAGCCACGACTCGATGTCGAGGGGACCGGCGACCCGCCGGTAGTCGAAGGCGATCGACAGGAAGATGCTCCCCATGGCGCCCGGGTCCTCCATCCAGTCGCGGAACTGCCGCACCCAGCCTTCGGGCGTCTTACGGAGCGCCCGGTTGGCGGCCATCGCGTCGCCGTTGCACCGTGGAAAGCCGGCGGACTCCAGGCCACCGGTTACGAACTCGGCCAGCTCGCCGAAGTACGGATCGACCTCGTCCTCCGCGCCCTCGCCCGGGTCGTACGCGAGCGCATGGTCCTGGTCGGTGTGGATCGCCTGCTCCTGCCGCGCCGCGCTTCCGAGCGCGATCCACGCCCAGAGGGCGGGCGGGTCGCCGAGGCGCCGCATGCCGATCTCGAGCAGGCGCCGAGTGAGCGTGTCGATGGTGAAAGCGACGATGTGCCCGATCTCGACCGGGTCGGCGTTGGAGTCCACGAGCGCCGCCACCACGTTCGGGAGGTCTCGGGCCGCGGCGACAGCGTCGTCCCGGTCGCGCGCACGCTCGATCGCGCTCTTGACGGCGAAGGGGGTGTGCCGGCCGAGCCCCATCAGGTCGGTGTCGGTAACGACGCCGATGAGCGTGCCCTCCTCGTCCTGGACCGGGTAGTGATGGAACCCGCCCTCCAGCATTCGCAGCAGCACCTCGCCCGCCATCGTGTCGGGCGACACCGTCGCAGCGGGAAAGGTCATCACGGCGGAGACGGGGGTCGCGCTGGGGTCCCGGCGGGCGGCGACGACGCGCGAACGAAGGTCGCGGTCGGTGAGGATTCCCCACCCCTCGCGCGTCCGAACGAGCAGGCACGAGACCCGCTCGCGGGCCATGAGCTCGGCCGCCTCGGAGACGGTCGCCTCGGGCTCGCACGTGATGGGCGGGCGCCGGAGGAGCTCGCCCACCGGGCGGTACGGCTCGGCGGAGCGCTCGGCGCCCCAGCTCTGACCGACGCGCTCGATGCGGCGGCGGAAGTAGCCGGCGACGACGGCGATCCCCTCGGTCGTCCCGAGGACCTCGGTCGCGACGTCGTGCGGGATGAGATAGCAGAGGGTGTCCTCGTGCGCCCGGACGGAGGCGGTGGGACTGAGACCGGCGAGCATGGACCAGGCGCCGAAGATCTCTCCCTCGCCCATGAGATCGACCAGGCGTCCGTCGTCCAGGATCTCGACCGCGCCCTTGCGGATCACGTAGAGGTACCGGGCGGGGTCTCCGGACTGCTGGAGGATCACGGCCCCCGGCGCGAAGTGCTCGATCTCGACCGACCGGGCGATGGTTGCGAGCTTGCCCGGATCCAGCCGGTCGAAAGGCGGGTAGCGGCCGAGGAAGGTCGCGACGTCCATCCAGGGCAGCGTAGCCCACGAGCGTCCGGGCTCGGCGACGGGCCCGCCGGCCCGGGACGGACCCTCAGGGGCAGGGGAGGGCGATCCGCGCCGTGAGCCCTCCCCCGGGTGTGTCCTCGAGCCACATCGCCCCGCCCTGCGCCTCGACGAGCGCGCGGGCGAGGGCGAGGCCGAGCCCCGCCCCTCCCGTCGAGCGCGTTCGGCTCGGGTCGGCGCGGGCGAACCGATCGAACGCGCGGGACGCGAGCTGCGGCGGGAGCCCGGGGCCGTGGTCGGCGACCGAGACGACCGCCCGGTCGCCGTCCACCTCCCACGTGACGTCGGCCCGGCCACCTCCGTGCACGCCGACGTTCTCGAGCACGGCGTCCAGGGCCGCCTCGGTGGCCACGCGATCACCCACGGCCACGGCGACCCCTCCGCGCAGCGACAGCTCCGTGCCGGAGGCGGCTTGGCTCCTCCGGGCCGCCGAGCGGCAGATCTCCTCGAGGTGGATCGGGTGCAGGTCGAGCGCGAGCTCGCCGCTCTCGGCACGGGCCAGGGCCAACAACCGCTGCGTGAGCCCGGTGAGGTAGTCGATCTCCGAGAGCACCTGCCCGCCGAGCTCGGGATCGCGCTCGGCCAGGACCTCCACCCCCGAACGGACGAAGGTGAGGGGGGTCCGGAGCTCGTGCGAGGCGTCGGCCGCGAAGCCCGCCTGCGCGTCGTACGCCCGTTGGACCGGGCGAACCGCTCGGCCCGCCAGCCACCACCCGGCCACCAGGCTCAGCCCGATCGCCACCGCGCCGCCGGCGATCAGCAACAGCCGGACTCGCCGGAGCAGCCGCTCCTCGGGCTCGAGCGAGCGCGCCGCGACCACGGTTGCCAGGAGCGTCCCGTCCCGCCGGGCGGCGAGCGTCACGAGCCGCACGCGCTGGCCGGCCACCGTCACGTCGGCAACCTGCCGAGTTTCGGGTCGGAGCCAGCTCTGCGCCTCCGCCTGCTCTCCGAGCCGGGCACCGTCGGGATAGAACACCGCGACCTGGACCGCGCTGGTCGATGGCACGTCCGAGTCGGGGGGCGGGATGGGGTGCCCCTCCTCGACGATCCGGTTGACCTGCGCCCGGGCGGCGGTGCGCAGATCGTCGGTCGCGGCGCGATCAAGGCCGCGCGCGAGGAGGCTGTATCCGCCGCCGCCGAGCGCGAGCAAGATGATCGCGAGCACCGCCGCATGCGAGGCGGCCATCCGGAACCGGAGCGATCGGAACATCAGCGACCCACGGCGTAGCCCACGCCGCGCACGGTCTGGATGATGTCGCCCGCCTCGCCGAGCTTCTTGCGCAGGTAGTGGACGTACAGGTCGACGACCTTCGTCTGGGCGTCGAACCCGAAGTCCCAGACGTGCTCCTTGAGCTCGGTTCGCGTCATCACGCGTCCGACGTTGCGCAGCAGGCATTCCAAGAGGTCGAACTCCTTGGCCGTGAGCTCGACCTCGCGCCCGTTCACCTTGACGCGGCGGGCCTGCGGATCGAGCGAGACGCCCGCGAAGGACAACCGCTCCTCCGCGCCGGCGCGTCGGGCAAGCGCCTCGATCCGCGCGAGCAGCTCCGCGAACGCGAACGGCTTCACGAGGTAGTCGTCGGCGCCCGACCGCAGGCCGGTCACGCGGTCGTCCACCGTGTCGCGCGCGGTGAGCATCAGGACCGGCATCCGGCTCCCTCGGGCGCGGAGCTCGGCCGTGAGGGCCAGGCCGTCCATCCCCGGCAGCATCACGTCGACGACGGCGAGGTCGAACTCGCCCGAGATCGCCTTCTCGAAGCCATCCATGCCGTCGTAGGCGGCCGTGGCCCGGTAGCCCTCGCGGCGTAGTCGGGTCGCGAGCAGGTCGGCCAGCCGTCGGTCGTCTTCGATCAGCAGAACGTGCACGGCCACATGGTCTCGCGTCGGGGGCGTGGATGACCGGCGATTCTTACCGTTCCCAAATCTTCGGCCAACCCCGCTCCAATCCCGCCCCCGGATACTCGGGACTCATGACCGCCACACGCACCCGCGCACCCAGGCACACCCTCCCGCCACCTCCTCGCGGTCGACACCGCTCGGGGGACTCCTTCCTTCAACCGATCGTCGAGAGCTGGAGCGCGCAGCCGGCGGCCCTGAAGGTGCTGCGCGCGTTCCTCGGCGTCACCTTTTTCTACGCGGGCGTGCAGAAGCTCTCCGACGGCGGGTTCTTCCACGCCGGGTCGCTTTCCTACATCGGGACCCAGCTCCAGGAGTTCTCGCGGGGAAGCCCCATCGGCGGGCTGCTGCGTTTCGCCGACCACGTGCCGGTCCTGACCGGGCTCGCGATCGCGCTGACCGAGATCGCGATCGGCCTCGGCACGCTGGCCGGCATCGGGCCGCTGCTGTTCGCGGCCGGGGGGTTCCTCGTGAACCTCCTGCTCACGCTTTCGGCGACCTGGCACGTGCATCCGTACTTCCTCGGGTCGGACTCGATGTACGCGGTTGCGTGGCTGGCCTACTTCGTGGGCGTGGCGGAGACCCGCCGGCGCGCCCGTCAGGCCATCGTGTCCCGCAAGGGGCATGCCGTCGGGTACGCCGCGCCGGGCGCTATCGGGCGTCGCGAGATGCTCCGCGGGAGCGCTCTGGCGGGGGCGACGCTCGTGAGCGCGAGCATCGCGGCCACGCTCGCCGGCCCGACCACGCAGCCTGCGAGCGCGCTGCAACGACGTTCGGGCGGCGGATCGGCCGGCGACCGAGGGCAGGCAGGTGGCGGCTCCGCGAGCGGGGGCGCCCAGCAGGCCTCTGGGGGCACGCCGATCGCGAGCCTGAACAGCATCCCTGTCGGTCAGGCGATCGGGTTCAACGCCCCGGGCGTGGGACCGGCGGCCCTCGTGCGTCTCGGTCCCGACACGGTGGTCGCCTACAGCCGCGTGTGCACGCACGCAGGCTGTCTCGTGGGCTACGACTCCTCCTCGCGCATCCTGGTCTGTCCCTGTCATGGAGCCGAGTTCGACCCCGCGCACGGCGCGGAGGTCATCGGCGGTCCGGCACCCGCCCCCCTGACCCCCATCAAGGTGGCCGTCGACCGGCAGACCGGGCAGGTGGTGATCCCCTCCTAGCGCGAGCCCGCCGGCCGCCGGGCCACCCCCGCTCTCCACCGGCGGCCGGCACCCCGTCCCGGGGTTCGACCGGCGGCGCCGGCACCACTCGACGTGTCCCACCACCGCCGTGCGCACCGGCGACACTGTGGCATCCTGCACGGGTGGGCGCGATCAGCGGCACCGACCGGATCCGGCGACTCACGAGCTTCAGCCACGGCGCCGGGTGCGGGTGCAAGCTCGGGCCGGCCGAGCTCGAGCGGGTGATGAGCTCGCTCGCGCTCCCCGGGCTCGCGCCCGACGTGCTGGTCGGTGCGGACACGGGGGACGATGCCGCCGTCGTGCGCCTTCGCGACGGGCGGGCGCTGATCGCGACGCTCGACTTCTTCACGCCGATCGTGGACGACCCCTACGACTGGGGACGGATCGCCGCGACGAACGCGCTCTCCGACGTCTACGCGATGGGCGGGACGCCGTTCCTCGCGCTGAACATCGTGAGCTGGCCCGTTGACGACCTCCCGCTCGAGATGCTGGGACGAGTCCTGCAGGGGGGTGTCGATGTCGTCACCGCAGCAGGCGCCGCCGTGCTCGGGGGCCACACGATCACCGATCCCGAGCCGAAATACGGGATGGTGGCGCTCGGGTTCGCGGACGCGGACCGCATCGTGCGGAACTCGAGCGCGACGGCTGGGGCGACCCTGTTCCTCACCAAGCCGCTCGGCCTGGGGATCGCCTCGACGGCGATCAAGCGGGGGAGGGCAAGCCCCGAGCAGGTCGCGGCGGCGGTGGAGCTCATGACCACGCCGAACGCCGTCGCGGCCGAGGCGATGCTCGAGGCGGGCGTCGAGGCGGCGACCGACGTGACCGGGTTCGGCCTGCTCGGCCACCTTCACCGGATGCTCGCGGCCTCGGGTCTCGCGGCGCGCGTGGACGCATCGGCCGTGCGCCTGCTCCCGGGAACGATGGACCTGGCCCGCGCCGATGTCGTTCCCGGCGGGACCAGGCGGAATCTCGCCTACGTGCGCCCCCACGTCGATTGGGGCGAGCTCACCGAGCCGGAGCAGATCGTCCTCACCGACGCGCAGACCTCGGGCGGGCTCCTCATCGCGACGGCGGACCCGGGAGCGCTCGAGAGGGCGCTCGCAGGACGGGGGGTACCCGCGATGCGCATCGGGCGAACGGAGACCGGCCCGGCGGGGCGGATCGCCCTCGAGGGGCGGGTGACCGAGTAGCCCGACGGCCTGCGCCCGACGCGGCGGTTCCGATGGGGAATATCACCGCGCTGATAGAGTTATTGCACGTGCAATGATCGAGCTGGACTCCGTCTTCTACAAGGAGATGGTCGAGCACGGTCTCCGGGAGTTCCCGAACGAGTGCTGCGGCCTGA
>Ga0070741_10020817_pt1 | contig 10276 bp, 8 predicted proteins | sample Coa_R1_4_FD_66440 | JGI IMG/M metagenome (GOLD analysis project Ga0070741, IMG submission 66440) | Surface soil microbial communities from Centralia Pennsylvania, which are recovering from an underground coalmine fire - Coalmine... | ecosystem: Environmental > Terrestrial > Soil > Unclassified ...
TCCCAGGCCACCGCGGCCTCCTCGCGAGCGCGCGCTCGCGCCTGGGCATGGGCTTTCCGGGCCGCTTCGCCGCGTTTGCGGATCGCATCCTGGTGAGAAGAAGAAAGCGCAGCCTTCAGCGCCTCGATGAGCGCGGGCAGCGTCGCCTCGGCGTCGCCGTCCATCGAGACGTCGACGCTCTGGAAGCGCTGGAAGTTCTGGTAGTTCGATTTCGACGGCGTCTCGGACGAGCTGATGCTGATGAGGCGCGTGCCCGGCTTCAGGCGCGCCGAGTTCTGGCCAATGCCGTCCTCGCCGTTGTCGGTGAAGGCGTTGACCGTACCCCAGAAGTCGGTGAGCTCCAGACCGAGGATCACATCGCCCGATGGCACGACCGCGGGACCCGCCCTGAGGTAGTGCGTGTTCGGGAAGTTCATCCGCCCGCCCTGGTCGACGACGCGCGCCTGCACGAGCTCGGCGAGCTGCACCAGGAGGCTCATGCCGTTCGCGGTCCGCGCCGCGCGGTCGGCGACGATGACCGGGTTCTGCGCGCCGGCGAGCAGGCGCGCGGCTTCCTTCACTGCGCCGCTGTCGGCCTGCGGCGGCGCGGTCGGCACGTAGCGCGGGATGTAGAGCTTCTCGCCCTCGCGCGGATGGATCGGCTCCTGCTGCAGGCCGCCGTCGAGCGAGAGCATCACCGGGCCGTAGGGCGGCGTCATGGCGATCTTGTAGGCGCGCACGAACGACTGCGCGAAGTGCTGCAGCGACACCGGCGTGTCGTCCCACTTGGTGAAGTCGCGGACCAGGGCGTTGATGTCCTGCGCCGAATGGATCGTCGGCACGCCCGGCGGCCGGCGCGCCGCGTCGAGGTCGTTGCCGCCCACCACGATGACCGGCACGTGATCGCAATAGGCGTTGTAGATCGCCATCGAGGCGTGCTGCAGTCCGACGGTGCCGTGGCACAGCGTGAGCAGCGGCTTGCCCGCGGCCTTGAAGTAGCCGTGCGCCATGCCGACGGCGGACTCCTCGTGCATGCAGCTCAGGAACTCCGGCATCCTGTTGCCGCCATAGTCGATCAGCGACTCATGGATGCCGCGGAAGCTCGAGGCGCAGTTGGACGGCAGGTACTTGATGTCGAGCGTCTTGATGACGTCGACCATGAAGTCGGAGCCGGGCACGCCCTTGATGCGCGATTGCGCGAGCGCCGCCGGAATCCCGGTCTCGGCCGCGGCGACCTGCGCGGAGGGCGGCAGCGCAGAAGGCGCGCGCGGCGCCTCTTGCGACGTGGCCGGGCGCGCCGCGGGCGACAGCGCGCTCGCCGCGCCCGCCGCGACCGCCCCGGTAAGGAATTTCCGCCGCTCGAGCTTCACCCGCGGATTCTTGCGTGCCATCGCCCTCTCCTCTCCCGTTTGCCTCGACGCTAGTCTAGCGCTCCGCCTCCTCGCCCGTGAGCCAGGCGGCCGCGGCGCTCTCGTCGATGAACGCGCGCGCAGCGACGCCCTCCTGCCGCGCGAGCACCTGGACGTACTCCTGGGAGGCGCGCACCTCGTGCGAATCGCCGAGCAGCGCCACCCGCGTGCCCGGCATGGCCCGCGCCTGCCTGAAGAAATCGGCCAGATCGTACTGCGCGACGCGGAAGATCGGCCGCGAGGCGTGGATCCAGATCATCACCTTTCGGCAACCTGTCCGCTCCGACTCGGCGGCGAGCGCGTTCAGGTAGCGCTTGGTTTCCTCGGCGGTCTCGCGCCGGTAGACGTCCACGCGCAGGTAGCCGGCACGCTCGCCGATGCTGAATTCCATGGCCGGGATACGGTACCATCCGCATAAGAACTGAATTCGCAAGTCTGAAATGCAATTCCTGCAGGGGATCCGAGGCACGGCGAGCGCCGGGCGAGGCGCGCCGCCGCCGGGGCTGATCGCCTTCTACTGGCACTTCGTGCGGCAGACCAAGGGCTGGTACGCGGCCATGTTCGCCGCGAGCCTGGCCGTGGCGCTGCTCGACACGGTGATCCCGCTCTTCATCGGCAGGCTCGTTTCTCTCATGGAGGCGGCCGACCGGATGACCGCGCTCGAGGCGCAGCTCCCCATGCTGCTCGGCATGGTGGGCCTCGTCCTCGTCGTGCGGCCGCTCGCGCTCTTCGCCGACATCGCGATCCGCCACCGCGCGCTCATTCCCGGCGCGACCTGCCTCATCCGCTGGCAGAGCCACTGGCACGTGATCCGGCAGAGCTGGCCCTTCTTCCAGGCCGACTTCGCCGGCCGCATCGCCAACCGCGTGATGCAGACCGCGCACGCGCTGCGCGAAAGCGTCATGGCGAGCATCCGCGCCGTCTGGTACATCGGCGCCTACGGCGCCAGCGCCTACGCACTGATGGCGCTCGCCGACTGGCGCCTGGGGCTGCCGACGCTCGCGTGGTTCTGCGGCTACCTCGTCTTCCTGAAGCACTTCGTGCCGCGCATGCGCGACCTCGCCAAGGCGAGCTCGGAGGTGCGCTCGCTCGTCATGGCGCGCATCGTCGACAGCTACACCAACATCCTGACGGTGAAGCTCTTCGCCCGCCTTGCGGACGAGGACGCGTACGTGCGCGAAGCGGTGGACGAGCACCAGGTGGCGATGGGCGCGCACATGAGGCTCATCACGAATTTCCACTTCTGCCTCACCGCGCTGAACGCCTCGCTCCTTGTTTCCACCGCAGCGATCGGCATCTCGCTCTGGGCGCACAGCGCGGTGGGCGCCGGCGTCGTCGCGGCGGCGCTCCCGCTCGCCTGGCAGCTCGCCAACGTCGCCGGCTGGGTGAGCTGGGAAGTCACCGCGATCTTCGAGAACGTCGGCGTCGTGCAGGAAGGCATGCAGTCGATCGCGGTGCCGCTCTCCGGCGCCGACCGGCCGGGCGCGCGGCCGCTCGAGGTCTCGCGCGGCGAGATCCGCTTCGAGAACCTGACTTTCAACTACGGCAAGCGGGACGGCAGGCCGGTCCTCGCCGGGTTGAATCTGCAGATCATGCCGGGCGAGCGCATCGGCCTCGTCGGGCGCTCGGGCGCGGGCAAGTCCACGCTCGTCAACCTGCTGCTGCGCTTCTACGAGGCCGAGCAGGGCCGCATCGTCGTGGACGGGCAGGACATCGCCGGCGCAACCCAGGAAAGCCTGCGCGCCGCGATCGGCATGGTGACGCAGGACACCTCGCTCCTGCACCGCTCGATCGCCGCCAACATCCGCTACGGCCGGCCGTGGGCGAGCGACGCGGAGGTGATGGAGGCCGCGCGCCAGGCGCAGGCGCACGAATTCATCCTCGGCCTGAGGGACTGGAAGGGCAACACCGGCTACGCCGCGCACGTCGGCGAGCGCGGCGTGAAGCTCTCCGGCGGCCAGCGCCAGAGGATCTCGCTCGCGCGCGTGCTGCTCAAGAACGCGCCGATCCTGGTGCTCGACGAGGCCACCTCGTCCCTCGACAGCGAGGTCGAGGCCGCGATCCAGGAGCAGCTCCTCGACCTCATGCAAGGCAAGACGGTGATCGCCATCGCGCACCGCCTCTCGACGATCGCGCGCATGGACCGCCTGGTCGTCCTCGAGAACGGCGGCATCGTGGAGACGGGCACGCACCCGGAGCTGCTGCGCCTTGGCGGGCACTACGAGAAGCTGTGGCGCCACCAGTCCGGCGGCTTCCTCGCCGACGAGCCGCTGGAAGCGCGCGCTCAGCCGATGGAAGTCATGTCCAGGAACACGCGCCGGATCCTCGGATAGCGCTCCTGGATGCGGCGGCGCAGCCGCGCCAGCGCCGCGCGCACGTCCCTCGCGGGCGCATCGCCGCGGAAGTGCACCTCCATCGCGAGCATCACCTCGTGCGGCCCGAGATACAGCGTGAGCATCTTGTCCACGCGCTCGACCTCCGGGTCCTCGCCGACGATGCGGCGCAGGATGTCGAGCGTGCCCGCCTCCATGCCCTCGCCGACGAGCAGCCCTTTGCTCTCGCGCACCATGACGAGCGCCACGGCGCCGAGCAGCAGGCCGATCAGCACCGAGGCGGCGCCGTCCATCCACGGCGCCTGCAATGCCGTGCTCAGGTAGATGCCGCCGAGCGCCAGCGCAATCCCCGCAAGCGCCGCCGAGTCCTCGAGCAGCACCGCGAAAGTCGTCGGGTCCTTGCTGAGCTGGATCGTCTCCAGCACGCCGCGCCCGCGCTGCTCGGCGCGGAACGCCTTCAGCCCGAACCACCATGAAATGCCCTCGAACACGCCGGCGCACGCGAGCACCGCGTAGCTCCAGGCGCCGGGCTCCGGCGCGCGACCGGCGGCAATGTGCTGCACGCCGGTGACGATCGACATGCCGCCGCCGAGCGCGAAGATCACCACGCCGACGACGAGCGTCCAGAAATAGACTTCGTGGCCGTAGCCGAAGGGATGCGTGGCATCGGCGGGGAAGCGGCTGCGCCGCAGGCCGTAGAGCATGAGCGCCTCGTTTCCCGTGTCCACGAGCGAGTGGATCGCCTCCGAGAGCATCGCGGCGCTGCCCGAGAACGCAGCGGCGGCGAACTTGGTGAGCGCGATGAGCAGGTTGGCGGCGATGGCGGCGAGGAGCGAATGCCTCGCGGCGCCCGCGATGTGCGCGTCGCGCGCAGAGGTGGCAGCCATGCCGCCTTCCAGCAAGAAGCCGGCCCGGGGGCGCGTTAGCATTACGGCATGAGCGAACAAAAGGCACGGCGGCAGTACAAGGCGTACCAGAACCCCGGCTTCCTCAACAGCCGGCACGCGCGCGAGCTGCGCATCCTCTCGGAGTATCTCGAGCCGAAGAGCCGCTTCGACCGCCACAAGGTCGAGGACACCATCGTCTTCATGGGCTCGGCGCGCATCCCCTCGAAGGAGGTCGCCGAGCTCGGCCTGCAGCATGCGCAGGCCTCCGGCGCCGACGTCGCCGAGGCGCGCATGACGCTCAAGATGTCGGCCTACTACGAGGCGGCGCGCGAGCTCGCCTTCCGCCTGACGAACTGGTCCAAGGGGCTCGACAAGGTGGAGAAGCGCTTCGTCGTGTGCACCGGCGGCGGCCCGGGAATCATGGAGGCGGCGAGCCGCGGCGCGGCCGAGGCGCACGGCATCAACGTCGGCCTGACCATCTCGCTGCCGCGCGAGGAGTTCGAGAACCAGTACGTCACGCGCGGCCTCGACGTGCACTTCCACTACTTCTTCATGCGCAAGTTCTGGTTCGTGTACCTCGCCAAGGCGATCATCGTCTTCCCCGGCGGCTACGGCACGCTCGACGAGCTCTTCGAGATCCTGACGCTGGTGCAGACGCACAAGGTGAGGAAGTCGCTCCCCATCGTGCTCTTCGGCACGCAGTACTGGAAGGAAGTGGTCAACTTCGACGCGCTCGCCGAGCACGGCGTCATCAACCGCGGCGACATCGACCTCATGTACCGCACCGACTCGGTGGACGAGGCCTACGACTGGGTGGTGAAGCAGCTCGCCGAGAAATCGCTCGGCGAGCCCGGCGCGACGCTCTAAGGTGCAGAGTCCCTAAACAAGAACAAACGGGAGTCGTCGCCGCGATCGTCTCGAGCGCGCTCGGCGGCAGCGCGGCGGCGATCACGCGCTACGCGATCGGCGCGAGCGATCCGCCCACGCTCGCCGCGTTCCGCTTCGGCGTCGCCTTCCTCGTCGTCCTTCCGCTCGCGCTCGCAATGCGCGCCAAGTGGCCGAGCGCGCGCGACTGGCCCGGCGTCGCCGCGCTCGGCGTGCTCTTCTTCTCGCTCTTCTTCGTCATCTACAACGTCGCGCTCAGCTACACCACTGCGGCGCGCGGCTCGCTCGCGCTCTCGATCCTGCCGCTTTCCACCATGCTGGTCGCCGCGCTCCTCGGGCGCGAGAGCCTCACGCGACGCAAGACGCTCGGCGTGCTGATCGCCATGCTCGGCGTCGCGGCGGCGCTCGGCACCGGGCTCGCCGACGCGCCGCCCGGCGCCTGGCGCGGCGACGTCACGATGGCGGCGGCGACGCTCAGCATGGCGCTCTACAACGTCTGGTCGCGCCCGCTCATGCAGCGCTCGAGCCGGATGGGCTTCCTCGCCGGCGGCATGGGCTTCGGCGCCGCGGCGAGCATCGCGCTTGCGGCATGGTCGGGCGGGCTCGCGGCGACGCTGGAATTCTCGAGGGCGCAATGGATCGCCGCGATCGCGCTCGGCCTCTTCGGCGGCGCGGCCGCGTTCTACCTGTGGGTCTACGCGCTCGAGCGTACAACCCCGACCCGCGTCGCGAACACCATGACCGTCAATCCGATCGCGGCATCGCTCCTCGGCGCCGTGCTCGTCGGCGAGGCGCTGAGCGCGAGCCTGCTCGTCGGCGTGCTGGCGGTCGGCTTCGGAATCTGGCTCGCCTCGACCGAATGAAATGCTTATGATGGATCCATGAGCGGATCCGACGACACCCGGCTCGCGGTCGCGGCGAGCTTCATCGTTCGCGAGTTCCTGCGGGTCAAGCCGGGCGAGCAGCTCGTGATCACCGCGGACACCGCCTCCGACCCGGTCGCGGTGCAGGCGCTGCTCGAGGCGGCGAAGGTGCAAAAGGCGCGCGCCGCGGTCATCACCATCCCGCAGCTGCCCTTCCAGGGCGCGCTCGCCGACCCGTTCGTCGCCGAGCCCCTCGCCGCGGCAGTGAAGAGCTGCGACGTGTGGCTCGACATCACCTTCCCCTATCTTGCCGGCTCCAAGGTGCACGCCGACGCCATGGCGCAGAAGCGCGTGCGCTGCCTCATGTTCCACGACCTCGACGGCGCGGGCATCGCGCGGCTTTTTGCCGGCGTGGACTTCGAGAAGCTGTTCGACCTCCAGGAGGCGGTTGACGGCGTCGTCAACCGCTCTACGGGAAAGACCTGCCGCGTGACCAACGCCGCCGGTACGGACGTCTCATTCACGATCGGCCGCCCGGCGACGAAGAAGATCCGGCGCATCGACCAGCCCGGCACCTACACCCCGCCCGGCTCGGCGGTGATCTATCCCGAGATCGACACGGTGCGCGGCACGGTCGTCGTGGACGCCGCGTTCCACGAGTACTTCACGCTGCTGCGCTCTCAGATCCGGATGAGCGTGCAGGGCCGCATCCAGGAGATCAGCGGCGGCGGCACCGAGCTCAAGGTCATGGACCGGGCCCTGAAGCGCGCCGGCGGCGGCAAATACGGCTCGATCATCCATTTCTCGCACGGCTTCCATCCCGCGGCGCGGTTCCATGGCGGTTCCTTCATCGAGAGCATCCGCGCCTGCGGCAACGACGCCATCGGCCTCGGCATCCCGTGGTGGGAGCCCGGCGGCGGCGAGAACCATCCCGATGCCGTGGTGACGATGCAATCCATGTGGATCGACGGCCAGCAGATCGTGCGCGAGGGCGCGCTCGCGCTGCCGGAGCTCGCCGCGCTCGAGGCGAAGCTCGAGCCCCTCGCCGCGTAGATGCAGGTCCGCTTCATCGACGTCGGAGGCGTTCGCACGCGTTGCCTGATGGGCGGCAAGCCCGGCGCGTATCCGCTGCTGCTCCTGCACGGCTACGGCGGCACCGCCGACGTCTGGATGCGGAACATCGATCCATGGTCGGATGAGTTCTACGTCGTGGCGCCGGACATGATCAGCTCCGGCTTCACCGACCCGGTGGACACGGGCGGCAAGCCGCCGCAGCCGCACGCGGTGGCGCACCTGAAAAAGCTCGCGGACCAGCTCGGCTTCGACCGGTTCTGCCCCATGGGCACGTCCTACGGCGGCCTGATCGCGGCGCTGCTCTACTTCGACCTGCCAAAGCGTGTGGACAAGCTCGTGCTTCAGGGAAGCGGCAGTGTCTTCAACCGAGACGAAGCGCTTGTCGCGACCCTCTCCAACGTGAAAAAGAACTTCGGCCCGCTGATGGACGGCCCGACGATCGACGCGGTGCGCGCGAGCGTCGCCAAGCAGGTCTACGATCCGAAGTCGATCCCGGAGGAGATGGTGCACGTCATGGCCACGGCGTACGCGCAGCCCTGGATGCGCAAGGCGTGGGAACAGGGCGTCGACGGGCTGCTCGACATCGAGGCCTGCCGCCCGTACCGCGTGCTCGATCGCCTGGAGAAGCTCGACGTCGACACGCTCGTCGCCTGGGGACGCGAGGATCCCGGCGCCGTCTATGCCAGCGCAGTGGAAGGCGTGAAGCGCATGCCGCGCGCGCGCCTCGTGACCTTCGAGAAATGCGGGCACAAGCCGATGTACGAGCACACCGAGCGATTCAATCGCGAAGTACGCGCTTTCCTCAAGGGCACTGCATGAAGCTCGCTTCCTTCTTGTTAGCCCTCGCGCTTTCCTTCCCGGCGGCCGCGCAGGACTACCCCACGAAAACCGTGCACATCATCGCGTCCGCGGCCGGCGGCCTCACCGACCTGCTGCCGCGCACGCTCGCCGCCAAGATGCAGGAGAAGACCGGCCAGCCGTGGATCGTGGAGCAGAAGCTCGGCGCGGGCGGCGTGATCGGCGCCGAGTACGTCATGAAGTCGCCGCCCGACGGCTATACCCTCTTCGTCGGCTTCACCGGGGTGTTCTCGGTGCTGCCGGCGCTCGGCGCGAAGCTGCCGTTCGACGTCAACCGCGATTTCCAGCCGATCATCCTCATGGCGACGGTGCCGAACATCCTCGTCGTCAATCCGTCGGTGCCCGCGAATTCGGTGCGCGAGCTGATCGAGCTCGCGAAATCGAAGCCCGGCAAGCTGACCTACGCCTCGCAGGGCGTCGGCAGCTCCGGGCACATCACCGGCGAGCAGTTCAAGCAGGCCGCCGGCGTCGACATCCTGCACGTCCCCTACAAGGGCGCCGGGCCCGCGATCCAGGATCTGCTTGGCGGTCAGGTGGACATGCTCTTCGACGTCGTGCCGCTCGCGCTTGCCAACATCCGCGGCGGCAAGGTTCGCGCGCTCGGCGTTGCGACGAAGCAGCGGGTGGCGGTGCTTCCGGACGTGCCGACGCTCGGCGAGGCGGGCGTCCCCGGCATGGAGGGCGGCGCGTGGTTTGCGCTCTACGCTCCCGCCGGCACGCCAGCGCCGGTCGTCGAGTTCATCAACCGGGAGGCGAACCGCATCTTCTCGGAGGGAGACATCCGCAATCGCCTTGAGGCTCAGGGCGTCGCCCTGCCCCTCGGCACTCCCGAGGACCTGCGCAGCTTCGTCCAGCAGCGCACCGAGACCTGGGCGCGCGTCGCGAGGCTCGCGGGCATCAAACTCGAGCCGTAGCGGCGTCGTACTCGAAGATCCAGTCGTAGCGGCCTTTCACCTTCTCCGGCGCCCAATTGGTCTCGATGTAGCGCACCGCCGCCTGCGGGTCGGCGAGGATCGGATCGTGGATCCTCTTGGACTGCTGCGAGGATTGCAGCACCATCTCGGTCGTGCGCCCGCGGCGCGCCGCCTCGTAGCGCGCCAGCGCCCCCGGAACGTCCGGGCCGCCGGCGAGGCAGCGCGCAAGCACGAAGGCGTCCTCGAGGGCCATGTTCGCGCCCTGCCCGAGGTAGGGGACCATTGGATGGCAGGCGTCGCCGAGCAGCGTGACGCGGCCCACCGACCAGCGCTCGAGCGGCTCGCGCAGGAAGAGCGCCCATTTGAAGGGCGTCTCGATGCTGCGGATCATGAGATGGATGTCGTCGTGCCAGCCGCGGAAATCGCGCTCGCACTCCCCGACGCTGCCCTGCTCGATCCAGGATTCGACGCGCCAGTCGTCGCGCTCCACCAGGCCGACGAAGTTGAGGAGCTCGCCGCGGCGCACCGGGTAGACCGTCACGCTGCCGCTGGGTCCGATCCAGTTCGACGTCACGCGGCCGCGCATGCGCTCCGGCAGCCGGCCGATCGGAATGAGGCCGCGCCAGGCGATCTCGCCGGTGAAGCGCGGGTGGTCCGGGCCGAAGAGCTTCTTGCGCACCATCGAATGCACGCCGTCGGCACCGATCAGCGCATCGCCGCGGGCCGTCTCTCCATTCTCCAGATGCAGCGTGATGCCGTTGCCGTCGTCGGCGAAGTCGACGCATCGCGCGTCGACGTGCAGAGCATCCGGCTGCCTGCGGCGCACGGCCTCCACCAGGATCGAATGCAGGTCGCCGCGATGGAAGAGAAGATAGGGCGCGCCGTAGCGCGCCTCGGACTGCGCGCCATGCCCGGCGAGCGGCCAGATTCGCGCCGTGTTCCAGAGCCGGATATCGCGGTTCTCGAGCCGCACCGCCACGCGATCCACGGCGTCCTTGAGGCCCAGGCCGTACAGCACCCGCGTGCCATTTGGCGTGCAGTGGAAGCCGGCGCCGATCTCCTTCAGCTCCGGCA
>Ga0070741_10020818_pt1 | contig 10276 bp, 7 predicted proteins | sample Coa_R1_4_FD_66440 | JGI IMG/M metagenome (GOLD analysis project Ga0070741, IMG submission 66440) | Surface soil microbial communities from Centralia Pennsylvania, which are recovering from an underground coalmine fire - Coalmine... | ecosystem: Environmental > Terrestrial > Soil > Unclassified ...
GGAGCCAGCGCAGCGGCCGACCAGGATTCGACGGCCGTATGTGGTTCCAGCTCTGCCTGGGTCACTCGAACAGGAACTGCACCTGCGCGCGGGTGCGAACGGTAAGCTCGCCGCCCATGACCGGGGGCGGCGGTGCGGGCGCGGCGGCCTGCGGCACGACCGCCGGAATCTCCGGGAAGGCGTTGTAGGCGTTGGCGTAGCTCGGATCCTCCTGCACGCTGTTGATGCCCACCACGCGCAGGCCGAGCGACGCGGCCAGCGCGTCGGCGCGGGCGCGGGCGGCCTGGGCCGCGTCGGCGAGGGCTTGCTGCCGCAGGGCGTTGGTGTCGCGGATGCGGAAGGTCAGGCCGCCCACGCGATTGGCGCCCGCGCCGAGCGCCGCGTCGAGCAGCTCGCTGGCGCGGTCCACCTCGCTCACCGTGACGGTGACGTTGTTGCTGGCGTCGTAGCCGACGATCTCCCCTCCGGGGTGACCGTAGACACTGCTGGGATAACTGCCCACGATGGGGCCAGGGCCTGGCGAGACCGGTGTGGCGGGTGGAGGTGGGGCATAGCGCGGCGTGACGGTGAGCCCGCTTGTGCGGAGATCCTGCGGGCGAACGCCGCGCGCCTGTAGGGCCGCGAGCACGCTGGTCATCAAGCGGCTGTTCTCGCTGGTGGCCTCGACGGCGGTCTTGCCCTGTGTCTGCACGCCGACGGACACGTAGGCTACGTCGGGCGCGGCGCTGGCGGTCCCCTCGCCGGTGACGGTCAGGGTGCGGGGGCCGGGCGTGGGCTGCACCATCTGCGCCGGGGCCGTCGTGGCGAGGGCGCTGGCGCCGACGGCCACGGCGAGAAGCGCGATGACGAATAGCGCGACGAGGCGGGCGGTGGTTGGCTCGGGCGTGCGCATGGCTCCCCTCCTGTGCGCGCAAGTGCCACGTCCGAGGATGCCGCCGCCGCTCGCTGCTGGGTAGGGGGCAGGCCCCCGACTCGGTACGGGGATAGCGCCTCTCGTGGTCGGGAGCGCGCGGACGGCCCCCCGGCCAACCTACCCCCCGGCCCCCCTCCCTATCAGGGAAGGGGGAGAGGACGGCCCGGCGGCACATCAATGCCGGCGCGAGCCTCGCCAGCTCCGCCACCCAGCCGGGGGGAGAGGACGGCCCGGCGGCACATCAATGCCGGGGGAGACGGCCCCCGGCCCCCCAATGATGGGGGGAGAGGACGGCTTGCTGGCTCCGTGATTTTAAGGGGAGCCGTCGAGTCGAACACCGAGGCCGGAGCGGGTATAAACTGCGACGAGGAGGGATTCGCCATGCCGAAGCAGATCATCCAGCCCGCGGGCCTGCCGGACCCCGGGCCGACCCGCGCCTACTCGCACGGCGTGCGCTCGGGCAACCTGCTGTTCCTGGCGGGCCAGACGGGCCACGACGCGCAGCCGCAACCCGGCCAGGGCCGCTTCGAGGCGCAGACGCGGCGCGCCTTCGCCCGCATGCAGACGATTCTGGAGGCGGCCGGGGGCTCGCTCGACAACCTGGTGACGATGACGGTGTTCATCACGGACATGCGCTACGGCGACGAGTTCGTGCGGCTGCGCGGCGAGATCCTGCGGCGCGACTTCCCGGCCAGCGCGCTCATCGGCGTGAGCCACCTGGCCAGCCCCGACGCGCTGCTGGAGATCCAGGCGATCGCCGCGCTGGATTAGGGATCGGGGGCGGAGGCTGGCGGGCGATCGCCGCGCTGGATTAGGGATCGGAGCGGGCGCTGGCCCGCCAGCCCCCCGGGGACGCGGGGGCGCGGTGGCCCTCCGGGCTGCCCGGTCGGGGGCGCGGCGGGTGTTGCGCCGGGGCGCGTACTCGACATAGACTAAGGGCGCACAACTGAATACGGGACCGGTCTGCAGGGGGAGCGAGTAGCTGAGAGGCGGGATCAAGCCCACCAACCCCTCGAACCTGATCTCGGCAAGCTGCACGGGGTAAGTGTGCCCTGGGGCGGAAGACGAGCGTAGGGAATGCGGCCGACGACGGGACCATTGTGTGCCCCGCGCTCGGGCGCACGATGGTCTTTTTTTGTTGCCCTGTCTTGTTCCCTCTCCCTTTGGGAGAGGGTTAGGGTGAGGGCAGTTGCCGGGGGCCGCGGCAGTAATGGAAAACTGCGGTCCCCTCACCCCGGCCCTCTCCCAGGGGGAGAGGGGAAGGACGGCCCTCACCCCCGCCCTCTCCCAGGGGGAGAGGGGGCCAAGATGCCCCTGGCCCCGTTCGATTCTCGGGGGGAGAGGGGGCTGTTAGGAGGCGGCGATGGAAGCGGGCACGGCGGGCACGGGCCGGACGCGACTGCGGGTGTTCGACCACGGCGGCTGGGCGCTGCCCTGGCGCGTGGCCCTGGCGGAGGGCGACTTCGCCGCGGAGGGCCTGGACGTCGAGATCCTGGCGTGGGACCCGTCGCCGCAGGTGCAGACGGCGGGCACGGCGGACCTGCGCACGGCCGAGAAGGAGAGCAAGTTCGCCGCGGGCCAGGTGGACGTGTACGGCGCCTGCGAGTGGGGGCTGATCAAGCGCATCGCTGACCTGGGCGTCGGGCGGATCATGGGCATGCGGCGCAACATGGGCATGCCGATGAAGCTGTTCGTCATGCCGGCGAGCGGCGTGACGGAGATCGGCCAGCTCGCGGGACGGCCCGTCGCGATCAACGAGAACTCGGGCTCGCACTACGTGGCCGTCGAGGTCATGGAGCAGTACATGCCGCGCGACCAGATCAACCTGGTCCACATCGGCGAGCCGCCGGCGCGCTACCAGGCGCTGGTGGACGGGACGATCGCGGGCGCTTTCATCCTGGAGCCGTACTCGACGCTGGCCGAGATCCAGGGGGCGCGCTGCCTGGCGTCGTATCCGGGCCGCGGCGGCGTGGTGGTGGGCGAGAACCTGCCGCCGGCGGTGCGCGAGCGCTTCCGCCGCGCGGTGGCGCGCGCCGTGGAGCGGCTGAACGCCGATCCTGAACGCTACAAGGAGCTGCTGGTGGGCCCGCTCGCGCGCAGCGGCATCGCGCCGGAGCTGATCGCCCAGGTGCGCGAGCGGCTGGTGATGCCGCGCTACGACGCGCCCGAGGCCTACGACGAGGACGCCTTCGCCGAGTGCTACGACTGGATGCGCGACCGCGACCTGGTCCGCGACGGCGTGCGCTATCGCGACGTGGTGCTGAGCGAGAAGTCCTGAGTGCGGAGTGCGGAGTCGGGGAGGGCCGTGATGCTGCGCCGTTACTCAAGACGTGACCCTGCCGGGCGTTCTGGGCAGGCGGGTGAGGTACCCGATCGCCCACTCTACTCAGCACGCAGCATCCAGCACGGAGCACTCGTGACGCGGCGACGCCTGCTGGCGGGGGGCGCGCTGGGCCTGGGGGCGCTCGCGCTTGGGGCGGCGTGCGCCGCGCCGGCCGCGCCGCTACCCACGGGCGGGGCGACGGGGGGCGCGCGGGCGCCGGAGCGGCTGCGCTTCGTGTCGTGGAGCCAGCCGCGCGCCGAGCAGGCGAACCTGTTCGTGGCGCAGGACCTGGGCTACTACCGCGACCAGGGCATCGAGTTCGAGTACGTGCCCGGCAACGGCTCCGGCGACGCGCTGAAGCAGCTCCTCGCGGGCAACGCCGACGTAGGCTTCGTGGGGCCGGAGGCGATCTACTTCACGGTGGACCAGGGCGGCGACGCGGTGGGCATCTACAACATCTACCCGCAGAGCATCTTCAGCGTCGTCTCCTGGCCCGAGGCCGGCATCCGGGCGCCTGCCGACCTGCGCGGCAAGACGATCGGCGTGCTCAGCCAGGCGAGCGGCAGCCGCTACGTGGTGCTGACGCTGCTGGCGCTGGCCGGCCTGAAGGAGGCCGACGTGACGCTGGTGGCCACCGGGCCGAACCCCGCGCCGTTCCTGGAGCGCAAGGTGGATGCCTGGTCGTCGCTCGTCACCACCGCGGCTGACCTGCAGGAGCAGACGGGCCAGACGTTCAATCAGTTGCTCGCCCGCGACCACTTGAACCTGCCGACCGACGTGTTCGCCACCACGCGCGACAATTACACGCGCCGTGGCGAGCTGCTGATCCGCTTCCTGCGGGCGGTGCGGCAGGGCACGGAGTACATGATCGCCCATCCGGCCGAGGCAGCCGAGATCAGCGTGCAGCACGCGCTCGACATCAAAGAGCCCGCGAAGGCCGAGAAGGTGATCCGCGCGTTTGGCGAGGCATCGAAGCCGGACGCCACGGGCGCGCAGGACTTCGGCACCTTCAATCTGACGGTGCTGCGCGAGGGCGCGCGGCTGTACCGAGAGGCGGGCTTGATCAAGGCGCAGGTCGAGGTCGAGCGGTACTTCAGCAACGATCTGGTGGCGCGCATATGAGCGGTGAGACGATGCTGGCGGCGCGCTATCACGGGCCGGGCAGCGGCCTGGTGCTGGAAGAGGTGGCGGTGCCGACGCCGGGGCCAGGCGAGGCGGTGGTGCGGGTGGCGGCGGCGGGCGTCTGCCACACGGAGCTGCAGTTCCTGGCCGGCACGCTGAACCTGGGTGTGACGCCGCTGACGCTCGGCCACGAGATCGCCGGCACGGTGGCGAGCGTCGGCCCCGCGGTGCGCGCGGTGGCGCCGGGCGACCGGGTGGTCGTGTACTACTACGCGCCGTGCGGCGAGTGCGACTGGTGCGCGAGGGGGCACGAGAACCTGTGCCCGAACACCGCCGAGCAGGTGGGCTTCACGGCCGACGGCGGCTTCGCGCCCTACGTGCGGGTGCCCGCGCGCAACCTCGTGGCCGTGCCCGAGGGGTTGCCGCTGGACGAGGCGGCGACGGTCGGCTGCTCGGTGGCGACGGCGCTGCACGCGGTGCGCGCCGTGGCGCGGGTGCGGCTCGGCGAGACCGCCGTGGTCTACGGCGTGGGCGCGGTCGGGTTTGCGCTGGTGCAGCTCGCGCGGCTGGCCGGGGCGCGGGTGATCGCCGTGGGCCGCACGCCCGAGAAGCTGGAGCTGGCGCGCGCGCTCGGCGCCGACGCGGTCGTGAGCGCGGCGCGCGAGGACCCCGTGGCGGCGGTGCTGGCGCTCACCAATGGCGAGGGCGCGGACGCGGTGTTCGAGGGCGTGGCGAGCGCCGAGACGATGGACCATGCGGTACGCATGCTGCGGCGGCGGGGGCGGCTGGTGTTCGTCGGCTACGGCGCCGATCCGTTCGTGGTGAACCCGCTGCTGCTAGTGCTGCGCGAGGCGCAGGTGCTGGGGGCGGTGGGCAACACGCTGGCCGAGCTGCGGGAGGCGGTGGCGCTGGCGGCGAGCGGGCGCGTGCGCGTCGTCGTGGGCGAGCGCCTGCCGCTGGAGCAGGCCGACGCGGCGCTGGCCGCGCTGCGCGCCGGGCGCGTGGTTGGCCGCGCGGTGCTGAAACCTACCCCCCCTGCCCCCCCTCCCGATGCGGGAAGGGGGGAGGACGGGGCTGGGCGTAGCCGTGTCTCCGTCTCAACGCGGGAAGAGGGAAAGGGCTCGGCGGCGGGCGGAGGGCTTGCGCGGAACGGGGAGGCGGCTGCTCGGCCGGCGACCGCTGCTGAGGCGAGCGCTGGCGACGCTGGACGCGGGGCCAGCCCGTCGGGCGAGGCGACCCCCGCTCGCCCGAAGCCGTTCGTGCCGCCGAGCATTCAGCCGAGCCAGATCATTCAGCCGCCGCCGGGCATTCTGGCCGGGACGTCGGCACCCGCCACTCCTATTCGCTCTGAAGAAGAGTCGGAGGGCTCAAGCCGCAAGCCAGCGGCGGCAGCAGCTACACCGGCCGCGCCCGTGCCCTCCCCCTCTTCCCTGATAGGGAGGGGGGCCGGGGGGGTAGGTCACCCGCTCGAGGCCGAGCTGTTGGCGTTCATTGGCCGGGGCGTGGATGGGCCGCGCGACGACGGCGAGTTTAACGACCTCGCGCGGCGGCTGTTCGCCTACCAGTTCGCACACAATGGCCCATACCGCAAGTACTGCGAACGGAAGGGCCGCACGCCCGACGAGGTGGCGCGCTGGCAGGACATCCCGGCCGTGCCGATCGGCGCTTTCAAGGAGACCGTGCTGGCCTGCGAGCCGCCCGAGCAGGCGGTGGCCTGCTTCCAGTCGAGCGGCACGACCGGTGAGAAGAAGAGCCAGCACTTCCATCCCAGTCTGGCCGTCTACGACCTGTCGGCCAGCAGCAACTGGCAGGCGCACCTGCTGCCGGAGGGCGAGCCGATGCGGCTGCTGGTGCTCAGCCCGCCGCGCGAGGAGATGCCGAACTCGTCGCTGGCGCACTACTTGAGCCTGATGGTCGAGCGCTACGGGGCGCCGGGCAGCGGCTTCCTGCTGCGAGAGGGGCATCTCGACCTGGACGCCGTGATCGCCGCCCTGCGCGCCAGTGAGACGAGCGGCGAGCCGGTGGCGCTGCTGGGGACGAGCTTCGCCTTCGTGCACGTCTTCGACGCCCTGGCCGAGCGGGGCGTGCGGTTCGCGCTGCCGCCGGGCAGCCGCATTATGGACACGGGCGGCTTCAAGGGGCGCTCGCGCGAGGTGTCGCGCACGGAGCTGTTCGGCATGCTGCGCGACGCGTTTGGCGTGCCGCGCGACTACTGCGTGAACATGTACGGCCTGACCGAGCACAGCACGCAGTTCCTGGATGCCGTGCTGCGCAACCACCTGCGGGGCGTCGTCGCGCCACGGTACAAGACCGTGCCGCCATGGGCGCGCACGCGCGTGCTGGACCCGGAGACGCTGGACGACGTGCCGCCGGGCGAGATGGGCCTGCTGTGCCACTACGACCTCGCCAACCGCGCCTCGGTGCTGGCGGTGCTGACCGAGGACATCGGCTACGCGCTGGGCGAGGGCTTCGAGCTGGTCGGCCGCGCGCGCGGCGCCGAGGCGCGCGGCTGCTCCATCGCGATTGACGAGCTACTGAGCGCCAACCGAGCGGAGGGCTAGCGTGCTGGACGAGCGCACCGCGTCGCCGCCTCCTGTCTCGCCGTCTCTATCCCCAGGAGAAGGCTTGGATAGGGCCGGGCTCCCTCTCCCAGGGGGAGAGGGTCGGGGTGAGGGCAACGGTGTGGGGCTGGGCGATCGCCCTCACCCTAACCCTCTCCCAGGGGGAGAGGGAACCATAGGCCCTCACCCTAACCCTCTCCCAGGGGGAGAGGGAACCATAGGCCCTCACCCTAGCCCTCTCCCAGGGGGAGAGGGAACAGGAAAGCCTGCTCTCCCAGGGGGAGAGGGAACCCGAGCGCTCACTCGGCACTCAGCGCCGGATAGGGCGCAGCAAGCAGCGGCGGACAGGGTGCAGCACGCGGCGGCGGATAGGGCGCGGCAAGCGGCGGATAGGGTGCAGCAAGCAGCGCCCCTACAGCGGTTCGAGGCGTATTGGCTGCCGGGGCTGCGGGCGGACGAGGTGGCGGAGTGGCGGACGCTGGCCTTCGGGGCGTCGGAGGAGGTGGCGCTGCGGGTGCCGGTGCTGACGCCAGGGGGGCTGGCGGCGGTTATGGCGCGGGCGGCCGCGGCGCGCGATGCGTACCTGGCCGAGGCGCCGGTGGCGCAGGTCGCGGCGTCCATTGATCGCGCGGTGAGCCGCTGGCTCGACCCCTTTTCGCGCTGGCGACGGCTGGCCGAGCGGGCGCTGCCCGCGATCACGGGCTACAGCGCGCCGATGGTGCGGAAGGGCCTGCCGGGCTATCTGGCGACGTTCCGGCGCGAGAACCTGTGGCGCATGCTGGAGGCGGAGCTGGGCGACCCGCGCTACCTCGACGGCTTCCAGCCGCGCGGGCGGCTGGGGGGGCGCAGCCGCGCCTACGGGCCGCGCCTGGCGACGCACGTCTTCGCGGGCAACGTGCCGGGGCTGCCGGCGCAGAGCCTGGTGGCGGCGCTACTGGCGAAGGCGGCGTGTCTGGGCAAGGCGGCGTCGGAGGAGCCGCTGTTTCCGGCGCTGTTCGCCGCCTCGCTCGCGGAGGTGGACCCGCGGCTGGGCGCCTGCCTGGCGGTCACCTGGTGGCCGGGCGGGACGGAGGCGCTGGAGGCGGTCGCCTTCGGCGAGGCCGACGCGGTCATCGCCTATGGGAGCGAGGCGACGATCAACAGCATCCGCGCGCGGGTGGGGCCGGGCACGCGGTTCGTGGCCTATAACCACAAGCTGAGCTTCGGGGTGATCGGGCGGGAGGCACTGGCGCCGGAGCAGGTGGCCGAGACGGCGGCGCGCGCGGCCTACGACGTGGCGAAGTACGATCAGCAGGGCTGCCTGTCGCCCCACCTGTTCTACGTCGAGCGGGGCGGCGCGACCACGCCGCGCGCCTTCGCGGCCGCGCTGGCGGGGGCGATGGCGGCGGCCGAGCTGGCGATGCCGCGGGGGCGGCTCACGCTCGACGAGGCGGCGGCGATCCGCGAGGCGCGCACGAGCAGTGAGGTGCGGGCGCTCGACGACGACGGCGTCGAGGTACACGCCAGCGCGGGCGGCACGGCCTGGACGGTGATCTACGACGAGGACGCCACGTTCGTGGCCTCCTGCCTGAACCGCACGGTGCGCGTGAAGCCGGTGGACGACGCGCTCGACGTGCCCGCGCTGCTCGGGCCGGTGCAGCGCTACCTGCAGACGGCGGGCGTCGCGCTGCCGGAGCCGCGGCTGCTGGCGCTCGCCGACCGGCTTGGGCGGCTGGGGCTGGACCGCGTCTGTCCGCTCGGCCAGATGCCCGACCCGTCGCCGGGCTGGCACCACGACGGCCGCTACAACGTGCTGGACCTGTTGCGCTGGACCGACGTGGAGGCGCCCGCCAGCGCCGGCCGCTGGGAGTTCGAGCATCCGGCGGCGGGAATCTACGGGGTGCCCTCACCCCCGGCCCCTCTCCCAGGGGGAGAGGGGAGTTTAGGTGTGCTCCCTCTCCCCTTGGGAGAGGGGAGTTTGGGTGTGCTCCCTCTCCCAAGGGGAGAGGGGAGTTTGGGTGTGTTCCCTCTTCCGCTGGGAGAGGGGCGGGGTGAGGGCGGCCGTGGGGGCCTGGCATGACGGCCACGAGCCTGCCGCCGTTGTCCCCTACCAGCGCGGCGAGCGCCTCGCCGGAGATCGCGGTGGCGGGCGTGCGGCACGTGTTCGCGGCGGGGGGCGAGCTGCTGGCGCTGGACGGGGTGGACCTGACGGTGGCGCCGGGCGAGTTCGTGGCGCTGGTGGGCGAGAGCGGCTGCGGCAAGTCCACGCTGCTGCGGCTCATCGCGGGGCTGCTGACGCCGACGGCGGGGCGGGTGACACTGGGCGGGGCGCCGGTAGAGGGGCCGCGCGCGGACGTGGCGCTGGTGTTCCAGCGGTCGGTGCTGCTGGAGTGGCGCACGGTGCTCGACAACGTGCTGCTGCCGGTGGAGATTCGCGGGTTGCCGCGGGCGCGCTACGAGGCCGAGGCGCGGGCGCTGCTGGACGCCGTGGGGCTGGCCGGCTTCGAGCGGCGGCGGCCGCGGCAGCTCTCGGGCGGCATGCAGCAGCGAGTGGCGCTGGCGCAGGCGCTGCTGCTGCAGCCGGCGGTGCTGCTGCTCGACGAGCCGTTTGGCGCGCTCGACGCGATCACCCGCGAGCAGCTCAACTTAGAGCTGCTAAGCCTGTGGGAGGCGCGCCGCAGCTCGGTCGTCTTCGTCACCCACGACCTGGCGGAGGCGGTGTTCCTGGCGGACCGGGTGGTGCTGCTGACGCGCCGGCCGGGGCGGGTGGCGGCCAGCTTCCCGGTGCCGCTGCCGCGACCGCGCACGCTCGACCAGCGCTACGGCGCGGAGTTCGCCGACCTGTGCCGCGACGTCAAGCACGCCATGGCCCAGTGATGAGTAATGAGTGATGAGTGCTGACCTGGAAGCGGCGTCGCCTCAACAAGCGGTAGCTGACGACCAGGCTGCCAGGGCGCAGCGAGCAGCGCCCCGGCGGGGGCGGGACGCCGGTAGCGCCACGGCAGCGCGCGGGCGGCGCCGCCCCTACGCAGCATTCAGCGCGCAGCACTCAGCGCTGCTCCTCTCGGTGGGGCTGCTGGTGGCGCTGCTGGCGGCCTGGGAGGCGTTCGTGCGGCTGCGCGGGCTGTCGCCGCTCGTGCTGCCGCCGCCGGGCGCGGTGGCCGCGAAGCTGGTGGAGCAGATGGTGAGCGGCGCGCTGCTGCCGCACACGGCGACCACGCTGGCGGAGATCCTGCTCGGCTTCGCGCTCGGCGCGGCGCTGGGCGTGGGTAGCGGCGCCCTGGTGGCCCACTCGCCGCTGCTGCGCCGCGTGCTGACGCCCTACCTGATCGCCTCGCAGGCGATGCCGAAGCTGGCGCTGGCGCCGCTGTTCGTGCT
>Ga0070741_10020820_pt1 | contig 10274 bp, 11 predicted proteins | sample Coa_R1_4_FD_66440 | JGI IMG/M metagenome (GOLD analysis project Ga0070741, IMG submission 66440) | Surface soil microbial communities from Centralia Pennsylvania, which are recovering from an underground coalmine fire - Coalmine... | ecosystem: Environmental > Terrestrial > Soil > Unclassified ...
CTCCCCTTTCTCACGATGACATCGAGACCGCGAACTCCATCGCTTCGAGATGTTTTTCGGCATCCATCGCGGCGCGGCATCCGGCCGCGGCCGCCGTAATGGCTTGCTTGTAGCGCACGTCGTTGACGTCGCCCGCGACGAAGACCCCTTCGACATTGGTAGAGACGCCGTCGGGCGACACGATATACCCGGCCGGGTCGAGATCGAGTTGTCCGTCGAAAATCGCGGTGTTGGGCGTGTGGCCGATGGCAATAAAGAGCGCGTCGGCGTCGAAATCGAAGACGTTGTCGTCGAGGAGATTGCGCACGCGCAGTCCTCGCACGTGCGTTTCGCCGAGAACCTCCTCGACCGTCGTGTGCCACATGAAATCGATCTTCGGGTGCGCCCGAGCGCGATCGGCCATGATTTTGCTGGCGCGCAACGCGCCGCGCCGGTGCATGACGGTAACGCGCCGTCCGAAACGCGTGAGAAAGAGCGCCTCTTCCATCGCCGAGTCGCCCCCGCCGACTACGACGATATGCTTCTCGCGAAAGAAGGCGCCGTCGCACGTCGCGCACGTCGAAACGCCGCGTCCGCGCAGCCGCGCTTCACCCGGAATGCCGAGCCAGCGCGCGCTGGCGCCGGTCGCAACGATCGCGGTTTTGGCCGCATACTCCGCGTCGGCGGTGCGCACCAACAGCGGCGTCTTGGAGAAGTCGACCGCCGTGGCGTCGACGTTTTCGATGCGCGCGCCGAACCGTTCGGCTTGCTCGCGGAAACGTTCCATCAAATCCGGCCCGAGAATACCCTCCGGAAAACCGGGATAGTTCTCGACGTCGGTCGTGAGCATGAGCTGGCCTCCGTAGAGGCCGCCGGCGAGAACCAGCGGCGAGAGATTTGCCCGCGCCGCATAGACGGCAGCGGTGAGGCCGGCAGGCCCGGATCCAATGATGACGACGCGTTCCATGCTCCCTCGCTTCGACCGGAACGCCGGGCGCTCCGGTTGCAAGAGCCTCACGGGCGCAACGTCGAACCGCCTGCAGATGGAAACGCAACCGATACCGTTGGAGGATACCTTCGGCGACGTGCTCCGTAAAGCGATGCTCGGCAACGGTATCGATGCGGCACGACTCGCGCAGGCGACCGGCATCGACGCGCGCACGCTGACCGCATGGACGAAGGACGACGGCACGGCGAACGAAGCTCAGGCACGCACGATCGCGCCGATCCTCAAACTCGATCCCGGAAAGTTCGCCGACTCGGCCCTCTCGCGCTGGGCTCCCCCGCCGATCGCTGTGCCCGACGTGCGCCATCATCCGCAAAAGCCGCATCCGAGCAACGGCTATGTCTTCTTCCTCGACGGCGGGCGCCGCGCTGCGCTGGTGGACCCGGCCGGAATCCCTGGGAATCTCTTACGCATCTTGCGCGACGGCGACTACCACCTCGAATATATCCTGATCACGCACAAACACGCCGATCACTGCGATGCTACCGGCGACGTCGCCGCCGCGTTCCCGCAGGCGAAGATCGTCATGCACGCTCTCGACTCGCACGCAATCGGACCGCTCGCCGCGAAGGCGATGCCCGTGAGGGACGGCGACGCGTTGCCTTTCGGGGACGACGTTCGTATCCGCATGCTGCATACCCCGGGTCACACCGACGGATCGTCCTCGTTCGTCTTCAAATCCACGGTCTTTACCGGCGATACGCTGTTCGCGGCGAGCGTCGGCGGCGCAGTGGGAGACGTCAGCACGTACGCCGACATCCTCAATAGCGTCCGCAGTAAACTCTTCACGCTGCCCGACGACACCGTGGTCATGCCGGGGCACGGGCCGCCGACGACGATCGCGCTCGAAAAAGCGCATAACCCCTTCTTTAGCGCGTAACGGAAACCGAGGCGCCGTCGTCGCTGGTGATGCGGGCAGCCGTGCGCGCGGGCGCGGCCGCATCTTCTCGAATCAATTCAAACTGGAAAACCGCTTCGCCCGTTGCCGGAAGCGTGACGTCGACGCGCATCGGCGCGCAATACGACGGCGTGCAGAATGCCGCCAGCCATCCCGGCGCGAGGCCGCTGGCACGCAGCACGAGTTTTGCGTTGGCCGGTCCGGCCACGTGCAGACGGTACTTCCGTGCCGCGGAGGTCGCCGTGGCGACGTTCGCGCCCGTCCACGCCTCGAGCTTTAAGCGCGTCGGCACCGCAATCGACGCGGCGAGCGTCAGCGCGGCCAGCATCCCAGCGTTCTCACGTGCGCAACTTGTATCCGGATGCAACCAGCCGCAGCACGAACGCGAGAGCCAGCACGGCTAGCGCGACGATCGCCGCTATGGAAAGTTCCGGGGAGAGGTAGCTCTCGCCGGTATAACTCCGGCGAAACGCATCGATCGTATAGAAGATCGGATTGAAGAGCTCGAACGTGCGCAGCGCCGGCGGCAGCATCGTCGCCGACGTAAAGACGCCGCCGACGAAGGTCAACGGCGTAATGACGAACGTCGTAAGGATAGCGATATGGTCGAACTTTTCGGCGAACAATCCGAAGATGAGGCCGAGCGCCGAAAAGAGCACCGACACCAGGCAAATGACGGTGAAGTAGAGCGCCCAATCCTGCGGCACGGCCCGTACCAGCACGACACCGAGCAGGGTAATGAGGCCGGCGATCAGCAGCGAGCGGGCGAGGCTGCCCAAGATGTAGCCTGCCACGATCTCGAACGCCGACATCGGCGCGACGAGCATCTCCTGAATCGAGTTCATGAAACGTCCTTGGAAGATCGAGCTCGAGCACTCGCCGTACGACGAGTCGATGACTTGCAGCATGATCAACCCCGGAATCAGGAATTGCGCGTACGTGACGCCCTGGACCGATTGAATGCGACTGCCCAGCGCCAGTCCGAAGACGAAGACGTAGAGCAGCGTCGTGATGACCGGCGGCCAGATCACCTGATTGATGATCTTGAGGCTCCTCACCATCTCGCGCCGGGTCAGCGTGAAGAGTGCGACCGCGTTCAATTGCGCGTTAACTCCAGGAAGACGTCCTGCAGCGATGCACCCGCTGCTATCAGCTCGTGCGTCGGCTTCTCCGCGACGATGCGGCCCGCGCGAACGATGGCGATTCTCTTGCAGAGTTCCTCGGCTTCTTCGAGATAGTGCGTGGTCAGGAAAATCGTCAAACCCTCGGCATTGAGGGTACGCAGCCACTCCCACAGCTCGAGCCGTAACTCGACGTCGACGCCGGCGGTCGGCTCGTCGAGAATCAACACCTTCGGCTCGTGGATCAACGCACGCGCCAGCGTGAGCCGGCGCTTCTGTCCGCCCGATAGCCGCGTGTATTCTACCTTGGCTTTCGACGTAAGCCCAAACCGCTCGAGCAGCATGTCGGCGCGCGCGTTGACGTCCGGACCGCGCAGTCCGAAATACCCGGCCGCGTAGATCAGCACGTCGCGTATCGAGAGATACCGGTCGAAGTTGAACTCCTGCGGCGAGACCCCGACCAGGCGGCGCGCTTGCCGCCACTGGGTTTCGTTGTCGTACCCAAGAATCGATATCGTTCCGGCACTTCGTCGCGCTAGACCGACGATGGCGTTGATCGTCGTCGTCTTGCCGGCTCCGTTCGGGCCGAGAAAGCCGAAAAACTCGCCCGCGTCGACGCGAAGCGAGATGCCGTCGACGGCCGTAAAATCGCCGTAGCGTTTGACCAAGCCGCGAACGTCGATTGCGGGCGCGCCCGCAACCGCTACCGGATCCGCGCTTAGGGAATGTGCGACTTTAACCGTTTGTACCTGTGATGCCTGAGCGTAGCGATGAGTTCGTCGCTACCCGGAATCCCGCAATCGGAGAGTTGGGTTGCAACTTTCTTCACGTCGAAGGCAACCCGCCGGTGCTTTACCTGCCAGCCGCCGTCCCGCTCGGTAAAAATCGCATAGCAGGCGCGCGGATCGCCGTCTTTGGGAAGCCCGGCGGACGCGACGTTCACGAGCAGTTTTCCCCGCCACATGCGCACGTAGGGAAGGTGCAAGTGGCCGAACGCAATCGCGGTCGCCAGTTCGTCTCCGATAAAACGCTCGAGCGTCGCATCATCGGCGTCCGGCCAGAGGTGCTCGTCGTCGGTCTTGGGGTTGGCGTGCACGACCAGCAGCTGATTGCCGTCGTCACCCACGCGCAGCGCAAACGGCAGCTCTCGCAGCCAATCGACCCATTTCTCGCCAAGATCGCGGCGCGTCCACGCGAGTTGAGCCTCCTCGACTGGTTCGAACGTTTCGTCTGAAGGGTCCGCGAGATAGCGCTCCGTGTTTCCGCGGATGCACGACACACCGAGTTGCTCGAGCCGCTGCAGGACTTTCTTCGGTTTGGGCCCGTCGAGGCAGAGATCGCCGGCGGCCAGAATCGCATCGGCACCACCCTGCGAATCGAGATCGGCCAAACACGCATCGAGCGCGGTGAGATTGCCGTGGATGTCCGAAAGAATGGCGATACGCATGCGTCGGTGCTGGAGTCCGCGCCTCAGTCGCGTTTGAGGGCGAGAACCAACATCGACGGTGTGATTCCGACTTTGTAGAAATCGTACAGGTCGATCGCCTCGACTGCGACGCCCGCGCGTCGCATCGCGCGCAGCGACGTGCGGAACCGGATGTCGGCGATGACGTGGCCGTCGTCAAGGCAGAGCACCCCCGCGGCAAGTTCTTCACCGCGCTCCAGCACGATCGTCTTGAACCCGGCGAAGGGCGCGGGATCGACTTTGTCCGCAGCGAGCACGATGGTGTCGCGTGCGACCGCGCCGGCGACCGCACAGAGCGAGGGGACGCCGGGCGCCAAGGCGACTTCTGCTACCTCGTACCCGTGCGCGCGCGCGACCTGCGCGAATCCGCTGCGTCCGAGGGCGTTGCCGCGGTTGCCCGCACCGATAAAGGCGGTCTTGCCTGCCAGCAGCACGTCGGTACCGTCGAGCAGACCGGGCGCAACGATGTGTCCCGCGAGCGGTACGTCGAGGCGTGCGAACTCCGCTTCAATGCGATTGGCTTCGGCACGCCTTCCCATTGCGGATGGACGCATGATCGTTGCGCCATCCTCGAAGACCACCGCCCGGTCTGCTGCAGACGTTTCGAAGGGATCGTCGCCGCGCGAGTCGAGGACGATCGTTTCGACCCGGTAGTAGCGCAGGGTTTTTTGCAGGACGGCGTGCTGTTCGAGGGCCCGCTTGTAGACCGCACCGGGCTCACCGGCCATCGGACGGGCGCGTTCGAGGCTCGCGTTCGGCGCGACCAGCAGCGCCGTACGCAAGCGTCCGGTGGGCGAACCGACGAGCCGCGGTCCGAAGTGGACGCTACCGTGTGCCATCGTTACGGCTCTCCATTCCGGAAGGGGTACGCGCCGGCCCTTCAGGCGCACCGGATGCCCGGCTATCGAATCGCACGATACGGTTGCGGATCCGGTGCGTCGGCAAAGAAGTCGGCCATGTCCGTCGAGAGCAGGTCGTTGAGGCCCAACGGAGGCAGACCGAAGATTTCCTCTTCGGTCTTTACGACGCTGGGAACCGAAAGGTGAGCGTGACCGACGAATCCTTTTCGTGCCATCGGCGAAACGACGACGCAATAACTGCGCAACGCGCTCACGTGGTCGACGCCGGCGACGCTTTCGGGAACGACGAAGATGGCCGTCGAACTCCAGTTGGGCGTGGTCGAAAGGTATTCGACGATGGTTCCGAGCGCGCGGTCGGCGTCGGCGGCAGCGCCGGGACTGTTGGGCGTAGGCAGCCACACGTACGTGAAGCTCGGCATTTGGCCTGCGCTCGCATAGCGCTGCATGTCGCGCACGAACTCCTGCGCGCGGTGCGCGGCGTCGCCGGTATAGTTCGTGTCGGCGTTGCCGCCGAGCGCCGCCAGCGCGGGAACGTCGAGATGGTACGAACCGCCGGAGTAACCCGAAACCTGCGTGAGTCCGCCGTAATCGCGAAACGACAATCCGGCGCGTGCGAATGCGTTGAACAGATAACCGGTGCGCGCGTAATCTTCGGGATCGCTGCCCTCGCCGTCGAACGGCGCGCGCAAGGCCTTCAGCGGGGCGGTCAGTTGCGCGTAGAGCGTGGCGTCGCCGCCCGTCGCAAACAGGCGCGCGACTTCGGCGTCGGAATCCGCGGCGTAAAAGTTGTCGGCCAGCGCGTAGGTACGCGCCAACGCATGGAGATTCGGCGTGACGTTTTCGGGATATTGTGCGTAAGCCGGATTGCCGTTACCGATCGCGCCTCCGTTCAAATCCCGCAGGTCACCCAGCATTGCGTCGTACGTCTGGGCACCCACGGCGACGTAGACGACGTGATCGATCGCGGTGCTGCGCTTCCCCGACCGCAACGGCGGCACCACCGCGTTGAACTTCGCCACGGATGCCGTCCGGTTGTAACGCAGCGTGTTCATCGTCGCCTTCACGAGCGACGTGTGCTTGAGATCGATGCGGGTCAGCAGACCCCAGGCGTCGACGCTCTTGGCGCCGGAAACGTAGAGAAACCGGCCGTTCGGCGAAAGCGCCATCGCGGTGGGATACCATCCCGTTGGAATCAATCCGTAGCGGTAACGCGACGGCGCCCGCGCGTCGAGTACCGCAACGGCGTTGAGTCCGGCCAGCGCAACGTACAGACGCTTTTGGTCCGTACTCAGCACGATCGCGCTGGGCTGCGCGCCGTACGGTGCGTTCGGAAAGAGGCGCAGATCCAACCCGCGCACGACCCGCGGCGTTCCGGCGAGCGAGACGACCGCGATGCGATCGACGTTGGCGAGCGCGACGTACGCCAGCGTTCCGTCGCGGCGAATCGCGATTGCGCCCGGGTCGGCCCCGCCGACGTTTTTATCCCCGTCGGGCGCCGGATCCATCGGAACCGTCGTGGGATCGGCCGCCGATCCCGTTGCGTCGAAAACGAACAGCGACGACGATTTGAACGGGTCGAAGGCCGGGGGCGCAAAGCGCGGCTGCGCTAGCGGCGGCTCGACCGCCGCGTACGTCGAGAGGCCTCCGGCGCTGACCGCCACGCGACCTCCGCCGGTCGCCACGTCGAGCGGAAAGTCGCCCGCCGGAATCGTGCGGCGCACCGAACGCGAGGCAACGTCGATTTCCGATACGTCGTTCCCGAAGTTGTCCGCGACGTAGGCCGTTCGCCCGCCCGCGGCCAGAGCAATGCTTGCGGGGAACGCGTGGCGCGCCGATGCTCCCAAGGCGATGGGGTTCGCTTCGGGCTGCAGCGTGCCGCTCGCATCGAGGTCGAAAACGCGTACCGCGCCGCGGGCGACGTCGGAGGCGAGCACGATGGTGCGCGACGGGTCGGCCGGATCGCGCGTCGCGGCGATGCCTCTAAAAAAGGCCGAGGCCGGATCGCGATAGACGCTCGCAAGGGTCATGGTCTGCGCGTTCACCACCGCAAGCGAGTAGCCCGATGCCGGGCCCAACGCTGCGTTCGCGGGCGCGGCAGCGGCGCTCGCGCCTCCGCCGTTGCTGACGATGGCGAACCGGCCGTCCGGCGTCACGGCGACCCCGAGCGGATTCGTTCCGACAAACGCGCTCCGCCCGTCGGGTGAAGCGATGCGCCCATTGGGAAGAATCGACGTAGCGGGCGCGACCGAATCCGCGCCCGCGGGTCGATTTCCGGCGGGAGCCGAGTAGACGATGAGCGGAGCCGGGCGCGGCGCGGCGCCGAGCGTCGCGACGGCCAGCGCCGCGGCGGCTAACGAAACGAACTTCACGGGAAATACGGGCTTACGGACGCAAGCCGGGGGGACCCTTCTGAAAGACGCGGCGAGGGCGGCTCGAATGGTTGCGCCGTGACCGCTGTCCCGCGCCTCCTCTCCGTCGCCACGGCCGTTCCGCCATACCGGCTCGATCAGGACGACGTCGCGCGGCGTATCAGCCTAGCGCTCGGTCCGCGCTCGCCCGAAATCGTGCGCCTGTTGCCCACGTTCGGGAACGCCGGGATCGGCCGGCGTTATTCGTGCGTGCCGATCGATTGGTACGAGCGCGTGCACGATTGGCCCGAACGCAACGGCATCTACTTGGAAAGCGCGCTCGCCTTGCTCGAACGGGCGACTCGGACGGCACTCGAGCGCGCGGGGCGCGATCCCGAAGAGATCGGCGCGATCGTTGCCGTTTCGACGACCGGCATCGCGACGCCGAGCCTCGACGCCCTGCTGATGGAGCGGATGGGACTGCGCCGGACGGTTCGCCGGCTCCCCATCTTCGGTCTCGGATGCGCCGGCGGCACGATCGGACTGGCTCGCGCCGCCAGCATGGCCGCGGCGATGCCGAACGAGCTCGTGCTGTTTCTGGTCGTCGAGCTCTGCGCGCTGTCGTTCCGCCGTGACGACTTCACCAAAAGCAACATCGTTGCCACCGCGCTGTTTGGGGACGGGGCCGCCGCCGCGCTCCTGGCCTGCGGACGCGAAGGCACCGCCGTGGTCGACAGTGGTGAGTACACGTGGCCCGACAGTCTCGACGTCATGGGATGGGACGTCACCGGTGAAGGACTCAAGGCGATCTTCTCGCGCGACATTCCGAATCTGGTGACCAGGCATCTCCACGACGTGACGGTTGCGTTTCTCGAGCACCGCGGCCTCACGCTGCGCGACGTCGACCGGTTCGTCTGCCATCCGGGCGGTGCCAAAGTCGTCGACGCACTCGAGAGCGCGTTCGAACTTGCTCCGGGGACGCTCGGCGACGCGCGGGAAGTGCTCTACGAGTTCGGCAACATGTCGGCCGCAACCGTGATGTTTGTTTTGGAGCGCGCGTTCGCCGAAGCGGGTTCGTGGAAGCGCGCCCTGCTGACCGCACTCGGTCCCGGCTTCACCGCCGGTTTCACGCTTCTCGAACGGTGAACGCGCGTCGATGAGCGTGCTGTGGATCGTGCTGGCGCTGGTGGCCGCCCAGCGCGTGGTCGAACTCGTCTACGCCCGACGCAACGAGCGGCGGCTCTTGGCAACCGGCGGCGTTGAAGCCGGGGCTTCGCACTATCCGTTGATCGTTGCGGTGCACGCGGCGTGGCTGCTCGCGATGGCCGTGACGATTCCGCCGCAGACGCCGCCGAACTGGTGGCTGCTCGGAGCGTACGTGCTGCTTCAGGCCGCGCGCGTGTGGGTGATAGCATCGCTCGGACCGTACTGGACGACGCGCGTCGTCACCGTTCCCGGCACCGTCCTCGTGCGCCGGGGTCCGTATCGCTATCTCCGGCATCCGAACTACGCAATCGTCGCCGCGGAGATCGCCGTGTTACCGCTGGCTTTCGGTGCCGTCGCGATTGCCGTTGCGTTCACGGTTCTCAACGCCGCGGTGCTGACGTGGCGCATCCGCGTCGAAGACGGCGCGCTCGGACGCTGACGCCGCTATTGTTTGTCGAGCCGGTAGCCGATGCCGCGCACGCTGGCGATGTGCAGCGGCGCATGCACGCGGATGAGCTTCTTCCGCAGTGCGGCAATGTGAACGTCGACGACGCGCGTCGGCACGCCTGAGGTATCGTTCCACACCGACTCCAGAATTTGCGCCCGCGTGACGAGCCGTCCCTCGGCTTCAGCCAGGAACCACATCAAGCGGAACTCCAGCGCCGTCAGCGGCACGCGGCTGCCATTACTGGAGAGGGTCAGAAAATCGCGATCCAGGTGTGAGTTGCCGACGTCGAGCCGGCTCCCGGGCGAGACGCGCTTCAAGAGTTTTTCGCGGCGGCGCACGAGCGAACGGACGCGGGCCACGAGCTCGTTGCCCGAAAACGGACGCGTGATGCAGTCGTCCGCACCGCGCTCCAGCGCGCGCAGCACGTCTTGGCGGCGCGACCGGCCGCTAACGAGCAGTACGAACGCTGCGGTGGTACCGGCAAGTGCGCCACAGGCATCGTCGCCGGCGGCATCGGTGAGCACGCCGTCGAGCACGACCACGTCGGGTTGGGTGCGCGCGGCCAGTTCCAGACCTTCAGCGATGCTGCGCGCCGTCAGCACGGCGTATCCGGCGGCTTCGAGCACCTTGCGCTCCAAGCGACCGGCAGCGGCATTGCTTTCGACGACGAGAACGCGTGCCTGTGACATTGGGCCGGCCAAACGGGGCGTTACACCCCCGCCGTAAGGTCCTCTCCATCGTTCTTTACGAGCGCCCGTCGAGCGACGCCGTCTTCGAGCGCCGCTGCGGCGACCGCTTTGGCGACCGCGTCGACGACGCGCGTATCGAAGACGCTTGGAATGATGTACTCGGCGCTGCGCTCGTTCTCGGTGACGATGCCGGCGATGGCATACGCGGCGGCCAGCTTCATCTTTTCGGTGATCCGCCGCGCGCGCACGTCGAG
>Ga0070741_10020821_pt1 | contig 10274 bp, 5 predicted proteins | sample Coa_R1_4_FD_66440 | JGI IMG/M metagenome (GOLD analysis project Ga0070741, IMG submission 66440) | Surface soil microbial communities from Centralia Pennsylvania, which are recovering from an underground coalmine fire - Coalmine... | ecosystem: Environmental > Terrestrial > Soil > Unclassified ...
GGTCGAATGAGGTCTATGCCCATCAGATGTATCCGGAACCTAATTACGATGGTATCCTCATTTCAAAGGTTGTTGCTGAGAAAAGCAGATCAAAGAAAGACCGCATCAATGCATTGGGAGTACACCGATACCTACGTGTTCCACCGGAGTTTCCTATCATGGGTGACTGCGGAGCTTTTGGTTACATTATGGAAGAGAAGCCACCTTACAAAACAGAGGAGATTCTGGACTATTATACGCGTCTTGGTTTTAACTACGGGGTATCTATTGATCATCTAATTGTAGCAGCAACAGAAGCACAGAAGCAAATCCGCTACGAACTAACTATTCATAATGCTGAGGAATTCCTGCGTGAACACAAAAGCCGTGGTTTGCTTTGGGAACCGATTGGAGCGGTTCAGGGATGGGACCCTAAAAGCTACGCTGAGGCAGCACGGCAATATGTGGCTATGGGCTATCGATATATTGCCCTTGGTGGTTTGGTGCGTACTACTACTCGTGATATAGTACATATCCTTGAAGCAGTTCGCCAAGTGATACCTGAAACTACCAAGGTACATCTGTTTGGAGTTGCTCGTCTCGCAGGACTTACTGATTTCATGAGACTAGGAGTTCAATCTGCCGATAGTGCTGCTTTCTTACGGAAAGCGTGGATGGGTACAGATAAAAACTATTTTACAGAGACCGGTGAGACTTATGCAGCAATCCGTATACCCGAAGCTGGTAAGAGTGTACGTGCAAAAGAAATAGTTAGGAAGGGGCGAGCTACTCTAGCACGAGTGGAGAAATTAGAAACAGACTGCATCAAAGCTCTACAGGATTTTGATCGAGGTTTGCTATCTGTTGAGCAAACACTAGATATACTTGAAGAATATGATCAGCTGATTACTGAGAAGCGTAGAGAGACACGCCCTCTTCTAAGGAAAACATTAGAAGCAAGACCGTGGGAAACTTGCAGGTGTCCACTCTGTCGTAAAGATGGGATTCAAGTTATCATCTTTCGTGGTAATAATCGTAATCGACGCCGTGGATTTCATAACACTTATGTCTTCTATCATCTGCTCCAACGTGTGTTGATGGGCGAGAAAATTCGCCTTGATGACGATAATAATGGAGCTGAGCAGCTTAAATTGCCATTTTCTACAGTTGAAGAGGTGCTCAGCTAATGCAATTCCCTCAGCCTCTATATACTGAGTTGAAGCACCACGTGGACGCCCTAGCTTTAGAGATGCGTGAATGGGAAACGAATTGGAGCGTAGATGAGGATGAATCTCGTAAGATTGCCAGTATGGTTCGGGTATTTAGCCATACAATCAAACTCTGCAATATCACCATAGCTGGAGTTGATGGTGATGGCGACTTTCCGTCCGTTGCCTATGGGGATTCGCTAATATACTTTACACAATCGTGGACGACATGTTATAAATCAGTTCCTATTGATGGGCTTAAAGAGGTTTCTCTTATATATCCATACCTTATGGAGCTAACTATGCTGCCATCGGAAACTTCGGCATGCAGAATTGCTGTAGACCAAGCTTTTAGGAAACTTGCTAATACTGATATTAGTGAGGTCATCGAACGTTCAGATTATCGAATACTTAAAGCACGAGTGTCAGGTAAGGCAAATACCCAAGTAAGTCTTATAAATGGCTTAATCCGGCCTCATGCCACAGATAGTGGCAACATTGCAGTGCAACTCAGGGCTACGGGTGAATTAGGGATAGCTCTTCGCCAACTGCAGGGTCCAATAGAGTTTGATTATTTACTCATAGATGGTACGCTATCACTCCCTTTTGTGAATCGTGCCCAGGATAGCCTGTTTTACGAGTATCTCAAACGACTGTGTTGTGTGGAAGCACGTAAACATAACGTTGGTCTCTTCGCCTTGAGCAGATCTCATGGGTTTCCCTCAATTGAACCGATTGAGGAAATTGTACAAGCAAAACTTGGGTATGAGGAAGGAAAAGCAGCGGAACATTGGTATATGCGTGTCCCTATGGGGGATATAGATGGATGGGAGCTATCGTTGACACGTGGGCATAGAATACCCCCACCTGGCGCAGTTACTTACCTCATCCGCTTCCATAAAACAATGCCTGTCTTGCGGTTGGATATGGATCGTGAATATTGGATTGAGCATATATATAGAGCCTCCCGGGAAGAAACCTCTGCAAACGAACAAAGAATTTTCGAGCATCTTGATTATATCTCTCATGATCCTAGATCCAGTGGCTATCCATATCCTCTCGCGGCAGCTCATAATCGTGCCTCATTGACTCAGAAGCAACGTCAGTTCTTGCGCGAACAAATCATCGAAAATGCCGTAAATGCCGGTTTAAAACGTGCTCTTTTTAGAAATACAACCCAGGTTACCGGGTAGGAGTGGGAGTTGCCTAGTGATCATGGGTGAGATTATCGAGAATCTGGGCGAGCGCTTTGGTGTTCTCGCTGAGAGCAATACCCATCAGTTAACAGTAGTTGCGCTGAATACTGATGTAGCAGTCGGTGATCTTTTTCTTTTACCATGTCGCCGTGGACCGGACCGCCTGTATATCTTTCGTACTAACCAGTATGCAAACGTTCTAAATCGTTCACTAGAGCTCAATGAGGTAGCTCGAAATAAACTTGCTATTCCCGGCTCGTACCTAAGCGCAGATCTCGCAGATGAGAAATTCTTAGAATTGAAAGGGATACTGCTTGGTTATGCTGAATGGAATCCGATTTTGCAAACATGGGAATTTCATAAGCCGAGGCGGCTTCCCCAACATCTTTCTGATGTTTATCGTGTAGAGTATGGGATTCCTCGAATGCATTATATACTGAGCACATTGATGTCGGACCAGCTTGGTAATTCTGGCATCTATATTGGCAATCTCCTTGCTGGAGAATGTGCTCTCGATAGCGTGCCTGTCTATCTTCCTGTTAATGCTCTTTCTCATCATATTGGAATTTTTGGACGTACTGGAACTGGTAAAAGTAATCTGATGATGGTTCTTCTGTGCTCTGTGCTTAAATATAATTATGCCGTTTCAAAGGGTGATTCTGTGGGTCCAGTGGCCTCTATGTTTGCTATTGACCCTCACGATGAGTTCCGTACATGGCATTCTGCATCTGGAGGGGCTGATGGGGTTCGCGGACTCATAGCACGCTATTCCCAAACTGAGCTGAGTAGGCTAGTAGATCCTTTCTATTACTTATCAGCTAAAGATTTAGAGTATACGAGCTTTGAGCGACGGATAATCCTCTCACGAGCGGACATAATTCCAGAGGATTTGATTAGCATCAGTGATTTCACGGAGCATCAGATGGCCTTCGCTAATCAATATTATGCCATTCATGGAGAAAACTGGATTGGGAAGCTGCTTCTGGGGGATATTTCATTAAATGATAGCCATGGAGAAATGGGAACCGAGTATCTCCCGACAACCATTGCAGCAGTTCAGCGAAGATTAAGTTTTCTGAGGCATGGAAATACACGTATTTTTAAGCGTTTTGACCCTGAGGCTGGCTTACTCTATTCTTCATTGTTACCAGATCTTATCTGTGCACTTGAGAGTGGGCGCGTGATCATCGTTGACACAACCCTAATGAGTGAGATAGAACAGTTTCTCCTCACTACTATTGTTGCTCGCGTACTCTTTTCATTGCGAAAAGCTTTGCGCTCTGCAGGGTCATCTGCTACATTACAAAGTGAGATCCGCCAAGCTCTTGGAAACGATGATACCTATGGGCAATTGGGAATGCGTAGTTTAGCAGATGAACTCCTTCGAAGGCTAGCGACGGGAGCTTTACCGTATCTCTCCGATGAGAAAATAAAGACACCAGATAGCCTGCCTTATATTAATATTGTTATTGAGGAAGCACCCAGTATTCTTAATCCTGAACGATTGAGATTTGGCAGCGTTTTCTATGACATTAGTCGTCAGGGGCGCAAATTTGGTATTGGTCTCACTATTGTGAGTCAACAAATCAGCGCAATCGATCAGAGGATCTTAACTCAGATTAATACAGAGCTGACCATGTCCCTTGGTAATGAAAATGAGCGCAAGGAAGCTATACGTAACGCTTCAGCAGATCTCCTTGGATTTGAGAAAGAACTCCAAGTTATGGGCAGAGGACAGGTAATTATCTCTGCATCTTACCGCGATATTCCTTTAACAGTTCAAATACCTGAGTTTGACAATCTACTTCCCTTCTAATATGCATATAGTTATCAAATCCATGATCGTTCTAATGCTCTCCTTCTCATGAAGAGGCGACGAGCACACCGTAAATACTATCTGCTTGTTGTGTTCACTTTGTCATTTATGTCTGCCTCTTGTGTTATTGTGGTATGATAGATTCCCGCAGAGTTAATGCGAGGAGAATTCCACTTTTACTGGCGTATCCTTCCATTAAGAAGATGTTGCAAAGGTTGGAATGAGTCGGAACCTATGATGTTGGTTACTGCCTTTAAGCATTTTTCTCTTGGTAAGGTGCCAAGATAGCAGCGAGGGTGTAAATGGCGGACGTTACAGGACGAACGTATGAAGCGTTCACCGAGTTTATTCTGCGTCGGCTTGGGTATAGAGATGAATGGACTGATGGCTCAGGCAGGCAGTATTTATACGAGAAAGCTCCGAAAGCGTTATGCTATCAGTCACTGGATATTTGCCCACATGCACAGGAGTGCGATGTTTTCTCTAAACAGCACCAAATTCCATATGGTCCATGGTACGACCCTGATTTTTTCATTCTTGAGAATGGCCAGCCGGTTGCTTGTATCCATATCACTCATTGGAGCAACCCAATGTCTTCCCAGTATAAGTTCTGGCGAAGTATAGAGGATCACCTACAGTATAAGGTATTCTACGGCTATACCTTCTTATCTGTTAATCTGGTATTCGATACCTTAGATCATCATCAACTACCTTGTGCCGTTGTGGATTCTGATGATATCGTGTCCCTTCATGGTTGGAAATCAGCAATTGGATCCATCTACGCAACGTCATTTGATGCTACTATCCTTTTTCCTAAAAATTACTATTCACTGGAACAATTTGTTCTCCATCTTCCCACTGGTTCGGGCGGAAATGCCCGATCGCGTAGAATGCTCTACAACAATATATGGAGTAAATTATATGAACAAGATAATCAAGTTCTAACCGCTATAGATCAAGTAGCTTCTCTACTACAAGCTGCTCTCAATGGGCAGCCCCATCCTCGCTATACCAGAGCCTCTATTGCAGGTCTTCAGGATGTTTGCTTTAATGGCCGCTTGCATTCTACTGATATCAGGACAACCTGCACGCGTTATCGAAAAGGGATCCAACTGGCATTTATCCTTCGTGAAATGATTGCCCTGCAATGGGGAGGAGAAGTCAATCCTGATCAAGCTCTCTGGAAGATCTTACAGGCTAATCCCCGGTTTCCTTGGAAAGGGTTCCGTGATATCTTGGGACTTCCTGCTAATGTGACGGATTCTGAGGTAAATAGCTTTTTCAAATTGCTAGCATCTACCCCTGTGCGTATGGAAAAATATACTCCTCTCCATCTTCTCATTGAGAATGACGGACTAGAACATGCGACTTGGGATGCAGACTTTGCTCAGTTCATCCTTGGACTTCGCTACTTGAAGGCTACAGATTTAACCTCTTTTAAAGAGGCAATGCTTGATTTATTTGAAAATTATCGTCAAGCATATGGCATGAGCGATATACTCGCTGATTTATTTAATTCTAGTCGAATCCAGCGAAAGATTGATTATGTTGCAGATCAGTATGTTGGCATTGCTAGCAAAGACGATTTTGTTAGCAAACTGGCAGGTGATCTGCTTACACCTGGTAATAACTTTCCACACCAACAAGTGGTTACCGATGTGCATAACTGGGTCCCCGATGTGTTGCTTACTTTCTACGGGTTGGGAAGTATGCAGCATATTACCACTGAACTCCCGGCAAAATTTGAGCGTTTATATGGACATTCACTCAGTCTATATGCGTTTATGAATAACCTTGGTTCAATAGTGACTCACTTGCTGCAGGGTGTTCCGGTCGGGCAGTACTTCTCTAGGAATGCGGAGATGGCAGAATCAACCTTTTATTCTGCCATCTGGCCGTTGTTTGCTGAATGCTTGTGGGATGCTATCCGAACGAAACAACCGATTACACTCGCAGAAGCTGTAATCAACTATAGATATAAAAAGGCTATGAGGATTATTTCCTCGCCAGATCTTGAGCCCATCTCCTTTCTGCTCCGTCGTGCCTTGCCTGAACTAACGGATGGGCCAACGTTGCGTGGTGCTTATAATCAGCTAAGTATACTACGAGGTTGGAGTCGGTCTGCATTAAGGACAGATACTACTGGCAGAGATGCCCGCTCGGGAGCTATTATCCAAACTCAGGCTGTCATCGGAGCTAAGAACATTGATCATAAAGTGAAAGAGCTTGCCTCTCGCCTACGATCGGTTCACCTGCGATGCTTATCAGATGGCTTATTCGTCTCTGAGCCAAATCCAGGTATGCACTATCTAGTCATCGATGGCGATTGGCCAGTAGAGAGCAAGATCAATCTGTATGAGGCAGGCTTCAGTGGCATCTTTGAGATAGGTGAGCTTGATCGTCTCTCTGAAGAACTAGGATCTAAGGAGAGTAAGTCATGATGGATCTAGCATCTTTCCATGCCAGCTTAGCTCTGCCAAATGCACGAAGCTACTACCTGAATACAAAGCAAGAGATGGCGGTAAATCATGGTGGGAGCCCGCTTTGGCTCCTCGCTGGTCCTGGCTCAGGGAAAAGCGAAGTGCTAGTTACACGTACCCTCAAGTTGCTTTGTGTCGATGGAGTGCAGCCACGCTCCATCTTCCTGACTACATTCACTAATAAGGCTGCGCGTAATCTTGAAGATAGATTAGCATCTTACCTTACAGCTCTGCAGAGCAATGATCCTAACCTCAAAAGTGTGGACCTCACGGATACTCGAGTAGGTACTCTGCATAGTCTCTGCAATGATATTCTGCAAGAGTATCGCTATCCTCCTTACCAGAATGTCCGGTTGCTTGATGATATCGAGCAGCACCTCTTCACCTATCGCTATGCGGCTATCGCAAATCATCAAGATATAGCTTTCTGGACAAAGTTTCAACATGCAATAACTGCTTGGTCACCACAGGCAGGGTATCCGCCTAATAGATGGAAGAGGGTTAAGGCCGCAGTGGTCTTATTCAATCATATTGTCGAGGACCTTGTCGATCTACAGCTAATGCACGTTGCTGGAGGCCATTGGCAGACGCTGGCAGAATTTTATCTGCAATATGTGCAAGCACTGAAAGATCATCATCGGTGTGATTTTGCTCATATGCAATTACGTTTTCTAGAATTCATCCAATCTCCTGCAGGAAGACTTTTCTTGGATGGAGATGGACAGAAACGTCCTCCACTGCAACACATACTTGTTGATGAGTATCAGGATACGAATCCCATTCAAGAGCGCATTTATCTCGCTCTAGCAAATAGGCGACCTCATAATATCACTGTAGTTGGCGATGACGATCAAGCTCTGTATCGGTTCCGTGGGGGTAATGTGACCTGTATGGTCAACTTTGATGTTGCGTGCGTACAGGTCTTTGGTAAATCACCTACAAGAATTCAATTAGATAAAAATTATCGTTCGCATCCAGATATTGTACAGTTTTTCAATGACTACATTGGTTCCTTTTCAGAAATGCAGATACCTGGGGTGCGTGCTCCAGGTAAATTACCTATTACCTCCGCCTCGTCGATTACTGGAGTCTATCCGTCAGTGGTATGGCTTGCGAGGAAGAAGCCTGGTGATCTCCCTGAAGCAGTTGCCTCTCTGATTAAGGATCATCTACTTGCTGATAGGGTTATTTCTGATCTGAGTCAGTGCGTCTTCTTGTTGCGCAGTACAAAAGACTCTCCCAGAAATGCGGGTCCGTTTCTGGAAGTATTTAAGCAGTATGGTATACCAGTTTACAATCCCCGGTCAAGATCGTTCATAGAAAGTGAAGAAGTGCAGTCTTTGCTAGCTGCTTTGGTCCATGTTGTCGATAGAAATCACACGTTTCGCTTCAGTCAACTGCGCGATTTGCCTGCAGAGGTCCAACAATGGATTGGCACCTTAGATAGGGTACTTCAGAATCCTGCTATCAATAGTAACCAACTGGAAGATTACATCACTCGTAGTAATGCTGAGTTACCAAAGAGATGCGCCCGTCATCCGAGTGATTTTCTTGATCTTAGTTTGATAGAAATAATCTACCGTATTTTATCGTTGGATCCTTTCCGATCTTGGCGTCAGGACCCTGTGCGGAACTTGCGACTTGCCAAGGTTACCCGCTTATTTGAAAGCTATCATAGCCTTAATCTGGATGGTTTACGGGCGGATGCAGCAGGTATTGACCTTGACCGTGCTTTTCTTGACCGCTTCTACAATATGTTTATAAGTTACTTGATTGAGGCGGGCATCAGTGACGATGAAGACGAGGAGGTAATCGTTCCCAAAGGATACCTGCCTGTTATGACCATTCACCAATCAAAGGGCCTTGAGTTTCCATTTGTAATAGTTGGGCAATTGGGGCAATCTGGAGGCGTTGGGTCGGCGCAGATTCTCGAACAAGATCTGGTGCCATTTCGGCAAGATCTCTATCCTCGTGGCTCAAGGCAACCCGAGATGCTGGCTATAGAAGATGATATTCGCCTACTATACGTTGCGTACTCGCGTGCGGAATATGGCCTTATTTTGGTTGCTACACCACAACATATCGCTAATCACGTGGCAGCACCTGGGCGTGATGCTGTAGCATTTCGTAGAAATATACTTGCTATCTGATAGGAGAGCTTATGCCAAAGCCATTTGCAGGGATCATTATTGCTCCGCCTAGCAACAATCCAGTGAAACGAAGGTATAGCGTTACGCAGGATATTGTTGGCTTCCGTCGATGTAGTCGCCAGTATGGCGCATTTCATGTTCATAAGTACGCTCCTGCTCATCAGACGCAGCTGTACTTTGGTACCATCATCCACCAAGTATTAGATCGCTGCCATGCGCATTACCATGGTATCGTTGATCCCTCTACCAAAGGAACACTCCCAGATAACGGGAAGATCCTCAATGATACAGAGATCCAGAACTATTTTGATGGGATCAGACGAGCGCAAAATGCTGGGATTGCAGCTCCGCTACCTCCTAGTGAGATTATCAAGTACTTTATTGAAGTTGAAGATGGCTTAAAGAGCCAAGGTATACGAGCTATAACTCCGGATCTTCGAGTTAAGGCTGTAAGATTATTGCAATATTTTAATACTCTTGAGGGTCCTACGTTATATACTCGAGTTATAGATACAGAGCATCGTTTACAAGCTGATTGTACAAGTCATATCCTTCATGGAGTTGTCGATCTCTTGGTTGATAGTTCAGCAAGGGGACAAAATCCTGCTAGTTTTGAAATGTGGGATTACAAGGGGACAAGCCGTGTTGGCCTGGGAGCCAAAGAGCTAGAGACATATGATTTTCAGATGCGAGTCTATGCTCACCTATATCAATTGAAGCATGGGGTTTTTCCAAGAAAAGCAATCCTATACTTCATTAATGAGCTTGATGGTCCCACCTGTCCAACAAAACGTCCAATAAATGCAATGCTTGAAGTCAGTCTAGATCCGACTGATGTTGTAACTGCTATGAGTGAATTCGATAGCACTGTTACCCAGATAGAATACGCTCGTAGCATAGATCTGTGGAAGCCAGCAGATCCAGGAAAAATTAATGAACAGGATTGCGCCATTTGTGATCTACGCTGGGATTGTCCCACACCAAATGGCGGCAAAGGTGTTTCGCTTCGATATCCCTAGAGGCTGTGTGCAAAGGCCCAGGGAGCCAGAAGGAATGTGATAGAATAGGGAAAAAGAAGGAGACGATGACAGGCAACAGGGGGCGTTGACGTTGGAAGGGGTATGCCATGAGAAGAAGAGAATATCCAAGTGATATCAGCGATGAAGTGTGGGAGATCCTAAAACCATTGATCCCGCCAGAAAAACCAGGTGGACATCCGAGAACGACAGATATGCGAGAAATGATCAATGCAATATGGTACCTCTTATGGGGTGGCTGTCAGTGGAGGATGCTTCCGCACGAATTTCCTCCTTGGTCCACGGTTTGGTGTTGATGGATAATTAAAAGTAAGGGAGCTGGCGGATTAGAATGACCGCTGGAGAAAAAAGAAGGGAGGTCCAAAAAGATGTTGCCCAGAGGCGTCAAGCAGGAGATCGACTCCATCC
>Ga0070741_10020822_pt1 | contig 10274 bp, 9 predicted proteins | sample Coa_R1_4_FD_66440 | JGI IMG/M metagenome (GOLD analysis project Ga0070741, IMG submission 66440) | Surface soil microbial communities from Centralia Pennsylvania, which are recovering from an underground coalmine fire - Coalmine... | ecosystem: Environmental > Terrestrial > Soil > Unclassified ...
GTCGCGGCGGTGGCCGCCTGCACGTCCCGCGCGCGGCCGAGCAGGAGGTTCCATGCCGCGTGGAGAACGGCGGAGCCCAGCGCAAGCACTAGCGCCGCGAGCGGCAAGCTACAGTCCGACCAAGTTCATGGGTGTTTTCAATTACCTCACAGGCTTCGGCGGCCGCGACATGGCGGTCGACCTGGGCACCGCCAACACTCTCGTCTACGTGCGGGGTCGCGGCATCGTCCTCTCCGAGCCGTCGGTCGTGGCGATCGACCAGCGCTCGGGCGAGGTGCACGCCGTCGGGCTCGAGGCGAAGCGGATGCTCGGCCGCACGCCGGGGACGATCAGCGCGATCCGCCCGCTCAAGGACGGCGTCATCGCCGACTTCGACGTCACCGAGCAGATGCTGCGCCACTTCATCCAGAAGGTGCATCAGCACCGCTTCGCGCATCCGCGCGTCGTCGTCTGCGTCCCCTCGGGCGTCACCGGCGTCGAGAAGCGTGCGGTCGAAGAGGCGACGCTCAGCGCCGGCGCGCGCAAGGCGTACCTGATCGAGGAGCCGATGGCGGCCGCGATCGGCGCCGGGCTTCCCGTCGCGGAGCCCACCGGGAACATGATCGTCGACATCGGCGGCGGCACGACCGAGGTCGCTGTGATCTCGCTCGGCGGCATCGTCGTGTCGCAGTCGCTGCGCGTCGGCGGCGACGAGATGGACGAGGCGATCATCAACCACATCAAGCGCGAGTACAAACTTCTCATCGGCCAGCAGACCGCGGAGGAGATCAAGCTCGAGGTCGGTTCGGCGGCGGCGATGAAGGAAGAGGTGCAGGCGGAGGTGCGCGGGCGCGACATGCTCACCGGCCTGCCGAAGACGGTGATCCTCTCGAGCGAGGAGGTTCGCCACGCGCTCGAGGAGCCGGTGAACCAGATCATCGACGCGATCAAGTCCACGCTCGACAAGACGCCGCCGGAGCTCGCAGCGGACATCATGGATCGCGGCATCGTGCTCGCCGGCGGCGGCGCGCTGCTGCAGGGGCTGGACGAGCGGCTGCGGCACGAGACCCACATGCCGGTTCACCTTGCCGAGTCGCCGCTGACCTGTGTTGCCGTCGGCTCCGGGCGCAGCCTGGAGGAGTTCGACGCGATTCACCGCAGTGCACGCGCGCGCTCGCGCAACGGCCGCGGCCGGTGAGCGACCGCCGCGTCGAGGCGATCGACGCGGAGACGGCGCCCGAGAGCGTCCTGCACGAGCTGTATCTCGTCGAGTCCGAGGCGGGCACAGCCGCCCTCGGTGCCGCTCCCGCGCCGACGTTCGAGGAGCGTCGCCGTCGCTATCGCAATCCGGGCGTCGTCAAGCGGCGGCACTGGCTCCTCCGCTGCGGCGGCGACCCCGCCGGCCTTGCGGCGCTGCACAGGCACGGCGGCGCGCTCGTCGACGCCGACGTGCTCGTGCGTCCCGCGTTCCGTCGCCGGGGGCTTGGGACGTTGCTGTTCGAGCGGGTGTGCGTGGAAGCGCGCGCCGCCGGAGTCACGTCGTTCTACGGCCGCCACGCCGACGACGCGGGTGCCGCGTTCGCCCGCAGCGTCGGCGCGACCGACGACCAGCGTGAGGTGAAGTCCGTGCTTCGGCTGCGCGGCGCCGACCTGCCCGAGCCGACCGTTCCGAGCGGGACGGAGCTCCGATCATGGACCTGGCCCGTCCCGAGCGAGCTCGTCCAGTCCTTCGTGCGAGCTCGCAATGCGATGGTCGACGCGCCCGCGCCGGGAAGCCAGGCGATGAAAGCGTGGACGGTCGAGACGACGCTCGCGGACATCGAGGCGCAGGTCGCGCGCGACGCGCCGATCCATTGGACGGTTGCCGTGGGGCACGGCGAGGTTCTGGCGCTGACCGGCGTCCGCGTTCGCCCGGCTCCGTGCCCGTACGTACCGACCGACGACACGGCAACCGTCCCGCAGGCTCGGGGCCGCGGCCTGGCGACCGCGGTGAAGCTCGAGAGCCTGCGGCGGCTGCAGCGCGAGCGGCCGGACGTCGAGCTCGTCGGCACGGTCAACGCCGAGCACAACGCCGCGATGCGCGCGGTGAACACCAAGCTCGGGTTCGTGCCCGTCGTCACTCTCACGACCACCGTCGTCCAGCTCGATGCGGATCGCTGAGCTCGAGCCGCGCTCTGCGTCCGACGAGCAGCTTCTCGCGATGCACGCGATCGAGTCGGCGTGCCTGCGCGAGATGATCCCGGCCGACCCCGGGCGCGCCGCCGACGAGGCGGTCGCGTTCTACCGCCACGTACCCGCGACGCAGACGAACGTCTACTGGCTGGCCGACGACGCGGGGGCGGCGATGCTGTTCTTCCACGCCGCGACCGCCGCCTATGCGCAGTTGTACGTCGATTCTGTGCACCGGCGGCGCGGCGTTGCGACGTCGCTACTCGAACGCGTCGCGGCGCGTGCGCGCGAGCTCGGTGCGACCCGGCTCTACGCGAGCCACGCGACGGCTGCCGGCGCCGCCTTCGCGCGACACGTCGGGGCGATCGAGATCCAGCGTGAGGTCAAGTCGGTGCTCGACCTCACGACTGCCGAGCTTCCCGAGCCGGACCCGCCGGCCGGATGGGACCTGGCGACCTGGGTCGGCCGCGTCCCCGACGAGCACGTCGAGTCCTACGCGCGCGCCAGGGCGGCGATGGACGACGCGCCCGGCGACGCGGGGCACCCCGGCCCGAGCGTCGAGCGCATCCGGGCGTCGGAGGAGGCGCTACGCCGGCGGAGTCGCGAGATGCGTCTGACCGTCGCGCTGCTCGACGACGAAGTGGGGGCGTTCACCGAGCTGCGCCTCAGCTCCGGCGCTGCGGCCGGCTTCACGGACGACACCGGCACGGCCGCCGCCCACCGCGGCCTGGGGCTGGCGACGGCTGTGAAGCGCGAGTCGCTGCGCCGATTCCGGGCCGATCATCCCGATGTGCGGCTCGTCACGACCTCGAACGACGAGACCAACGAGGCGATGCTCTCCGTCAACCGGAAGCTCGGGTTCGTCCCGGCTGCGACGTTTACGCGGTCGGCGCTGAATCTGTAGCCCGCGGACGGGTCGGCTACGATCGGTCGGGTCGTGGCTCGCAACCGGACCGCCCGGGTCGCGGTGCTGGGCTCCTCCGTCCAGAAGGCCGCCACCTCCGGATACCCCTCGAACCGCTCCAGCGCCGTCAGGCGCCGGATCGTCGTCGCCGTGCTCGTGGTCGCGTCGCTCGTGCTGATCACGGTCTCGTTCCGCTCGAGCGCGCTCGACGGCGTCCAGGGAACCGGCGCGTCGGTCCTGCGGCCGTTCGAGGTCGCGGCGAACCGCGTCGCGCGCCCGTTTCGCGACGGCGCCGGCTGGGCGCACGGGCTGATCAACGCGAAGTCCGACAACAAGAAGCTCCGTCGTGAGAACGCCGCGCTCCAGCAGCAGCTGCTGCAGGACGAGGGGGCGATCCAGGAGAACGTCCAGCTGCGCCAGCAGCTCGCGTTCAAAGGACCGCCGTCGCTCGCCAAGTTCGACCGCGTCAACACGTTCGTGCTCGCGAACCCGCAGAGCGCGATCGACCAGACCGTGACGATCGCGGCCGGCAAGTCGGACGGCGTGTCGGACGGCGACGTCGTCGTGACGCCGAGCGGCGGGCTTGTCGGCGTCGTCGACAAGGCATCGCACAACGTGTCGCTCGTCACGCTGCTCACCGACGAGCAGAGCTCCGTCACCGCGACCGACCTGACGAGCCCGACCGCGGTCGGTGAGGTGCATCGCGGCGGCGGCGGCAGCGACGTGCTGATCCTCGACCGCGTCGCGAAGTCGAAGTACGTCGGCGTCGGCGACACGATCATCACGGCCGGCACGCTCGGCAAGAGCGCGCTGCAGTCGATGTTCCCGCGCGGGATCCTCGTCGGCACCGTCTCGAGCGAGAGCGACACCGACGTGAACCCGTACAAGACGATCCAGGTGCAGCCCGCGGTCGACTTCACGTCGCTGCAGTCGGTGATCGTTCTGGTTCCGAAGGCGAAGTAGTGGACGGCGTCAAGGCCGCCGTCATCCTCTTCGTCGCTGCGCTGCTGCAGCTCTCCGTCCTCACGCAGTACCCGCCGTTCCGCAACGGGAGCGTCGTCCTGGTCGTGCTGCTGTCGATCGCGCTGCTGCGCGGGTCGGTGTTCGGAGCGATCGCCGGGTTCGGCGCCGGGTTGCTGCTCGACGTGGCGACGCTGGGCACGCTCGGCGTCACGTCGCTGCTGCTCACGGTCGCGGGCTTCTGGATCGGCCGCTACGGCGAGACCACCGCGCGCGACCGCTTCCACGCGCCGTACCTCTCGGTGGCGGTCGTCACCGTGCTCTACGCGTTCGGCGAGCTCGTGCTGCAGTTCGTGCTCGGCGAGCCCGCGCCCGCCGGCGTCGTCGCGCACGGCATCCCGCTCGGCCTGCTGCTGAACCTGATCCTGACGCTCCCGGTCTACGCGCTCGTGCGCCGTCTGTTCCCGCCCGCCGACCTCGGCGACCGCGTGCGCGAGGTACGCCTCCTTGGGTAGGTCGGCGTCGAGCCGCCCACGCCCCGAAGCACGGTCTGCCCGGCCGCGCTTGGCGGCGCGATCCTGCGTCCTTGTGTCGCACTCGCCAATCGCACCCGGTCAGAGCGTGGTCGGACCGTGAGCGGCTCGACGCCGACCGTTCCGAGACGCTTCCTGCCGCCGAGCGCGAGCGTCGACGAGCCGTACCTGCTCACGCCCCAGACCGCGTTCCGCGTTGCCGTCCTCGCCTTCCTGACACTTGCCGTCTTCGCCGTGCTGTTCCTGCGGCTCTGGGCGCTGCAGATCCTGACCGGCGACAAGTACCTCGCGCAGGCAACCGACAACCGCGTGCGCACGCTGCACATCGACGCGCCGCGCGGCGCGATCCTCGACCGCAACGGCAACGTCCTCGTCAGCAACGTCGCCGGCACGCGCGTCGAGCTCTGGCCGGCCGACCTGCCGAAGACATGGACGGCGGAGCGCAGCGAGCTGCGCGCGCTGCAGCGCGTGACCGGCGTCTCGGTGCAGCAGGTGCTCGCGCGCATGAAGCAGCACGGCAGCGACCCGCTGACGCCCGTCGTCGTGCAGAACGCCGTGCACCAGGACGTGATCTTCTATCTCTCCGAGCACAAGGCGCAGTTCCCCGGCGTGCAGCTCGCCGAGAGCTGGCTGCGCACGTATCCACACCAGTCGCTCGCGGCGCAGGTGCTCGGCTACGTCGGGCAGATCTCGGCGTCCGAGTACAAGACGCTCAAGGTGAAGGGCTACCAGCCGACCGACTCGATCGGCCAGGCGGGCGTCGAGGCGAAGTACGACAGCTACCTGCGCGGCGTCGACGGCACGGCGCAGCTGACGGTCGACTCGCTCGGGCGGCCGAAGAGCGCGGCGAAGCTCGAGCAGCTGCCGAAGGCCGGCGACGCGCTCCGGCTGACGCTCGACGTCAATCTCCAGCGGGCCGCGGAACGCGCGTTGCGCTACGGCGTCGACTCGGCACGCGCGAGCGGCGAGACGCATGCGGACGGCGGCGCGCTCGTCGCGCTCGACCCACGTGACGGCTCCGTGCTCGCGATGGCGTCGTACCCGACGTACCAGCCCTCGATCTTCGCCGGCCACCGCGACGCGAACAAGCTCGCGCCGCTGCTCAACCCGACCGTCGCGCAGCGCGACAACTCACCGGGTCTGAACCGCGCGATCGACGTCGGCTATCCCCCGGGCTCGACGTTCAAGCCGGTCACGGCGCTCGCGGGGATGGAGGAGCATCTCTTCAACCCGTACGACCTGATTCCGTGCACGCCGACGTACACGGCGTACAAGCAGGTCTTCCACAACTGGACCCCGCTGATCGACACGGGGATGAATCTCCAGACGGCGCTCGCCGAGTCGTGCGACACGTACTTCTACGAGATCGGCAAGCGGTTCTACCTGCTGCCGAAGGACCGCGGCCACCCGCTGCAGAAGTGGGCGCGCACCTTCGGGTTCGGCGAGTCGACGGGAATCGACATCGGGCCGGAGACCAAGGGCCTCGTCCCCGATCCGGCGTGGCGTTGCAAGACGTACGGCGGCCCGCCGTGCAAGGGCTACGTCGACCGGATCTGGAAGCCGGGCTACTCGATCCAGCTCGCGATCGGCCAGGGCCAGCTGCTCGTGACGCCGCTGCAGATGGCGCGCTTCTATGCGCTGATCGCCAACGGCGGCAAGCTCGTCACGCCGCACGTCGCCGAAGACGCCGAGCAGACCGGGCTCAACGGCCAGCCCGCGAAGGTCCTGTTCCGCTTCGGCGCGCAGCCGCCGCAGTCGGTCGGTGTCGACCCGGCCGCGCTCACCGACGTCCAGCAAGGGCTCTACGAGGCGACGCACGCCAGCATCGGCACCTCGTCGGGCGTCTTCGGGGCGTTCCCGGTCGCGATCGCCGGCAAGACGGGGAGCGCCGAGAAGCTCGTGTCGCTGCCGGGCTATCCGAACCCGGTGAACCTGACGCAATCCTGGTGGTGCGGCTACGGTCCCTACGATGCCCCGACGATCGTCGTGTGCGCCGTGATCGAGAACGGCGGCCACGGCGGCACGGCCGCGGCGCCCGCCGCGCTGAAGGTGTTCGAGCAGTACTTCCACGAGACCGCGACCACGACGACGCACGCATCGGATTGATTTGGCGATCGAAGCTGTAAATACGCGCAGGACGCGGTCGCGCGAGGCGGACGTCTCCGGTCTCGGGCTCCTACGTCGGCTCGACTGGGTGCTGATGCTCGCGATGGCCGCCACGGTCGGCTACGGCCTCTGGGTGATCAACGGCATCACGCTTCACGACCCGGGCGGCTCGGCGCTGGTCCACCAGGTGGTGTACGCGATCACCGGCATCGTCGTGTTCACGGTCGTGCTGTTCATCGACCCGGACCTGTACCGCCGCTGGAAGCGCCCGATCTACATCGCGACCACCGGCGTGATGCTGCTCGTGCTCGCGCTCGGCTCGGTGAGTCACGGCTCGAAACGCTGGATCGGCCTCGGCTCGTTCACCTTCCAGCCGTCCGAGTTCGGCAAGGTGCTGTTCATCCTCGTCATCGCCGGCCTGCTCGCCGACCGCGCGAAGGCGGTGAACGCCGCAGCGACGCCGCTGCAGGCGATCGGCTACGGCGTGGTGCCGATCCTGCTCGTGTTCGTGCAGCCCGACATCGGCACCGCGCTCGTGTACACCGCAGCGCTCGCAGCGGTGCTGTTCGTCTCCGGCGTGCGCTGGGCGCACCTCGGCATCCTCGCCGCGATCGCGGTCGGCGGCGCGCTGCTCGTGCTCTGGCTGCTGCCCGCCTCCGGCGTCAACGTGCTGAAGCCGTATCAGGCGGCGCGCCTCACCGGCTTCACGCATCCGTCGAGTGACCCGCGCGGCGCGACGTACAACCTGCGCCAGTCGATCACCGCCGTCGGCGCGGGCGGCTTGCGCGGCCGCGGCATCCTCGGCGCCACGCAGACGCGGCTGAACTACCTGCCGGAGCACGCGACCGACTTCGCCTTCGCGTCGCTCGCCGAGGAGCGCGGCTTCTTCGGCGTGTCGATCCTCCTGCTGCTGTACCTGCTGATCGTGTGGCGAGCGTTGAAGATCGTCGCCGGCGCGCGCGACCTCTACTGCGCGGTCGTGGCGGGCGGCATCGCGTTCATGTTCCTGTTCCAGGTGTTCGTGAACAGCGCGATGACGATGGGGATCGCGCCGATCACCGGCATCCCACTGCCGTTCGTGTCCGTCGGTGGGTCGTCGATGATCACGAACTTCCTCGCGCTCGGCATCCTGCAGGCGATCCACATGCGCCGCGGCGTGCGCAGGCGTGGCTAAGGCGAAGCTCGGTCCGCTCACCTTCCTGAGCCTCCTGAAGGAGGCGCGCACCGGCGCGGGCGACAAGCGTCCGCTGGCGGTGGCCGGCGCGCGTGAGCTCGTCCCGCTGCTCGCGCGCGAGCTGCGCGCCGGCGGCGACGCGTCCGCGGTCGTCGAGAACCGGATCGAGTGCGCAGCCGCGGTCGTGTGGATCGGCCGGCCCGACGAGGACGCACTGCGCGCCGCGCGCAAGGCCGGCATCCCGGTCGTCGCCGTGAGCGAGCAGGACGAGCTGCCGTACGTCCTCGCCGAGGACGTCGTTCACGTGCGGGGCGGCCACGGGTTCCCCGTCGAGGAGATCGCGGCCGCGCTCGCGCATCGTCTCGGCGAGTCGGGCACGTCGCTCGCGGCACGGCTGCCGGTTCTGCGCCGGCCGCTGTGCGACCAGTTGATCGCGTCGACGGCGAAGAAGAACGCCGTCATCTCGGCCGCGGTGTTCATCCCAGGCGTCGACATGCCGGTGCTGACGCTCAACCAGGCGCGGATGGTGCTCCGGATCGCGCTCGCGTACGGCCAGCAGATCGACAACCAGCGGCTCGGCGAGCTGCTCGGCGTCGTCGGCGCGGGCTTCGGCTTCCGCGCCGTCGCGCGGGAGCTGCTCGACGTGGTGCCGGTCGCGGGTTGGGCCGTGAAGGGTGGCGTCGCCTACAGCGGCACGCGCGCGGTCGGCGAAGCGGCGGTCCGCTACTTCGAGGCGCGGTCGTGACCGCCCGCGCTCGGTCCGTCCGGTCCAGGTCCTACGCTCTCTCAAATCGACTGGAGGTGAGCGCGATGGGCTTGACCGGCAACCAGGAAGCATTCGAGCTGCTGCTGATCGAGGAAGCCGACGCGTGGTTCGAGTACCACGAGGCGACCCGCGGCCAGAACGGCCCCCGCTATGCCGAGATCGAGCCCTGGGCCTGGGCGCGCCTCCAGCAGCGCCTGCGCACGATCAAGGCCCGCCGCGCCAAGCTGCGGCCGGCGATCGAGGCTGCCTGACCCCCCTGATACCCTGGGGGCCAGGCCTATGCCAAGGCTTTTCCAACCCACCCAGTGCGCGCGCCCGCTGACAGCGAGGCTGCGCGCTGACCACATTCAGGAGTTGACCTTTGCCTCTTCCCTGGTTCCGTCGGAAGAAGGAGCAGGCGCCGAACGCGGCTGCCGCTTCCGCACAGACTGACGACCCCGTCGCCGACGAGGCTCCGATCGAGCCCGCCGGCGACGACGACAGCACCACCACAACCTCAGGCACCACCCGCAAACGCCGCCGCGGCACGCGCGGAGGGCGCAACCGCAAGAAGAAGACGACGTCCGCGGCCGGAGCCGTAGCTCCCGAGCCGGACGACGAGCCCGAGGAGAAGACGCAGTCGCAGCGCAAGCAGCGGCAGTCGTCCCAGCCGCGTCGCCGGCAGGCGCCGAAGCGCGCGCCGCTGCCGAAGGCGAAGCGCGAGCTGATCATCTCGGTCGACGCCGGCGAGAAGGACGTCGCCGTCCTCGAGGACGACAAGGTCGCCGAGGTCTACCTCGAGCGGCCGGAGCGGCGCTCGATCGCCGGCAACGTCTACCTCGGCGTCGTCGACAACGTCCTGCCCGGCATGGAGGCCGCATTCGTCGAGATCGGCCTCGAGAAGAACGGCTTCCTGTACGTCGACGAGATCGTCGGCCCCGAGCTCGAGGGCCGCAAGGGCGCGCGGAAGATCCAGGACCTGATCCAGCGCGGCCAGACCGTGCTCGTGCAGGCCGTGAAGGACCCGATGAAGACGAAGGGCGCCCGGCTGACGACCGAGATCTCGCTGCCCGGTCGCTTCGTCGTCTACGTCCCGCACGGCGAGGGGCTCGGCGTGTCGCGCCGGCTCGAGGACGACGAGCGCAACCGCCTGAAGGCGATCCTCAAGGAGTGCTCGCCGAAGACGGGCGGCGTCATCGTCCGCACCGCGGCCGAGGGCGCGTCGGCGGAGGACATCGCCCGCGACCTCGACTTCCTGCAGCGCCTGTGGAAGTCGATCGAGGCGCGCGCGAAGACCGCGAAGGCGCCCACGCTGATCTACCAGGAGGCCGAGCTGCCGCTGCGCGTCGTGCGCGACCTGTTCACCGGCGACTTCGAGAAGCTCTACGTCGACCACGACCGCACCTACAAGCGCATCGTCGGCTACCTCAAGAAGACGTCGCCGCACATGGTCGAGCGCGTCGTCCGCTACAAGGAGCGCGAGCCGCTGATGACCGCGTTCGGCGTCGAGCAGGAGATCAAGTCGACGCTGAACCGCCGCGTCGACCTCCCGTCCGGCGGCTATCTCGTGTTCGACTACGCGGAGGCGTTCACCGTCATCGACGTGAACACCGGCCGGTTCGTCGGCTCGCGCTCGAAGAAGTCCGGCGGCCGGCTCGAGGACACGATCACGAAGAACAACCTCGAGGCGGTGAAGGAGGTCGT
>Ga0070741_10020824_pt1 | contig 10274 bp, 8 predicted proteins | sample Coa_R1_4_FD_66440 | JGI IMG/M metagenome (GOLD analysis project Ga0070741, IMG submission 66440) | Surface soil microbial communities from Centralia Pennsylvania, which are recovering from an underground coalmine fire - Coalmine... | ecosystem: Environmental > Terrestrial > Soil > Unclassified ...
ATCAGGATCAGGCACAGCACAAGGCTTACAAACAGATATTGACGGATATCGCGTGCTTTACGCAACGCGTCCTGTTCGGCGAATGCCCGCGCGATCACTGCCGGTTCCCCGAAGCGTGTCAACACCCGCCTGAACGCTTCTTCTGGAGCCGCACCATGCTCCTGCTCATGATCCCAACTCTCCAGCAGGTGATCTTCGATCTCGCGGAGAATACGCGCTCGCTGCCATTTGCTTACGGGCAGCAGCGATTGTAGAGTCGTAAGATACTCCTCGATCATGTTTGCCACGAGCGCACCTCCCCAAACAGGATAGACTCTACCCCCTGAGCAAAGGTAAGCCACTCTTGCGATCCTTTCTGAAGGGCTGCGCGTCCTTTGGCTGTGAGTTCATAGACGCGCCTGCGCCGCGCGCTCTCGTCTGACCACCGGCTGCTGAGCAATCCGGCCTGCTCCAGACGATGCAGCGCTGGATAGATCGTCCCTTCTGGCAAATCAAATGTACCATGACTACGCAGGCGCAATTGCTCGATGATCACATAGCCGTGCGCTGGTCCAGCCTGCAACGTGGCTAGCAAAAGCAGATCCAGATGTCCTTTAAGGATCTGGGCTGAAGTAGATTTCCCTTCGCCTTTCATCTATCGACTCCTATACTTTGTTATCCTATGCATCTATATTCTATGCTAAGTTATGCAAGGTGTCAAGGGAAACAAAATAATGCCATTTGAAAAACAAGCAGGATGTGCCTGCTTGTTTTTCAAATGGCATTATTTTGTTCTCTCTTACGCAACCATACCGCTTACATCTTTCCAGTTCCTACCTTATTCTTGTCTTCAGTGTTTATCGACGATGGTTTGGAAGATGATGCTGAAGCGGGCAGGCTTCTTTGCAAAATGCTGAGGGTAACCCATCCTCCTAATGCAAGCAATCCTATGATACACAGCCAGGCGAACAAGTCTCCAACAAGGGCGTACACTGTCCACACACCCTTCACGGGAACATAAGCGATCATGGTTTGTGCATCCGTCGTGAAGTAATCGCTCGCGGCAAGCGCATGTCCCTGGTAATCAACCGTCATCGCCAGTCCATTGCTGGCCTGCCGTACCAACGAGTACCCATTCTCAATTGCGCGGAAAGTGGCATCGTGTGTATGCATGGGATCAATCCCTTGCCAATCGTTGCCGGGAACGAGCATTATGTCAACGCCATTGTTCCCTGCCTGACGCATCAAATCAGGAAAATCTGCGTCAAAACAGATCACGCTGGCGATGCGTCCATAAGGCGTCTCTACGACCGGAAGCTTGCCACTGCCCGGCGCAAAGCTCTCCATGCCAGGAACAGGATGCGCCTTGTCATAGATCCAGACAACGCGACCCTGAGGATCGAGGAGAATGGTCCTGTCCCGCAAAGCCTTTAAAGAGTGCCCCTGATCCTGGAGAACTACCAGCCCCATCTCCAGGTAAATGCTTTCCTGTTGCGCCAGGGCATTGCCACGCTCGACGAGTTGGGCTTCATCCTCAATCAGTGTCACAGCCCCAGCTTCCGGCCAGACAACAATTTTCGCTCCTGCGCGTGCCTCGCTCTGGCTCCGCTTCAGCAGTTCATCGTTGATGATGGCAAGAGCTGGACGCAATTGCGCGGGATCTGCATGCGCTCTTTGTGCTGGTGTCGAAAAGTTGCTCAACGCTTGCTGGCGAATTGAAGCAGGAACGCTGATCCCCGCTACGCGAACAGTTTGAGCGGAGGGTGAGAAAAAGGTGAGCCTGATACTCCCACCCAGCAAGATCAACGCCAGCAGCCCGCTGTAGAAAAGCGTAATCTTGCGTATCCTGGGCCAGGCAAAATCCTGCTCCCAGATCCAGTTACAGACAGAGGCAAACCATGCTATCAGGAAGCTGACTCCATAGACACCTGTGATAGAGATGATCTGTAAGAGCGCTAAGTTGCCATACTGTGTGTAAGCGAGCGAGAAGAGACTCCCATAGGAAACGAGCAACACATTCGTCGTGAAGTATTCAACGATGACTCTACTCAGGGGGAAAGCCAGGGTAGCTAATAGCCCACTTACCAGGCTAAGGCGAGGTACGAGCAGGCGATCAAACAGGTACGGGAGCACCATGATAGCGCTAATGATCAGGCAAGCACCTACGAGGATAGGGTTGAATACCTGTGACTCGTAGAAAAAAAAGAGCATGCTGCCAGCCGAAGCCAGCCAGACTCCTGTCAGACCGATGAGCGAGCGGCTACTACGCGTAAAGCGCAGAAAAAAGAGGGGATATAACCAGGCTGCCAGCGGGATATCCCATCGTCCATTAGCAGCAAAGAGCGAGAGAATAGTGCCAAAAGCCAGCCAGAGGTATCTGTGATAATAAATCGCCTGTCGCATGTGAAGGCGTTTTTTCATAGATTTCTTTAGCCTTTCTTCATAAATGCCGGATTACGTCATATACCATGAAGAAAGTATAGAGAGAAGATATAGAAAGAATGTGGCAAACATGTTACATATTTGTGACAATTACAGGCAAGTTTTACCTACGATCAGATACCTCTTATTCATTATCCCTTCTACGCCGCGCAATTTCCCGTAGTATCTCCTGCCCTCTAGCAATATAACGATCACTGGTCGCCTGATCATGGTAGCGCAGCGACCAATCGACCTGCCGCAGGATCATATGCGCCAGATACACGCTCAGCACATCGAGAGATGTTCGCCCTAACGCATAGCGCCATAACCGCTCTCGTAGAGCAACATCATCATAGATATAAAACAGCAGTGTTGCCAGATCGAAAGCTGCATCGCCCGCACACCCGCCATCCCAATCAATTATGCCGCTGACCTCTTGATTATGCACAAGTATATTTGCAGGATTGTAGTCAAAATGGACGATATCGTTTTTCCGAGTAATCTCATCTTTATATTGCAAGGCAATATTTTTCAATTCCTGGAGCATTTCCGCTGTCTCGCTTGAATGCTGTTGTAGAGATGTATGTACACAGTACTCTCGCTCACCAAACAATACAGTGTGCACGACCTCGCGCGGCCAGTCACGCAGCCCTGGAGGTGCCTGGTCTATCTGTAGTTCATTCAGTGCTATCAGGTGCGAGAGTTGAGCATCTGTCACGGGAAGCAGCACCGGGGAGCCTGGAAGTACGGTTTGTATCGAATAGATTCCACCCGGAATACGGCCAATCCAGATATATTCAGGAGCGGGATAGCCTCTGGTGCGTAGGCGATCTGTTACCGTTCTGGCATACTGCAACCGACTCATAAGGCCCAGGCGCGGTTGCCACTTCAAAACATAGCGCCTCTCGTCAGGATCAACAATAGCAAAGGCACCCTGTTCCCCTTGCTCATAGCGCTCGACCAACGTAAATGCCGTCCCGTGAATTTCATTGATTTGCTGGATAAGTTCTGCTGGCTTCATCAGATATTCCTCGATAAACTTACTTCTAATACCCGATATTCATCTAAAGTAGAGTACGTATTACTAGGAGCGTTTCCTCTTCAACGCTGAGTATAGCTCGTATTCATGACATCTGGTGTCAATAAATGGCAAGATAGCCCGTACATCTATCTCTCAGCAAGGATAGCTCAAGAGGGTAGATTGGCTTGACACGGGCTTGGAAGGATAGTATTGTAAAAGCGGAAGGAAGTGAATGGTGTCGGGGCGTCGGGCTAAAAACTTGTCGGGAAACAAGGATCGGAGACCGCATGAGCGACGAAACCAACACGTATGTCATCGATCATGAAAGCGGGGCGGAAATGCAGCGCTTGATCGATCAAGATAAGTTGTTGAACAAACATATGGGGAACATTTTCCCTGATGGCATTGATCCTGCCAGACTGCGCAGTGTGCTGGATGTGGCATGCGGTCCGGCAGCCTGGATCTTGAACGTGGCTTTTTTGCATCGGCATATTCAGGCAGTGGGTATTGATATCAGCCAACCCATGATCGACTACGGACGCGCCTTTGCCAGAGTACAGCACCTCGAAAATGCGCAGTTGCACGTGATGAATGTTCTCGAACCGCTAGAATTTGCCGACAACAGCTTTGACTTTGTGAATGGTCGGCTGTTTGAATTCTTTGTCAAAGAGCAACACTGGTCGCCCCTGCTGCAAGAACTGCAGCGGGTGACTGTCCCCGGTGGCTATCTGCGCCAGACCGAATTGTTCGATTTTGAAACCAATAGTCCCGCCTGCAATCGTCACATGTCACTCCTCTGGGAGGGGCTTAAACGCGACGGGCGAGTCACACTAACCGACGCGCAAGGCAATCCCCTGGGTATAGGTAGTAAACTGACAGAGATGTTTGCAGCGGCAGGGATAACAGTCATAGGAGAAAAAATATATACCGTGGATTGGTCATGGGGAACGGACGCGCATTATCCCATGATACGCGATGTGATCGTCGCGAGCACGCTCGTCCAGCCCTATCTGGTCAACACAGTGCAGATCATCAGCAAAGAGGAACACGACCAGCTTTTACAAACCTTGAATCAAGAACTCTATGCTCCTGCATTCAAAGCCATATCGCACTTCAAAAGCGTATTGGGACAAAAAGCCGGTGGAGCTGCCTTATAGCTGGTTGGGCAATAAAGTGTTAGAGACCCCTAGAATGGATGTCAAAGTTTCAATACCTCAGGCAGTTCCACAGGCCGATCTACGCCATCTTTGACACTTTGACATCCATTCTAGGGGTCTGTGATTTTCTTTCTGATTATGAGGCATTTTTCTCCACTACGGCATCTTTGCCTGAACTTCTCAGCATGGCGAATGCGGTAGGGAGACCGTTAATGATAAAGAGCGCATAGACAATGTAAAACAGAATTACGTTGTGAACTGCGAAAGCGATCATAGTGATCGGGCTGCTGATGACAAGCGCCCAGGCTGACCACCAGGGAACGACACGCGCCCGTGCCAGCGCAATCCCCAGGAGTACCGCGCTGATTAGATGGCAGACGATATAGAAAAACAGGAAAAAGGCCATCACTCCGTCACCGTTGAAGCGATCCCATAGAGCAGCGAATTGAGCGCCACCACCCATCTGTGCCATATCGTAGGTCAAGGCTTCCAGAGCTATCAAGGGAGCCCAGGGTAGCCATCCAACCAGACCAAGCATCCCTCCCAGGGTTGCTAGCCAGGGCGAGCGCTTCATCGTCAGCATCGCCATTCCGAGAAATCCGATGGGCAGGAGGAAACCAGTGACAACACCAAACACGAGATGAAGCTGGTTCGCTGTGGCATTCGTCGCCATGTTGGCGGCAATCGCTGCACTCCCTCCACCCCTGAATTGGGGAGCGAGCGTGGCATACAGAGTCAACGTTAACGGTGCCAGGCCGATGCCTGCCGCGAAGAAAGCGTGCTGCACTTTCCGATATGCAGGCTGCGTTGCTCTCGACTCCTGGTTAGTTTGAGCATGGGATAACGTCATTTTAATTGCTCTCCTCTCAATTTACAGAAACATGTTTATTCATATTCTTGAGGAGAGTGTAGTCTCCCGACCGCTTCCCAAACGCTGCTTGCAACGCTTCCTAATAAATAGAGGCAGCAGGCACAGGGAAGCCCGCTGCCTCATTTATATGCCTGTTACGCTATCTATCTTCCCAGCACCGGAAACTGTGTCGCGGTACTTGTCACCATCAGCGCCACAATAAACAATGCATTGATAAAAGCTCCCGCGTAAATCCTCCCCGTCTTATAGAAAAAGTACGTCGAGATCGCTGCGATGATGATATAGAATGGAACAAACTGGAACGCCACGATGGTCAACAAAGGCTGATCGGGAGTTCCCAGCACACCGCCAGCGAGCAAAGGAATGTACTCGTAGAGCAGTAATATAACAAACCCGATCACTAAAATGACGACGTTCTTGACGATCTCTCCCCCTACCGAGAGGTGTTTCGAGCGTAACTCGCCGTGCAGGATAACGCCAAGCATCAAAAAGTACAGCGCAAAGGGAATCAGGTATGAAAGAATGATCGGAACATGATACGGCGTAATGACTTTCGCGTTAAACACCCAGATACGTGCATCGGTGTGAAATGCCCAATCCAGGAACCCCAGGGCAACATAAGGCGCAACCAGAACACAAACGGCGAACAAGACTGCTTTGCCGAGCTTGCCCCACTCGAAAGTATTATTTGCGCCGGTTATTCCATAGTTCGCAAGCCGCGCTCCCTGCCGCCGGTTCGTGGTAAAATGCCAGACCAGGAACAGTATTAACCCAATCAGCCCTCCTCCAATTGCCCAGGTCATGACGCCCGTTGTAATCGTTTGTGGGAACAGGGCGCTGGCCGGTAAAAGTGCATTACCCACGACCTGGAACAGGAAAAAGGTGAGCACCGAGGTCGCAATAAGAATAACAACTCCTATCAACCAGCCGACACCTTGCAACGGTTTTGCAACGGGCAAGTCTTGAGCCAGGCTAGCAAAGAATGGTGTACGCAGCAACAATGTTCCTGTCGGGAAGATCAGCAGGATAACGCCTATCAGCGCCAGTAATGTGCCAATTTCATCCCATATCCAGATCTGGTCGGAGGCCGAGAGCGGATCGACTCCCACAAGTGTTTGCTGCATCCACGAGACTGCATCGCCTATAGCCTCATTCGAGAAGGTCAGACCCGGATGCGTTGTTGACACGAGATCGAGTTGCCGCGCTGTACCATCTGCAATGGAGCCATATACATGACCAACCTGGATAGCCTGTGAAATTCCCCCTGAAATTCCAAATAGCGCCTGCATCCGTGTTGATGCCGGGAACTGGCTACCTATCGGCTCTGCCCACATTAATGCCGAGAACTCGGAATAACGCGCCTCCACAACCTGGACGTTTTTGGGAAATGTTGCAGTCCCCGGCACAGGTTCCAGCGGAGGTGTGCTGGTCGAGGAACTTACCAGCACTAGCGAGCGATAAGCATCTGGATGGGCAAATGCAGCTGCTACCGAGGCCCAACCCCCCATTGAGTGACCGATGAGCCCAATATCGTTTTTCCTCACGATATCCAGTGAGTTCAGGTAGGCCAGCGCATCGGGACCACCATAGCCGTTGGCGAACGCTGGAGGGTCTGAGAAGCCGTGACCCGTTTGATCAACCGCCAGCACCACACAGCCTCGCCTCGCCATTTCTATCGCAAAACCATCCATTGTATCCCGAGAGTTGATATAACCGTGTATCGCCACAACTCCACACGCAGGCGTCTTGCTCGTAGCTGTCTTCGGGACATACAGCAATCCATCCATGATGACACCATTCGTCCCCGCAAATTGCACCTCACGTACCGCAACCTGACCGCCAACCGTCTGAGTCACATTCGCAAGAATACCTCCACCAATGATCAACACGATAGCAAGGAGTAATACAATATACGGAGTTCGTTTTCGTGACGGGCGACTTTCTTCTGGAGGAGCTAATCCACTTTCTCTCTGGACGACTTCGTTCGATGACACGATTTGCCTCCCTTCATTGGGGGTCATGCATAGCATGGCCGACTTGCATGCTATTGTGGATACAGCCTATAGAGAGGTTATAAAAATGGCACAACTCGCTTACTTGAAATGTAACATATAAATTTATCTACTTCAATGGTTGACTTGTTTTCACGATACTATATATTCCTGGCATGCAAATGAGCACAGAACACAAGTTCCACATTCATTTGTATGAGATGTGTATTAGTTGCGACCTACTCTATACTTCGATAAGCCTGATTACCTTCCTCAAAATGCTCCCAGAGACAGAATAGTTACCTACAGAGTCTTTAAACAACACGTTTACAATGCCGTTCGAGTAAGCTATACTAGCGGAGAAAAAGTTATGCACGCGTCTCGTTTTGGTTGTGTCTGGAGGAACGTATTCGTGAAAATTACATGTAAACAGCAGGATTTGAGTCGTGGGCTTTCTATCGTAGGCCACGCCGTCTCAACGCGCAGCACACTCCCCATTCTTGCCAATATTTTAGTGACGACCGATCACAATCGCCTGAAGCTGTCGGCGACCAATCTAGAGATCGGCATTAATTGTTGGATCGATGCAGAAATCCAGCAAGATGGGGCTACCACCCTTCCCGCCAAGACCTTTACCGATCTAGTGAGTAGCTTACGGCAAGGTCAGGTCGAGTTATCTCTGCCCGAAGATTCGCATACGATGGATGTCAGAAGCCAGGGCAGCCACGCCACCATTAAGGGGATGGACCCTTCGGAGTTCCCGCTGATCCCCAGCGCCGAAGGTGGTGAACCACCAATTACAATCGATGCAAGTTTGCTCAAAGAGATGATTGCTCAGGTCGCTTTCGCTGCCGCCGATGACGACTCGCGCCCGGTCTTCACCGGTGTCCAGGTCGAGGTCAGCGATGAAAAAGTGACGTTTGCCGCCGCCGATGCTTTCCGACTGGCGATGCGTGTGGCTCCGCTGCCTGGTCACGACGAGGGTCATGGCAGCATCCTGATCCCGGCGCGCACGCTGACCGAACTGGCCCGCATTCTGCCTTCCGAAGGCATTGTCGAGATGATCGTGACACCCAATCGCAGCCAGGTACTTTTCCATACCGAGCACATCGACCTGGTTTCGCGCCTGATCGAAGGCACCTTCCCGAATATTCGCGGCGTCATTCCGAAAGAATATACGACGCGCGCGGTGGTCGAGACCAAAGAGTTCGCCGCTGCCGTGAAGACAGTCACACCGTTTGCTCGCGATAGCTCGAACATTACGCGTGTCAAGATCAACGGTGGAGAAGGAGCAGAGGCTGGTTCGCTAACAATGGAAGCCACCGCTGAGGATGTGGGTAGCAACGTCAGTACGATCAATGCCGCTGTAGATGGTCCTGAACAGCAGATCATCTTCAACGTCAAGTATCTTACAGACGTACTGGCAGTTATGGATACGCCCGAAGTGGCCTTAGAGGTTACGTCTGCAGCTCGTCCCGGTGTGATTAAGCCGGTCAGCGCCGCCGATTACACCTATGTCATTATGCCCATGAGCAGCAATCGTTAGCCGGGCAGGGAGGAACGCCATTAGAGAAGGTGTTCCTCCCGCTCCAGGACAGGTACATGCATCTCTCTCGCCTCTCCTTACAAGACTTTCGCAACTACAAACAACTCGATCTTTCTCTGGAACGGGGTCTCTATCTTTTCTATGGAGATAACGCCCAGGGCAAGACCAATCTGCTCGAAGCGGTAGCGATGCTTGCTACAGCCAGTTCTTTTCATGCCTCCAGCGACCGTGAGGTGGTGAACTGGTCGTCACCCGAACATATCGCACGCATCGAGGGGACCGTCACACGGCACGAGGATGCTATCGATATCGAGATCTTCATCTTCGATCCCACACCTCCCGCCATACCCTCTACAAACGGTGCAGCGCCGCCCCAGGAGCCAGCAGTCACGCTCCCGCTCCCGGCCAACACGCCGCGCAAGCGCTTCAAGGTCAACAGTATTCCGCGTCGAACGATGGACATGATCGGGCAAATGAAGGTTGTGCTGTTTGCGCCTACCGACCTGCATCTGGTCGATGGCTCGCCTGACGAGCGGCGGCGTTTCCTTGATCGGGCGCTTTGCCAGGTACAGCCACGCTACTGCCAGGCCATTCTCAAGTATCGAAAGATCGTCACCCAGCGATCTGCCTTGCTCAAGCGTATCCGCGACCATCAAGAAGACCCCGGTATGCTCAGCTACCTGGACGAGCAAGTGACCATGCTTGCCAACCAGATCATCTACGAGCGACAGCTCATGGTTAACGCGCTCAACCAGCAAGCCGTCGTGTTCCAGAAGTCGATCAGCGGTGGCAGCGAGCAACTTCAGATCGTCTACCGCCCCTCCTTCAAGGTTGATGAGGCATGGAACACAACTGAGGCGCAGCAGCACTACCTGAAACAGCTACAGGCGGTGCGCAAAAAAGAGATCATGCAAGGAGTCTGCCTGCTGGGTCCACACCGCGATGACCTGGAGTTCCTGGTCAATGGCGTGAACATGCTCAACTACGGCTCGCGCGGCCAGCAGCGTACCGCCGCTCTCGCAACCAAGCTCGCCGAGCTTACCTACATGCGCGCAAGCACGGGAGACGAACCTGTACTCCTGCTCGACGATGTTTTCAGCGAACTCGATCACGCGCGGCGCGAGTACCTGTTAAACCAAGTCCTTCAACACGAGCAGGTCTTCCTTACAGCAACCGACCTAACCGAATTTACCCCCGAGATCCTCAGGCAAGCTCACAGCTACCACGTTACTCATGGCGAGTTACAAATGCAGACGCAATAGCACAGATCAAAAAACTCCCACATGCC
>Ga0070741_10020825_pt1 | contig 10273 bp, 17 predicted proteins | sample Coa_R1_4_FD_66440 | JGI IMG/M metagenome (GOLD analysis project Ga0070741, IMG submission 66440) | Surface soil microbial communities from Centralia Pennsylvania, which are recovering from an underground coalmine fire - Coalmine... | ecosystem: Environmental > Terrestrial > Soil > Unclassified ...
CTGGGCAGCGTGGCTGGGCAGCGTGGCTGGGCAGCGTGGCTGGGCAGCGACATCGCATCACGCGCCGAGCACGTCGTTGTGTGGCTGCCAGCCACGCAAGACGGTGGGCGGCGCGTGATGGCGTAAATTTGCTGGATTTTCCCGAGAAAAACGGCCGCCCGAATTCTTGCCACGCCTGAAACGTAAAACAAAGTTTTACCTTTTAAGGGTCTCCTACAACCTGTAGTAGGCTGGCTCTATCACCGCGTGTCTTACTGAGCGGCCGAAAAAGTTGACATATGTTCACATCCCTTGGCACAGATGCGAAAAATGGCCCGATTTCGTTTCAGGTGACTCAAACCCCGGATTGGAAATTTTACCCCCCTATTTGGCCCCGTCGATCGCACTTTTGCGTAGGGATTGTGCGCGGACGTTGGCCATCTCTGCCGCCGTTCGCCCTTTTCGTGGCGGATGGCGCCGTCGTGGCTTGACCACCTCGGCCACTTTGGCAAAGTCATCGACGTGGAATAGGAACGTCCGTTCACTATGGCCGGACTGCCGCTCGTACAAGCCTAGCGCCGTGATCCGTGCAGCAATCCCGGGGTGGTAGTCACACTCGACGGCCAAAATGTCACCGCCGTGCGGGTAGATGGTGCCAAATCGGCAGGGGATCTGCATCATCCACGGATCGCCGCGCACTTCCAGCGCCGGGTCAAAGGTGATTTTGTAGCGGTCGCCGAAGCGCTGGCGCAGATTGACGCAGCGTGGTGTCTTGGCTTTACGGCCCAGAATAGGCGGCTTGACGCCTTCTGGGATTGGACCTGCTGCGGCCAGCGCGGCCAGCGCTTCGCGGCGCGTTGCATAGCTGACAAAGTGTGGGTTGCGCGGCGAGCGTCCGGGTAACTTGTCAAAGACGCTGGAGGGCAGGCCGAAGGGTGAAATATCCCTCTCCTGGCGTGTCCAGCCCCAACGGCCGTCAACGTGCAAAGGTTGGCGATTCATGGCTTCCTCTTGTGCAAAACCACAGAAACAGGCACACTAGCCAGACTTCGAACATGGGGCCTCCAGAGTCGGTTTAGGTTTCGGCCACGACGTTGGGGCCGGAAGTGACGCTGACGTAGACCAAACCATAGCGGTCCTCTTAATAAGAGCCGCTCTCCCAGTGACTGCCACGCGGCAGCACGAGAAGGGCGATGTTGACGACAGCGGCCAGAGCGAGCAGATACAGGATAGCGAAACCGGACATCGTTTCCTCACTTTCTTGTTAGTGTCCCTTCGAATCTGCTCAAACCTAGCATGATCTTGCTAGCTTGTCAAGAAAAAAGCATTGACATCCTAGGATTGTCTTCCTAGGATGCTGACATGAAAAAGAAAGTGCCTGAAGACCTGGAGACACGGCAAGCCCGGCTGGCCCGGGCGCGGGTGCAGCTGGAGAAGCTGGGTCGGCGCAAGCAAATACGCCGGACGCTGGAGCACAACCGCTATGCGATTTTTAGCCACAAACTCCGCGCTTTGCGGGAGTCGCTCGGTTTGTCGCAGGATGCCTTTGCCACGCTAACGGGCGTGTCGGTGTGGACGTTGCGGAGCCACGAGCAAAAAGACCCGCCGTGGTCGCTGATCCAGGAATATGCCAAGATTTTCGGGATCACGACGGACAGTTTTTGGGACATTGATCAGGAAGGTCCTCTGTCGGCGGAGGAGTAGGCGGGTACTGCCGGTCGAGTTCGTAGCAGTCACGGTTGCAGAAGCACCGGCCGCTAGCGTGATCGCGTAGCGGCCGGTCGCCCTGGCGGAAGGTGTAGCCGCACCAAGGGCAGTCGTTCATGGTTTGTACCCCTGGCGGACCAGCTGGACCGCGGCCTCAGCCTCTTTCTTGAACCGAGCGATGACCCAATCGGCCAGCAGGCCGCACAATTCCTTGCGGTCCTTGTCGGACAGGTCGGCCGGGTTGGGGAAGCCATATACGGTGTCGGTGTCGTGTTCGGCACCTTCGATCTTGTGGCGGAGCCGAACATCGCCGTGGTGGTCCACGTCGATCGTGCAGTTGATGCGATGGTCGCCTTTCGGAGAATGCCCTCGGCTTTGTGCAGCTCGGAGGGCTTTTCGGTGTTGAACCCCAGTGCCGATTGAAGCTGAAGGTGTAGCATTTCGGCCCGGGCGAAGAGACCGGCCAAGGCGTCGAGTAGCTCGGGTGCTAGCGCGGCCAACGTCGCCTGCCGAGCGTTGCTCAGCTTGACCGGCTTGCCGGTCGCGTCCACGATCCGCGGACGCGACCGCTTGCCGCTCTGGCTGGACTGGAGGAACTCGACCCGCCAGGGGACCGGCTGTAACCGTTTCACGTTGCCTCCCCGATCGCTCGGAGAGCCGCCCACAGGCCGCGGATGTGTCGGCAGGAACGCTGCCGGTAGACGTGATCGGCACACTCGCAGGTGGCGCCCTGCCAGTTGAATTCGAGATCGATGTCGTAGTTCTCGCCGTTGTCCTGCGTCAGGCGATAGCCGGCCAAGCGGCCCTTGTCGTCGAAGAGCTTCTCGACAAGATAAGTCTTGGTATTTTCGCCGCGGTGAGTGTAGCTGGTTATGCTTAACAAACCCTGCCAGCCGCTCTCAGGCAGCGTGACTGGCTTCATGATCCAGCGAGCTTTGCCATGCACTACATTGTCATTGACTTGTGGGCCGTGATTGTGGGATAATCCGTTCATGTCCTCGACTCTCCATACCAGGGTCTGGGATAGAGGTCGCTAGTTGCCGCTAGCGGCCTCGTTTGTTACACTCAATCCTAGCATCATGTTGCTAGGTTGTCAAGAAAAAGTTACTTGCCCGCACACACCGGGCCCAGGCCGGTTTCGATGGATTCGGGAACCGTCAGGCGTCGCGCACAGCGACCGCAACGGCCTTCGTGATGCACACACAGGCCCGGCGCCGCCTGGCCGGTTGCCAGCCGCTTGGTAGCCCAGTCGATCGCCTTGAAAGAGGGCGCTTCGGCCGAAATCTTGGACTTCGCCGTCAGCTTGACGCCGCCCTCGGGTTGTAACAGGCCGAGGTAGCGGTAATCGCTGGTGTTGTCCGGACCGCTCAGCAGATCGACTAGATACAGCGTCTTGTCCGGTTCCGGTTGCCAGGCACGCACCTGGTAGGTGAAGTGCGTGCCAGTCTTGAGCGACTGCAGGGTGAAGATCGCGCGTCCTGCCGTCAGGAACTTCATCACGTTCTCGGTTTTTAACTCGTGCCGACCGATCGGAGCGCCCTGGCCGTCGGTTTCTTGTGGGAGTTGCGTCATCGTTTGGCCTCTTGAGTGTTGTTCCCTTCACACTCAATCCTAGCATCATGTTGCTAGGTTGTCAAAAAATAATTTGGGGCCTCCATGCCCCTCAACACTCACAGGGCCAACGCCTGCGTAAAGGCTACTTGCTTGATCGCATCCCGCTCGCCGGCCAGCGTCGATTCAAAGCGACGGGACAGCTTGGTCTGCGCGTCGCCGCGCTGCCGGCCCTGCTCATGGTGATCGGCAAACTCGGTCACCGCGTTGAAGGCCGCCCAGGCTGTGCCCTTCGGATGGCAACGCTCGCTTTCGTAACGTTCCATGATCTCCGCCAGCATGACGCGGCGCTTGCTGTTCTGGTTGGCCCAGGCCGCGTCCGACAGCTCTTTCTCAACACCGGAGATCGGCTCGGAGCGCTCCTCGCTGGTATCTTCGAAAATGGCGTCGATGACAGACTTGGCATAGGCTTCCACGTCGGCCTGTTTCTGGACCAGCGACTGCGCGGCTTCCTTGAATTGCTTGAAGCCCGCAACGGCCAGGCCCAGCGCTTCCTTGGCTTGCTCGATCTTCTCCCGGACGTTGCCGGTGTGGCGAATCGACAGACCTTTGCTGCGGTCGCCGATCGAGGTCCGGAACGTGTTGGCGCACTCGACGCGGACCGTCGTTGGGTAGCAGTAGGCCGCGCCGGAGCCATCGTGGCAGTTCGTAAACAAGACGTAAGGCTCGATCTCATCGCCACTTACGCTAAAGCGCTGTTTCGGCATGTGGGCCAGCATCCATACCGACTTGCCGTTGTAAAGACTGCCGGCTGACTCGTAACGGGCGCCGTAGTCGCCGATGACGCCGTCAAGGAACGCGAAGCCTTCGGTGTTCTGAATGGGCTTGTAGCGCGAGCCGACGGCACCCAGGAAGGCGCCGTTGTCCTGACGGATAATGCCCCAGCTGTCGGCCGGCTTGACCACGCCGCCAAACGTGTAGGACAGCTGCTGCTTCGTGACCTGCCAGTCCAGGCCCGCCAGTCGCAAAGCTTCCTTCGAGGTCATCACGCCATCCACCACCGTACCCAGACCGTGCCAGGCTGGCTTTAAGGCAAAGGCCGCGTGGACGCGCCCGTTGCTCGTGTCCAGACTGGCCCGCCGCAGCGCCGCCTTCAGGATCACGTCGCGCTCAGCCTGGGGTAAGGCCATCACCAGCGGGCGGATGCGCTCCGCATAGTCTGCGTCGCTTTCGCCCGCGTGTCGCCGCAGTTCGGGCAAGTAGCCGCAACGGATCATTTCGCCAGGATCACTCAGTCCGGCCACGAAGTTGATCTGTTGCGCGTCATGCTGCGCGCTGATAATCCGCGGTGCCGTGTCGTTCAGGATGCTGTCGAGTAAGTTCGCCATGTGTTGGTCCCTTTCGTGTTGTGTGTTGTTCTCTTCCGACACCCAATCCTAGCATCATCTTGCTAGGTTGGCAAGTAGTTTCTCAAGATGAGACTTCGCCTCATTGACGGCTTGCTGCAACCGGTCGTATTCTGGTTGCAGACGCTTCTTCGTGCGTGCGAAGGCCCGCTCATAGTCGGCGCCCGTCTTGTGACCATGCCGTCGGCTAAAGAGGCGGTTTTGCGTGGTCTTGAACTCGTCCAGTGCCGCTTGCGCGGCCTGCAAGCGTTGCTCCGCTTCCCGTCGGGCTTGTGCCGCGGCACGCTCCGCCTTCAGCAAGGCGACCTCTTTGGCGTGTTCGGGGCACAGCGACTCTGCCTCAAAGAACGACGTATCGCCGATGACTTCGCGGATCGCTTGGCGGAGCGTGGCGCCGTCTTGCCAGGGGCGCCAACCATCCCGGGAAGTAACCTGGCCGTCGGGTTGGCGTTGCCAGTAGATCATTTGCAAACAGTGATCCACGTAACGCCATTCTTTCCACCAGGTGACGCCGACCTCGACCAGGGATTCTTTCGCTTGGCTGCGGGCAACGAACATGGCAACAACCTCCAAGAAATTGCGAGGATTAAGCAAAGGTCTCCAGGATGCTGATGTCGCGGATGCAACCGTCCAAGCTGATCTTGAACAGGTCGAACTGCGCCGGACGCACTTCCTTGCCATCGCGAACCAGATTGAACAGCCCACGCATCTTTTTGGCCTTGTTGCCGCACTGGCACTGAATGACATTCGTCAGGAAGGAGATGCTGCGGTCTTGCTGATAACCCCAGCGGTACAGTTCGTTGACCTTCATCGTCGTGCCCTTTCGTGTTGAGTGTTGTTCCCTGTCCTTACACTCAATCCTAGCATCATCTTGCTAGGTTGGCAAGTCGATTTTCTTTTTTCTCAGATCGAGAATGTGGCTTGCTTTTCCGCGATCCGTTGCGGTATAATGAAGGGGCGGGCTGGTAGGGTTATTTCGCTACATGAAACCGAAGCGAAGAAAAAAGCAAGCCGGCCGCTCTGTACACTGGCAAATTTCTGAAAAAGGAGCTTTAATGTTCGACCCAAAAGATCTTATAGGGAGTATAATAGGACGATTACATGTCATTGCGCATGGCGGTAAAGACGGTGACAAACACATTTACCTATGTCATTGCCAATGTGAAGAAGGCAGCTTGGTCCTCGTCAAAAGAGGTGACTTGCTGAAGGTGCAGAAAAGGCTAAATGTTGCAGGCCACAGAGGCGGGACATCAAGCTGCGGGTGTTTGCGGCGGGAACGATCTGCGTCACGTCAGGGCGAAGCTCATCCCAACTGGAAGGGCGGCGAGACTGCACGGAAAGAACGACAAGAAGGCCGAAAATGTGAGATGAAAGAGAAGTACAAAGCGATTTGAAAAGTTCGAGAAGGTCAACCCACCAGTCAGCGCCAAGGAGTTTGCCGTCTTCCTCAAGGAACTGAGCAACGAACTTGGCGTGCGTTGCCAACTCTGCCGTCACGAACCCCACCGTGTTGAAGTCGGCCCAGCAATGGTTGAGGCCGAATTTGATGGAGATGACCTGTAATGGACTCAATGCGGCTTTTCTTTAGTCTTGTAGCCATCGTCACCATTGCATCACTCCTTATTTTGGGGTTCATGGCTGAGATTATGAGTTGGGGGCGGCGGCGATGAGTGATAAGTGGGTCGAAACGTTGGTAGCCACCGACCCGGTGGACAAGTCCAAGATTCCCCCACCTTGGGTTTGTATTTGTGATTCCGTAGACGATCCTGCCTTTGGCAAACGACCCGTTTTCCAATTATGGATTTGTCGTCAAGACCTAAAAGAAGAGTTTGAGCCTGAAGCCCGTGAATTGTTTGGCGATGCGATTCAGCAGATCGTCACGTTGGGCTACCGGCCAAGCATCGACTACAACCGATGGAGTGACAAGGAAGATGACAAGCGCTGGAAATGGCCTCCGCTCTACGGACCAGTTGATGAGTAACATGCCCTACCTCTACCGAGTCGATTTCTACGTCGCTGATAAAGTTGTTGGCTCGGTAGAGGTAAGAGCATGGAGCCGCAAAGAAGCGTGGATTGAGTCGTGGTCTACGTTGGAATATGAAAACGCCAAGGCATACGGGCGTTTAATGTTTGATGCTACACGCCTGGAAAGACAAGATGAAGGATCGGTCGCAGAGCGGTCTTGGCATCGGCTTGACGCTGGTGCGGGAAGTGATGCGACTCCATGACGGAAATGTACAGGCTTACAGCGAAGGTTTGGGCAAGGGGAGCGAATTCGTACTTACCATACCCGTCACTGAGGGCGAGCTATTGCCGAAAAAGGATAACGGCATCAAGTTCAACGTGTCCCGTAACATCCTTGTGGTGGATGATGTGCTGGATGCGGCGAACAGCATGGCGTCGATTCTCAAGTTTGCTGGTCACAGGGTTTGGGTGGCTAACAGTGGACCCGTCGCCCTCCGCATGATTGACCAGATCAAGCCCGAGTATATCCTAATGGATATTGGGATGCCGGATATGAACGGCTACGAAGTCGCTCGAACCATTCGGGAGAAGTTTGGTCCTGAAATCGTGCTGATCGCAGTTACGGGCTATGAAAGATCGCGTGTCTAATGGCCAATGTGTGCAGTGCGCGAAGCCCCATTCGACAGGCCGTCAACGGTGTCAAGAGTGTCTCGACGCCGCGAAGAAATGGAAGAAGCATTACAAAGCGAACGGCATGTATAAGGAATGGAAAAGGGAGTATCAGAGGAGGAAAAGAAAGAATGATCCCGTCTGGCGGGTGAAACAGGCTATGTGCAACCGTTTGCGTAAAGCCCTCAAGAGCAAGGGAATCAAGAAGCAAGTCTCAGTCAGCAAGAGTTTTGGCTGCACGAATGCAGAACTCAAAGTATGGATCGAAAGCCAGTTTAAGCCAGGTATGACCTGGGACAACTATGGCAACGGTCCAGGCAAATGGCAGGTTGATCATAACGTACCGCTGGCTTTTTTCGATTTAACCACCGAGAAGGGGCAGCGGGAGGCCAATCACTGGAGCAATCTCCGCCCCATGTGGTACGAGGAGCACCAAAATAAGACAACTCAGAGGGATCTGCCCATTATTCGGTGGGCAAAATCGTAATTTCAAATTCTCATTTTTAAGTATTTTTCTTCGCCAACAAAAAAGACGTACCGAAAACGGCCTGTCATCCTATTTGTGTTATAGAGAGATGTTTGCTCCCGAAGAGTCTACCCATGCGTGCCGCCCTGCTCGCCTTGTGTCTGTGGCTACCCAGCGCCGATACGGGCCTCAAAATCGAAGAGAAATTGACCGGCGAGGTCGGTGATCTCCTCGTCGCCCATGCCAGCACACCCGGCGCCATTGTCAAGTGGTACACACCCAACGCCGAACTCAAGTTGTTACCAGGCGAGCTGCTCAAAGACGCCAAGGTCGCCGTCGTTTATGCCAAAAAGCCGGGCACGTACGTCTTGTACGCGATCGCGGCGGTCGAAAATGAGCCGTTTTTGGCCAAATGCGTCGTCACCATCACGGGGTCGGCGCCGCCCACACCCGCACCTAACACCTCCAAACGCTGGTTCATCGTCGTCTACGACCCCGCCAAGCTTACGACGGCCCAAGCCTACTTAATCAGCGACAAAAGCTACTGGGATAGCGTGGAAAAGGGCGGCCATTTCGTCGATGTGGCCGATAAAAACAGCAAAAAAGCCGCCGAAAATCACTATAACGACTATGTCAGCGGCAAAAACGTGCCCTATCCCGCCGTCATCATCTGCGATGACAAGGGCCAATGGCTCAAAACCGTCCCGCTACCTACCTCCCGTGAAGCTTTCAACGAACTGATCAAGAATGGCAACTAATGGCATTTGGCTGTGTCCGGATAAAAAATTACCTTATCTGGACATCGGCGGCCACAAACGCTACCTGGCCGCCCTGCCCGACAGCAAGCTTCGATCCCATCTACCGCTTTTTGCGACCGATTATCCCGATCTGGACGAAAGCCAGTGGCAGGAATTCGAGGATGACGACAGTTTTCTCGACATCCTTGACCAGAACGGGCACGGTTCCTGTGTCGGTCACGGTAGCGAAACAGGTTTTCAGCTGGCCTGGTATCAGGCCCGCGGCACACCGCACCTGTTCAGTGCCAATTATCTGTACAGCCTGATCAATGGCGGACGCGACGAGGGTGCCGTCGTCGGCGACGCGATGGAGGCACTGATCAACAAGGGCATTTGCCTGGATAGCACTGTCCCGGAAGGCAACCTGATCTTTCCCAGTCAGATGCCGACCCAGGCCGCTGTCGAAGCCCAACGCTTCAAGCTCGATACCGCCTACCGTGTCTCGACCTGGAAGTCCATCTGCACGGCCATTCAGCTACGCCATCCCGTCGTCTTCGGCGTCGAGATCGGCCGCAACTTCGCCCCGGCCAAGGACGGCACCTTGCCCGAGCTAGCCGGCCGCGGCGGCGGGCACTGCATGTGCGCTCGCCTCGGCATGCGCAAGCAGGGCGGTCAGTGGTACATCAAGGTTCAGAACAGCTGGGGCCACGACTGGGGCAAGGCTGGTATCTGCTGGATGCCGCAATCCTACTTCAACGGCCAGACCGATCACTTCGTCCCGATCGCCCCGGCCGTTGACCCGCAGGACACTCACAAGCCCCCGGTCGTCCACAATGGACTTTCTCAAGATCCAGACGCTGCTCTCAGCGCCTGAGCTGCCCAAGACGCTCTTGATTGAGGCGGGTTTTCGCCGGCGCACGCTGGAGAACGCTCGCAAGCTCGGCGTCGATTGGCGGCAGCTCTGCTACCTCGCCATGCAACACGGCAACGTCCTCAACACCATCCTTGACGAGCTTTTCGAGAAACATGTCACCTGAAACTCTGCAACAGGTTCTGTTGGCGTCACAACCCGTCAGCACCGAAGCTATGGCCGCAGGCGGCTTTGCCAAGCCGATACTCGACGCAGCTGAAAAGCTCGGCTTGAGTTGGCTTACGCTGGTGAGTCTTTTCCTCAAGTATGGGCCGATGCTCTTGCAGATCTTGCAGGAACTCGCGGACCAGAAAGATAAGCCATGAAACGTCTCCTCGCCGTCGTGGCCGTCGGTATTCTGGTTTGGTCCAAGGCCGACGGTCTCAAACTTCCTCCTCTCTCGAAGCCTTGCGGCATCCCAGCCTGCAAGTGCGGCTGCGAGCAATCGCAGCCATGCGGCTGCGCCAGCGGAGTCATTCCCCTACCGCCCTCGGCGCAGCCGCTTTCTTGTGTCGGCACTTCTTGACGATAGCCGACGTTTTGCGCGGTTCGCGCAAGGAGTAGCGATGGTGGATTTCACGAGCAAGCTAGCTGTCGTGACCGCCATCTTTAACCCGTGGCGGTACAAGACCCGCTACACCCTCTATCACAACTTCGTCAAGGACTGTCAAGCTGCTGGTGTCCGTCTGTGGACCGTCGAGATCGCCTTCGGCGAGCGACCCTTCGAGGTCACGCAGCCGGACAACCCGCAGCACTTGCAACTACGTACGAGCGACGAACTCTGGCTCAAGGAAAATGCCCTCAACCTGATCATCCAGCGCTTGCCGCTCGACGCCGCCTACGTGGCCTGGATCGACGCCGACGTGAAGTTCGCCCGGCACGA
>Ga0070741_10020826_pt1 | contig 10273 bp, 9 predicted proteins | sample Coa_R1_4_FD_66440 | JGI IMG/M metagenome (GOLD analysis project Ga0070741, IMG submission 66440) | Surface soil microbial communities from Centralia Pennsylvania, which are recovering from an underground coalmine fire - Coalmine... | ecosystem: Environmental > Terrestrial > Soil > Unclassified ...
AGCGCTACGTCACATCTTCGTTCCAGCCGACGACCCGTTTCTCGCGGCTGCTCTTGTGAGCAAGGATCAGTGCACGCTGGGTGCGCAGGAATTGCTCTGGAGGAACCTCAAGCGGCGCGCCCTTTTCAACGGCGTCGCGGAAGTTGACGTAGAAGCCGCGGTAGTCGCCGCGCTCGGTTTCAATCTTGCGCGGATTTTCTCCGACGCGAGTGAGAGTGCCCCAATGTTTTTCGCTCTCAAGCCCCCAATCCTTGCCCCAATCAGGGCCGTCGGGGTAGTTGGGTCCGCGGAGAATCTCTTCCTGGGGATCCATGCCGTATTTCACGAATGAACCCTGCGTACCGTGTACGAGAAGATGATGGCTGGGAGCGTAGGCAATGATGCGAGCCCGCAGCGTCGCCCGAAGCTCCCGATATTGGAAGATGACATCGAAGGCGTCGTCGATCTCAGAGCATTGTCGCTGGCGGAGCGCGGCGGCATAGATCGATTCAGGCTCGCCGAAGAGAACCAGTGCTCCGTCGATAAGGTGCGGGCCAAGGTCCCAGAGGACACCAGCAGCAGGGAAGTTAGCTTTCTCGCGCCACGCACCAGGCTTCGGATCGAGGCGGAAGCGATCAAAGCGCGCTTCATATTCGGCGACTTTGCCGACTGCGCCGGATTGAATCAGCTTCCTGACGGTGATGTACGCGCCATCCCACCGGCGATCCTGATAAACCGAGATCAAACGATTTCGTTTGGCCGCGAGTTGCACCACTTCTTCCGCCTCTTTCATGGTCGGAGTCAGGGGCTTATCGACGACCACATGGCGGTCTGCTTCGAGGGCAGCTTTGGCGTAGGAATAATGCGTGTCGTTCGGCGTCGCGACCACTACGACATTGATCGACTTGTCGGAAAGCATCTCATCGAGCGAACGCGCGATGCGAACGTTGGGATAACGCTTCTTCGCGTTATCGGTGTGGCGTTCCAGCACGCAGGCCAAATCCATGCCTTCGACGCCCCGAATCATAGGAGCGTGAAATGCCTGCCCTGCCAAGCCGAATCCGATGAGTCCTACACGAACCATGTCTTCTTCCTCTTGTTGAATCGATTGAGTGGGTTATTTCCTGTCTTTGAGTCGACGCACGAATTTCAGCCCGGACCAAACGTCGGTGACCGCGCACACCTTGACGTCGACGAGGCCCGCCGCAAGGCCGATATCGCGAACGACATTTTCGTTCAGGTCAGTTTCGACTCCGGAAGATTTCTTCGGCCAGCAAACCCACAGCATACCGGCAGGAGTCAGTTGCTGTGCTACAAACTTGAAGTCTTCCAGATCTTTTCGCGATTTCGCGAAGTCCATCATGAAGTCGACTGAACGCTTACAACTGTGGTCCATCGTGCATTGCTTGAGCGCATCTTGCAGTTGGTCCTCAACATCACGCGGCATATCTGGCGCCGAGACGCGGAAACCGTCTTTGATCCCAAGCTTTTTGGGGAGTGGCGTTCCGGAGTATCCAGGCATTCGTCCTCACAAGCCGAGGGCAAAAAGGTACACGAAGGCACTACTGCTTGGCTAGCTGAGAGCTACTGCGCCGGGGCGTAGTAGCCGCGGCGGGCCCGGACGCGGAAATTCTTGCGATCGTTTGCCACAATTTCGATGGTGCGGTAATGGCCATCAGCCTTGAAATCCGCGGGTTTGTAGGAAATCGCGTATTGACTGCGGAGTTCCTCCTGAATTTCGGCGAAGGCATTGGCGACATCGCGAATCTGAAACGGGAAGAAGGCACGGCCCCCGGTTGCGTCGGCGATGCGTTCAAGAACTTTGTCTCCGGCGCCCTTAGTTCCACTGACGTTGGTGCTGATCGTATAGACGATTGCTTCTGCGCGCTGTGCCATTTCGATGGCTTCTTCGCGGCTGACGTGGCTTTGATTGTCCTCACCATCGCTGAGGAGAATGATGGCGCGACGAATGGGAGTATTCTTCGGGGCTTTGAGGAGTTTGTCGCGGCAGGCAAAGTAGAGCGCGTCGTACAGTGCAGTGCCGCCTCCAGGCCGCAATTCGTGCACGCCATGCGCAAGCGCCTCAGACTTGTCGGTGAAGTCTTGCGTAACCTCGGGCGTTACGTCGAATCCCACGACGAAGGCAAGATCTTTTCCCAAATGGATGGTCTGGTTCAGAAACTCGATTGCAGATTCCTGCTCGAACCGGAAGCGGTCGCGAACGGAATTACTCGCATCAATGAGCAAACCGACCTGGAGCGGGAGGTTGGTTTCCGCGTGGAAACTCCGGACTTCCTGCGGAGGCTTATTGTCGTCGACGATGCGGAAATCGTTTTGCTTAAGATCGGTGACGCGATGTCCATGCTTGTCGGTGACGGTGAATACGACGTTGACCTCGTTCGTGGTCGTGCGCAGGGTGAGATTCTGGTCGGAAGAGGGCGCGGAATTTGCTGGCGGCGGAGCGGGAGTTGAGGCCTCAGCGGCGGACGACTGAGCCTGCTGCGTCGCCGGCTTGTTATCAGCGGAATCGGTTATGGACTGCGCGGCCGCGACGCCGAGTGCTACCGCGCAAATCAGCGCGGCTTCTGGGAACCAGTTTATGCGCAAAGCTCTTTTCCCCTCGAATCTTCATTATAGCTGCCCCCCGCGGCCGATTCGATGCATTGAAGATTAAGGCTGATCAGCGGCAGTACCGGCAGCCGATTCCAACGCGGTTTGAAAAGCTTTCAGTTCTTCGGGGAGTGGAGCACTGAGGTCGATCTTTTTGCCGCTGCTTGGGTGAGCGAGCTCCAAATGGGCTGCATGCAGGAAATTTCGGTGGAGGGAAATAGTCGGCGCGGTTCTTCCACATTCGCGGCGAGGGCGCAACTCGCCGGGTGCTCCGTAAAGGGTGTCGCCCACGACCGGGTGCCCGATGGACGACAGGTGAACCCGAATCTGGTGAGTACGGCCAGTGTCGATCTGAACCTGGACAAGGGTGAATTTCCCGTACGGGGATTCGATTCTCTGCAGCACTTGATAGTGGGAAACAGCTTCGCGGCCGCCTGGTTGGCGGGTGGTCATGCGGATGCGGCGAACGCGGTCGCGGCTGATTGCGGCCGAGATTGTGCCTGAATCTTTTTTAAGCCATCCGTGCACCAGCGCGATGTACTCTTTCTTCACTTCGCGCCGGGAAAATTGTTCTCCCAGCCTGCGATGTGCTTCGTCATTTTTGGCGACGACGATGAGGCCGCTAGTCTCCTTGTCAAGGCGATGGACGATGCCGGGGCGCAGATCGCCGCCGACGCCCGATAACCGCGCAAAGTGATGGAGCAGCGCGTTCACCAGTGTGCCGCGGTTTCGGGCATCTTCGCTTGCGCCGGCGCCCGCGTGGACCATCATGCCGGCGGGCTTATTCACAATGGCGAGGTCCGCGTCTTCGTACAGAATTTTGAGCGGAATCTCTTCTGCAACCGCACGCAGTGGAGGACGCGTGGCGGGACCAAGAATTCTGACCGTTTCGTCACCGCGCAGCTTCAGGGAGGCTTTTCCTGCCGAGTTGTTCACCAAGACTTTTTCTTGCGCAATCAATTGCTGAACGCGGGCGCGGCTTACGTCAAGGCGGCGGGCCAGCACCTGGTCGAGGCGTTTACCCGCGTCCTCTTCCGATATAGTGACTGATTTCTGGACATCTTCGGGCATTCGGTTGGACGATACTACACTCGCCGGTGAGTCGCCATGGTCACAGGATGAGAAGGCTTCCCTGAGGGCGGGAAGTGCATCAAAGCTGCCCGATGAATCGCACGCACAGCCGGTTGGCCGTTTCTCTCATAATCTGCATCGGAGTTGGCGGGCTGAACCATGCCGCCGCCCAAGACCCTTCGCAAAACCTGCCCGATGCGCCTTCCGAGATTACCTTTCACCCCCACCATGGCGGCGATCCGGCATCGGACCGGCAGGTTTCCTGGCGATCGCTACCCGGGGACTTTCTGCACGACCAGAAAGAAATTTGGACATTCCCGCTTCAACTGGCGAAGGGCAAACATTGGATACCGACAGCCGCGATCGTTGGGAGCACTGCGGTATTGATTGCGACGGACAAGAACACTGCGCCCTATTTTAGAAATCATCAGGGACAATTGGATGATCTGAACGATACATTCAATTCTTACCTTACGACAGGGGAAGTGATCGCGGTACCGGCTGCACTTCTCATTGCCGGATATGAGCGGCAGGACGATTATCAAATTCAAACCGCGATTTTAGCTGGTGAAGCCTATGCCGACTCCGCCATTGTCGATCTGGCAATGAAAGCGGTGACCCGCAGGAAGCGCCCGATCGACGTGCCAGTGAATGGTTCTTTCAGCAACACATTTTTTGCGGGTGGCCAATCGCCATTCAAAGGCAGTTCATTTCCGTCGGGGCATGCCGCGGCGGTTTTTTCCGTTGCGACAGTAGTCGCGAACCGCTATCACAACCACAGGTGGGCTCCAATTCTTGCCTACGGCTTCGCCTCTGCAATAAGTTTCTCGCGAATCACAACCAGCGCGCATTATGCCTCGGATGTGTTCATGGGAGCGGCGCTTGGCTACACCATCACGAAGTACGCGGTGCTCCAGCCACGCTGATTATTGAATCAGAAGGAAAGATTACCGCGTTGCCGTGACGGGGCGTGCCGAGCTCGTCTTTGCTCCGGGACGGAGCCACCAGATGAATCCGCCGCCGATGACGAGGCCGATAGCGATCAACTGCGTTCCGCTGATTGCTCCGCCGAATACCGAGCCGCGGCCAGGATCGTCGCGTAAGTATTCCAGGAAGAATCGAGCGACGCCGTAAATGAAAAGAAAGGCTCCGAACACCTGTCCATCGAATTTTCTGCGCTTGAGCAACCACATCAGGAAGAAGAAATTCGCGAATTCGACCGCGGACTCGAAAAGTTGCGTCGGTTCCAGGGGGATACCCAAGGGCGTTCCGGTGATTGAGTTTGCCAATGGGTTATGGAAGGTCACTCCCCACCAGTGATGAGTGGGCTTGCCGTAGCAGCATCCGGCGGCGAAGCAACCGATGCGTCCGATGGCGTGACCAAGAGCGAGGCCCGGAGCGAATGCATCACAGGTACCGAGCGGCGGCATATGTTTTCTGTGCACGTACCACGCGGCGGCGACGAACGCCGCGAGCAAGCCCCCGGAAAAGACTCCTCCCGCCTGCAGCGTGGTGATGCTGAAAATCTCGCTCGAATGTGCCGAGTAGTAGCTCCACTCGTTAATGATGTAAAGAATCTTCGCGCCCAGGATTCCGCAGAGGACAACCAGGATCCCGAGATTCCAAGCCTTGTCACCGTTGTAGCCGAGGCGCTCGGAATTTCGAACGCTGATCCAAAGACCCAGGAGCACACCCAAAGAAACAAGGAATCCGTATGTAGGGAGGAAGAAACTTCCGATATGAATAAGTTGTGGGAACACTGGTTTTTAGATGCAAGAAGCAGCGATGAGCTACAAGATCAGTCTAGCAGGAAGGAGCCTTGCGAGGGTTCTCGCCCCCGCCAGGAAAAGCTGATTTTTCAAGCCGACCCACTGAGCCGTGTGACGGGGCCGAGAATGAACCCGTCGGTAGACGTTGGGCGCCCGCCGAGACCCTTTAGGCATCTGCGCATGGCGCAGCGTTGCTCACCGGATCCTAGTTCGAGTCGAGCTCCCGTTCATTCTGCATTGGTTCAAATATCGGTTACCCGCCATCACCAACGCGGCAGGTCGGCCTTCAGTCTGGATGCTAGGGAAATTGGGAACGGTTGGCAAGTGGAGAGCTCGAAATAGTTGGCAAAGAGCTTGCAACTAAAGTAACGCGACTTTTACAAACCTGGATTGCCCGCACGCGGACGTGCAGCGCGAGGCGAAGCGCCGGACTCCAAGTACTTGATTCTCTTTGGCGATGGGCGTATATACTCGGGTGCCAATAGGGACCGTCGCGCGTTCGCTTGCGAATTGGCGGCGCGCTGGAGTACTTCGACCGATGTCGAAGCTGCGTACGTCTGCAGTTGCGGCGGCGGTAATTCTGCTGGTCGTGCACGTCAGCGTTCTTGCGCTGCGTTATGCGACTGACACGGCGTCGGTGTGGGGTGATTGGATCGACGCCATCGCCCCCTCGGTGGCTGCGGTCATCGCATGGCGTGCGTCTCTGTTGGCTGGCCCTTTTTCCAAGCGGCTATGGCGTCTCGTCTCCCTTTCTGCCCTGCTGGTAGCGATCAGTCAAGGCCTCTACACCGAGTACTACGACTACCTTCGCGCTCCGCTTGGTACGTTATGGCCGAGCGATGTCCTGGTATTTTTCTGGGTCGTTCCGATCGCGATGACCCTGTTTCTGAGTCCGCGTGACCCCGACCGCGGATATCAATGGCTGCGGGTTTGCGATTTTGCGCAGGTCTCCACGCTTGCACTTGCCATCGAGTTATCTGAAATTTACGTGCCGTCGTTGTGGCAGGCCGCGGGCCAAGCGATGGAAGCACGAGCGGCTCACGCCGCCATCCTGTTTTATGGGCTGATCGCGCTCAGCTTTCTGGTCCGCGGACTAGTCGGTGGCAGCCGCCTGGAACGAGCATTTTTCCTCCGCATCGGAGGATTTCTGGTCGTCTATGCGGTCGTGCTAAATGGCACCCTCTTATACCAGGCGTCGGGGCACTACAAGCAGGGTCAATGGCCCGACTTGACCTGGACCATCGCTTACGGATTGCTGATCGTGATCGCCGGTACCTGGCGCGATCCTCAGGAAGTTGGCGAAACACATCCCGCTTCGCCCAGTCTTCAGCTGCTCGCAAGGATCGCGCCGCTGGTGATTCCGGCGATTGTATTTCCTCTCGTTCTCAGCGTGGCCCGTGAACAATTCGGATGGGCTGTGCTGATCGCGCTTGTTTCCTTTGGCGCTGCAGGAGGCCGGCTCTTTTTCATTGAAGATCAACTGCTGGCGAGTTCACAGGAACTGCAGAAAAACCTGACCCTTCTCGGCGGAATCATGGAATGCACGCCTGACGCCGTGTTCGTGAAAGATATGGAAGGCCGGTACGTGATGGTGAATCCGATGGCGTGCAAGTTCGTGAATCGATCGCGAGACGAGGTTTTAGGGAGCACCGATCTTGTCATCTTCGGGCCAGAGAAGGGCAGGTTCTTGATTGAGCGAGACCGGCAGGTCATTGCCACGGGGCAGACTCAAGCGTACGAACTCGTCCTGCCATCAGACCGGGGCAATCGAATTTATCTCAGCACCAAGAGCCCCTATCGCAGCGCACAGGGGAAGATTGTCGGCGTATTAGGAATCGCACGGGATATTACGGATCGCAAGCGAGCCGAAGAGGAGATACGCCAATCGCAGCAGAAGGTGCGCATGCATTTCGAGCACACTCCTCTGGCCGTCGTGGAATGGGACTTGGATTTCCGTGTCTCTGCCTGGAATCCTTCTGCCGAACGCATCTTCGGCTACACCCGCGAGGAGGCCATTGGGCAACATGCGCATTTCATTGTTCCTCCCGAGACGCGGTCGCTCGTGAACGAGGTTTGGGCCAAGCTGCTGGCACAAGAAGAAACGCGGCAGGGCGGCTCAAACGAGAACGTCAAGAAGAATGGCGAGATCATTTTCTGCGAGTGGTACAACACACCGCTGGTGGATGAAGCGGGGAAGGTGCTTGGCGTCGCCTCCCTGGTGGAAGACGTGACAGAACGCAAGCGCGCGGAGGAGAAATTCCGGGGACTACTGGAATCTGCGCCGGACGCCATGGTTGTAGTCGACGTGGCCGGGAAAATCGTACTGGTGAATGCACTGACCGAAAAACTCTTCGGATATCGACGCGAAGAATTGCTGGGCTGCGAGGTTGAGATGCTGTTACCCGAGCGCTTCCGCGGGACTCATCCCATGCATCGGGCCGACTTCTCTGCAAAACCGGCTGCCAGGGACATGGGCAAACGTCTCGATCTCCACGGACTTCGGAAGAATGGAAGCGAGTTTCCGATCGAAGTGAGCCTGAGTCCACTGCAAACCGAGCAAGGCATTCTGATTTCCAGTGGCATTCGAGATATCACGGAGCGCGTCGCGCTGGAAGAACGTCTGCGGCAGTCACAGAAAATGGAAGCTGTAGGGAGGCTGGCGGGAGGAATCGCCCATGACTTCAACAATCTTCTTACCGTCATTCTTGGCTATACACAACTTCTGGCGGACTCCCTGAAGCCAGGGTCGCGAGAAGCTGATAGCACTGGCCAGATACGATCGGCAGCTGAGCGGGCCGCTGGCATTACGCGTCAACTGCTTGCCTTCAGCCGCAAGCAGGTACTTTCTCCACGAGTGCTCAACCTGAACGAAGTCGTTCTGAGCCTGGATTCGTTATTGCGAAGACTCATTGGAGAAGACATCGAGATCATGACTGCGCCGGCGAAGGATCTGGGATCAGTAAAGGCCGATCCCGGTCAGATCGAACAGGTGATCATGAACCTGGCTCTGAATTCGAGAGATGCCATGCCGCACGGCGGCAAACTGACGCTGGAAACCGCGAATGTGCTGCTGGATGAAACGTATGCGACCGCACATCAGCCGGTGGTTCCCGGGCGCTATGTCATGCTCGCCGTCAGCGACTCCGGCACGGGGATGAGTGGCGAGACGATGACTCGCATTTTCGAGCCTTTTTACACAACGAAGGAAGTTGGAAAAGGCACCGGCCTCGGCCTCTCAATGGTGTATGGAATCGTGAAACAGAGCGGTGGATACATCTGGGTGTACAGCGAGCCCAACCAGGGCACAACGTTCAAGATCTATTTGCCCCGTGTGGATCAGCCGGTCGAGCACGGGACGATTGAGCAGTCTCCTGCCGGCATCAAGCGGGGCTCGGAAACGATTCTTCTTGTGGAGGACGATCCTCAACTGCGCGCCCTGAGCGCCTCGGTCCTTAGCCACTGCGGGTACAAGGTCTTGACCGCCAGCACACCAGAAGAAGCCTTGGCCATTTGCAAATCGAATCGTGGCGCGATTCGGCTTCTGGTGACGGATGTTGTGATGCCTCGCATGAATGGAAGGCAGCTGGCAGAGCAGGTTGGCAAAATATGTCCAGGGATGCGGACACTGTTTATCTCTGGATACACCGATAATGCGATCGTTCATTATGGCGTGCTTGATTCAGGTTTGTGGTTCCTGCCGAAGCCTTTCACGCTTTCGGCGTTCGTGGCCAAGGTGAGGGAAGTGCTGGATTCGGCATCGGATAAGGCGCGGTCGGGTGGAATCCAATGAGAGCATGCGTAATGCGCCCAGCTTGCTTAGTCTTTGAGAACCTCGGGAGACCGACCCGAAGAGGAATCAACGGGGCTTCTGGCCGTCCTTCAGAACTTCATCTAACGCATTGGCGAGTTGGATGGCGCGCTTCTGATAGTCCGTAGACTTGCCGTCCTGCTTCTTTCTGAGAAGATGGTATTCGTCCGCGATGTTGAGAGCCGCGAGCACGGCCAGCCGGACGGTGTCGATGGTATTGGTGGCGGCGGCAACCGCCCGCATTTTGGCGTCGACGTATTCAGCCAGCTTCAGAATGTATTCGGGATCGGAGCCGCGCAGATTGTAGGCCTGGTCAAAAATCTCAACCCGCACGCTGGCGTTCTGTGCGTCCTTAATAACAGGATCTTTGGTCGCTGTCGCCATTCAATGTTCTCCCTACTAGCAGATGAGTCGGCCGCCGTTCGGGTTGTGCTAGCTGGCTTCGGCGAGGGATTCAATTTGAGCCAGCATCTTTTCGACGCGGCTGCGAATATCCTCCCGCTCCTTTTTGAGTTGCACCGTTTCGCGCCTTAACCGAATCAGTTCCTCTTCTCGCTGTTCCGCCTGCTCCCGTAAACGCTGCGCCTCACGTTCCGTGGCCGCCTGTGCGTCACGCGCTGCCTTGTACATCTCTATGGTGCGATAAACCTTCTGCTCCAGCGCTTGAAAATCGTCTACCGGAACCTGCTCTGCTAATGGTTCGACTGCATTGGACGCCATACTCTTGCTTCCCCGATAAGAGAATTCAAACTTATCCGCAGTATACTCCACATCGTCTTGGCCGCCGCGACCAGAAGGACGGTGTTTTACCAGAGTATTCCACGGTTACCACGCAATGCAGAAGCTTCCGCGAATTTTCACCGTCAACCCTGGCTTACGACTGCACATCCAACGCGTCGGTGGTGGAATGCGCAAACATGACTTTGTTGTGAGTGGTTGCATCAGCGTCGTAGTCTTCGGACTATTTTGCATTGGACCCCTGCAAACAATGGCTCAAGCCCGGCAGGAGTCTGGCGCAAACTCGAACCAAGGCAAG
>Ga0070741_10020827_pt1 | contig 10273 bp, 10 predicted proteins | sample Coa_R1_4_FD_66440 | JGI IMG/M metagenome (GOLD analysis project Ga0070741, IMG submission 66440) | Surface soil microbial communities from Centralia Pennsylvania, which are recovering from an underground coalmine fire - Coalmine... | ecosystem: Environmental > Terrestrial > Soil > Unclassified ...
ACGACCTCGCCTCGCGCCCGCACGACGCCGTCGCCGCCGCTCGAGCGCGCCAGGCGGTACGGCCAGGGCGGCCGCGCCTCGACCTCGAGCGACGCCACTACGCCCCCGCCACCGCGCCACGGCCCTCAGCCCGCCTCCGGCCGATGGCCGAGCCGATCCGGGCAGCTCGCGTCGGGCCGGCCATCGCCGGCCGGGGCGGCGCGCCCGCGGGCCCGATGGGCCTCGCGCTCACCTGCTGCCGAGCAGGTGCACGTCGACCAGGAACGAGCGGCTGGCGATGATGCTCGCGGGCCGCTCCTGGCGACGGCCGAGGAGGGCGCGCCGCGCCCTGCGAGCCCCGCCCGCGCGCACCGCGCGGACGGCGGCGACCGTGGCCGCCCCGGCGAGCGCGCCCCCCGCGGCCGCGATGGCCGCGGTGCGGACCTCGCTCCGCCACGCCTCCACCTCGCCGCGGCGGGCCGGCTCGGGCAGGCGGCTCACCTCGGCCTCCTCGGGGCCGATCTCCTCGGCGGCCTCCTCGATCGCCTGGGCCTCCAAGAGCTCCTCCGCCACGAGCGCCAGTCTACCCCCGGCCCCGGCCCCGGCCGCGCCCGCGGTTGCCGCTATTTGCGGTCAACCGCTACGTGGCCAGGGGGAGCTCGTAGAGGCGGTAGCGCTTGACCACCGTCCCCCCCATCCCCTCCATGGCCCGGTTCATCGGCTCGTTGACCTCGAGGATCCAGCCCATCTCGCCGTGGCTGACCCGGGTCCTTGGCGCCGTCTCCAGGTGGCGCACGTAGAGGGCCGCGGCCACGCCGAGGTGCTGGTACTGGGGCTTCACGCCGAGCGCGAAGACGCGCACCCGGTCGATGATCCGCTTGCGGTTCAGGAAGTGCCACCAGCCGAACGGCAGGATGCGCCCGCCCATGCGCGTCAGGACCTGGTTCACGTCGGGGAGCGTGAGCGCGGCGCCCAGCACCTCCCCGTCGCGCTCGGCGATGTAGGCCCAGTCCTCGTCCAGGATCGGCTTCAGGTTGCGAGCCTGGAACCGGACCTCCCGTTCGGTGATCGGCACGAACCCCCAGTTCCGGTCCCAGGCGGCGTTGTAGACCTCCATGAAGCGCCCGATCTCCGCCTCCATGTCGGCCTTGCGCATGCTGCGGACCACTACCTCGTGCTCGGTCCGCGCGGCCTCGGCGGCCCGGTGGATCAGCTCGTGGAACTGGTCGCCCCGCTTCAGGGCGCCCAGTGCCAGCCTCCACATGAGCAGGTCCATGGTCTTCGCCATGCCGAGTCCCTCGAGCAGCCGCTGGTAGTACGGGGGGTGCCATGGCTGGAGCACGAAGGGCTCGAGCTCGAAGCCCTCGACGAGGAGCCCGCACTCGTCGTTGGTCGTGAAATCCATCGGCCCCAGCATCCGGTCGCGGCCGCGCTCCCGCAGCCAGCCCGCCGCCGCCTCCACCAGCGCCGCCGCCGCCTCCTCGTCGTCCTCGCACTCGAAGAAGCCGAACATCCCGTCGCGACCGCCGTTGTGCTCGTCCCAGTGCTCGTCGACCTGGGCCGTGATCCGCCCCACGGGCTCGCCGTCCCGCTCGGCGATGAAGTACTCGGCCTCGGCGTGCTCGAAGAACGGGTTGCGGCTCCGGTCGAGGAAACGGCGGCGCTCGGCGATGAGCGGGGGCACCCAGAGCGGGTGCTCCCGATGGACGCGAAAGGGAAGCTTGACGAAGCGGTCGAGGTCGCGGCGCTTGCGAACCGGGCGGACTGCCACGGGCATGGCCGCGCAACCTACCCGATCGGGCGCGTGGGACACTTTGCGCATGAGCGAGACCACGCGCGCGCCGGTGGACCTCTTCGAGAAGGCGCGGACGCACGAGCGGCGCGAGCAGCTCGAAGCGGCCAAGCAGGCGGACCTCGTGCCCTACTTCCGCGTGCTCACCTCGGCCGCCGGGCCGCTCGTGGAGATGGAGGGCCGCGAGACGATCATGCTCGGCTCCAACAACTACCTCGGCCTCACCGGCGACGAGCGCGTCAAGCGGGCAGCGCGGGAGGCGCTCGATACCTACGGCACCGGCCTCACCGGCTCGCGCCTGCTGAACGGCACGACGCCGCTCCACGTGACGCTCGAGCGCGAGCTCGCGGAGTGGATGGGCACGGAGGACGCGATCGTGTACACGACCGGCTACCAGGCCAACGTGGGCTGCATCGGCACGATCCTCGCCCCCGGCGACACCGTGGTCTGCGACTCGGGCGACCACGCCTCGATCCTCGACGGCTGCCGGCTCTCGGGCGCCAGGCTGCGGCCGTTCCGCCACAACCACATGGACAAGCTGGAGCGGATGCTCGCGCGGGCCGCAGGCGACGGGGGTGGCGTGCTCGTCGTCGTCGACGGCGTCTATTCGATGGAGGGCGACCTCTGCAACCTGCCGCCGATCGTCGAGCTCTGCCGCCGCTTCGGCGCCCGCCTGATGGTGGACGAGGCCCACGGCGTCGGAGTGCTCGGCGAGCGCGGCACCGGCGCCTGCGAGCTCTACGGCCTCGAGGATCAGGTGGACCTCCGCATGGGGACCTTCTCGAAGAGCCTCGCCTCGTGCGGGGGATTCGTCGCGGGCCCCGCGGACGTGATCGAGTATCTGCGCATCGCCTCCCGCTCGTTCATCTTCAGCGCCTCCGCCGTCCCGGCGGCGGTCGGGGCCGCCCTGGCGGCGCTCCGCATCATCCGCTCCGAAGGGCCGGAGCTGTTCGCCCGCCTCCTCGGCAACGCCGCCTACCTCCGCCAGGGGCTGCGCGAGCTCGGCCTCGTGGTCGTCGAGCCGGGCAGGCTCCCCGACGGAAGCGAGGCCGTCACGCCCGTGGTCCCGGTCGTGGTCGGCGAGGACTGGACCGCCGTGCTGCTCTGGAAGGCGCTGTTCGACGCCGGCGTCTACACGAACGTCGCGATCCATCCCGCGGTCCCGCCCAGCGGGGCGCTTTTGCGGACGAGCCTGATGGCGACGCACGAGCGCGAGCACCTCGACCGCGCGCTCGCGATCTTCGAGCGCGTGCTCGGCGGCTTCCCCCAGGTCCCGCGGACCGCCTGAGACAGGCCCGGGAGCGACGAATTGCTACCCCGCGCGGGTTAGTTTGGACTTGTCCGATCCCGTACAAGCCCTTCGCCGGGAAGAAAAACCTGCTCTTAGCGAACCTCGGGGGGGCGCGGCGACGGTTCTCGCTTGACCGCCCCGCGAGCGGGCGTTTAGGTTGCGCGGCGCGCCGGACGGATCCCGCGTCAGGAGACGGAGCGAGGGAGAGAGCCCGTTGACTGCGCCGGTCCCAGCCGGACCGGACACGCCCATCAAGCACACCGCCACCGCCTTTGCGAGGAGGAACCATGGAAGCTGCGACGATTGCCCCTGCGCCGAACCTGCCTGCCCGCGGCACCCGCATGCACCCGCCGCAGCACCTCCAGGCGCTCAGCCGCGCCAACGAGGTGCGCCTCGCCCGCGCGAGGCTGAAGCGGGCCGTGAACGCGGGCGAGATCAGCGCCGCCGAGGTGGTCCGCTCGTGCCCCTGGGAGGTGGAGACCATGACGGTCGGCGAGCTGCTCCGCAGCCAGCGCCGCTGGGGCCGCACGCGAACCCGGAAGTTCCTGGGCATGCTCGAGGTCAGCGAGAACCGCCAGCTGGGCCGCCTGACCCAGCGCCAGCGCCAGCTCCTCGCGACCGCGCTCGAGGCGAAGCGCGCCAGCCGGCGCTGAGCCGCTCGGCCGCTCGCCGCGTCTAGCGGAACCGGAAGCTGACGCCGGAGCGGCGGCGGAACGCGCGGACGAGCAGCCACGCGCAGGCAAGGAAGACGCCCACCGCGACCAGCATCGCCAGCCAGAGCTTCAGCGACGGGGTCGCGAAGTGGAGGAAGACGAGCGTCGCCAGGCCCGCGGCGCCCGACAGCATCAGCGTGTGCGAGCGGTAGCCCGCGAAGTGCTCGCTGATGGCCAGCTCCAAGCCCGCCACCGACCCGACCGCGAGGCCGGCCACGACCAGCGCGGCGCCGCGCCCCCCGCCCACGACGAAGCCGGCGACCAGCATCGCCAGGGCCACGAGCACGGCGATCTCGACGAGCGGGAACGAGCCCCAGGGCGCCTGAGGCCGCTCGCCCGGGCGGCGCCGCCGCGGCACGGCGGCCCTGGCGGCAGGCGCCGAGCGCGCGGCCTCCGGCCGGCTCGCGGCCGGGGGCGGCGGGGGCGAGCGCCGGCGGCGCTTCCGGGAGCGCTTCGCCATGTGGTCAGTGAGCGTAGGGGCGGGACGGCAAGCGTCCCGAGGCTAACGGACAGCCGCTGGAGAGCTTCACCCGCCACCAGTTGGCGAGGACGCCGACCGGCCCCCACCGCGGGCGGACCTCCCAGGTGGCGCAGCTCGGCTGGCCGATCTCGGCCGCGGTGATCCGGGCGAACGGGTGCCGCTCGGGGAAGGCGATCATCTCCTCCAGCAAGGCCCGCTTGCGCTCCTCCTCGGCGTGCCGTCGCGCGAGCTCCGCCCTCGCCTCGGCCAGGCGCGCCGCGAGCGCGTCGCGCACCCGCTCGAGCTCGGCGATGCCGAGGACCCTTGGCCCGCCGGCGGCGCCCACGCGCCACTCGATCCCGCGCCGGGGAAACGCCGAGGCGAAGAGCTCGGCGAGCTGCGCCTCGAGACGGGCGATCTGGCGGCGCAGATCGGCGCGGGCTGCGCGAGCCGAGTCCCGCGGCGCGGCGGGCAGGGCCACCGCGGCGCCCGCACGTTCCCGGTCCTCGGCGATCTGCTCCGCCATCGCTCCCCTAGGTCGCGTCCGCGCTCATTCTAACCGCGATCGGGCGCCGGAGCGGCACGCCGTTAGCTCCGCAGCACCTGGGCGCAGAGCCAGATCGCCTCCTCGACGGCGATGTCGGGAACGCCCGCGACCTGGATCGCCGCGATCAGCATGCGGCTCGTCGCGCGCTCGACCCCCCGCCCCGCGGCCATCGGCCCGAAGAGGAGCGCCAGGGGCCGCTTCTCGTCCGCGATCACGAGCGTGCCCGGCGGCAGCTCGCCGGGGCGGCCCTCGAGGACCTCGCCGGGGGCGCTCGGCCGGATCCCGAGCCGGTCCGCCACCCGGTCGGCGTCGAAGGCCTGGAGCGCGACGCCCGACTCGATCGTGGCGATCGTCAGGGCATCGTCGAGCAGGTTCCGGCTCACGAAGGCGCCCCGGCGCATCCGCTCCAGGGCCAGGGCCTCGACCGGCGTTGGCTGCTCGTCGGGGTCCAGGCCGATGTGGCGGAAGAAGACCCTGTACGCGTGCGGGATGCTGCGGTGGCGGAGGTTGATCGCCTGCGGGCCGGAGAAGCGGTCCGAGAGCTGCGCCAGGCGCTCGCGCACCCGCTTCGGGCTGCGGCCGGGGCCGCGCTCGACCAGCAGGTAGCGGAGCGCGAGCCCGGCGAGCTCCCGCCGGAGCTCCGGCGCCACCCAGCCGGCCTCCGGGACCACCTCGTCGCCAAGCACCATCACGCCCGCCCCGGCTCCCTGCGCCTCGACACCCGGAGCAGCCGCCGCAGGTGCTGCTCGATCCCCTGGACGCTCACGTCGTCCCCGAAGTCCGCGCCCTCGAAGATCCCGCCCGGGAAGGCGTACTGAACGGTCGGGCAGACCCCGACGCGATAGAGGTCGGAGACCGCTCCGTCGGCGTCGTAGCCCACGGGCACGGTCCAGCCGTGCTCGCGGACCGTCCGGCGGAGCTCGTCGCGGTCGTCGCGCACGTCCACGATCAGGAAGTTCACGCGGCCGCGGAAGCGGCGTGCCACGCGGTCGAGCGCGTCCTGGGCGCTCACGCAGCTCGCCCCCTTCAGGAACAGGAACGAGATCGCAAGCGGCTTGTCGAACAGGTCGCAGACGCGGATCGCTCCCCGGGTGGTGATGTTGCAGGCCGACGGGTGGCGATCCCCGGGCGGGCAGGGGTTCTGGGCGGTCGAGCAGTCGTCCTGGTAGACGTTGGCGTCGCCCTCGAGCGGGGAGAGGGCCCTCGGCACCGCGAACTCGGGCAGCGGCCAGCCGCGATCGGACGGGCTGGCGCCGAGGATCCCCGCGTTCCTGGCGTTGAGGGTGTTGAGCGTGGCGACGGCCACGAGGGCGAGAAAGGCCAGGCCGACGAAGGCCGAGTATGCGCGACCGCGCTGCGCGGGCGGGCGCCGGCCGCCGTCCTCCCCGCCTGGGCCCTCAGGCGGCAGCATCGACGGCCGCTCGGCGGCGGCGAAGCCGCGAGAGCACCGGAAGGCGCCCCGAGCGCCCCTCGGCGAAGACGAGCGCGGCCGGGAGCACCATCATGACGCCGGCGAGGGCAACCGCCAGGTCGAATACGGTGACGAGCCCGAAGTCGCGAAGCATCCGGATGTCGGTCGCGACGAGCACGGCGAAGCCGGCGATCGCCGTCGCTCCCGACGCGGCCACGGCCGCGCCGGTCCGGGCGTAGGCGCGCCGCAGGGCCTCGCCGACCGAGCCCCCGGCCGCGCGCTCCTCGTGGTAGCGGGCGGAGATCAGGACGCTGAACTCGGTCGCGATCGCGATCACGAGCGCGCCGAGCGTAGCCGACATCGGGTTGAGCGGGATGCCCGCGATCCAGAGGACGAGGGAGGACCAGCCGGTGGCGAGAACGATGGGGACCAGGGGGATCACGGCCCGCCGCAGGGAGCGGTAGCAGGCGAGCAGGGCGAGCGCCACCGCGAGCAGCCCGGCGGCCGTCATCAGGTAGCGGTTGTCGCTGAGCGCCGAGTTGGCGTCAGCCGCGAGCACGGGCAGCCCCACGACCTGGGCGGTGACGCCCGGCGGCGGGTCGTTCGCCGTCCCGGGCGGGTTCACCTGCGCGCGGATGTCGTCGATGAGCCGCTTCTGCTGGTCGAACGGCATGACCTTGATGCCGAACGCGATCACGGCGGTGTTCCCGGGCTTGCCGGTCTTCGGGTCGCGCGCGATCACGGCCTGGGAGAAGTACGGCGGCAGGAGCCGGATGAGGGCCCGGATATGGCGCTGCGAGGGGACGCCACCCTCGCCGAAGAGGTCGGGGAGCGAGATCGCGGGGCAGATCTGGGTCTGGGCCGCGCGGCAGGACGGGTACTGGCCGCCGAAGCCATGCGCGGCGAGGACGCGCGTCTCGAAGCCCTTCATCCACTCGATCACCTTGGGGTCCGTCAGGTCGGGGGCGGTGACCGCGACGTCCACCTCGCCCGAGACGCCGGTGGCGCTCTGAAGCTCGTCCACGTCGTGCAGCTCGGGCAGGTTGCGCGGCACGAGCTCGCGGATGTCCGAGATCACGCCGATCTGCGTGCCCGCAACCCAGCCGGAGGCGGCGAGCACCGCCGCGACCGCGAGCACCCGCCCCGGGGCCGCCACCGAGAGCGCCAGCGCCCGGGTGCCCAGCCTGCCCGCGCCGCCGCCCAGCTTCCGGCGGGCGACGCCGAGGCGCGCCGCCGCCCGTCGCGCACGCCCCATCCCGCCCCCCTCGCCCGGGCGCCGGGCCGCGCGCGCGCCCGGCACCAGCGACAGCGCCGCGATCCCCGCCGTGAGCGCGACCGCGAACGCGATCGCGATCCCGGCCACCAGCAGGACCCCGAACCCCCGGATCATCGGGATCGGCGAGAGCAGGAGCACGCAGAAGCCGGCCGCCGTCGCCAGCCCGGCGGTGGCGATCACGGGGCCGCCCGCCGCCGCCGCCTCGAGCGCGGCACGCGGCGGCCCCGAGCCGGCCGCGCGGCGCTCGCCGAAGCGGGCCTGGAACTGGATCGCGTAGTCCACCGCGAGGCCGATCAGGATCGGTAGCACGGCGATCGAGGCCATGGTCAGCGAGCCGCCCACCAGGGCCAGGAGGCCGAAGGTGATCGAGCCGGCCGCGCATGCGAGCGCCAGCGGCAGCAGGCGCAGCGGGGGCCTGAACACGAGCGCGAGCGTGATCGCCATGACCACGAGCGCGACCGCGAGCAGGATCAGGATCTGCGTCGAGAGCTCGCCCGCGAGCCCGTCGAGCACGACCGGGACGCCGCTGACGACGTAGCTGCCGCCCTTCAGCTTGAACGCCGGGTCCGCGACCGCTTGGCGGAAGAGCGAGATCGCCTCGGAGCGCTGCTGGTCCGTCAGGTCGGGGCGCAGCCGCACGGTGATCAGGGCCGAGTCGGGGCTCGGGAACAGGTACGCGAACCGGGCCTTGGGCACCCCCCCGGTGAAGCGGTTGTCGAAGACGACCGACTGCACGTACTGCGGGTCCGTGATCTGGGGCACGCCGCTGATCCCGTACTGGGTGCCGAGCTGCAGGAGCTGGCGCTCGAACCTGGCCAGGACCTGGAGGCCGGCCGATCGCCCGGCGAGCCTCGCCTCCGCCGCCGACTGGCCCTGGGCGAGGGCGTGGCGCTGGGCGGCCTGAGCCGCGGCGCGAGCCTGGACGACCGTGGCCTGGAGCTGGCGCCTGAGCAGCCCCTGCGCCTGGAGCGCGAACTGGTTGAGGAAGGTGGCCGGCCCGTAGACGACGAAGCTCGGCTCGAGCGCGGCGATCTTCGCGCAGGGGGCGGGGGCGGGCTTGCCCTTGAAGACGTGGCCGCCGGGCGCCTTGCCCGCGAGGCAGCCCTCGAGCGCGAGCAGGCGCCCCAGGTCGGGAGTCAGGAGCAGCCGGCGCAGGTCCTCCTTGACGAGGATCTCGACCGGCTCGTCGCCGAACTCCTGGTGGAAGCGCTGCGTCGCCGCATACGTGCCCGAGCCGGTGTCCACGAGCGTGCTCGGGCTGGCGTCGGCATCGAGCCCCAGCGCGGCAACCGAGCAGATGAGCGCCAAGAGGACCGCGATCGTGACCATCGGCGTGGGATGCTCGACGGCCCAACCGGCGATCCGGGCCAGCAGGTTGCGCACAGGAGCAGGTTACGGGGCGCGGCCGGCGGCCGCGCCCGGTCAGTCCATCGTGAGCGGGCCGACCGTCTCCGCGTTCAGGAACTGGCGGACGAACTCGTTGTCGGAGTTGAAGAGCTCGTCCGAGGGGCCGGACTCGACGATCCGGCCCTTCCAGAGCACGGCGATGAAGTCCGCGATCCGCCGCGCGGTGCCGAGGTCGTGGCTGATCACGAGGTAGCAGCCGCCGTTCTCCTCGTGGACCTCGCGGATGAGCTCGCAGAGGAGCGCCGTGCGCACCGGGTCGAGCCCGGAGTCGGGCTCGTCGAACATGACGATCGCGGGGTCGAGCACCAGGGCCCGCGCGAAGCCGGCACGCTTGCGCATGCCCCCGGAGAGCTCGTTCGGCATCTTCTGCGTGGCGTCCGCGAGGCCCACCTCGCGCAGCCTGCGGTTGACGATCTCGGCGATCTCCTCCTCCGACTTGTCGGTGTGCTGGCGCAGCGGGAAGGCGGTGTTGTCGAAGATGTTCATCGAGCCGAAGAGGGCGCCGTCCTGGAACAGCAGGCCGAACTTCTTGCGCATCTCGAAGAGCTCGTCGTCGGTCATGTTGGGCACCGACTCGCCGTGGACGAGGATGTCCCCCGCGTCCGGGTAGAGCAAGCCGACGATGTGCTTGATGAGCACGCTCTTCCCCGTCCCCGACGGGCCGAGCACCATCGAGATCTGGTTGTCCGGCAGGCCCAGGTTGAGCCCGTTCAGGATCCGCATGCGCCCGAACTGCTTGACGAGGTCGATCACCTCGATCGCGTCCTCGCCGCCGTGGTCGCGCTTCTCGCCCGTGTGCCAGCGGTAGGGGTTGGTCTCGGACGGGTCGACGCCCGGGATCACGTAATCGCGATGCAGGCGGCCGAGCTCGGGCGCGGGCTCGATGTAGCCGCCGTCGCCCTCGCCGGCAGCCGGCGGCTCGAAGCCCGCTCCGGCCTCGTCCAGGTCCTCATCGAGGTCCCGCGGCTCGTAGGTCTCGTCGTCTGCCATCACCAAGCCTCCTCGTCCTGCACCCGTGAGCGTACCTATCCGCCGATCGGCGCGCGCGGGTTCGCCCCCCAGAAGACGAGCGTCCCCATCATCCCGACGATGTGCACGAGGACGATGTTCAGCACCATCGACTTGGCGGTCGCCGTGCCCACGCCGACCGGCCCGCCCGAGGCGGTGTACCCGTAGTAGCAGCCCACGAGCACGATCACCGTCGCCATCACCATCGCCTTGATCAGGCTGAACAAGAGGTCGGGCGGGTTCTGGAACATCCAGAAGATCAGGAAGTAGCCGCCGGACGAGACCTCGCCGATCTGCTTGACCACGGCGAGCCAGCTCGCGAAGTAGCCGACGCCGATCGCCGCCAGGTACATGAACGGCAGCGTCATCCAGGCGCCGAGCAGCCGCGT
>Ga0070741_10020828_pt1 | contig 10273 bp, 7 predicted proteins | sample Coa_R1_4_FD_66440 | JGI IMG/M metagenome (GOLD analysis project Ga0070741, IMG submission 66440) | Surface soil microbial communities from Centralia Pennsylvania, which are recovering from an underground coalmine fire - Coalmine... | ecosystem: Environmental > Terrestrial > Soil > Unclassified ...
GGATGAGGGCGAGGCCGCCGCCTGGGAGGCCGTCGCCGGTGGCTCGCTCCCCGCCGGAGCCGGGGCCGCCGGCTCGCTCCCGGGCGGAACGGGAGTCGCTGGCTCGCTCCCGGGCGGGGCCGGGGCGGCGCCGCCGGCGGGAGCGACGACGATGCGGCCGTCCTCGAGCGCCGCGGTCGCCCGCCCGGCGATCCCGGCGCGGAGGAGGAGCTCCTCGGGGAGGCGGAGCCAGCCGCCGCGCCCGACGACGATCGCGTCCGGCGCGGCGCCGTCGCGGCCCCACTCCTCCGATACCCGGCCGTCGCGGATGCGGACGATCCGGTCGGCGACCGTCGCCGAGGCCGGATCGTGGCTCACGAGCACGGTCGTGCAGCCGTGCTCCCGCGCGAGCTCGCCGACGAGCGCGTACACCTGGTCGGCGGCGGCGGCGTCGAGCTCCCCGGTCGGCTCGTCGGCGAGGAAGACCCGCGGCCGGTGGGCGAGCGCCGCGCACAGCGCGACCCGCTGCTGCTCGCCGCCGGAGAGCTCGGCGGGACGGCGGTGCCGCTCGCCCGCGAGGCCCACCCGCTCGAGCAGCTCGTCGGCCCGGGCCAGGCGCGCGCGCGGCGCCGCTCCACGCAGCCCCGGCTGCAGCGCCACGAGCTCGCGCGCCGAGAGCTCCGGGGCGAGCGCGCGGGCGTAGTGCTGGTCGAGGTAGCCGAGCTGCGCCGCGCGGAACTCGGCCAGCCGCCTGGCCGGCAGCTTGCCGACCTCCGTGCCGAGCACGCGCACGAGGCCGGCTGAGGGCCGCTCGATGCCGGCGAGCAGGCGCAGGAGCGTCGACTTCCCCGCGCCGCTCGGCCCGAGCACGGCGACCACCTCGCGCTCGGCGACCGCGAGCGAGAGGCCCTGCAGGGCGGCGGCGTCGCCCTCCGGGGTCGAGTGGACGCGGAAGACGTCCCTGAGCTCGATCGCGTTCACGCGGCCGCCGCCTCCGCGGTCCGCTCGGGGGCGCGGCCGCGAAGCCGCGTCGCCGCGGCGACGGCCGCGGCCGCGACGAGCGCGTCGAGGGCGACCGCGGCGGCGAGGAGCGGCCAGTCGGGGGTGAGCACGAGTGGCGGCTCGGGCTTCGCGGCCGCCGCGGTGACGGCGACGAGCGAGAGCACGAGCCTCGAGAGGATCGCCCCGGTCGCGACCCCGCCGAGCAGCCCGACCGCCGCGACGAGGAGCGCGCGCAGCCGCAGGTGGCGCTGGAGCGTCGCCGGCGTCGCCCCCTGCGCCTCGAGGTCGAACAGCTCGCCGCGCTCGTCGCGGCGGTCGGCGGCGGCGCCGAGCACGAGGCCGGCGAGGGCGAGCGCGAGGGCGAGCCCGGCCGACGCGGCGAGGGTGGCGAGCGCGCCGCGGGCGAGCGGGTCGGCGCGCAGCCCGGCGAGCACCGCCGCCCGGGAGGTGACGGCGAGCGTCGACGGCGGTGTCGGCGGGAGCGCGTCCGCCCAGAGCTCGTCCGTCACCCCGAGACCGGGGGAGCGCGAGTCGAGGAGCGTCGAGGCGGTCCGCCGATCGGCGACGACCGCGTCCTCGCCCGCGGAGGGGTAGCGCGGGACGACGCCGACGATCCTGCCCGCGACCTGCTCGCCCTCGATCGCGAGCGGGACGATCCCGTCCGCGCCGGCGGCGGCGGCGACCGGCGGCGTCACGAGCACGGGCAGCGGCTTCCCGTCGGTCGGCTCGCTCGGCCGGAACCGCCCGGTCGCGAGGGTCGTGAGCGAGAAGGCGAGGGAGGGCCGGGCGCCCGCGCCGCTCCGGCGGACGACGCCGCCGGTGCCGACCCAGCCGGCGAAGGCCCCGCGCACCCGCCGGCCGTCGACGCGCGGAACGCCGAGCCGCAGCACGCCGCGGGCGCTCGGCTGCAGGCCGGTGCCGGCGTTCGCCGCCAGCCGGCCGGAGTTCAGCAGGTCGAGCTCGAGCCCGGCGAGCGTCGCGTGCGCGAACGGGACGCGGCCGTGCAGCACGACCTCCCGCCCGTGCCGGGTGTCGCCGAGGACGACCGCCTGGAAGTCGCCGAGCGGCGAGCGGAACCAGGCTCGCACCGCGACGTCGTCGCCCGCCGCCGCCGCCGGCAGCGCGAAGGCCCGGCCGGGCGGGAGCGGGGTCGAGCGGAAGCCGCTCCGCGGTAGGGCGAGCCGGCGGTCGGGGACGGCGAGGAAGGTGAACGCCGTCGCCGACGGGACGTTGCCGGAGAGCCGGATCACCGGCCTCGCCGGCGTGCCCGCCGGCCAGCCGTGCAGGACGGGCACGAGCTGCGCGAGGTCCTCGTCGACGACGTAGGGGGCCGGCACGGCGAACGTCGCCTGGTCGCGCTCGCCGCGCAGCAGGGTGGCGCGGTAGACGAGGGCGAAGAGGGCGAGGCCGAGGCTCGCGACGAGGAAGGCCGCCGTCACCGTCGCCCGGCCCGGGTCGCGGGCGAGCGAGAGCGCGGCGAGGCGGAGCGGGAGCGGCCCGCGCCGGCCGGCCCGGCCGAGCGTGCGCAGGCCGGGGGCGAGGAGCCGGGCGCAGGCGGCGGCGGCGGCGAACGTGACGAGCCCGGGGAGGAGCAGCGCGTAGGCGCCGCTGCCGCGGCCCGAGGCGAGCGAGGCGGCGTCGAGGGAGCCGCGGGCGGCGCCGACGGCGACCACGACGACCGCCGCCAGCGCCGCCACGTCGAGCGGCGCCGGGGCCGCCCGTCCCGCCTCCCGCGGCGCCGCCCGCACGGTCAGGAAGAGGAGTAGCGCCGCGACCGCGGCCGTGCCGGCCGCCGCCGCGAGCCCGCCGCCTGTGAGCAGCGCGTGCTCGACCACCGGCCAGGGGGGCGAGCCGGCGACCGACGCGACCGCGGCCGCGACCGCCCCGCCCGCGCAGAAGCCGGCGAGCGTCCCCGCGAGCGCGACCGCCCCCGTCTCGGCGAACGTGACGAGCTCGACCTGGAAGCGGCGCGCGCCGGCCCAGAGCAGGCGCCGGCGCGCCGCCGCGACCTCGCGCCGGAGCGCGGCGGCGGCGAGCACCGTGAACGCGAGCAGGAGCGCGCCCGCCTCGCCGCCGAGGAGCAGCAGCCGCCGCGCCGCCACCCGCGAGGCCGAGACCGAGGCGGCGAGCGCGTCGGTCGGCCCGGTCACCTCGAACGCGTCCGAGCGGGCGGCGAGCGCGGCGCGGATCCGCTCGATCCGGCGCGCGTACGCCCCCACCGACCACGGGTGCACGTCCCCCGGCCGGACGGGCAGGAACCAGGCGTACGAGCGGAAGAACGAGGAGAGCTCGGCCGTACGCGCGAACGGGGCGACCCCCTCGGCGATCAGCACCGGGGCGGGCTGCGGCGCGTGGTAGCGGACCGCGCGCGCGACCTGCTCGGGCAGCACCGGTTGGATCCAGGCCGCGAAGGGGGCGTCGCGGCGGAGCGTGGCCGTCCCGACCTGGACGAGGCGCAGGCGTGGCGTCGACGGGACGGGCCCCCGGCCCTCGAGCCGGAGGACCTCGCACCGGCGGGTCGGCACGCACGGTCGCGGCAGGCGGCCGGAGCGGAGGCGGACGAAGCGGCCGAGGTCGTCCGCCGCGCGCAGGGAGACGAGCCGGCCGTCGATCTGCGCCTCGCGGTAGAGCATCGCGCGGGCCGAGCCCGGGCCGAGCAGCGCCGAGACCTCGCGGTCGAGCGCCCGCCAGTCGCCGGCGACCGAGCCGAACCACGCCACCTCGATCGAGCGGTCGGCGGGGGCGAGCGCGGCCGTCGCCCGGGCGAGCGCGCGGTCCTGCAGCACGAGCCGGCCGCCGAGCACCGCCGCGATCGCGGCCGAGCCGGCGAGGATCCCGGCCGCGACGGGCACGGTCCGGGCCGCGCCGGCCGCGAGCCGGGCGCGCGCGAGCCGAAGCGGGAAGAGGATTCGGCGGAGCGCAGTCACCGCGCCGCCCTCCGCCGGCGGTACGCGCGCGTCTTCAGGCGGTTGCCGCAGAGCCGCATCGAGCACCAGGTCCCGGACCGGTTCTTCGAGGCATCCCAGAACGACCACTCGCAGGCGCGGCAGGCCTTCAGCCGGGGCCAGGTGCCGTCGAGCATCGCCCGCAGCGCGATCGCCACCACCTCGCCGAGCGGGTCGGCGCCCGCCAGCACGACGCCGGTCGGGTCGAGCCCGACTGTGACCGAGGAGCGGGCGGCCGCGTCGAGCAGGCCGACCGCCTCGGGGGGCGGCGCGCCGCCGGCTGAGTTCGCGCGCAGGAGCGCCCGCAGCGCCTCGCGGAGCGCCGCGGCCCGCGCCCGGGCGGGCTCGCCGAGCCCGTGCGCCGCGAGCCAGTCGCCGAGCCAGTCGGTCCCTCGCTCGCGGTCGGCGGTGTTGACGAAGAGCTGCACCTGCCGCAGCGGCGGCGGCGCGGCGCTCGGGAGGTCATAGTTCGGTATCCGGGCCGGCACGCCAGACACCGTCATATCAGTTTCGCCGGTGTCGTGGGCGGGCGGGCTCGCGCCCGCGCTCTCGGCGGGCTGGAACGTCGCCAACACCGGCGCGGTCGCGAGCGGCCTCGCCCACGCCTACGGCGTCTCGCTCGCGGTCGTCGGCCTCTTCACCACCGGCCTCTTCGTCACGCACGCGCTCCTCCAGGTGCCGGCCGGTCGGCTCTGCGACCGGCTCGGCGCCCGGGCGGTCGGCGCCGCGGGGCTCGCGACCACGGCCGCCGGCTCGCTGGCCGCGCTCGCCTGGCGGGAGGCCGGCTTCGCGATCGGCATGCGCGCGCTCGCAGGCGTCGGCACCGGGCTCTCGTTCGTCGCCGGCAGCGACTACGTCCGCCGCACGATCGGCACCCCGGTCGCGCAGGGAGTCTACGGCGCCGGCAGCATGGCCGGCGGCGGGGTCGCGCTCGCGCTCGTGCCGCAGTGGGGGAGCTGGCAGGCGCCGTTCGCGTCGGCGGCGATCCTCGCCGGCGCCGGCGCGCTCGTGCTCGCGGCGGCGCCCCCCGAGCGGCCGCGGACGACGGAGCCGCGGAGAGCCGGGCCGATCGCCGACCGGCGGCTGCTGCCGCTCGCGGCGATGCACAGCGCCTCGTTCGGGCTCTCGGTCGTCCTCGGCAACTGGGTCGTGACCCTGCTCGAGCGGGCCGGCGACTCGCGGACGGCGGCCGGGCTCGTGGGCTCGCTCGTCCTCGTGCTCGGGATCGTCACCCGGCCGCTCGGCGGCCATGCGTACGGCCGGCGCGGCCTTCTGCGCGCGAGCTTCCTCGTCGGCGCGGCCGGGGTCGCGCTCCTCGCGGTGGCGACGCCGCTCCCGCTCGCGGTCGCGGGCGCGGTCCTCGTCGGGCTCGCCGGCGGGATCCCCTTCGCGCCCTCCTTCGCCGGCGCCGCCGAGGTCCGGCCGGACGCCCCGGGCGCGGCGATCGGCTTCGTCAACATGGCCGCGGCGGTGACGATTCTCGCCGCCACCCCGCTCGTCGGGCTCGGCTTCTCGCTGCCCGGGGACGGGCGGGCCGGGTTCGCGGCCGCCGCCGCCCTCTGGGCGCTCGCCGCGCTCGCCGTCGACCGCGCCCGCGCGCGCGCCGGATCCGAGTTTCCGATCTCGGATCCCGGCGATGCGCTATAGTCCCCCGGCATCGCGGTATGAGCCCTTCTCGGATCCGAGGACGGGCGGACTGGATACGAGACGGAGGTTGGAGATGGCCCTGGCAGAGATCACCCCGGCCGAGGCGCCCCCGGCGCTTCGGCACCTCAAGGTCACCGGTCACGGCCCGGCCTTCGGGTTCGAGCCGTGCGAGGACGTCGGCTGCCGCGTCGGCGCCGACGGCGTCGCCACCTCCTGCGGCCGGCTCGCGTGCCCGGCCTGCGGCTGCAGCGGGACGAACCTCTCCGCGCTCGAGCTCGTCACGGCCTCGGACCGCTGGCTGCGCTGCACCTGCGGGCACGCGTGGCTGCACGGCTCGGCGGCGCTCTACGTGCTCTCGAGCGCCGAGACCGCCGAGTGCACCTGCCCCGACGACTGCGACTGCGACCACGGCAACTAGTAGCCGCCCGCCCCTCGGCCGCCCGCGGCGCTCGCGCTAGCGCCGGTGCGCGCGACACCCCGGAGACGGGCTGCGCCCGGCGCGGGCGTCGAGGTCCACGCCCCCGCCGACGAGCAGGTCCTGAGCGCAGGCGCGCTCGCCTTCCTCGCGCTGCTCGAGCGCGAGCTCGGCCCCGCCCGGCGGGAGCTTCTCGCGCGCCGCGCCGAGCGCAAGGCCGCGCTCGCGGCCGGGGAGCGGCCCGGCTTCCTCGCGGAGACGCGCCCCGTCCGCGCGGGGGACTGGCGGGTGGCGCCGGCGCCGCCCGACCTGCGCGACCGCCGGTGCGAGATCACCGGGCCGGCGGAGCGGAAGATGATGATCAACGCGCTCAACTCCGGCGCGCGCGTCTTCATGGCCGACTTCGAGGACGCGCTCTCGCCGACCTTCCCCAACGTGGTCGAGGGGCAGGCGAACGTGCGCGACGCCGTCCGCCGCACGATCGCGCTCGAGACGGCCGAGAAGCGCTACCGGCTGAACGAGGCGGTGGCGACGCTCGTCGTCCGGCCGCGCGGCCTCCACCTCGTCGAGCGCCACGTGACGGTCGACGGCGCGCCGATCTCGGCGTCGCTCTTCGACTTCGGCCTCGCCGCCTACCACAACGCGGCGGAGCTCCTCGAGCGCGGCAGCGGGCCGTACTTCTACCTGCCGAAGCTCGAGAGCCACCTGGAGGCGCGCTTCTGGGCCCGGGCCTTCGCGCTCGCCGAGGAGGAGCTCGGGCTTCCGCACGGGTCGATCCGCTGCACGGTGCTGATCGAGACGATCCTCGCCGCGTTCGAGATGGAGGAGATCCTGTACGAGCTCCGCGACTACGGCTGCGCGCTCAACGCCGGCCGCTGGGACTACATCTTCTCCACGATCAAGAAGCTCGGCGCCCTTTTGCCCGACCGGGCGCAGGTGACGATGACGGTGCCGTTCATGCGCGCCTACACGGAGCTGCTCGTGCGCTCCTGCCACCGGCGCGGCGCGCACGCGATCGGGGGGATGGCGGCGTTCATCCCCTCCCGCCGCGACCCGGCGGTGAACGAGGTCGCGCTGGCGAAGGTGCGGGAGGACAAGGAGCGGGAGTCGGGGGACGGCTTCGACGGCACCTGGGTCGCCCATCCCGACCTCGTCCCGGTGGCGACCGAGGTGTTCGACCGGGTGCTCGGCGAGCGTCCGAACCAGGTCGAGCGGCTGCGCGAGGACGTCGTCCCGGACGCGGAGGCGCTGCTCGACTTCGACGTCCCGGGCGGGGAGATCACCGAGGCGGGCCTGCGCACGAACGTCTCCGTCGGGACGCGCTACCTGGACGCGTGGCTGCGCGGGGTCGGCGCGGCCGCGATCGACAACCTGATGGAGGACGCGGCCACCGCCGAGATCTCGCGCGCGCAGGTGTGGAGCTGGGTGCGGGCCGGCCGGTTCACGCCCGCGCGCGTGCGCGAGGAGCTCGCCCGCGTCGACGCCGCCGAGGACGCGAAGGCGCTCTTCGCCGAGGTCGCCCTCGCGCCCGAGCTCGTCGAGTTCCTCACCCTGCCCGCCTACGAGCGGCTCGGGTAGGCGCGCCGTACAATTCCCGGCGATGGACGCCGGGACCAAGGCCGACGAGATCGCGCTCGCGCTCGAGGAGGCGATCGTCTCCGGGGAGCTCGCGCCGGGCACCGTGCTCCGCCAGGAGCAGGTCTCCGCGCAGTACGCGGTCAGCCGGACGCCGGTCCGCGAGGCGCTCCGCCGCCTGTCCGCGCTCGGGCTCGTCCACTTCGAGGCCAACCGCGGCTTCCGGGTGCGGACGCTCTCGCGGCAGGAGATGTGGGAGGCGTTCCTCGTCCGCGCCGAGCTCGAGAGCCTCGTCACCGCGGTCGCCGCCGAGCGGATGACGAAGGAGGACCTCGAGGAGCTCGAGCAGGCCGAGAAGCGCTTCGCGCGGCTCACGCGCGCGCTGCGGGCGCGCGAGCCCGGCGAGGACCGCCGGGCGCTCACCGCCGACTGGATGCGCGCGAACCACGGCTTCCACGACGTCATCTACCGGATCGCCGCCCTGCCGTACGTCGAGCAGGTCGCGAAGGCGGCCCGCCGCACCTTCTCCGGCCCCGCGGTCTGGGCGCCGGGGGACGAGACGATCGACGAGCTCTACCTCCAGAACGAGCGCCAGCACGAGGCGATCAAGGACGCGCTCGCCGCCGGGAGCGTCGAGGGCGCCCGCGTGCTCGCCCGGGAGCACGTCCTCGGCTCCTTCCACCTGCTGGAGACGATCCTCGAGCAGGTCGGCGCCGGCTGGTCCGCCGCCCGGAGGCCCTGATTGACCCGATTCTTAGGGAGTTCTAAGCGGGCTCTCAGGCGGCGGTCGTAGTGTGTACCTCGTCGAATCGAGGCACCGAACGACCATGCGAAAGGTGGTGTGACATGCGACGGACCCTGACCCGCCTCTCGATCGGGACCGCAGCCCTGCTCCTCGCGGCCGCAGCGGCCACGTCGGCGTTCGCGGCCTCGAGTGCGCACGGGCGCTTCTTCGGCCCGCGCGGCGGCTCGCTGCTGCTCGGGGGCGGCCCCGGCCACGGCTTCGGGATGATGATGGGCCCCGCGGGCTTCCGCTTCGGCTTCGGCTTCGGCGGGCCCGGCTTCGGCGGGCGGCACGGCGGCGGCATCCTCGCGGCCGACGTCCTCACCCCGGCGGCGAGCTTCCTCGGGATCTCGGTCTCGACCCTCGAGTCCGACCTGAGCTCGGGGAAGACGCTCGCCCAGGAGGCGGCTGCGAAGGGCAAGACGGCCTCCGACCTGATCGACGCGATCGTCGCCGCCGAGAAGAAGGTGCTCGACGCCGAGGTCGCCGCCGGCTGGATCACGAGCTCGCAGGAGAGCGCGCTCGTCGGCGCGATCACGAAGGCGGTGACGAACCTCGTCAACAACGGCCCGCCGGTCGTCGGCGTCGGCAAGGGGAGCGGCCTGCTCCAGACCGCCGCCAGCTACCTCGGCCTCAGCGTCTCCGACCTCGGGTCGGCGCTCCAGAGCGGCAAGACGCTCGCCGACGAGGCGAAGGCGCAGGGCAAGACGGTCGACGGGCTGGTGCAGGCGCTGCTCGCGCCGCTCAAGAGCCGCCTCGACCAGCGCGTCTCGGCGGGCGACATCACGCAGGCGCAGGAGAACGCGATCCTCGCCAACGAGACGACGCGGCTGACGAACCTCGTCAACGGCACGAAGCCGAGCGGCACGGTCCGCATGAACGGTCTGCGGCTCGCGCTCCTGCGCGCGTTCCTCCACCGCTAGACCGGGCACCTCGCTCTCTCCTCCAGGCGAAGGGGCCGGGAGACCGGCCCCTTCGCTTCGCCTGCTCAGGCGGGCTGGACGGCGCGGCGACGGCGGGCGACCCCGCTCGTCTCCGCGGCCGCCGCCACCGCCGCCGCCACCGCCGGGGCGACGTCGCGGTTGAACACGCTCGGGATCACGTACTCGGGCGAGAGCTCGTCCGGCTTCACGATCGCGGCGATCGCCTCCGCCGCCGCGAGCTTCATCTCCTCGGTGATCGCCGCGGCGCGCACGTCGAGCGCGCCGCGGAAGATGCCCGGGAACGCGAGCACGTTGTTGATCTGGTTCGGGTAGTCGGAGCGCCCGGTGGCGACGACGGCGGCGAGCCCCTCGATCTCCTCGGGGAGGATCTCGGGCACCGGGTTCGACATCGCGAACACGATCGCGCCGTCGGCCATCGACGCGATCCCGGCGCGCGAGACGGCGTCGGGGCCGGAGAGCCCGATGAAGACGTCGGCGCCGGCGAGCGCCTCGTCGGCCGTGCCGGCGAAGCCCTCCGGGTTCGTGCGCTCCGCGTAGGCCGCCTTCCACGGGCCGAGGTCGTCGCGGCCGCGGTGGAGCGCGCCCCTGCGGTCGCAGCCGACGATGTCGCGGACGCCAGCGTGGAGGAGGATGTCGGTGCAGGCGACGCCCGCCGCGCCGACCCCCGTGATCACGACGCGCACCTCCTCCGGACGCTTCCCGACGATCCGCAGAGCGTTCAGGAACGCCGCCATCACCACCACCGCCGTCCCATGCTGGTCGTCGTGGAACACCGGGATGTCGAGCGTCTCCCTCAGCCGGCTCTCGATCTCGAAGCAGCGCGGGGCGGAGATGTCCTCGAGGTTGATCCCGCCGAACCCGGGCGAGATCGCCCTGACGGTGGCGACGATCGCGTCGACGTCCTTCGTCGCGAGGCAGATCGGCCAGGCGTCGACGCCGGCGAACTCCTTGAACAGCATCGCCTTGCCTTCCATCACCGGCA
>Ga0070741_10020830_pt1 | contig 10272 bp, 10 predicted proteins | sample Coa_R1_4_FD_66440 | JGI IMG/M metagenome (GOLD analysis project Ga0070741, IMG submission 66440) | Surface soil microbial communities from Centralia Pennsylvania, which are recovering from an underground coalmine fire - Coalmine... | ecosystem: Environmental > Terrestrial > Soil > Unclassified ...
GCAAAAGGCGAGGTGTTGACCGTGAACTGCATGGCGATGGTCGGCTCGTCAATGATGATGTGCGGCAGGGGCGCGGGATTTTCTAGGTTGGTGATGGTTTCGCCGATGGTAATGCCTTCCACCCCCGCGATGGCGACGATGTCCCCCAACTGCGTTTCCTGGGTATCAATGCGTTTCAGCCCGGTGAAAGAAAACAGCTTGGTGATGCGCGTTTTCTGCAGCGTTCCGTCGAGCTTCGCGATCGCAACATCTTCTCCGGTACGCAGAGTGCCGTTGAAAACCCGCGCGATGGCGAGGCGCCCGAGGTAGTCACTGTAATCGAGATTGGCCACCAGGATCTGCAACGCGCCTGCGGCATCACCTTGTGGAGCAGGAATGGTGCTGACGATGGCATCAAAGAGCGGACGCAGGTCCTCTCCCCCGCCATTTGCGTTGGTCGTCGCGCTGCCCGCCTTCGCATTCGTGTAGAGCACGGGAAACTCGAGCTGCTCCTCGGCGGCATCGAGATCAATAAACAAGTCGTAGATTTCGTTCAGGACTTCCTGCGGGCGCGCGTCGGCACGGTCAATTTTGTTGATGACGACAATGGGCGGGAGCTTCGCCTCAAGCGCTTTGCCGAGCACGTAACGCGTCTGCGGTAGCGGGCCTTCGCTCGCATCCACCAGCAGCATGACCCCGTCCACCATTTTCAGGGCGCGCTCTACTTCCCCGCCAAAGTCGCTGTGGCCCGGGGTATCAACGATGTTGATCTTCGTGCCGTGATAAAGCACGGCAGTGTTCTTGGCCAGGATGGTAATGCCGCGCTCGCGCTCCAGTTCATTGGAGTCCATGACGCGCTCGATCAGGTTCTCGTTGGCGCGAAAGGTGCCGCTCTGGCGCAGCATGGCATCCACGAGCGTGGTTTTGCCATGGTCCACGTGAGCGATGATGGCGATGTTGCGAATCTCGGAAGCCACTAATGTCCTTCGTTGCAGGGTCTCTTAACAATGTACTACGGGCAGGATAATTCAGCTGAGCTGTCTGCAGGGGCATGAAGAGATCCTCTGCCGACTAGCTCACCGTGTGGGAACAGGGATCCGCGGTGGATGGTCGGATGAGCGGCTGAGCACCGGGTCGTTGGTCACGGGGAACATCTTTACAGCGCGCGATCCCTCGCGTTGCTGGGCCTCGCTCAAACCATTCACAGTCGCAAACATGGACTCATTGAAACCGGCGGTGGTGTTTGCCGTCGCAACCGCGAATACAGGGTGGGCTCTGCCGTTGACATACGACGTAGAGATGTAATCGCCCACCATCGGTCCCTGGTTGGTATCGGCGAGCCAGCTCAACATCATGGGGTCCGACAGGTTTTGCGGGGCCGTCCAGGTCTGTCCGCCGTCAGTGGAGGAAGTGAAACCCACGCTGAGCTGGCACGTGACCGTGGTGCACACAGCTTGTGAATAGAAATAGTAGGCGAGCGCGAGGTGGGCGGTTTTACCCGAAGTAGTGCGATCAACCGCCAAGCCGGGGATGAAGTGATCGGCCGTGCTGGTGGTGGCGTCAATCGGAATACGCGCTGGCGCACTCCAGGTCACGCCGTCCGAGGATGTACTCAGCACGATGTCGTTGGCGGTGCAGCCGGGGCGAAAGCGGCAATCCTGCCACGCCAGATACACCATGCCGGCCTCGTCCATCTCGGCGGAAGGAAGCGGCGACGTGCGCAGGCCGCCCGCCACGAGATGGTCAGAAACGTCGGCGACCTTCACGGTTGCCGTCCAACTCGCGCCACCATCCGTCGAACGGAAGGCGAGCATCGTGGTCTGGTTCGCATTGTTGATCGGAACAATTACCGTGCCGTCTGGCTGAACCAGCGGCTGCCCGCCTAACCCGGTCGCCGCATCGGCGGTCTTAAGCGAGGGGCCCCAGGTCAGGCCTCCGTCGGTGGAGGTATTCATGTGTATGCGATTGCTGTCGCTGAAATCGTCCCACTCGACGTAACAGTGGCCGAAAAACGGGCTCGTGCTGGTGTTGTCGCACACAATCCAATCTTTGTCGGGACTGGTGCTGGGGCCGCCCACGGGTATGGGATTCCCCCACGACAAACCATCGGACGAGCGGCTGACGAGAACGGCCGGAATCGCCGTACCCGCGTCGAGAATGGGTAAGGTCGCGATCAGCCACACCTGATGGGCCGCATCATAGGCGACCGTGGGATCGCTCACTCGGTCATACGGATTCCCGGTCTGCTGGACGTTGGTGATGCCGGTCAGGGTACCGGTGGTCCAGCTGACGCCACCGTTGGTCGAAGTTGAAAAGCTGATGTCCGAGGCGCCGCCCTGGAAGAACCGTCCCGACTGAAACGCGGACACAATGGTGTTGCCGAAGGCGAAGGTATCCGGCTCAACCTGCGTCTTGTGCTGGCTGGTAGCGTTGGTAAAGGGGTCAGAACTGATCCGCTGGATGGCGACCGTGGGAGGCGGACTGAAGCCTGGCGTTTGAGAATTGTTGGAGCTGCCACCCCCGCTCCCTCCGCCGCAGGAGGACCAAAGCGACACCGCAACAACCAACAAGGAAATATTTCGCAGGTCAGTCAGATAAGTTCTACGACGCACTTCTCGCATAGCCAGACTAAGTTCCTAAAACAGAATGCGTGCTGCTGGCGCAGTATAACCGATTCGTTTATCTCGGTTCGGAAGAAGACTACCGGGAACCATCTTTGTCCTCCGCGATGTTATCCACGGCGAACGAGACAATCGCTGCTCCAGGGTCTGCCGCGCAAAAAAGCCGCCGTGCCGACGAATCGGCCGACGGCGGCTCAGATTTGCGATCTATGAACCCGGCTTCCCCGGTTACTGTCCTGCCTTGACCTCGACTACATCGGCCTTGGCAAGCTTGGCGCGGGCCGCAGGTTCGACGACCGGCACGGCGTGACCGAAGGTCGGATCATCACCCCACATTTCAGCCAAAGCATAGTGGTTATCAAAGCGGCGGAACAGCAAGCGCGCGCTGTGACCTGTTCCAGCGGACGAATCAATGGTCTGGGTCGTAACTACCGCAGAGTGATGGTCGTTGCGAATCATCAAATTGTTGCGGCTGGCGTTCGTTTGTACAACATAGTGACCGGCCGGCATGACGGTCTTGCCGACGGCGAAATCAAAGGGCACGTTGAAGCTGAGAACTTCGCTTTGACCGTGGGCCAGAAGCGGAGCAATCACCATCACACCTACGAGACACACGACGACTCTGCAGACCTTCACTTTGGCTGCCTCCTGAATCAAATTGGGGAGGATGTTTTGGGGGTTCGCACCAGCGTGCGGTGCTGAGAACCGACGGGCGGGATGTTATCCGGGTGAACCACAAGAGCCAAATTACGAAAGTTAATGAATGAAGGTCACCAGGAGGGCCGCGGGGTGTTAGGCTATCTGACCAGCAACAAAGGTTTTAGGTGCATCTAAGAAACAAGGCGGCGTGCTCCAGCCGAGCCCGTGCGCCCAGGAGGGATTGCCTATGAGAACCGCTCTGGTATCCACGGCTGCGCTGGTTTTCGCTGTGGCCTTGATGGCTGCGGCGAAGAACCCGCCCCCAGCTCCGAAAACCCCGCCCGCAAACGTTCCTTTGTACCGGCTGATGAACCGCAATGGAGACCACTTCTATACGGCGTCAGCAAGCGAACGCGACCGGGCAATCAAAGGCGATGGCTATACGCTGGAAGGAGTGATGGGCCTGATCTGGTCAACCCAGGTGCCGGGGAGCGAAGCCCTGTACCGCCTCTATAACGGGTCAAACGGCCACCACGATCATTTCTACACCGCCAATCCAAAGGAGCGACAGGAAGCCTTGCGGGACGGTTACAAGGACGAACGCGTGGCAGGCTACATTTTGAAAACGCAACTGCCGGGCACGATTCCAGTCTACCGGCTGTATTCACCGGGAACCGTAGAGCATTTCTATACGGCTTCCGAGAAAGAACGCGAGGTGGCGGAAAAGAATGATGGATTCAGGAATGAAGGCATTCTTGGATACGTAGCACCGCCCCCGCCGAGCAAGTCAGTGAAGCCGCTGGCCGCCTCTATTCACCGGCGCGAGCGATAGAAGGGATTGGGCCGGGCAGCCGGCCCATTTTTTCTCTCACCACGAAAAATCCTTGAACATCTTGTCCACGAACCGCCTGTCATTGGTGTATTACTGTCCGGTACATTAAGTTGAGATGGTGCTGAAAACCGCCGCCAAGGTCGCCCAGAGGACGGCCCAGAGAACCGTAGGACACACCCAGAGCGGCGGGTACACCCGTGTCCTGCGCCATCTGGGCGCGACTGGCCTTTTCCTGCTGGCGATCCTCGACAGCTCGCCCCTTCCCACCTTCGGCGGCCCCGACATTCTGACGGCCATCCTGGCGGCGCGTCACGGCGAACCCTGGTACTACTACGCCCTGATGGCGACTTCCGGTTCGGTGATCGGAGCCTACATTACGTTTCGCATGGCACGTGGCGCAGGCGCTGCGTACCTGCACAAGAAATTTGGCGAGAAGCGCGTGGCTGGGCTGCTCCACTTCTTCGATCGCTGGGGTACGGGCGCTCTGGTGGTCACGACAGCGGTCCCCTTTCCCTTCCCCACGAGCGCGTTTTTTGCCGCCGCAGGCGTGGTGGGATACCCGGTGCGAACTTTCCTGGTGGTGGTCATGATTTCACGCGCGGCGCGGTACTGCACCATTGCGGCCATCGCGTCACATTATGGGCGCCATTTCATTCGCGTGCTGCGCCATCCGAACCAGTACCTGGGATGGCTGTTGCTTGTGCTGGCCATCGTCGTCATGGTCACCGCAGCAACCATCCTGCTGACGCGCAAACTGGAAACCGCGAACGGCAAGGCTGTCCCATCGTCGTAGCGGCTTCGTCAGGACCCGCGGAATCACCAGATCAGGGCGCGGCCCTGTTCGCGCGCGAGATTCACGACTTCGCTGAGGGGCTTCTCGTCATCTGCGCGCAGGATGGCAATGGCCCCGGCAAAAGCCACCATCTCGAGATGACCGGTGCCGCGACCGATGCGGAAACTCAGGGAATGCCCGCGGCTGGTTTCCGACGCCGGGATGCCGAATTCATTGCTGATTTCGTGCAGCCCGGTGGTCGCCTCGATGTCGGTGTTGCAGTCGGAGGGCAGGGTAACGCGAATATCTCCGCGCACTGAACTGAGGCGATCCCCGCCCACCACCCTCACAAAGTTTGCGGTGACGGGTCCTTGGCCGGAAGCGAGATCGGCCGAGGCCTGGATGCCATCTACAGCGACTTTTCCTCGCGCGGTTTTCGCATGAATTTTTCCGTTCACGTCGGTGATGGAGAGATCCCCGTCGCGCACCCAGATCCTGTCGAGAGAAACATTTGCCGGTACCGTGATGCGGTACTCGATACTGACCAAATCAGTCCTGCCCTGTCGCGAGTAGCGCGTTTCGATGTCGAGATGGTCCGGCCGCTCGGCATTCTGGGGGTGGGCATTGGCGTAGATTTCCGTGGCGTCGAGCGCAGCCTGAGTGCATGCAGTTTTTGTGGCCTGAACCAGTACCGTGGTGCGGTCGTCACCGCGGATGAAAACCGATCCTACATCCGCGCGCAAACGCAGATGGCCGCTTGTGCTGATGGAATATATTTCATTGAATTCCTGGTGGAGAGGCGTGCAGGCGGCATGGTCCGCGGCGAATCCCGCCGGTACCAGGATCGCCAGAAAAAACGAAATGAGGAAATACGCGCGCAAAGCGGCATCCTCAACGCCAAATGTACATCGTTCGATCGGAACGCTTGATCGAAGGTGACATCTGGATTCTAGGGCAGGTAGATGCGGGGAGCAATTCTGAGGTTCACCAGCCCCGGCGGGTAAACAAAAATCGGGTCCCCGTGTTATGGGGACCCAGTTTGTTGGGCTGAGGAATGATTAGGAAGCCTGAATTAGTATCCGGCGCGGGCGATCATCGAGTTCGCCGGCAGCGAAATGCGCAGCACCAGCCTGAGCTGATTCACGTGCGGCATGGTTGATTCCGCACCACTGTAATCTTCGCCGAGGCTCTGGTAGGTTGCCGCGCTCTCCCTGGTTTCAATCAACTGCCCATCACAAGACGCGCCACTGTAGTCTTCACCTATCGAGGCGGGCATGCGGCAATCGTAATTTCCCGCCACCTGCGGCCAGTTGTCATCAGAAATACCGGCCAGCAGTTCAGGGAAATTCTCACGGCCGATGGCCGCCGAACCGAGGATCTCAGCATGCTCGTCCAGCGCGGGATCATCAAGAACCGCGAGCAAGAACGTGACTTCGCGAGTGGATGAGCGGGTCACCGGTTCGCTGTACACGGGGCCGGAGTAATCTTCGCCGGCGTTGGCCTCGATGCTGCGCTCCGTGCGTGCGATGGTCAGCTCACCGGTCACTTGCCACAGATTGTCGCGCAGCAGCGACGCGTGTTTCGATTTGAACGTCAGGTTGCTGTTCTCCGATGACATGCTGAAGTCGAACGAGGAACTCTGCGGCCGAGCATTATCGAAATGGCTTTGGCCACGGATGGAACTCACGCCCACGTTCCAGGCGTAGGGATTTTCCGAGGAGCCGAGGAACACGCCGCCATACGAATCCTGCGAGTCAAACGGTCCCAGGTGTTGCGCCACAGCCGGAAGGACAGTCAGTCCGAGGGCAAGTGCGATCAAAGTGAAAAACCTGCCAGCCGTGCGCAGTGAAGAATGATCAGTACGTTTCATTGAATTGCTCCTTCCAGCTATGAATTTGAATGAACAGGCTTGCTGCACTACCGCCAGCACGCATAGACCGAGTCGGATGAATCGAGATTCACATTGGTGTATGAATCCTGCGACGAGGAAGCCTGCATGTGCTGCGCTGCCAAACCCGGAATAACGGTCAGCGCCAACGCCACTGCTACGAAAGAAATGAAGCTGCCAGCCTTATACAGTGCGCGAGAACAATAATTTTTCATGGGGGCGCTCCTTGCCTCCGCAATTCCGGTCACGGTTGAGATAAGCACGCGCCGCGCCAAAGCTGCGCAAATGTCACATGGCTATGTGATGTGCTCGCAAACCGCTGACCGATGGGTACATGCAGCAGGTCCGCAAATTTCTAGCTGGCTGCCCCGCGCGGGCGATAAGTGGGGGTGCTATCTGATCGGTTAGGGCAGGGCTATCCTGCCGGATAAGAAAGGATCTGGCGGGCGCAGAATCACTTTACGGCGCCGACGGTGAATCCGGCGATGAACCTATCAAGGAAGAGATTGTAAAGAACCGCGATGGGCAGGCTGGCGATGAGGCAGGCGGCCATCAGCGAGCCCCAGTAATAAACGTCACCGCGCACCAGGAACGTCGGCACACCCACGCCAAGCATCTGGTTGTTTTCCGTTGAAATGAAAGTCAAGGCGTAAACAAATTCCTGCGTGACCAGGGTGAAGGTGAAAATAACAACGGTCAAAATTCCGGATAGCGAAATCGGCACGACCAGGCGCACGAAGGCACCCAGACGCGTGAGGCCGTCCACCATGGCCGCATCTTCCAGTTCTCGCGGGATGGATTTGAAAAAGCCCATCAGCAGCCATATGGAAAATGGCACCGTGAACGTGGGGTACACCACCACCACCGACCAGATCGTGTCCTGCAATCCGAGGATCGCGACCACGCGCGACAGCGGAATAAAGAGCAGCGTGGGCGGGACCAGGTAGGTTAAGAAAATAATGATCCCGAGCCGCTGGCCCCAGCGTCCCGTCAAACGGGTCAGCGCATAGGCCGCAGGCAAGGCGAGCACCAGCGTGATTCCCACGACAATCGCTCCGACGATGGCCGTGTTCTCCAGCCAGGTTACGTATTTCGTTTGTCCAAACAGGAGCCGGAGATGCTCCAGCGTGGGCGGCAGGTTGAACTTGAATGGGTTGTTCTCGAGCGTGTACAGATCTGCCGTCTGCTTGAATGTGGTGATAAACATCCAGTAGAACGGGAACGCCAGCAGGATCGCGAAGACCGCCAGCACCGACCAGCGCGAAACATGTTGAACGATCTTGTACGACATGGCGTTGCGCATCAGGCGATCTCCGCACCGTGCGCCATGCGCAACATGAAGTAGCTGATCACCACCAGGATCGGCACCAGGAACAGTGAGATCGCAGCCCCTTGGGAGAGGTCGCCCCCCAGGATGCCCGTGAAGAACGCCAGCGAGGGCAGCACCTGGGTGGAATCGTACGGGCCACCGGCGGTCAGGATGTACACCACCGTCATATCGGTGAACGTAAAGATGATCCCGAACAACACCGCGACGTTGATGATAGGCAACATCATCGGAATTGTGATTTGAAACAGGGTACGCCAGAAACCCGCCCCGTCCACCTGCGCAGCTTCGGGGATGTCCTTGGGAATGGCGGTCAGTCCCGCCAGCATGATGACGGTGGAGAAAGGCAGCAATCGCCAGGTATGCACCAGGATGACCGAGATCATCGCGAGCGTCGGTTCACCCAACCACATCGGCGCTGAGTACGGTTTGTAGAAATGCAGCGCGACGAGCACCCAGTTAATGACGCTGTAGAGGGAGTCGAGAATCCACTTCCATCCGATTGCGCCGAGAGAAATTGGGGCTACCCAGGGCAGCAGGATCAGGAAACGTACGAATCCGCGCCCATGAAATTTGTCTTTGAGCGCAATCGAAAGAATGGTCGAGCCGAGAATCACCAGGAATTGCGAAACGATCGTGAAGATAAATGAATTGCCCAATGCTTTGCGAAAGCTGGGACTCTGGATAATGCTGCGGAAATTTTCCAGTCCGACATAGTGGGAAGTGACGCTGCCTACCTTGACGTCGGTGAAGGCGTAAACGAACGCAAGGACGAACGGCACACCGATCAGCGCGATAAGGTAGAGCACCGCCGGAGAAAACAGTGCGACCCCGAGCAGGCGGGCGCGGCCGTCAGGTGTGCGCCGCCACGGAATACGCGCCACATCAACTTCGCCCTGCTTTACTCCCACAATCTCCGGCGGGATCTTGGCGCCTATTGCCATGCCAGCACCTTGGGTTCGGTCCGCTTTTCCGTGTGACGGTCGAAGAAATGGAGATGCTCTTCTTGCACGGCGAACTCGTAGGTCTCATTCGCCTGGAACGATCCAGCGGAACCAAGGCGTGAAACCACCTGCTTGCCGTCGAATTTCCCTCCGGTCACCATTCCGTACAGAATCCATTCGGCACCGAGATATTCGGTGTTCTTCACCCGCAAACGGAAATTGATTACCGCGCGCGGTACCAGTTCCACGGGCAGCAGGTGCTCGGGACGGAAGCCCACGATCATGTCGCCGTTCTCCAGCAGGTTCATGGGAGGAGAGCCGAGAAATGTGGCGACGAAAGTGTCAGCCGGGCGGTCGTATACTTCCGTCGGCGATCCCAACTGCCGCACGACTCCTTTATTAAGGACCATGACGCGATCCCCCATGGCCATGGCTTCCACCTGGTCGTGGGTGACGTAGATGGTCGTGGTCCCGATGCGTTTGTGAAACGACTCAAGTTCCTCGCGAGCCGAAGCGCGCAGCTTGGCGTCGAGGTTGGAAAGTGGTTCGTCAAGCAGGAACACCGAAGGCTCGCGCACAATGGCGCGGGCCAAGGCGACGCGCTGCCGCTCCCCGCCGGAAAGCTCGCGAGGCTTGCGGTTCAACAGCAGGTTGATGCCCAGCAAAGAAGCTGCCCACTCTACTTTCTTTCTATGTTGGTCTTTGGGAACCTTCTGCGCCTTCAGCGGAAATGCGATGTTGTTGTACACCGAAAGGTGGGGATACAGCGCGTAGCTCTGGAACACCATCGCAATGCGCCGCTCGCGGGGAGACAGGTGGTTCACCACCCTGCTCCCAATGCGAATTTCGCCGGCCGTGGGTTGTTCCAGGCCGGCGATCATCCGCAGAAGCGTGGTCTTGCCGGAGCCCGAAGGCCCCAGGAAAACGAGAAACTCGCCTTCGCGAGTCTCCAGGTTGACGTTGTTAACCGCTCCGAGTTCTCCCTCCTTGAAAACTTTGGTGAGATTCCTCGTTTCGACTACAGCCATCGATCCCCCGGAAAAAAGTTATTTCCACCTGTCAAAGATGCGCTTGTATTCCTGTTCGGCAGCTTTGGCTGCATTTTCAGGAGTTTCGTCGCCCCGGGCCACTTTGGCGAACATGGTGGGGATGACCCAGGTGCGAAACGCCTCGTCAATCGCAGCAGTGGCGTAACCCGGGTAGCCGACGTTAGTCGCCCAGTCTAGCACGTTGCCCAGAACCGCGTATTTATTGGGCGGATCGGCCGTCG
>Ga0070741_10020831_pt1 | contig 10272 bp, 8 predicted proteins | sample Coa_R1_4_FD_66440 | JGI IMG/M metagenome (GOLD analysis project Ga0070741, IMG submission 66440) | Surface soil microbial communities from Centralia Pennsylvania, which are recovering from an underground coalmine fire - Coalmine... | ecosystem: Environmental > Terrestrial > Soil > Unclassified ...
GCTCCGCGTTGCTTTTTTAGGCAATTTGCAGGCACATCAGCCTCAGCGTGTCCACAGACACCGACCCGAGGCTGTCCACAGCCTGTGGCCGAAAAGAGCTAGCCGATGAGGCCGCGGCGGAAACCAACCGCCACAGCATGGGCACGCGAGCGCGCCTGGAGCTTCGCCAGCAGATGGCGGACGTGCGACTTCACCGTCTCCTCCGAGAGGTAGAGCCGCTGCCCGATCTCCCGGTTCACGAGCCCGTCGGAGATGAGCTGGAGCACCTCGATCTCGCGGCCGGTCGGCTCCTGCTCGATCTCGGCGCGGTTGCCCTGGAACGGGATGACCGAAGCCGTCGCCGGGGTCACCGAGCGCCGGCGGGCGGCCACTTCCTCGAAGCGGCGCGAGTGGTTCAGATAGCGGTCGAGGATCTGCTGACGTTCGGCTGCGTCCACCTGCCGAGTATCGGCCGCCATGCAGGCCCTCTTTAGAGGTACCTGCCCCCTATCCAGGGATTCCTGATCGGCGCCGCTCCATCGCTTCCGCGAGGGACTCCTCGTCGTAGAGGTGGCACTCGACCTCGACGGTGCCGGACGGGAGGAGGCGTGGCGCGATCGGGTCGTGCCAGTCGATCTCGAGCTCCCCGTTCGCGTCGGCGATCCGGCGGACGCCCGTCCAGAAGGGCTCCTCCGGATCGGCCGCCCGCGCCTTGTCCAGGAGGGACCGCAGATCGCTACCCCGGGCGCCCCCGTGGGCGGACAGCCGCACGTGCGTCGAGGGGACGTCCAGCGCCTCGACCGGCCCGACCGCCGCCCGCTCCGCCTCGAACCCCTCCTCGTCGAGTCCTGCCCAGCGGCGCTCGAGCAGCTCCTTCAGGTCTCGCGACTCCCAGCCGCAAACCTCGAAGGCCCGCGGGCACCGCGGGTGGAACGAGCAGCCGAGCGGCGGCCGCGACGCGTCCGGCACCTCGCCCCGCGGCAGGTCGCGCGGCACGGTCCGTCGAGGGTCCGGCTCGGGGATCGCCCGCAGCAGGGCCTGCGTGTACGGATGCTTCGGGTCCTCGTAGATCGACTCCGACGGCCCGATCTCGACGATCCGCCCCAGGTACATGATCGCGATCCGGTCGCAGAAGAACTTCGCGGTCGCCAGGTCGTGGGTGATGTACAGGTACGTCAGGTCGAAGTCGGCCTTCAGGGCCAGCATCAGCTCGAGGATCTTCGCCCGGACGCTCATGTCGAGCATCGAGACGGGCTCGTCCGCGACGAGCAGCACGGGGTTGAGGATGATCGCCCGCGCGATCACCGCCCGCTGCTTCTGACCGCCGGATAGATCGGACGGGTACTTGTCCATGAACTGCTCCGCCGGAACGAGACCCACACGCTCGAGGACGTCGGCGACTCGTGCCCGCACCTCCTCGCGGCCGCTGGCGATGCCGTGGATCTCGAGCGGATGGCCGACCGCCTGCGCGATCGTCATCGCGGGATTGAGCGAGGCGTGGGGATCCTGGAAGACGATCTGCATCCGACGCCGAAGCTCACGCCGGTCGTGCTCGCTCAGCCTCGTGATCTCACGGCCCTCGAACTCGACGCTTCCCTCGGTGGCCGGGACGAGACCGAGAAGGGTGCGGCCCAGCGTCGTCTTGCCGCTGCCCGACTCGCCCACGAGCCCGAGCACCTCGCCTTTGCGCAGCTCGAGCGAGATGTCGTCGACGGCGCGCACTGCGGCGCCCGTCCGGCCGACGAGCCGGTCGAGGAAGCTGCCGCGGATCGAGTAGTACGTCTTCAGCCCACGGACGGAAACGAGAACCTCGTCGCTCACGCCTCCTCCGCGACCGCGATCTCTTCTCGCTCGAGCGGGACCGTCCCGCCGGGGGGAATGTCGTCCTCGGGTCCGTGCAGCCAGCAGAGGACGCGCCGGTCCGGGTCCGGGCGCGTCTCGATCGGGTCGCGCGCCGGGCACACGCGCATCACGTCGGGGCAGCGAGGATGGAAGCGGCAGCCGCTCGGCGGCGAGATGAGGTTTGGAGGCGCGCCCGGGATCGAGTGCAGCTCCTCCGTGTCGAGCGAGATGGTCGAGCGCAGCAGCTCGCGCGTGTACGGATGCTTCGGCTCGGCGAATACGTCTCGCGCCGGCCCCTCCTCCACGATCTGCCCGGCGTACATGACCGCGACGCGGTCGCACGACTCGGCGACGATGCCGAGGTTGTGCGTGATGAGGAGGAGCGCGGTGTCGAAGTTCTCGCGCAGATCCGCGAGGATCCGCAGGATCTGCGCCTCGACGATGACGTCGAGCGAGGTCGTCGGCTCGTCGGCGACGAGCAGCGACGGGTGCAGCACGAGAGCGAGCGCGATCATGATCCGCTGCCGCATCCCGCCCGAGAACTCGTGCGGGTACTGGCGGTAGCGCGTCGGCGGGATCCCCATGCGCCCGAGCGTGTCGAGCGAGCGGCGGCGAACGTCAGCGTCGGTGAGCTTCGGCTCGTGCTGTCCGAGCGTCTCGCGGAAGTGATCCTCGATGCGCAGGAGCGGGTTCAGCCGCGTCATCGGCTCCTGGAAGATGAGGCCGAGTTCCGGCCCACGCAGGCGCCGCAGCTCCCGCGGCGACATCGCCACGAGGTTGCGGCCCTTGTACAGCACTTCGCCGTCCGCGCGCGCGCCTTCTGGGAGCAGGCCGAGGATGCCGCGGCCGAGCGTCGTCTTCCCGCATCCGGACTCGCCCACGAGACCGAGCGTCGAGCCTGCGTCGATCTCGAGGGAGACGTCGTCGACGGCACGGACCGAGCCGCGCGCCGTTCCGTACCACAGGCGCAGATGCCGCACGTCGAGGACGGCGCTCACGGCTCGAGGAGCTCCGAGGCGGGCTCGAGGCTCGGCGCGGCGAAGTCGACCTTGCGGATCGACCGCCGCCGCAGCACCGGGTTGATCGTCTCGTTCAGGCCCTCGCCGAGGAGCGTCAGGCCGGTGACGAGCATGACGATTGCGAGCCCCGGGAAGAGACCTGTCCACCAGATCCCGGAGGCGGCGTCGGACACGGCGCGCGACACGTCGTAGCCCCATTCCGCCCCCTGCGTCGGTTGGACTCCGTAGCCGAGGAAGCCGAGCGCGGTCAACGTCAGCACCGCGTCGGCCGCGTTGAGCGTCGCGATCACCGGCACGTTCTGCACGACGTTGAAGAAGACGTAGCGCCGCAGGATCGTGAACGGCCTCGCGCCGATCGCACGGGCCGCCTCGACATACGGCTCCTCGCGCACGCTGATGACGTGGTTTCGGACAACGCGGAAGTACTGGGGGACGTACGTGATCGTGATCGCGAGCGCGGCGACGAGCACACCTGAGCTCACGCTGCCCCCGAGCAGGAACGCGATGACGATCGCGAGCAGCAGCGGCGGGAACGCGAACATCGCGTCCATGAAGAGAACGGCGGCGCGGTCGAGCGGGCCGCCGAAGTAGCCCGCAAAGAGCCCGAGCGGCACGCCGACGACGAGTCCGAACGCGAGCGCGAGCCCGACCACCTCGAGCTCGGTCTGCGAGCCCCAGACGATCCGCGAGAGGACGTCCGTCGACTGGACGGTCGTCCCGAAGATGTGCCCATGGCCGGGATGCGCGAGCTGCGCGAAGCGCTTGTTACCGACCTCGTACTGATCGAAGCCGTACGGCGACAGCACGGGTGCGAAGATCGCGAGGAGGACGAAAACGAGCGTCATCCCGGCACCAGTCCAGAGCATCCCGCGCGCCATACCGCGCGCATCGGCAATCGGGCCGAGCGCGCGCCGGAGCCCCAGGGTCCGGCGATGGAGCCTGACGGTGGCGATGGCGGCCATCAGTACCGCACCCGCGGGTCGATGAAGGCCGTCGCGAAGTCGATGACGATGCTCGCGGCGACGACGACGAGCGCGAAGACGACGACGATTCCCTGCACCGCGGCGTAGTCGCGGTTCTGCAGGTAGACGTACAGCTCGTGGCCAATCCCCGGCCAGTTGAACGTCGTCTCCGTCAGGATCGCACCGCCGAGCAGGAGCGCCAGCTGGAGGCCTACGACCGTGATGACGGGCACGAGCGCGTTGAGGAATGCGTGCCGGTACACGACCGAGCGCTCCTTGATCCCACGCGCCCGCGCGGCTTCGATGTAGTCCTCCTTCAGGGTTCGGATGACGTTGACGCGGATGAGGCGGATGAAGATCCCGCCGTAGACGATCCCGAGGGTCGTCGCAGGCAGGATCAGATGCTCGACGATGTCTTTCAGCGCTGACCAGTCGCCATCGATGATCGCGTCGACCAGGTAGATGTTCGTGTGTGTCTGCAAGAGCGCCTGGGTGATCGGGCTCGCCTGATCCGACGTCGGCAGCCAGTTGAGCCAGACGCCGAAGACGAGCTGTGCCAGCAGCCCGAGGAAGAAGACCGGCGTCGCATAGACGACGATCCCGAACAGGCGGCCGCCCGTGTCGATCGGCGAGTCGCGGAACCGGCCGGCGATGAGGCCGACGATCACGCCGACGGCGATCGCGACGAGCATCGCGAAGAAGGTCAGCTCGAGGGTCGCGGCCCCGTTCACGAGGATGATGCTTCCCACCGAGCGGCGGTCCGAGATCGTCGTGCCGAAGTTGCCCCGGATGATCTGGCCGAGGTAGTGCCCGTATTGCACGTAGACGGGCTTGTCGTAGCCGAGCTGGTGGCTGATCGCCTTGATCACGGCCGGCGGCGCGTGCCCGCCGAGCGCGGCCGAGACGGGGTTGCCCGGCGCCACCCGCATGAGTAGGAACACGAGGGTCAGCAGGATGAACACCATCGGCACGACGAGCGCAAGGCGCGTGAGCGCGTAGCGCTTGAGCGACGGACCCGTCTGATTCATCGGCGCATCCTAGAGAACAGGAGGGCGCCCGCAGGCGCCCTCCTGTTGTGTGACGTTGTTACGACTTCGAGAGCAGCCAGAACCGCATCAGGTAGTCGAGGTCGATCGTCTTCGGGATGTTCTGGACGGATGACCGGCCGACGACGAGCATCGTGTTCTGCCAGTACGGGATGATCGGTGCGTCCTGCGCTGCGATCATCTGCGCCTGCTTGATGAACCCGATGCGCTCGGCGGACGTCTTCGCCGCCTCTTCCTTCTTGATGATCGCGTCCATCTTGGGGTTGGAGTAGCCGTTCGAGGTGAAGTTCGACTTCGTGCCGTAGAACGGCGTGATGTAGTCCTCGGCGTCCGGATAGTCCGGGAACCACCCGAGCTGGAACGCGCCGTACTGCGTGCCGAGCGTCTTCGAGTACGTCGCCCACTCGGCCGACTTCAGCGTCACCTTGAACAGCTTGCTCGCGTTGAGCGAACGCTGCATCTCCGAGAACTCGTCAGCCGAGGCGTCGCCGTAGTGCGTCGGCGTCCACCAGAGCGTGAGCGGGACCGGAGTGGTGACGTGCGCAGCGGCGAGAACGGCCTTCGCCTTCGCGACGTTCGGCGTCATGCCGTAGACCTCACCGAATGCGTCGACATGTCCCGGCAGGCCGGCAGGCGGCATGGAATAGAGCGGGACGACCTGGCCGTGATAGACGCGGGACGCGATGTCCTGGCGCGGCATCAGGTACGCGATCGCCTTACGCACTGCGAGGTTGTTCGTCGGCGCCCGCTTCACGTTGAGGACGAGATAGCGGATTCCGACGCCCTTCCCCTTGTACACCTTGACGCCGCTCGTCTTCCCGAGAGCCGTGTACTCGGTCGGCGTGAAGTCGCGGAACGCCATGTCGATCTCGCCCTTCTGCAGCGCGAGCTTCATGGTCGACGACTTCGAGTAGTAGGTGATGATCAGGCCGCCGTTTGCGAGCTTTCCGTTCGCCCCGTCGTAGTTCGGGTTCGGCGTGAACACGGCGGTCTGGCCCGGCGTGAACTTGCTCAGCACGTACGGGCCGGTGCCGACGAGGTCCTTCACGTCCGTGTTCGCGACGATCTTGTTCGCCGGATAGAGCTTGTGGTCGACGATCTCACCCGCGCCCGTCGCGAGGATGTACGGCCACGTCGACTGCGCGGTGCCCAGGTGGAACGACACGCTGTACGGGCCGTTCGTCGTGACACTCTTGAGGTTCGAGATCAGGCCCCAGATCCCGGATGGGTCGTGGATCTTGTTCACGCGGTCGAACGACCACTTGACGTCGGCCGACGTGAAGGGGTCGCCGTTCGAGAACTTGACGCCCTTTCTGAGCGTGCACGTCCAGACGGTGACGGTGGCGTTGTGCTTGCACCCGGTGGCGAGCGAGGGCGCGGGGACCGTGCTGCCCGCGTTCAGGTCGAGCAGGTGCTGATAGACGAGGATGTCGACGGTGCCCGAGCCGTAGTCGTAGTTTCCGGCCGGATCGACGTTCGTCACCGTGTCAGTCGTGCCGTCGAGAATGGTGCTCGCAGTCGCATGGCCGGCCGCGAGCGGCTTCGACTGCGCGGCGGTCACCCCAACTGCTGCCAGCGCGAGGCCGGCAAGGCCGAGCACGATGACGTGCCTCAGCCGTGGTCTCAGATGCATGTTCCCTCCCGGTCGTTTGTTTCAGACGCGATACGCACTATCTCATGCAGATGGTCGAGTAGTCGAACCCGTAGACCACTTGATTGACGTAGCAGCCGAGGTTCACCCTCGAGTTGAAGTAGTCGGTGAATTCTCGGTTCAAGAACGGCGCCCACGGCGCCTCGCGCATGATCTGACGGTCGAGCGAGGCCCACCGCGAGTTGATCGGGCTCGTCGGGATCGGCTGCTTGTTGAGGGCGTCGATCTCGGCGTTCACCGCCTTGTCGTTGAAGTTCGCGTAGTCGTTGTTGTACGTCTTCGTGATCCGCTCGCCGTTCAGCAGGACGTCGAACCAGTCGAGCGGGTGCGGGTAGTCCTGGAACCAGTCGGCGAATCCGATCTGTGCATTCGTCGCCTCCTTGCCGATCGTCGCCCAGTACACGGCCGAAGGGACGATGTGCTGCTTCGCCTTCAGGCCGATCGAGTCCAGCACCTTCACGAGGTACTCCGTCGCTCTCGTGTCGATCCCCAGGTCGTGGTTCCAGACGAGGACGTGCGCACCGACGGCGTGCGCACGCTCGATGAGCCTCCGCGCCCTGGAGAGGTCGTGCCGGTAGAGCGAGTGCTTCGAGTACGACGGGTACGTCGGCGGCAGGATGTTCTCCGTCGGCTGGGCGAGGCCGCCGTAGATGACGACGAGAGCGCGGCGGTCGATGGCGTAGTTCACCGCCCGCCGCACCGCCAGCTTGTTGAACGGCGCCACGCGCGTGTTCATGAAGAAGTAGTAGGTGTTCGGGGGCGTGTAGACCTTCAACTGGTCGGGGTACTTCGCCTCGGTCGAAGCCAGGCTCGCCTGGGGAATCTGCTGCGGGTCCCAGTCGTACTTGCCGGTGGTCGTGCCGTGGAGCGCTGCCGCGTCGTCGGCGACGATGTCCCAGACCACCTTGTCGGGATTGCCTGAAGGAACGTTTCCGTCGAACTTCGGGGCGCGGAATTGCGGATTGCGCACCTCGACGATCTGCTTGTTCGGCCGGTAGCTCTGGATGACGTACGGCCCCGTCGACGGCAGCGGATGGGTCGACGTGTCCGAGGCCGGCGCGTTCGCCGGGACCGGCGCGGCGAACTCGCTCGCGAGGACGTTCTCGAAGTCGCCCTGCGGGCTCGTCAGCTTGATCGTGATGCGGCCCGTCGCGTCGTCGACGTCGATGCCGGGGATGTCGCCGCCCTTCGCCTCCTGAGCGTCGCCGGCGCCGACGACGTCGTAGAAGTAGCCGGCTCCGGGAGAGTCGAGCTTGAAGTCGCGCTCGACCGTCGCCTTGAAGTCGCTCGCCTTGACCGGCTGCCCGTTCGAGTACTTCAGACCGCTGCGAAGGAAGAGCGTGTACGTCTTGCCGTCCGCGGACACGGTCGGTAGTGCACGCGCGAGGTACGGGACGATGGTCGCGCCTTCCGCCCCGCCCACGTGGCGGTAGCCGAGAAGCGGCAGGTAGACGTTCCAGATGACGTTCAGGCTCTCCGACCTGTACGCCAGGCCTGGATCGAGATAGTCGATCGAGGTGTCCTCCGCGACGCGGAAGACGGGGAACCTCGGAGCGGCGGTCGCCGAGGCGGCGGGCGGAGCGGCTTGAGCGGGCGCCGCGCCCCCCGTGCCTGTCCCGGCGCCGCCGCAGCCTGCGGCGAGCGCCGCCGGCAGGGCGAGCGGCGCAAGGCGGAGCCAGCTGAAGAGTCGAATCGGTCGTCCCATCGAATGCGGCGCGGCATTGATACTGACGTTTCGAGCCGCCCTCGGGTTAGAAATCGAACGTATGTTCGCCTACACTCCGAGACATGCAGCTCCGGTTGGACGCCGCCGACCGCCTCGTCGAGCTCGTGGAGGAGCGGCGCGGGCCCGTGCTGGCCGACGAGGCCGCGCGGCGCCTCTTCGCCCTGCGCTCGGCGCCGGTCGCGCTCGCCCGCTCGCTGCTCGAGGACGTCGTCGAAGCGGACGCGCGGCTCGCGTGGAACGGGGATGCGGTCGGCCTCGCGCGCCCGCTCGGGGGCGACCTGCGGCTCGAGCAGGCCACGTACGTCGTCGTCGACCTCGAGACGACGGGGCTGCGGCCGGGCTCGGCGCAGATCTGCGAGATCGGCGCCGTCCGGGTGAAGGATCTCGAGCTCGAGGCCGAGTTCGCGACGCTCGTCGATCCGGGGATGCCGCTCGGGCCCGGCGTGGAGGCCCTCACCGGCCTCAGCAATCGGCAGCTGCGCGGGGCCCCTCCCCCCGCCCTCGCCGTCCACCGGTTCCTCCAATTCGCCGGCGACTCGGTGCTCGTGGCCCACAACGCGCGGTTCGACCTCGCCTTCCTCGACCGCGAGACGGCGCGCCTGACCGGATCGCGTCTCGCGGCGCCGGTCGTCGACACGGTCGCGCTCGCGCGACGACTCCTTGCCGGCCGCATTCCGAGGGCGTCGCTGGCGCAGCTGTCCTGGTTCCTCGGCACGTCGGTGCAGCCGTGCCATCGCGCGCTGCCCGACGCGCAGGCGACGGCCGAGGTGCTCCTCGCGCTCATCGGGCTCGCACAGGAGCGCGGGGCGGAGACCGTGGCCGATCTCGCGGCTCTGGCGGCGACGCGTACGCGGCGCGTCTGGGACAAGCGGCGGCTCGCCTTCGGTGCGCCGCAGCGGCCCGGTGTCTATCTCTTCCACGACCGGAACGACGAGGTGCTCTACGTCGGCTGCGCGCGCGACCTGCGGGCCCGGCTCCGGTCGTACTTCCGCTCCGAGCGGCTGCGTCCGGCGGTCGAGGCGGCGGTCGGCGCGGCCGAGCGGATCGAATGGCGCGTGCTCGGCTCCGAGCTCGAGGCGGCGCTCAACGAGCTGCGGCTCATCCGTGAGCTGCGGCCGCCGGCGAATGCGCGCGTCTCGCGTCCGGAGCGGCACGTCTGGCTGCGCAGGCGCGGTGATGGAGTGGTGGCATCGGCGCAGCAGACGGCAGTCGGCCCGATTCGGTCGCGACGAACGGCGCAGCTGGCAGCGCGGGCGCTGCTGGCGGAGGAGCTCGAGCGCCCTGCGACGGCGTTGCCTCGCCTGCGGCGGAAGCTCGATGCCCTCGCGGACGCGCGCCGGTTCGAGGACGCTGCCCGGCTGCGGGACCGGATCGAGGCGCTCGAGCACGTGTGCCGCGACCTCGAGCGGCTTCGGCGTCTCCGCGCCCTCGAGCGCTGCCTGGTCGTACCCGCCACCGAGCCGGGCTCCGCGCGCGCGTTCTTCCTTGCCGGCGGACGCGTCTGTGCCGAGCGCACGCTCCCGCCCGGCGGCGGAGCCTACCTCGAGGTCGAGGCGGGGCTTGCGGCCACGCGGCGTCCCGGAGAGCTCGACCTCGACGAGCTGTTCCTGGTCGCGCGCTTTCTCCGCCGCCCGCCGCCCGAGCTCACGATCGTCCCACTCGAGCGGGAGGCGATCGTCGCCGCCGCACGCCGCCTCACCGCACTCGTCCGCGGAGGACACGACCGGGTACCAGGTACCCATACCTAACGATCACGAAAGTGTCACGGCGGCGACCCGGGCGCCGCCGGGGATCAGGCTGCGACGGAGATGAGGTCGCGCAGCGCGCCGAGCCGAGCGAGAGCCTGGCCTTCGAGCTGACGAACGCGCTCGCGCGTCAGATCGAGCTCGTGCCCGATCGCCTCGAGCGTCCACGGCTCCCCATCGAAGCCGAACCGCAGCTCGAGGATGCGCCGCTCGCGCTCGGGCAGCGCGTCGAGCGCGCGCCGAACGCCCTGCCGGCGGAGCGACTCCTCCGCCTCGTCGAACGGGTCGGCGGCCTCGCGGTC
>Ga0070741_10020832_pt1 | contig 10272 bp, 4 predicted proteins | sample Coa_R1_4_FD_66440 | JGI IMG/M metagenome (GOLD analysis project Ga0070741, IMG submission 66440) | Surface soil microbial communities from Centralia Pennsylvania, which are recovering from an underground coalmine fire - Coalmine... | ecosystem: Environmental > Terrestrial > Soil > Unclassified ...
CGCAGTCTCCTGGCCATCGAACTGACCAGGATTGCCGGTGAGTCAGGCGCCGTTCGATCGCCCGGCCTTGCGTGTCCGTGGTGCGGAGACAGTCTTGACGCCGCGTGCCGCTTGCTGATCGACGCAGCGCTCGAAGCGCCTCAGGCGCCTTTCTTGCGCAAATGTGACGGCAACGCCTTTTCTAAGATCTCCCAAGCACTTGGCAGCCGGCGTTGGGGCTCCGGCGGGATTGGATCGAGCCGGTCGGGCGCTTTGGTTTGGGGCTCCGGCGGGATTGGATCCAACCGCTCGGGCGCTTTACTTTGGGGCTCGTTCGGCGGAAGCGCGGGCGGCTCTGCGCCGGGCTGTACTCGACGATTCTCACCTTCGCTCCGGCCGATTTGCTTCTGCTCCCCGACAAATCGAAGATGCTTGGCTCGCAATGCGCGCCGCATCAGAGAATGACGCTCCGATTCGCTCATGTCACCGAGGAGTTGGTATCCCTGAGCCATGGTTCAACATTAACCGGAATTATGGTGTTAACGATAGTTCTCTTCGGTTATCTGACGGTAACCCGGAGGGCCGGACTGCCTGTGCCCAGCCTGTGATATAGTCTCGAATACGCCAAAGGGGCAAACATGTCGTTACGTCTGTGTGTCGCGCTGTCTATCGTCTCGTTATCGGTGTTGTTCGGGCAAACCTCCACCGGTGAGATCGACGTCTCCGTCACCGATGCCTCCGAAGCTGTGATCACCGGCGCCCGTGTCACTATCATCGGCGCGGATACCGGTTCCGTCGCGCGAACAGTCTCGACTAACGCGAACGGGCTAGCCGCCATCCCACTGCTCAACCCAGCGACCTATAACGTGCGGGTCGAGAAGGACGGCTTCAAAACGCTGGTGCGGCAGGGTGTCGTTCTCCAGGTCACCGAAGTCGTCGCGCTGCGGGTGAGCCTGGAGGTGGGTGCGGCCACGCAGTCGGTCACCGTCGTGGAGCAGGCTTCGCTCGTCGACACCACGACCAACGCCGAGGGGCAGGTGATCGAGCATGAGAAACTTCAGCAGCTTCCCCTGAACGGCCGGAACTATCTGCAATTGGCTCTGCTCGCGCCGGGCGCCGTTCCCTCTACCAACAAGGATCAATCCTTCTCCGCCTTCGGGAATCGCGGGATGCAAAACGAATACCTGCTGGACGGCGGTCTCAATGAGTCGTTCATCCGCGGCATTGATAATCACCAGCGGGACGCCATGCGGCCGTCGCTCGAGGCGATCGAGGAATTCAAGGTGCAGACCAGTAACTACTCGGCCGAGTACGGCTCCTCGGCGGGCGGAATCGTCACCGTGGTTACGAAAAGCGGCACCAACCAGATTCACGGCTCCGCGTTCGAATTCCTGCGTAATGCTGACATCGCCGCGCGCGATTTCTTCGCCGCGCCCGGCCCCAAGCCGCCGCTCATCTTCAACCAGTTCGGCGGCTCGCTCGGCGGCCCCATACGTAAGAACCGGGCCTGGATCTTCGGAGCGTATCAGGGCACCCGCATCCATCAGTCCTCGATCAATATCTCCACGGTGCCCACCGACGCCAACCGGAACGGGACGTTCACCACGCCCATTTTCGACCCGAACACGACCACGGCTTCGGGAAGCAGTTTCACGCGCACGCCATTTCCCAACAACACCATTCCCGCCGCGGCGTTCAACCCCGTGGGAAAATCGCTGGTCGCACTCTATCCCGCTGCGAACCTTCCCGGGGCGGGCAATAACTTCAACTACTCCGCGCTCCAAAACACCAGCCTGGATACGGCTACGTTCCGCGGCGACGTGCAGGTGACCGCGAAGGACAGCATGTTCGGCCGCATGTCTTTCAATCATGGCGGCATCACCGTCGCCTCCACCCTGCCTCCGCCCGCCGATCCGATCGTTGTCGAGCGGCTTCCTGCCTGGAACCTAGGCTACGGGTGGACACGCGTGTTCGGACCGACGCTGGTGAACGAATTCCGCTTCGCCTGGAGCGAGCCGGAGGTCGCTAAAGACGGCACGTTGGCGAAGAACCCGATCGTTCCCAATTCGCTCGCTCCCGGGGTCAACAGCAGCATTCCGGTCTTCAATGTCACAGGCTTCGCCGGTCTCGGCATCAATCCGGCCGGCTTCGGCAATACGCCGCTCGACAAAACCTCCGATGTGTTTGAGTTCTCCGATACGGCCACCAAGACCCTGGGCGCACATCTTCTCAAGTTCGGATACACGCACCAGTACGTGCAGATGTACACGCTCACCACTCTGAACGGCCGCGGCCAGTTCGGTTTCGACGGCGGCTTCACACAGAATCCGCTGTCGCGCACCGGTACCGGCTCAGCCTTGGCAGATCTGGAGCTTGGTCTTGCGCAAACCGTCGTTACCAGTACCGTCGGGCTTTCCAATCTACGGGCAAACAACGATTTCTGGTACTTCCAGGACGACTGGAAAATCGCGCCGCGACTTACCCTGAATCTGGGACTGCGCTATGAGCTTTACTGGCCGCTTTACGAGGCCGACAACGGCCTGGCCAATTTCGTCACAGATCCCGCGAACCCGAACTTCGGCCATATGATCTTCGCCGGCGTCGACGGCCAATCGCGCAGCATGATGAAAGTCGATCCGCACAACTTTGCGCCGCGCTTCGGCTTTGCCTGGCGGCTTCCGCACGCAAGCGACCTCGTGATTCGCGGGGGCTACGGTATCTTCTACGGGAATCCGGACGAGCAGACCGGCGTTGGCAGCATGATGACCAACAATCCCCCATTCGTCGGAGTGGGCGGCCAGAATCTCGTCGGCGACCACAACCTGCCTTCTACCGCGTTCAATCTGAGCAACAGCCTGCCGCCGTTTCCCGCGCCGGTCACGCCGCAGAATTTCGTCTTCAGCCCCAGTTCGACAGCGACGTTACTTAGCTGGCCCAGCTACTATAAAACGCCGATTGTCCAGCAGTGGAATCTCAGTTTCCAGAAGCCGCTCCCGGACAGTATGGCGCTCGAGGTCAGCTACGTCGGCAATATGAGCGACGGCGGATGGAACACGCTTCCGTTGGGGCAACCTCTCAAGCCGGGACCGGGCAGCGTGCCGAGCCGTCGTCCGCTGTTGAGATACACGGCCGCGCCTATTACGGCCTCCGCCCCGTGGAACCGAAGCCACTATGAGGGCATGACCGCACGGCTGGAGAAGCGCATGGGCAAGGGAGTTTCTTTTCTCACGACTTTCAGCTACGGAAAAGCTATCGATTTAAGCTCCGGCGCCGCTCTCGATGGCTGCGGCTACTGTGGCAACCAGGAAGCCGTGCAGGACGCCTACAATCTCGCGGCACAGCGCGGTCCGACCGATTCGAACGTGACCCGCCGCTTCACCTTCAGCGGCGTTTGGGACCTTCCCTTCGGCCACGGCAAGCGATACGCCTCCGCCGGCGCGCCCGCGGCGGTCCTCGGCGGATGGGAAGTCCTCGGAATTTGGACCGCACAGGATGGGCCGCCTTTCACTCTGATCCTGCCTTTCGACAACGCGAATGTGGGAAACACCAACTGGCCGAACCGTGTCTGCAGCGGTATTCCATCCCATCGGACGATCCTGAATTACTTCGACCAGAGTTGCTTCCCCACGCCTCCGCAGTACACCTTCGGCAACGCCGGACGGAACGTGCTGTACGGGCCCGGAGTCAACAACGTGGATTTCTCCGTGCATCGCTTCTTCCCGATCCCGCTGCACGAAGGGCTGAAGCTGGAATTTCGCGCCGAGTTTTTCAATTTCTTCAATCGCCCAGAGTTCGGAATTCCAGCTAACACAATCAATCTGCCGCAGACCGGCCAGATCAGTACTACCACTATTCCCAACCGGCAGGCGCAATTCGCTCTGAAGCTGCTGTTCTAGTACTTCAGTCGATTGAAGGCGATCAGCTCGCCACAGCACGGGCGGTTCCGGTCTATCCGCGATCGATGCCAGTTGGGAAGGCGCGGCATTCGCACAAACGAGTTGGCATACCTTAGTAAGTGGAGTAGCTCGGGAGCGCCCGAGTTCGACTTTGGTTCAAAGTTGTACGCCAATCCACAATACCGTGTGTGAGCACAGATTGCCTGCGTCGCGATCCAGTGCTATACTCGACCAGCCTGTAACATGAATATCGCCAGTGAACGCGGTCAGGTCATGAAAGTTGCTATTTCTCGCTGCCACTCTGATATTCGCGGCGCTCGCTTGTATTACGGTGTACAAATTCACTCTTAGAATTACTTAGAACAACCGCGACATGAAACCGGAGATAGCCTTTCATAAACCTTTTCTGAGCGGAAACGAACTTTCGTATATAGCTCAGACAGTGAGTAGACGGGAGATCGGAGCAGACGGGGTTTTCACGCAGCGCTGCGCGCAGCTGCTAAGAGAACGATTGGGAGTTCCCGCAGTATTCATACTGAATTCCTGTACTGCTGCTTTGGAGATGGCTGCTACGCTTTGTGAACTTGGGGAGGGGGACGAAGTAATCCTGCCTTCCTTCACGTTTGCAGCCACGGCAAACGCCGTGCTTCGAGCCGGCGCAAGACCCGTTTTTGTCGACATTCGTCCGGATACTTTAAATATCGATGAAAACCTGGTGGAGCCGGCTATTACGCGGCGGACCAAGGCCATATTTCCGATTCATTACGCGGGTGTCGCCTGCGAGATGGATCGACTGATGGCCATCGCTTGCCGGTACGGCCTGCGTGTTGTGGAAGACGCCGCTCACGCTGTAAACGCTTTCTATAGAGGACGCGCCCTCGGCACTATTGGGGATTTCGGAGCCTACAGTTTTCACAGCACCAAGAACTACACAAGCGGCGAAGGAGGGGCGCTATGCGTCAGGCTACCGGAGAAGGTGGAGCGAGCCGAAATCATTCGAGATAAGGGCACTGACCGGAGCCGTTTTCTTCGCGGCGAGGTGGCTAGGTATAGCTGGGTGGATCTGGGCGGGTCCTATTTGCCGAGTGAAATTTCGTGCGCTTTTCTTTGCGCACAACTGGAGGCTATGGGCCGAATCAAAGAGCTACGGAGGAGAATTTTCGACGATTATTACCTTTATTTAAGTGAGTTCGAGGAAAAGGGGTGCCTTCGGCTGCCGCGAGTGCCCCAGGATTGCGATACGAATTACCACCTTTTTTACATCCTACTGCCGGAAAAAGCGGTTCGCGATCGCTTATTAAAATACTTTCGACAGAAAGGAATTCAGGCTCACTTCCACTACACACCGTTGCACAGTTCTCCCATGGGCAGAACCTTAGGATACAGCTGCGGAGATTTCCCTTTGACGGAGGAACTCAGCGGGAGGCTTCTCCGCCTGCCACTTTATCCGGACTTGCGGCCCGAAGAACAAGTCCGAATCGTTGATTGCCTTCGGTCGTTCTTCCGCAAGGCCCGAGCGACATTCCAGACGCCTCGTTCCAAATCTGCCGGACAGTCTTATATTGCTACACGGACTGCGTAATGTCTCCGGACTCAACCGGCATTCCGCCGGTACTCAAACTCTCGATTGTCGTCCCGGTTTATCGGAGTGAGGCGTGTCTGCCTGCTCTGATCGCAGCCATTACAGCTGAACTCGAGCCCACAGGATGGGATTATGAAACGATCCTGGTGAACGATTTCTCTCCCGATCGCTCCTGGCAGGTGATGGAAAAGCTCTGCCGGCAAAACCGCCGTGTTGTCGCAGTCGACTTGAGGCGTAACTTCGGCCAGGACAACGCTATCCTGACCGGAATGAGGCTTGCCCGCGGCGCATACATTGTCATCATGGACGATGACTTACAACATCATCCGAAATATATCCGGTTAATGCTCGATAAAGCGGAGAAGGGTGCTGACGTCGTTTACGCGGATTTTGATTCGCAGCATCAGAAATTGTGGAAGAAAATGGGCAGCCGGATTCATGGAAAGATCGCCGAATACGTCCTCTACAAGCCCAGGAATGTGTATCTCTCTCCCTACAAGATCGTCCGCAAAGAGGTAGCGGACATGATCTGCAACTTTGGGGGTCCGACACCCTATGTGGATGGTTTGTTGTATCAGGTTACCTGGAGGATCAGCAGTGTGCAAGTAGCTCACTTTCCGAGGCATGCCGGTAAGGGCAATTATACTTTTTGGCGCTCTCTTGGTGTCTCGGCACGACTGATCTTTTCCTATTCTCTCAAGCCGCTGCGTCTGGTTACATGGACTGGTTTAGCCATTACCATAGTGGCGGTGATCGTCGCGCTTGGCGTTACCGCGAGTCGTTTATTGTTTGCCGCCGGTTTGCCGGCCGAGGGAATTGCGTCGTCGTTGCTGGTGATAACACTGCTTCTGGTAGTGGGCCTGCAACTGACATTGTTTGGAATTGTCGGCGAGTATGTCGGGCGGATATATCGCATCGTGAGCGAAAAACCCCAAACTTCGATTCGGGAAATCCTGAATAGGGATTGTCCGGTCACGTCCCCTTCACCCCTTAGCAATCAGGTGGAGCAAATAAACTGATTCATGCTGGGGAGCATTCTCTACAGAAAGTCCTTGTTGTATGAACTCACGATGGTTATGTTGTACGGGCGGTACTATACAGCCCGTTACCAGGCGATTGCCGATCTGGTGCCGGCGCACTCCAGCGTGCTCGATCTCTGTTGCGGTCCCGGTGTGCTATACGAACGCTTTCTGCGCAGGAAGGGGGTTCACTATACCGGGCTTGACGTCAGCCAGAGTTTCGTTGATCGCGTGAACCGAATCGGCGCCCGAGGTCGCGTCTGGGATGTGGCGAAGCGGAACGCTTTGCCGCCGGCCGATTACGTGATCATGCAGGGCGCGCTCTACCAGTTCCTGCCTGAACCCGGGCCGGTAGTAGAACGGATGCTGGAGGCAGCGCGGAAACAGGTGATCATCGCCGAACCGGTGCGGAATCTGGCCGACAGCAACATCCCCCTGGCTAACTCGTTCGCACGGCATTTCACCAGGACAGGAAACGGGGCGTCCAGCGGCCGCTTTACCGAAGTGACCCTGGATTTATTTTTCAATGCCTACATGCCACGGGTGAGCAGCGCGTTTCTCATCCCCGGCGGGAGAGAGAAGGTCTTCGTGCTGGATTCGGCGACAAAAGGGGTCGCCCTTCTATAACAGCGGCAGTCACTCACCAGATCCCCGGCCGCGGCCCACGGGTGGTCTTTCAGGGTTGGACGAAGTCGCGCCCCGAACCAAGCCTGACAGCGTATCAGCCTGGGCCAAAACTGGCGACAGACGAAACTGTCCCTGACCGCCAGCTTTCCCCGCTGTTTGCAGGGTGGCGCCTCGATGCCACCAGTCGGGTTGGCGAAAAAGTAGTCTGACGGCCTTGTTCAGGAATCGGCCGAACAACCCCTAAGAGCTGTTCTTCGTGTGCAGCAACGGAGCTACCTCCGGCGAATCAGAAAAGGATGCGCGCGCCGACCTCAATCTGGCGGGCCGGACCGGCGGAACTGATGACTCCGAATGCGGCTGCCCCGAGCGCTGTCCCAGGATTCCCCAGATTGGTGTGGTTGAACACATTGAAGAACTCGCCGCGAAACTCCGCGTGAACGCGCTCGGTGACACGAAAGTTGCGCAGGATGGACGAATCGAAGTTGACCAGTCCCGGACTGCGAATGATTCCGACCGCGGCATTGCCGAACGTGTATGCGGCAGGCTGGGCAAAAACGGATGTGTCGAACCACTGGGCGACAGAGCGCCGGGAAAAATCGTTGGGGTTGCCTAAAACATCCGGACGCTGGCCCCCAGCCGAGAAGCAGTTGCAATTGTTCGTGTTGGTGGTAACCGTGTCGGGCGCGGCGGATTGCACCGTGCCGATCATCGCGATCGACCAGCCGCCAAGTACATGGCGAAGAGGACTGGTGGCCAGCCACGGTTTGCCGGCGCCGAACGGCAGTTCAAATACGAAGTGAAAATTCAAGCGCTCTTCGACGTCGTTGGCCATGGGTCCGTAATCGGCGCGGCGATCATAGTAATTCGAGTAAGTGCCGGCGTCATTGCCTTCCGCAGTGCCAGGGTTATTGGCATTGCCCAACTGCTTCGACCAGGCGAAGCTTCCGCCGACGTTAAATCCGTGCGAGAAGCGCTTTTCCAGTTTCACCAGTCCCGCATAGTAATTAGTCACTGCGAGACTCGGATTCTGAATGGAGACATTGGTGAATTGCGGAAACGGACGGCAGGCCTGGGTGCTGCATTTCGGCCCGAGAATCGACGGCGGGATCTGATTGATGGGAAGAGCCGCATTGGAAAGACGCCGCGAGAGATTGCCAAGTCCAGTAACTTCCAGCAACATGCTGCCGGGCAACTGGCGCTGCACGTTCAGATTGAACTGCTGGGAGTACCCTGTTTGGCGGTGTTGGTCAAAGAACGTGACAGCGTTGGTAGTGGCAGCTCCCACGGGCACCGCGCCGAACGAGTCGCTGAGGACCGTGGCGGTGGGTGAGACCGGCACGCCGTTGCGCAGGTAGAAGGGCGCGGTGATGCCCTGGTCGGGCGAATTGAGATTCGCCGAAACACTGAAACCGAGGGCATTCACGTTTGGCACACCGGCATCGAACGGGTGGGCATACACAATGCCGAAGCCGCCGCGCAACACGGTCTTGTCGGAATGGAAGGGCTTCCAGGCAAAACCGAATCGCGGACCGAAATTGCGCCAGTTGGTTTCATACGGTGTGGTGGGGAATCCGTTAAGGCCCAGAAATTTCACGACGCCCGGCGTCCCGGAAACCGGATTGATCTGGTGCAGATCGAAACTGTTCATCCGGTTATTGGCGTCTATCATCGGGGTGTCGGTCTCCCAACGCAGGCCGAGGTTGAGAGTGAGATTCGGCGTCACCGTCCAATCGTCCTGAGCGAAGCCGGCGAGATAGTAAGTGTGGCGGAGTAGAGGCTGGGTTTGAAGCTCGCTAAAGCCCGTGGGAAAACCGATCAACATGCTGGCCAGTCCGTTGCCGGTAGCCGCGTTGCCGGGTTGCCCTGTGGGTTGCGTGGAGAAACTGAAGTTGCCGGAAACGGAGGTGCGCAAAACGTCCTGGTTAAAAGAGCGCCGGACCTCGAAGCCGAACTTCATGGCATGGCGGCCCCTGGTCCAGGCAAAATTATCCAGGTACTGCTGCTGGCGGATGGGATATTGGCGGCGCTCCTGCGTGGCGGAACCGAGTGTACTGAAGCCGTTGGGGGCAATCGTGGGAAAAGCATCGTCGGGGACGCCCTTGAGGCCCAACTTCGAAGGGTAACCGCCGCCGAGTCCGGCACTGATGTTATGAAACACGCGATCATTGAAAGTAAATCGCAGGTCATTGACCTTCGATGAACCTATGATATGAGTCCAATCCGCGTAGACGTATTGACTCATATTCTGCGCTGTATTCGTCGGGTCGGCCGCGTCGTCATTAGGATAGACACCGGCCAGAGCGCTGGTTCCGCTGACGCGCATGTAACGGCCTGTGAGCTTGTTATTGTCATTGAAATTGTGATCGCCCTTGATCATGTAGAAATCGGCGGGCGAGGCAGTCACTGAGGTGCCGTTGAAGTTATTCGCTCCGGCGGCATTGGTGGGCGCCGTGTTGGGCAACGGATAATAGTTAATTATGTTCAGCGCAACGGGGTCGAGCTGGTTGCGTGGGATGACGTTGCCCGGATACGGCGCGCGGGTATTGACGCCATTCACAAGCTGCGTGGTGCTGGGATCGTAGATCGTGACGAGCGCCCGGGCGGCCGTCGTCGTCTGTGAAAAGTCGCCGTTGCGCTGCAACAGCGACGGGACGGTCAGGACATTGCTCGCGTTCGTGCGCAGGCGCTGACCTTCGTAGTCGAAAAAGAAGAAGGTTTTATCCTTGCGAACCGGGCCGCCCAAGGTGACTCCAAAGACGTTATAACGCAGCTCGGGGCTGGTCTTGCGACCGTTCTGAACGGGAGCGAAGAAGCCGGGCGCGTCCATGGCGTTGTTGCGCAGAAACTCGTAGGCGCTGCCGTGGAACTGATTCGTGCCGGACTTGGTTGTCTCGATCACCACGCCGCCGGCCGAGGCTCCGTATTCGGCCTGATAGTTTACGGCCAGTACCTTAACCTCGGCAATCGCTTCCACGGGCGGATCGAGATTGATCTGGCCTACGCCCATTCGCATGTTCTGGGCGTTACCGCCATCGATCCAGGCCATCTGGCTTTGCGTGCGGCCGCCGGCCAGGCTGAAGTTGGGGTTCACGTTGGCGGGAGTATTCGGATAATTAACGAAGACAGCGGCTCCGCTCATGGCGACGACGTTCAGAGTGCGCCGGTTGCC
>Ga0070741_10020834_pt1 | contig 10271 bp, 8 predicted proteins | sample Coa_R1_4_FD_66440 | JGI IMG/M metagenome (GOLD analysis project Ga0070741, IMG submission 66440) | Surface soil microbial communities from Centralia Pennsylvania, which are recovering from an underground coalmine fire - Coalmine... | ecosystem: Environmental > Terrestrial > Soil > Unclassified ...
CAAAAACGTACTCTTCTCGGCGTCGTTCGTCCATAAGAAGCTTGGCGGCAACACGGGCAGCCACGCAGTCGCGAAGCCCATCCCCAGTGGGGGCCCCGTGAACTTTGAACTTTCAAATTCCCCTTCCCTCTCCGTTAATTATCAGATTCTTGTTAATGGTGTCAAAACTAAAAATGGCCAGATTACTTCGCATCCGACCTCCGACCGCACAAGGTGAATCCAACGAAATTAAACCTCGCCGCCCAAACGGAAAATGTGCTCTTCCGTTTCCTCGCCCCGGCCCTCGGCGAAACCCTTGTCTTCACCGATGATTCTAAAACCGCATTTTTGCAACACCCTGATCGATCCGATGTTGTCTTTCGCCGCCCGCGCAAACAGCGGCCGATGCGGGATTTCTTGCAGGAGCTTTTTCAGGGCTTGGGTGGCGATGCCCTTGCCCCAATGCTCCTTTCCCAGCCAGTAAGTGACCTCCCGTTCTCCATCTTGGGGGTAGCAGGAAACATGGCCGACCACCTCCTCTCCGCGGAGAATCGTCCTGTTGACGGTGGCGGTCGATTCCAGGATTCGTTTCCAATGCGCGTCAAAAACCGCTTTGTCGCGCCGATCTTTCCTGACAAAGGCGGCCATGCGGCTGGCTTCCGCGTCGAGCTGTTGCTGGAAAAAAATGGCAACGTCGGAACTCTCGACGTTTCGAAGCGTAATCGTGACGGAATTATTCATCGACCTTTGCCGCCTGGCGCGCCGATGCGGCAAGTCTGGCGTCCACATCCCATTGCGCGCGGGAGATACCAGTGTCACCCATTCCGGCGGCGATCAACAGCAAAAACGCTCTCGTCTTCAATTCTCTTCTTTACTAATAGAAGCGTCAAACTCGGCAGGATAAAACGAGGGGTGTGTTTGGGCGCCATCACTCAATTCTATCTCGCTGCTACCATCGTCAATTCCAGGTTCGCGACCCCGCCAGAGGTTATTCTGCTTTAAAAACCAGGCAAATCCGCAAAACGGCCGGACCGATGTTGAAAAAATCGATCCATTGGCCAAGGCAACGACGGCCTGATGAGCGAAGGAGTGAGCGATATTTGACCCAGGGAGTCTAATTAAATAAATGAGAAAGCGATTGCTTCTGATGCTTGGGATCTTGGCAATAGTCGTCGCTTTGCTCTGGGTGGAAGGCAAGCGCGGTTCTCGAATGTCGCAAGAGCTCCCCGATGGCGCCATTTTCCGGCTGGCGAGCCTTCATTACGGAAAGGTTCATCGTTTTGTTGACGGCAGTTTTTTCCAGCGGTTGCTCGGTTCGGTGTTGCCGGATGCGGCTGCCCGCTACATTGGCGCCACTATTCATACGTTGACCAACAGTTCCGATGGTTTGAGCGTCTTTTTTAAGTGTCGCTATATCTTCAGCCCAAATCTCACCATTTGCGACGACACTGGAACAGAATTCTTCCAGAATAATCCCGTTTACCAAAGCGCTGGGGCTTCGGGCACGAATTTTATCTGCGCGTTCGAGATTCCGATGGCGGCCCGGCTCTCGCGCACGCTGCGGTTGCGCCTGGGCGGATGGCCGCTTCCCCGTTTTGACGCCATTGAATTCGAGGTCCACAATCCCGCGCCGCGCCGAGCGCCAGAAAGCAGAGGCCAGTCCCCGCCTATTTTCACCAACTTCGGGCAACGAACTTTCAGTCTGGACGGCCTTGAGGCATTCGACCGTTTTCTGATCCGGGGCGCGGGCTCAGAGGGAGAGCATTGGACTGCGGTTTTTTATACCCTCCCTCCCTCTTGGAGACTCGCGGATTTAACTGTTCGCGATCGATCCGGCGATTTCTACCATCCTCCGGCTTGGGATGACGTTTCGACTTCGGAACGCGACTTTGCCGGGACGCTCTCGCCTGGTGACAGCTGGGACCTGCGATTTGAATTGCAACCCCTGGACGGCTTTTCCTCCAACGAGATCTGGGTGTCTCCATCCTTCACATTGCCGAACCCGTTTTCCCCCGAACCGAACGCGTTTCCCCTGGGAACCGTGGAATTGATGGGATTCATCGTGGAGGTGAAAGATATAACTGAGGACGACCTGATGGTGAACATCTCCCCGAATCCAGCCGATTTTGGCTTTCGGCCGACATTTCGACTCGGGCCGATCAATCTCGATCAAGACTCGGAGGCTGTCACGCTCAGCGGCTCGAGGGTCGCTTATTACTGCCGCTTTACAACGACCAACCGCCATCCCATGCCCTTTGTAGTGACACTCGCGAAAAGTCAATTCATCGATGTGTTGGCGCGGCCGGATGGATTTGCCCGCGTCCCGGCGCCGCAGCCAAAGGCCAATCCGGCACATTCGTCAGGTAGCGGCCCGTGAGGGATCCCCGGGGTCAGCTCGGACGATTGGACCAACGGCATGACGCCTCCGCATCTGCCCGGGATCGGGGGGCCGAACTGTTCCCGGCGGCGGATTTTCGCCCAAAAAATTTATCCGCTCCTGGTCGGGGCGCGGGGCGTCTTGGGCAAGGCCTATTGCCTGCAGGACATGCCTCACCGGTCTGCATGTTCCCATCGGCGTTTTTACCTCATTTTCACGCCGCCGCTAACGCACCCACGAGATGCAAAAGCGGAATCGCGTTGGGCTCACATTTTCTCCTCGGTATCAAAACTGCGCTGTCAACCCGAATCGGACTTGGAACGGTTCCACCGGGTGCAGCACATCGCGGAATTCCGCCGCGCCTCCGGGACTGACTCGCGCCAAATAGGCATAGTCAAAATCATGGTCGCGACGGTCCAAAAGATTCAGAAACTCGGCGTAAATCCGCCATGTTTTGTTGATTTGGTAACCCGCTTCTGCGTTAAGGAGCGCCGTGGAGCGGGACTGATAAACGCCGTCGGACGTTAGGTCGCGAGGTCCAAAGTAGCGCAGCCGCAGGCTGGCCGAGAACCGGCCAAGATCGTGCAATGTAATGCCGCAAGACATCACTAAACCGACCGCTTCCGGGACGTGTGTGCCTCCGGGGCTTCCAGGAGCAGCATCATCCGCGTCAACCGACGTAAACCGGGCGCTGGATTCCGCCAGATCAAAATCAAACGCCAGATGCGGCACGGGCGCATAGTAATTTGCCCATTCGACGCCGTAACGGTCGCTTGGCTGCTTGGAGGCAACTGTTCCTCCGGTGTCGCCATCCTGCTGCAATTCAGAATCGCTGTGCAAATACCAAAGTGAAAGCGTGCTTTGCAAATGAGGCATCGCCAGCGTCCGCAAACCGATTTCAGCTCCCTTGGTTTGAATCAATCCGGGAATTCTCTGTGCGGGGGTATTCGGAAAGGGATTTCCTGCCGAAACGGGTTCCACAGTTTGGGTAGCCCCTCGTCCATTGTTGCTGTGAAAACTGAATCCGCCTTGCGCGTAAAACTCCGTTTTTGCCCACGGGCCAAAAACGAGACTCATCTTTGGGCTGGGCAAGAGCGTTGTCGAAGCGCCGGAATTGGCGGGAGTGGATAGGCTTGTCACGTCGAAATAATCAAGGTCGCCGCGCATCGCCAAGACCGAACGAAATTTGTCAGACCATTGAATTTTGTTTTCCGCGTAGATGCCGACCTGGGTGTCGGTGAAGCGATCAGCCTGCGTTGTGGCTGGAAGAATTGTGCCCGTTTCCGAGTCCAGCTTGTCCATACGTAGCCGGTCTTCCGTTTGGAAAAGCCCGTTATTGATCCAATCGTTACGAGCTTGCAATCCTAAGCTGTTTTCGACATCCCGCTTGAACCATTGACTGAAAATGGTGTGACGAGCATCCACGCCCCCAACCCATCGCCGGTCTTGTTGTTCAAATTGGTCTCCGCGATTCGTGTCGGTCAGAAAGTAGGTAAAGTCAGAAAACAGATCCAAATCGTAATAGAAAGCGTAAGCCATGACGCGCGTTTCCGAGGATTGGTCTTGCCGATGCCATTCTGCCTGAAGGCTGTAGCGCTCTGAGTTCCCGCCATCGGTCGGATTCAACGTGCCAAACAGGCCCACGAGGGGGATGGCATTGTCCGGCAATTGATCGCTGGAATTCCATTTTCCGTGGTACGCGCGCCCGGTGACGCTAAATCCACTGGCGTCATTTCCAGAACTGTAAGTCATGATGCCGTTGAATTTCTGATAGTCGTCTGGATGCGTCCAAGGCCCGTCGTCGTGATATGCCTCGGCGCCGTAGAGCAGGCTGCCTGAGCCCAGCTTGTTTGACAGACCGAAGGCGGCGCGCCCGTAACCGTGCGTTCCGCCCTCCAACGTGACAAAATCCTGCGGCAACTCTTTGTAAAACACCAAATGGGCGGCACCAGCCGAACCATAATTCCCCACATCTGCGTAGTAAGGGCCTTTCTCGTAGTCCACCCGCTGCACGAATTCTGGAATAACGGTGTTCATGTCCGAATATCCCTCACCGTGAGCATGTGACGGAAGATTCAGTGGCATGTCATCGAGAAAAACCGCGAAGTCTGTTCCGTGATCCAAATTGAAGCCGCGCAGGAAGTATTGGTTTGCCTTTCCGCCGCCTGCGTGTTGCGTAATGATCACCCCTGGAACCGTCTCGAGAATCTCTCCCACTCGCAGAATGGGTCGCTGGGAAAGTTGCGCCGCTCCGGTTGTCCCTTGGGTGGCAGATTGGGCGATTCCAAGCATACTATCCTGGCGCCCGGTCACGACCACCTCTGGCAGCCGAATCGGTTCGTTGGTCGCGCCGCTCGTCGAGTCGCTGGGCGCTCTTGCAGAGTTTGTCGTTTGGGCCACTGCGGAACTGCCGACAAGACAGGCAGCAAGAAATCCGGCGACTCTTCCCACCGCCAATCCCAGAGCGTGAAGCAGGAGAGTGGCCAGGACAAACCCGGCGCCAAACATCGCGACTCCAGCTGTCGCTGGCATCTCTGCGCCGTGAGCGAAGCCATGAAAGAAAGCAAAGAAGCCAACCAGCGGCACGCTGGCCGTCAGTTTCATCCGGGCCTTTCGCATGACTAGCGCAGTGAACACGGCTACGGACGAGAGGATTGCCATTTCCACACCTGGCAGCGCCAAGCCGCTCGATCCAACCAGTCCGCCCATTGCCATGACTCCAACGAATGTCAGCGGAATCAACCAAACCGCGCGCCCACGCTGTTGCGCCGCCCACCAACCGACACCGATCATCACGATCAAATGGTTCCAACCGTGCAGAGGATGATTGAACCCATCGTGCCAACCGTTGACGGCCATGCCCGCAGAGTGGGCGTGAGCGAGGACGGGAAACAAAAAGAGGAAGCCCAACACTGTTTTCACTTTGAATCGCATAACGAACCTTACGAACTTTCGCTTCGTTTGGATGCAGGCAGCAAAAAGCCACCTGCTCCGCAGCTACGGGGTATTAGCCCGCCATCGCTGCCACAGGTGGCTTTGATTCTTATAAACTGATTGGGCGCTGTGGTCAATCTGGTTTGCGGGGCGCCCATGGATAGGCGCGCGGCGAGTCGCGGTCGCAGCGGCTCATCAAGTGGTAAATGGCTCCGGGGTATTCGTAAGCGAAACTGTGGTTTGACCCCTTGGTTACGCGGTGGCGGTTATGATTTGAAATCGCCGCGGTCGCGGTAGCGCTGGGCGCGGTGGAGGATGGCGAGCACGTAGGCGCGGGTGCTGGGAAATTGGATGTGGTCGAGGAAGGCGGCGCTGTTGGTGGCGGCGGGGCCGGTCTGCCATTTGAGGACGTTGCCGCGGCCGGCGTTGTAATCGGCGAGGGCGAAGGAGGAGGGATTGTCGGCGGCGCGATAGCGGCGGAGGGCGTTGCGCAGGTACCAGGCCCCGGCAAAAATATTGGTGACAGGATTGAGGCAGTTTTCGTGCTCGAAGGCGGTGATGCGCTCCGCGGCGGCCCATTCGTAGGCGGCCGCGTCGCGGACTTGCATGAGGCCGAGTTCGCCGGCGCGCCCGACGACGCCCGGATTGAAGCCGCTTTCGCGCCAGATAACGGCTTTGACCAGCGCGGGGTCGAGTTGATAGCGGCGCGCGGCGGCGGCGATGGCGTCGTCGAAGCGGTTTTCCTTCCAATGGTGGTAAGCCCAAAACAGGGCGAGGAAAGCCGCGCCGGTGAGAGCGGCAAAGGAAAGCTGGCGTTGCAGGCGGTGGCTCAAGGGCGATCGGGAAAATTCATGAATTGACGCGGAGCATTTCAGCGGCGTGTCGGCGGGCGGCGTCGCTTTGCCCGCCGAGCATGCGGGCGATTTCGTGGACGCGCTCGGGGGCCTTGAGCAGGGTGATTTCCGAGACGGTGCGCCCGGCCTCGGTCCGTTTGCTGACGACATAGTGTGCGGTGGCGCGCGCGGCGACCGGCGGCAGGTGCGTGATGCAGATGACCTGTCGTTGCCGGGCGATTTGCTCCATTTTCTCGCCGATCACAGGCGCAGTTTCGCCGCCGACATTGGCGTCGATTTCGTCAAAGACCAGAAGCGGGATTTCGTCTTCGGCGGCGAGAACAGTTTTGAGCGCGAGCATGACCCGCGACATCTCGCCCGAGGAGGCAATGGCGCGCAAAGGCCGCGGCGGCTCGCCGGCGTTCGGCGCGAAAAGAAATTCAATTTCGTCCAGACCGGACGCGCGCGCGGACGCTTCGTCAGTCTGAATGGAGACTTCAAAATGGCACTGGCGAAACCCGAGGTCGCGCAGTTGATTCATGGCGGCCTTGGCCAGTCTCGGGATGGCTTTGCGGCGCTGGGCGGAAAGCTCGCGTCCGGCGGCGATGGATTCCTGGCGGGTCTTTTCCAGAGCGGCGTTGAGGCGCGCCAGTTCGGCGTCGCGCTGCTCGAGCGCGTTGAGTTTCTGCGCAGCCTCGGCGCCGAAGGCAATGACGTCCCCGACCGAGGCGCCGTATTTGCGTTTGAGGCTTTGCAGAAGATTGAGGCGTTCCTCCATTTCGCGCAGGCGGGCGGGATCGACTTCGATGGCATCGGCGTAACGGCGCAAGGCGGATTGCAGGTCGTTCCAGTTAGCCATGGCTTGCTCATGGGCGGCCGCAAGTTCGGACGCGCCGGAGTCGAGGCGCTGCAAGCCATGCAAGGCGCGGCCGAGTTCGCCAGCCTGGATGAGCAACGCGCGGTCGCCCTCGCTGAGAAGTTCCAGGGCCTCCTGGCAAAGTTCAACGAGGCGGGCGCCGTTGCTGGCGCGCTTGAATTCCTGCGCCAGCGTCTCTTCCTCGTCGGCCCGCAGTTTGGCGCCGGCGATTTCGCGCGTCTGAAACCGCAGCAGATCGAGTTGTTGCGCGTAAGTGCGCTCATCGACAATCAAGGCCGCCTTTTCCGCTTCCAACTCCCCGCGGCGACGGGCCACGGCGGCGAAACGCTCGCGGGCCGCGGCGGCGCCGGCAAAAGCGTCAAGTATATCAAGTTGGCGCGCGGCGCTGAGAAGGGACTGATGTTCGTGGGGGCCGTGCATGTCCACCAACTCGCGGCCCAGCGCGCCGAGGATTTGGAGCGTGGTGGGTGAACCGTTGACGAATTGGCGGTTGGCGCCGCTGGCCGTGAAGCTGCGTTTGACAATAAGCTGTCCATCCGTCCCCGCTTCCAGCCCGTTCTCCTCCAGGAAGGTCGCCAGCCACGCTTTTTTCGCTCCCGCCTCAAAAACCGCTTCCACGGCGCAACTGTCGCTGCCCGCGCGGATGAGAGTGCGATCGGCGCATTCGCCAAGCGCGAGATTGAGGGCTCCAATGATGATCGATTTGCCCGCGCCCGTCTCGCCGGTGATGACATTGTAGCCCGGCTGCAATGGCAGCGTCAGGTCGGCCACCAGGGCAAGATTCTTGATGCGCAACAGGCTCAGCATGCGAGCGTGACAGGCTGTTTTTTAGCGCGACGGGGGATGGAACACACGGAGAAAAGCGCGCGCCGTTTACTTTAGCGCTTCGAGGTATTCGTCGTGCGGGCCGCTTCAGAACCATTGGACTTTATCGCCCTCCATTTGGCGAGGGCGCGATGGTTGGCGCCCACTCGCGCCGACCAGAACAAGCCGACTTTCTTGAAACGTAGCGAAGGGGGGGCCGGATCGCGGAGCCAAAGGCGGAACTTCTTGCGGGCCAGTCGCTGGATTTCGGGCGGGAGAGCCCTGAGTCCGTCACGAAAGCTTTTTGTCGTCGAGGAAATCATCAAGCGGAATTTCGGACTGCTGCCCGTCTGCCGCTGTCAATCGCTCATAGGCTCGTTGCAATTTTCCATTCGCGGCGCGAGTTGGAACTTTGGTTGGAGGAGCGGAATCGCGCATGTCTGCGAGAATATTCAACGGCAGCGCGCAACGCCGCTTCGCATTCAAGAACCAAACTAGGACACCTCCGCTACTTCGCCGGATTGGCCCCTTTGACGTTCAGGCGGATCGAGTAAAGGCATTTGCTCGCGGTGATGAAGAGGGTGCGATGGTCTTGGCCGGCAAAACTCACGTTGGCGCTCCAGGGCTCGTGAACATCGATGTGTTCGATCTTTTGGCCGTTTTTGTCAAAGACAGTGACGCCGTGGCCGGTGATATAAATATCGCCCCGCTCGTCAATGGTCATGCCGTCGGAGCCCATTTCGCAGAAGAGCGTTTTGTTCGCCAGCGTCCCGTCGGGCTGGATGTCGTAGCGATAAGTTTTGCCCGCCCCGATGTCCGAGATGAAAAGCTGCTTGCCGTCCGGCGTCCCGGTGATGCCGTTGGGCTTGTTTAAATCGTCGGTGACGCGCACAAAGCGTTTGCCGTCGGCGGAAAGAAAATAACTCTGCTCGGAATCCTGCGCCATCGTGTCATGGTCCCACCACGGCCGTTTGTAAAAGGGATCAGTGATGTACATATCGCCGTTGGGCGCAACCCAGACGTCGTTCGGGCCGTTCAGATACTTGCCCTGGTAGTCCTTCAGCAAGACGGTGACCTTTTTGTCCGGCGCGATGGACCAAAGCTCGTTTTTCTCGTCCGCGCACGCGATCAAATTCCCGTGGCGATCGAAATACATCCCGTTCGCGCGCCCCGACGGCTGCATGAAGGTGGAGAGTTTGCCATCGACGCTCCATTCCATGATGCGATTGGTGTTCTGGTCGGTGAAAAAGAGATTTCCCTCGGCGTCGCACGTCGGGCCTTCGGTAAAGAGGAATTCGTCGGAGAGCTTTTCCAGTTTTGCGCCCGGCGCGATCAAATCCGAGGCGGAGGCGCCGAACGCCAGCAAGGCGCTCGAACCCAGCAGCAAGGGCAGCGTTTTCTTCATAGCGATAGGACGACAGTGCCCGGCGAGCCCGCGCGAATCCACCAAAATCGCGAGAGGGCAGGGCGTTTGGCGGCGGCCTCTCCCGCGCTGGACACATCCAGCCCCAACGGGCATTCTCGCGGGATGACAAACGACAGCGTGTCAGTGGCGGAATTGACGGCGGCCATCCGGAATATCCCTGACTTCCCCAAAGCGGGCATTCAGTTCAAGGACATCACGCCGGTCCTCGCCGATCCGCGCCTCTATGCCGGTTGCGTCGATCAACTCGTGGGCTCGTTCAAGCCGGGAGATGTCGATGTGGTCGTGGGCATCGACGCGCGCGGCTTCATTTTTGCCTCGGCGGCTGCCTACAAGCTCAAGTGCGGGTTCGTTCCGGTGCGCAAGAAAGGCAAGCTGCCGTTCACGACCTACGAGGAAAGTTACGATTTGGAATACGGCTCGAACACGGTCGCCATCCACACCGACGCGGTCCCGCCAGGCGGACGGGTTCTTTTGGTTGACGACTTGCTCGCCACCGGCGGCACCTCAGGCGCGGCGGCCAAACTTTTGCAACGTCTCGGCGCCAGGATTCTCGAGGTGACGTTCCTGATCGAATTAAAATTTCTCAACGGACGGGACAAATTGAAGGGCTTTCCGGTGCGGTCGTTGGTGACGTTTTAGGCCGGCGCCGGTTCGTTAATCAGCGGCGGCGACGGCGGAAGCTCCGGTTCCAACGGCCGCCCTACCAGAATTGATTCCATGGCATCCAATCCTTTGATTGACATACGCAACGGTCGCGCCGCCAAGGCGGGCTCGCTCCGCGCGCTCGGGCTCAATCCCTATCCTTCCAGGAGCGGGCGCACGCATTACGCCAAAGCTATTATTGACGGGTTCGCCTCGCTCGATGGCCAGACCGCCACGGTGGCCGGCCGTCTCATGTCGTGGCGCAAACAAGGCGCGCTGGCTTTCGCTCACATTCAGGACCAGACCGGCAAGCTCCAGCTTTTTCTGCGCCGCAATCTCGTCAAGCCGACCGACCCCGCCACCGGTTCGCTGGGTTACGCGGAGTCCAATCTGCTGGAC
>Ga0070741_10020835_pt1 | contig 10270 bp, 11 predicted proteins | sample Coa_R1_4_FD_66440 | JGI IMG/M metagenome (GOLD analysis project Ga0070741, IMG submission 66440) | Surface soil microbial communities from Centralia Pennsylvania, which are recovering from an underground coalmine fire - Coalmine... | ecosystem: Environmental > Terrestrial > Soil > Unclassified ...
GGGGGAACCGGGAGGTTCCCCCGCGATCCCGGAGGAAGGGGGCTCGCGGGGGAAACACGGTTTCCCCCGCGGGAGCGAGCCGAAGGCGAGCGACGGTCATTCGGCCGTCGAGCCGAGCACGACGCGCGGGTCGAGGTCGACCTCGCGGCGCACGAATCGGCAGGGCACGCCCGCCCGCTCGCACGCGTCGACGACGAGGTCGAGACGCTCGCGCGGGGCGTTCGGGATCGTGATCAGCACGACGTCCGGCCTGGTGCGCTCGAGCAGCCTCGGCAGCTCGGCGGTCGTGCCGGCGACCTGCACCCCGTGGACGCGCCGGCGGCGCAGGCGCGGGTTGTCGTCGACGAAGCCGACGACGCGCTCGCCCGCCGTCTCGCGCAGCTCCCGCATCAGGCTCCGGCCGGTGCGTCCGGCGCCGACGATCAGCGTGCGGCGGCCGGTGCGGCTCCGCATCGACTGCACGCCGTTCACGATCGCGCGCTCGGCGAAGCGCGAGCCCGCGATCGCGACCATGCAGATGAGCGCGTCGACGATGAAGAACGAGCGCCAGAAGTCGCGCATGTTCTGCGTCTGCTCCATGAAGAAGAGCGTGACGAGCTCGGAGATGACGACGGCCGAGGCGATCGCCGCGAGGTCGCGCGCCCCGGCATAGCGCCAGATCGAGCGGTAGAGGCCGAACGGGATGAACGCGAGGTACCGCGCGGCCAGCAGCACCGGCAGCGTCAGGCTGCCGATGAAGCGCTCGCTCGTCGAGCCGGGCCAGCCGAACTCGATCAGGTAGGCCGCGCCGAACGAGCCGGTGACGACGGCGAAGTCGACGACGACCTCGACGATCCGGCGCCAGTGCACGGCGAACGCCTGCGTGAAGCCGACGGGCTCGCCCCGCTCGACCGGCCGCCGCTCGACGTCGGCGAGGAAGCTCGCGAACTGGACGAGCAGCACGAACGTGATCACGACGCCGATCACGGTGGAGCGCGTGTCGTTGAGGACGTTGTACGCGAGGCTCGAGCCTCCGATGCACGCGGCGATCAGGGCGAGCAGCGCGACGGCGTGCTTCTCGGAGAGGCCGTACCGCACGAGCCGGTGCGAGGAGTGGTCGCGCCCGCCCTGGTAGATCGGCCGGCCCTCGAGCAGGCGGACGACGGTGACGAGCGCGGTGTCGAGGATCGGGACCGCGAGCACGAGGATCGGCAGGATCAGCGTGGCGACGGTGGTGCCGGCGACGCGCCAGCTCGAGGCGAGCCCGAGCGCCGCGAGCGCGAAGCCCACGAACTGGCTCCCGGAGTCGCCCATGAAGACGAGCGCACGCCCGCGCGGGCGGAGGTTGAAGGGGAGGAAGGCCGCGCACGCGAGCGCGCCGGCGAGCGCGAACGCGAGCGCGAAGTGCCCGGGGTGGACGGTGACGGCGTCGATCGCGAAGAACCCGAACGCGATCGCGGCCATCGTCGCCGCGAGCCCGTCCATGTTGTCGAGCAGGTTGAACGCGTTCGTCACCCCGACGAGCCAGAGCACCGCGATCGCGTCGCCGAGCAGCCGGTTCCCGACGAGCTGGACGTGCGTGCCGGAGGCGAGGACGATCGCCGCCGCGCCGACCTGCGCCGCGAGCTTCCCGGCCGGCGGCAGGCTGAAGAGGTCGTCGACGAAGCCCGCGGCGAACATGAGGGCGCAGCCCGCGTAGATGCCGGCGATCGCGCCGTCGACGCGGAACGCGCCCGCCGCGGCCGCGAGCCAGAAGCCGGCGCTGAACCCGGCGAAGATGCCGATGCCGCCGAGCAGCGGCGTCGGCGTCTCGTGCCAGCGGTCCGCCGAGGGGACGGCGACGAGGCGCCGCGCGAGCGGCGTGCGGAGGAGGAGCCAGATCGCGCCGCCGGACGCCGCGAGGGCGACGACCGCGAGGGACGTGCTCACGGTCCTCGCTCCGGCCGCTCCGGTGCGCGCGCCGCCGGGACGCGGGAGCGAGGGCTCCAGGCGAGCCGGGCGCGGAGCGTGCTCACAGGAGTTGAGGGTAACGGACGGCTGTGAGGTCCTCGTGAGCCACGCGAGCCCGGTTCCTGCGCCGCGGCGGCCTAGACTGGGGCCGGATGGCGGTCTACGCCGACCTCGTGCGCTACCGCGAGCTCTTCGCGAACCTCTTCCGGCGCAACTTCCAGGCCAGGTACCGCGGCTCCGTGCTCGGGATCGCCTGGTCGCTCGTCAACCCGCTCGCGCTGATGGGCGTCTACCTGCTCGTCTTCGGCGTCCTCCTCCGGCAGACCGCGATCCCGCACTACCCGCTCTACCTGCTCGCCGGGCTCGCCTGCTGGATCTTCTTCGCGACCTCGCTGCAGGCGGCCTCCCGCTCGCTCGTCGACGCGGCGGAGCTCGTCCGCAAGGTGCGCTTCCCGCGGCAGCTCGTCCCGTTCGCGGTCGTGGCGACGCAGCTCGTCACGTTCGCGCTCATGCTCGCGATCCTGGTCGTGCTCTCGCTCGTCTTCGTCCCGTCGGCCCGCTCGACGGTGTGGCTCGCGATCCCGCTCGCGGCGCTCTTCGTCGGGCTCGTCTGCGGCGTCGCGCTCGCGGTCGCGTGCCTGAACGTGATCTTCAGGGACGTCGAGCACCTGCTCGCGGCGGCGCTCCTGCCCTGGTTCTTCCTCACGCCGATCCTCTGGCGCTTCGCCGACCTCCCGGCGCGCGCGCAGGAGCACCACCGGCTGCTCGAGGTGCTCCGCTGGGGCAACTTCGTCGCGCCCCCGATCTACGCGGTGCGCGACGCGCTCTGGCTCGGGCACGCGCCGAGGCCGGCCGACGTGGTCTACCTCGCCGTCGCCGCGGCGGCGGCGCTCGCGGCGGGCGCGTACTTCTTCGCGCGCGTCGACGACCGGATCGCGATCGAGGTGTGAGCGCCCGCGTCAGGCGCGCCGCGCGGGGTGCGCGCCGAGCACGATGCGGCCGTCCCAGACCCAGGGCTCGTCCGCCGGCGGCGCGTAGGCGGGGAGCCCCGCCACGTCGGGGAGGCGTTCCAGCTCGATCCCGTCGAGCACGGACGGGCAGAGGAGCGGGTGCGGAAAGCCGGGGACGCGGCCCGGGCCCGGGCGGTACGGGTCGAGCGACCGCGGCCGCGGGTGGGCGAGGCCGCCGTCCCAGTCGACGGCGCCGGCGACCACGGCGTACCCCTCCGCGTGCGCGGCGTCGACGCGCTCGCGCCAGTCCGCGCCGGGCTCGACCCACCGCGGGAGCGGCGCGCGCGCGCGGCCCTCCCGCGGCAGCACCTCGACCGGCCGGTCGAGCGGCTCGCCGCCGAGCTCCGCGAACCACGCCCGGTGCTCGGACACGAGGTCGAACGCGAGCCGGTACCGCCCCGGCGGGATCGGCGCCCGCACCCGCGCCTCGACGGCGGCGCGCTCGCCAGGCGCGAGCGGGGGCGCGGGCGTGCGGATGCCGTCCCACACGAGCGGGTTGCCGCGCTCGTCGAGCCAGTGGTAGCTGAGGAAGACGGTGGGGCCCCACGCGATCGTGCCGGCGTTCTCGAGCTCGACGCGCGCGCCGCCGGCCGCGCCCGCCCGCGGCTGCTCGAGCGCCGAGTCGAGCCAGCGCACCGCGAGCGGGCCCTTCGCCATGGCGGCGCTAGTGTAGGGCGCGTGGAACCGCTGCTCGTGCGCGCCGCGCGGCGCGAGCCCGTCGAGCGCACGCCGGTCTGGTTCATGCGGCAGGCGGGCCGGTCGCTTCCGGAGTACCGCGCGCTGCGGGAGCGCCACGGGTTCTTCGAGATCAACCGCTCGGCGGAGCTGACCGCCGAGGTCACGCTGCAGCCGGTGCGCCGCCACGGCGTCGACGCCGCCGTGATCTTCGCCGACATCATGACCCCGGTGCTCGCGCTCGGCGTCGAGGTCGAGCTCGTCGAGGGCGTCGGCCCGGTCGTGGCGGAGCCGGTCCGCACCCGCGCGGCGGTCGACCGGCTCCGGCCGCTCGAGCTCCCCGGCTCGGTCGCGCCGGTGCTCGACGCGATCGCCGCCGTCCGCGGCGAGCTCCGCCCCGACCAGGCGGTCGTCGGCTTCTGCGGCGGGCCGTTCACCGTCGCCGGCTACCTCGTCGAGGGGCGGCCGTCGCGCGACTTCGCGGTCACGAAGGCGCTCATGTACCGCGAGCCTCGCGTCTGGGCGAGCCTGCTCGAGAAGCTCGCCGAGGCGTTCGCCGCGTACGCGCTCGCGCAGGCGAGCGCCGGCGCCGACGCGGTGCAGCTCTTCGACTCCTGGGCCGGCGTGCTCTCGCCCGCCGACTACGGCGAGTTCGCGGCGCCGTGGTCGGCGCGCGTCCTCGGCGCGCTGCGCGACGCGGGCGTGCCGTCGATCCACTTCGGCACCGGCACCGCCGGGATCCTCGAGGCGACCGCGGCCGCGGGAGGCGACGTGATCGGGCTCGACTGGCGGATCCCGCTCGACGACGGGTGGGCCCGCGCCGGCGGGCGGGCGGTGCAGGGCAACCTCGACCCGGCCGTCCTGCTCGGCCCCTGGGAGCGCGTCGAGGCCGCCGCGCGCGACGTGCTCGCCCGCGCCGGCGGCCGGCCCGGGCACGTGTTCAACCTCGGTCACGGCGTCCTCCCGGACACCGACCCGGCCGCGCTCGGGCGCCTGCGCGAGCTCGTCCACGAGGCGACGGCGGCGCCGGCCGCGGGGTCGCCGGCCGCGGCGGTGCAGACTTGTCGCGCTTCCGGCGCGACTCCGTGACGAAGGACACCTTGCGCGGGCGCTACCGTGGGTCACCACCCCCCGGGGGTGGGGGTTGTGGACGGAAAGCGCGGGCTCCCGGATGGAGGCGGCCGCAGGCCGCTAGCCTGCGGTCGTGAGCGCCGCCGTCGTGCTGATGGCCTACGGGTCGCCCGACCGGCTCGAGGACGTCCCGGCCTACTACGCCGACATCCGCGGCGGGCGCCCGGTCGCGCCCGAGCACCTCGAGGACCTCGTCGCGCGCTACCGGCGGCTCGGGATCGAGCGCTCGAACCCGCTGAACGCGATCACGGAGGCGACGCGCGCCGCGCTCGAGGCCGAGCTCGGCCTTCCGGTCTTCACCGGGATGAAGCACTGGCGCCCGCGGATCGCCGAGGCGGCGGAGCGCGCGCTCGCGGCCGGCGCCGCCACCGTCGCCGGGCTCGTGCTCGCCCCGCACTACTCGCGGCTCTCGATCGCCGGCTACCGCGAGCAGCTCGAGCGCGCGCTCGCCGGCCGGGCCGAGCTCGCGTTCGTCGACTCGTGGCACGACGAGCCGGGCTTCGTCTCGCTGCTCGCAGACCGGATCCGCGGCACGCGCGCCCACGTCGTCTTCACGGCGCACTCGCTGCCGGCGCGGATCCTCGACGAGGGCGACCCCTACCGCGACCAGCTGCTCGAGACGTCCCGGCTCGTCGCCGCCGAGGCCGGGGTGGCGGACTGGTCGTTCTCGTTCCAGAGCGAGTCGCCGACCGGGGAGCCGTGGCTCGGCCCCGACATCCTCGACCACCTGGCCGCGCTGCGGGGACGGGGCGTCGAGGGGGTGCTGGTCTGCCCGGTCGGCTTCGTCTCGGACCACCTCGAGATCCGCTGGGACATCGACACGGAGGCGCGCGAGCGCGCCGCGGAGCTCGGGCTCGCGCTCGACCGGATCGAGCTCCCGAACGCGGACCCGCGCTTCGTGGCGGTGCTCGCCGGGATCGTGCGGCGCGCGCTCGCGCCGGTCGGCGCGTCACGCTAGGGCCGATGCACGCGGAGGCGGGGCGGATCGTCGTCGACCGCGTCTCGCAGCGCTTCAGGGTCTCGGCGCAGGCGCAGCGGACGCTGAAGGACCTCGTCGTCGCGCGCAAGCGGGCCGCGACGACGGAGGTCTGGGCGCTGCGCGACGTCTCGCTCCGGGCGGAGCCGGGCGAGGCGGTGGGGCTCGTCGGGCGCAACGGCTCGGGCAAGACGACGCTCCTGCGCCTCGTCTCCGGGATCTTCCGGCCGACCTCCGGGCGGATCGCGGTCGGCGGCCGAGTCGGCTCGCTGCTCGAGCTCGGCGCCGGCTTCCACCCCGACTTCACCGGCCGCGAGAACGTCTACCTGAACGGCTCCATCCACGGCCTGCCGCGGGCGCGCATCCGGGAGCTGATGGACGAGATCGTCGCGTTCGCCGAGCTCGAGCGCTTCATCGACCTTCCGGTCCGGACGTACTCCTCCGGGATGTACATGCGCCTCGGCTTCTCGGTCGCCGCGCACATCGAGGCCGACGTGCTGCTGCTCGACGAGGTGTTCGCCGTCGGCGACGAGGACTTCCAGCGCAAGTGCTTCACGAAGATCGCGGACTTCCAGCGCCGCGGCGGCACGATCGTGTTCGTCTCGCACGACGCGCAGGCGGTCGAGCGGCTCTGCGACCGCGCCGTCCTGCTGCGGCAGGGCGAGGTCGCGTTCGACGGGCCGGTGGTGGACGCGATCTCGCGCTACCGCCGCCTGCTTGCGGAGGAGCGCAGCCCCGACGAGCTCGCGGCGGGGCTGCGCGAGTGGGGCACCGGCGAGGCGCGGATCGTGTCGGCGCGGCTGCTCGACGCCGAGGGGGACGAGCGGGTGCAGTTCGCGGCCGGCGAGCCGTTCGCCGTCGAGCTCGTGGTGAGCGCGGAGGCGGAGCTCGAGCCGCCGCTCGTCTCGCTCGAGCTGCGCGACCGCGACGGGGCTCTCCTCGCGGGCCTCGCCCAGCCGACCTCCGAGCTCGGCTGGCCGGGGCGGCCCGGCCTCTGCGCGCTGCGGCTCGAGGTCGAGCGCCTGCCGCTCGCGGACGGCCGCTTCCGCCTGCGCGCGGCGCTCGTGGGCGGCGACGGCGAGCGGCTCTTGCACACGCTCGACGACGCCGCGCGCTTCCACGTCTTCCCGGCGGGCGGCGAGACCGGCCCCGTCCGCCTCGCGGGCCGCTGGTCGCTGCAGGAGATCGGCGCCTCCGAGCCAATCGGGCGGCGATGATGAGCTCGCGAACCTGCCCCGAGTGGCCCCACCTGATGGAGCTCGCCCCCGAGCTCCAGTTCAAGCACTACACCCTGCGCGAGGCGCAGCTCCCCGCCGACGCGCTCGTGAACGTCGAGGGCGTCGCCTTCGACGACGTCTCGCTCTGCTGCGACCTCACGAGCCACGTGTTCAACCCCGAGCACACGGAGCCGGCCGTCGCGGACGCGCTCCGGCTCTCCCACTGGTTCGACCTGCGCGAGTGGGCGGCCCGCGGGCCGGGCGCGACGACCGTCTGAGCGCACGGGCGCCCCGTCTCCCTGCCGCGCCCGACCGCGGCGGTAGTGTCCACGGCGCGATGCCGACCGTCGTCGTGCCCTTCCGAGGGACGCAGGGGAAGCGCCGGCTGGCGCGCCTGCCGGGCGCCGTCAGGGCGGCCCTCGGCGAGGCCATGCTCGCCGACGTCGTCGCGGCGTGCCGGACCGTCGGCCCCGTCTACGTCGTCACGCGCGCCAAGGGGCTCGCCGTCGCGGCCACGCTCGTCGCCGACCCCGGCGGCGGGCAGGGCGCGGCGGTACGGGCCGGCCTCGACGCGGCGGTCGCCGCCGGCGAGCCGCCGCCGTTCCTCGTCGTCAACGCCGACCTGCCGTGCGTCACGCCGCGCGACCTGCTCGCGCTCGCCGGCGCGGTCCCGGAGGGCGGGCTCGCGCTCGCGGCGGCGGACGACGGGACGACGAACGCGCTCGCGCTCTCGGCGGCCGAGCTGTTCGAGCCGCTCTACGGCCCCGGGAGCGCCCGCCGCTTCGAGGCGCTCGCCCCGTCCCGCTCGCTCGGCGCGCCCAACCTCGTCGACGACGTGGACACGCTCGAGGACCTCGAGCGGCTGCGCGGGCGCGCGGGCGCGAGCACGCGCCGGGCGCTCGAGCGCCTCCGGGCCGGCGCCGCGGCATGAAGGTCGCCGCGCTCTCGGGCGGCGTCGGTGGCGCGCGCTTCCTCCGCGGGCTCGCGGACGTCGTCGACCCGCGCGACCTGACGGTCGTCGGCAACGTCGCCGACGACCTCGAGGTCCTCGGCCTGCACGTCAGCCCGGACCTCGACAGCGTCGCGTACGCCCTCGCCGGCCTCGCCGACGACGAGCGGGGCTGGGGCCGGGCGGGCGAGACGTGGAACGCCCTCGAGACCGTCGCCGGCCTCGGCGGCGAGAGCTGGTTCAGGCTCGGCGACCGCGACCTCGGCCTGCACCTCGTGCGGACGCAGCTCCTGCGCGAAGGCCTGCCGCTCTCCGCCGTGACCGCGCGGCTCGCCGAGGCCCTCGGGCTCGCGTGCACGCTCCTCGCCGCCACCGACGACCCCGTGCGCACGTTCGTCGAGACGCCGGCGGGGACGTTCCCGTTCCAGACGTGGTTCGTCGCGCGCGGTCACCGCGACGAGGTCGACGCCGTCCACTACGCCGGCGCGCCGGCCGCGTGTCCGGCTCCGGGCGTCGTCGAGGCGATCGAGGCGGCCGACGTGATCGTGCTCACGCCGAGCAACCCGTACGTCTCGATCGGGCCGATCCTCGCGGTCGGCGGGATTCGCGCGGCGCTCGCGGGCAGGCGCGTCCCGTGCGTCGCGGTCAGCCCGCTGATCGGCGGCCGCGCCGTCAAGGGCCCCGCCGACCGGATGCTCGCCCGGATGGCCGGCGGGACGAGCCCCGGCCACGTCGCCGCCTGCTACGCGGGCCTCGTCGACGCGCTCGTCTTCGACGAGGCCGACCTGCCGGCCGAGCTGCCCGCGGGCGTCCGTCCGGTCGTGACGCGGACGCTGATGACCGACGACGCGAGTCGCCGCCGCCTCGCGCAGGACGTGCTCGACGCGGCGGGGGCCCCGGCGTGAGGGTCGCGATCCTCGGCGGCACCGGGAGCTTCGGGCTCGCGCTCGCGGCGCGCCTCGCCGCCGGCGGCGCCGACGAGGTCGTGATCGGCTCGCGCGACCCCGGGCGGGCGCGCGCGGCCGCCGCCGGCGTGGGCGGCGGGGCCTCCGGGGCCGCGAACGAGGACGCGGTCAGGTGCGCCGACCTCGCCGTCCTCGCCGTCAAGGCGGAGGCGGCGCTCGAGACGGCGCGCGCGATCGCCCCCGCGCTCGGCGAGACGCCGCTGCTCTCGGTGGCGAGCGCGCTCTCGTTCGGCCGCGACGGCGTCCGTCCCGACCCCGACGCCCGCTCGCTCGCCGAGCGGGTCCAGGACCTCGTCTCCGCGCCCGTGGCGGCCGGCCTGCACTCGATCGCCGCCGCGAACCTCGGCGAGGCGCCGCCGGACGAGGACGCCCTCGTCTGCGGCGACGACCCCGCCGCGAAGGCGCTCGCGCTCGAGCTCGCCGGCCGCGTCGTCGCCGGCCGCGCCCTCGACGCGGGCCCGCTCGCGAGCGCGCGCACGCTCGAGGGGCTGACCGCGGTGATCGTGAACCTGAACCGGCGCTACCGCGCCCACGCCGGCGTGCGGGTGACGGGCATCCGCGAGACGTGATCTCGATCATCCCGGTCGAGGGCCTGCCGGAGATCCGCGAGGGCGACGACCTCGGCGCGCTCGTGGCCGCGCACGCGCGGCTCGAGGACGACGACGTCGTCGTCGTCGCGCAGAAGGCGGTGTCGAAGGCGGAGGGCCGGGTCGTTAGGCTCGCCGACGTCGAGGCCTCGGCGAAGGCGCGCGAGCTCGCCGGAGCGTGGTGCGACCCGCGCGAGCTCGAGGTCGTGCTGCGCGAGACGCGGAGGGTCGTGCGCTCCCGGAGCGCCCTCGTGATCGCGGAGACGAGCCACGGCTTCGTCTGCGCCTCGGCCGGCGTCGACCACTCGAACGCGCCCGAGCCGCACACGCTCGTGCTCCTCCCCCTCGACCCGGACGCGAGCGCGCGCCGCATCCGCGGCTCGATCGCGGCCGCCGCCGGAGTGCGGGTCGGCGTCGTCGTCACCGACTCGTTCGGCCGGCCGTTCCGGCGGGGCACGACCGACGTCGCGATCGGAGTCGCCGGCGTCGCCCCGCTCGCGGACCTGCGCGGCACATCCGACCGCGCGGGCTCGCTGCTGCGCTCGACCCAGGTGGCGGTCGCGGACGAGCTCGCGGCGGCCGCCGACCTCGTCCGTCCCGGCAAGGCGGACGGGCTCCCCGTCGTCGTCGTCCGCGGCGCGCCGCACGCGCGCGGCGACGGGAGCGCCGCCGACCTGGTGATGCCGCCCGAGCGCGACCTCTTCCGCTAGCTGTAAGTCCCAGGAGGGTTGTTCGTCCGACCTGCCTTGGAGGCTGGTGGTTGCGAAGACCATCAGCGACTCCAAGGAGGTCGGACGGTGACATTGCACAGAAACGCCAGGACGTGCCCGC
>Ga0070741_10020836_pt1 | contig 10270 bp, 10 predicted proteins | sample Coa_R1_4_FD_66440 | JGI IMG/M metagenome (GOLD analysis project Ga0070741, IMG submission 66440) | Surface soil microbial communities from Centralia Pennsylvania, which are recovering from an underground coalmine fire - Coalmine... | ecosystem: Environmental > Terrestrial > Soil > Unclassified ...
ACGGCGCGGAAAATTCCCCAGTGCCGCATCACGGTGGAAAAGATCTCGGAAAATTTTTCCTGTTTTGCCCGGCCGGACGATCCATTCTTTGCCGCCATGGCGGGAAGCGTCGGCCGCGTCCGCCGCACCCGGCCGGTCTTCAGCGTTTCCACCGGATTCAACGACATGCACTTTTTTTCGCATCACTTGAAAATTCCCACCCTCGGCTATGGTCCGGGGGGCGAAAACTATCACGCGGTGGACGAGCGCGCCCCGGTGCGGGACCTGGTGTTGACCGCAAAAATCTACCTCGACCTGCTGACCACTTTCCCGGAGTAGCGCAGTCCCGCCGGAGCGGAGGAGGATCAAGCCGCGGCGACCGCAGTTTCCATCGGCGCGGTGGCCGCAGGCAGGGCGGGCAGGAAAACCTCAAATGCCGTGCCGACATCGATCTCGGATTTGACCCGCACGAATCCGCCATGGCGTTTGACGATGTTGTGGGTAATGGCCAGCCCGAGGCCGGTGCCGCGCGCCTTCGTCGTATAAAAAGGTTCGAAAATGCGTCCAATGCGATCGGCGGGAATGCCCGGGCCATTGTCCCTCACGGTCAGGCAGACATAGTCAGCCGGCATGGGCGGGGCGCTGCCGCCGCTGACTCGCAGGCGATTTTCCAGCCGCACCTCGATCGTTCCGGCGCGTGAGCCGAGTGCCTGCGCCGCATTGCGGACGAGGTTGGTGATCACCTGACGGATTTGCCGGGAGTCGGCCTCGATCAGGCGGGCGTCTTCGGCCACGGCGAATTTCAGCTCGGCGTTGCTGCCCTGGATGCCGACCTGGGCCGCTTCCTCGACGATGCCATGGAGGCCGAGCGGGGATTTGGTCGGCTCGGTGCCGCGGGCAAAATCGAGCATCTCCTGGGTGAGCTCGCGCGCCCGCCAGCCGGTGCGTTCGGCTTGCTCCAGCCAGGTGGCGATCTTGGGCGGCAGGGTGTCGCCGCAGGTGCGGGCGGCATCGAGAAAACCGAGCATCACCGTGAGATAGGTATTGAAATCGTGGGCGAGGCCGCCGGCCATCTGGCCAAGCGAGTCCAGCCGGGCAAAACGGGATTCGCGCTCGCGTTGCTGCTCCAGCTCTTTCCGGCCGGAAATATCATGGAAAAACAAAAAGGCGCCGCTCGGCCGGCCCAGCGCATCATGGATGGGAAGGGCGTGAATTTCCAGGGCCACGGTGCGGCCATCCGCCACCACCGCCTCGCCTTCGCCGTGCCAGGCCTGGCCGGCCTTTGAAGCCGCGGTCAATTTGGCCGCGGTGTCCGCTTGCTTGAAAATCCGACCGCACCGGCAGGCTTCGTCAAAATCCGCCGCGTTGTCTCCAAAGAGAGCGGAATGGGCCGCATTCTGAAAACGCGTGCGACCACTCGCGTCACGAAAAGACAAGGCTCCATCCGTGTTGGCCAGGACGGTGGCAAGGCTCATGTGCTCCGGCGACAACGCTGCCGGCTCGGGAGCAGGTTCATCCACGTGATCCCGGCGCTGTTTCCAAAAATGCAATCCCAAGGCGCCAATCAGCCCCCAAGATACGCTCTGGGCCAATATCAGAAATGCGGGATTCGTGATCACGTCGGGATAACACCCTAAAAAGTAAATTGAGGACGCGGCGTCAAGACTTTTTGCTAAAAAAATGTTTAAACAATACGCAAATTAGCTTAAAATGTAAATTATTAGCAAAATAACTTACAAATCTTCAACGAGTTTTGTCAATTTTGCCCGGAATTCCGAAAAAATGAAAAAGAGAAAATATCCCTTTTTCTTTACATGGGGCTGTCCTGCGAAATGACCGATCACAGGGAATCTCCTCAGCGAGCAGCCCTTTGCCATGTTTTTCTGCTCCTTACCTGTCCGCCATACGGTCGGAGAACATTGAGAATCCACGCTCAGCCATTAGACCGGCAACTTAAACCACCGCCACCGGTACTGGGCCTTGTCAGGGGTGAGGGTACGGGCTAGCCTCGGATCAGCAAAAAAACCTTAACCCAAAAATGGAGGTGCCCGATGCCTGCAATCACGGTCCATCTGGAAGCAGAAGAATTTGATGCTGTTGAACGGTTGGCCGAATCGCTTCAACTCCGTCCGGAAGATGTCGCTTACAGCGCGCTGAACCGCCTTATGCTGACGGCGCGCGATCCCGAAGTTAAAAACGATATTCTCCACACCCGCAATTGGCGCCGGGCCAATCTGCCGTTGTGGAGCGACTCCGCCTGTTCCCGGCACGCCTACGAAGGCAAGCCTGACGACCAGCCGCGTCCCAGCTCCTATCGCTGAACAGTGCTCCTGCGCTCAGGGTTGCAGTGGAACGGCCGTCGCGTACGGTGGGCGGCCTTTCCCCATGCCGGCCGCCGTCCCGCTTGACCTTTATAACCTGACCCGAGCGGAGTTTCAGCGCCTCGTGGCCGGATGGGATTTCAGTCCGGTGCATGCGGCCACCATCTGGCGGGGACTCTATCTTGACTTGGCGGACTCGTTTGCCTCTACGCCGAAGCTGCCTGCCAGAGTGCGCGCCCGGCTGGCGGAGGAGACGCGTTTGAATTTCCTCCCGGTGGCGCGTGCGGTCGATTCAAGCGACGGGTTCACCCGCAAATTTCTTCTGGCCCTGGGCGAGGGGCGGATGATCGAAACGGTGCTGATGCGGTTTACCGGACGCGTCACGGCCTGCGTGAGTTCGCAGGCCGGCTGTGCGATGGGCTGTGTTTTTTGCGCCACCGGGCAGGCGGGTTTTCAGCGCCAGCTCACCGCCGGCGAGATCGTGGCCCAGGCGGTGCACGTCGCCCGCGTCTTGCGCGAGGCGGGGGAGCCGCACCGGCTGCGCAACGTCGTGCTCATGGGCATGGGCGAGCCGCTGCACAACTACGACGCCGTGATGCGGGCGGTCGACATCCTCCGGGACCAGAACGGCCTGGCGCTTGCCGCCAGCCGCATCACCCTCAGCACTGTCGGGGTGGTGCCGGGCATCGTCCGCCTGGCCGACGAGGCGCGCGCCCTGCACCTCGCGGTTTCGCTGCATGCCGCCACCCAGGAGGAGCGTGCCGCGCTCGTGCCGGTCGCCAAAAAGTGGCCGCTGGACGAGCTCATGACCGCGTGCCGGTATTACTGCGAAAAAACCGGCCGGCGGATTTTTTTCGAATGGACGCTGATCGAGGGACGCAACGACTCGGCCGTCCAGGCCCGCGCGGTCGGGCGCCTGCTGCGCGGTCTGCCTGCGCAGGTAAATCTCATCCCGCTCAATCCCACGGCGGGTTATGACGGTGCGCCGGGGCGGAGTGAGGCGGCCAGGCGTTTCCAGAAAATTCTCGCCGACGAATTTTCCCTGCCGAGCACGGTGCGGCAGCGCCGCGGCATCGACATTGCGGCCGGCTGCGGCCAGCTGGCGGGCACCGCGCTCAGTTCGTGAGTTCGCGCAGTGCGTCGTTCGCGATCCAGCGGGCGGCGGGCGAGTCAATCAGCCGGATGCGCCTGGACTCGGCAATGGCGGCGCGCCGCAGGCGCGGGTTGCGCTTGCCGATCTGCCGCAGCGCCCAGTTGACGGCTTTCTTCACGAAATTGCGCTCGTCGGTCGCCTCGCGCCGGATGACGGGAAGGAAACCCACAAAAACACGGTCCGGGAGTTCCTTGCGGTGCACGGCCAGACCGGCCATGAGCACGAAGCCGCAGCGTTTCACGAACTCCGCCCGCCGCCGGCTCCAGGCGAGGGCTTTTTCCATGGCGAATGGCGTGCGGTCGAACAAGGCGCAGCAGGCGTCGGTCATGGCCCAGTTGTCGCAAGCCCGCGCCCAGCGCTCCATCTGGCCGCGCGTGACCTGGCCGGCATCCTCGACCAGAACGGCGAGCAGCCGTGCGTCATGAATGCCGCTGGCCCAGAGTTCGGCGGCGAGCGCGTGGTCGCGGCGATGTTCGCGGGCGATGGCGCGCAGCACCGACATGCTGATGCCGAGCTGTTCTCCCGCCGGCGTAATGCCAAAACGCCGCTGGCCGGCGATGTTCCGTTCATTGCGGAGGGAACGGAGGTGGGCGAGAAGTTCGGCCGCGGTCATGGGACCTGTGGCGGCGCTTCATTCCACGGCGTGGCGGGCGTGCTCAACCACCGGAGTGGCGGGAAGCGGGGAGTCGACGGCAGGGGCGGCCAGGCCCAGGTGGGCGGCGCGGGACCGGAGCGTGATCAGGGCGAGCGCCGCCGCCTCGGAGGCCCCGGCCATCTGTGCCGTGCTGGCGGCCAGGGCGTCGAGCGTTGGCACCTGGCTTTTGGGCAGAAGATTTTTCTCGAGCAGAAAGAGGCCGAGCGAGGCACCGAGCGCATCCAGCCAGGCGCGCGGCCGGGCCGGCGGCGCGTAGACGAGGCCGCGGGTCTCCGGCTTCCATTCCATGAAGGCGCGGATCGATTCGTGCAGCTTGGTCAGTTCAGCATCGGCGGTGGCGGCGGTCCAGCGGGCGGCGAAGGTCTTGCGCTCGCGGATCTTTTTCATTTCCCAGACGCGGAGGAGGAGGTCGTACTCGCCGGCGGCGGTGAGGCGCAGCGCGCCGGTGAAAAGATAATCGATCGGATCGTGGGCGCTGCCGGCGAGTTCGCGCAGATTCTCCGCCGTCCATTCCGTGCTAAAAAGCGCGTAATGCTTTCCGCCCTGGCCGTCATCCATCAGTCCGACCGCGGCATGCGAGGCGTAGAGCGGGGAAAAATAGAACGTTTCCGCCAGCCAGAGCGGCAGCGCCCGGGACAGCCGGCCGAGCTCGTCCTCCGGCTGGGCCATGAGCGTGGCGACGTTTTTCGCGCCCGGCAGGGCAAGCTGGCCGAAAGCGACGCGACGCAGGCGGCCCTCCTTGGGCGGCAGGATCTCCGCCGACATCGGCTCGAGACCGTAGAACCAGATCGGTTTGCTGATGCTGACAAGATTGATGTGCGGCAGGGGCGGGGGCGGCGCGTCCGATTCGCCGTCCAACCCGACACTGGGCGGAGTCTGGAGCACGCCGCGGCGCTCGGCCTCCAGCAGCTCCGCGATGGCATTGGAAAAGCCGTGGAGGCGGTCCTCCAGCTCGGGGCGGTTGAGGGAAAAAAGAATGTCGAGCACGTGCTGGGCGGCGGTGATGTCGTGGATCGCGAGATACGCCTGAAGGACGTTGAGGCCGGTGGCCGGACCGTGCCGTTGCGCGTCATAGCGCGGCGCAATCAGGTCGATGATCGGCCGGACCTCGCCGTTGAGACCGAGATCGCCGGAAATGGCCACCAGCACGTCGGCCCGGTCGCCCGCTTCCGCCAGCACTTGTTCATAAATGGCAAGCGCGCCCGGCACGTCCTTGGCTTCAAGGCGCTGGCGTGCGGTGCTAAGTTGCGCCTGCACGCTGCCCGCCGGCGCCTCGGCGGACTGCCCATTGGCGGAGGAATCTTTTTTCGCGGTGAAGCGGTCGAAAAGGCCCATGCCGCCAGCAAAGCATTTCGCCCGCCGCTGGCGAACAGAAATCCCGTTTGACCCGGCGCGGCTGCTGTTTAGTTAAACCCCTTCCGGCGCCGACAAGCATCCGGCATGAACCGCGTCCACATCAAAACTTATGGTTGCCAGATGAACGAACGCGACAGCGAGGCTGTCGCGGCGATGCTGCGCGCCCGCGGTTACCGCATCGTGGCAAACGAGGCCGAGTGCGACATTCTCCTGCTCAACACCTGTGCGGTGCGCGACGCGGCCGAGCAGAAGGCGATCGGCAAGGCGGGCTACGCCCTGGCGCGGAAACGCCGCCGCCCCGATTTCATCGTCGGCATCCTCGGCTGCATGGCGCAGAACCGCGGTGCGGCGTTGCTCGATCAGCTGCCCGATGTCGACCTCATCGTCGGCACGCAAAAATTTCACCAGGTGCCTGGCTATCTCGACAACCTGCGCGCGGCCCGCGCCGCCGGGGTGCCGGCGGCCGATACCATTGTCGACCTGGCGGAGGAAGCCGGCTCGCAAAACGAGATTCGCGATCACCTGGTGGCGGAGGACGGGGCGGGGGCGCCCTCGGTCACGGCCTTCGTTTCGATCCAGCAGGGCTGCAATATGGATTGCGCCTTCTGCATTGTGCCGAAGACCCGCGGCGACGAGCGTTCGCGGCCGATGGCCGACATCGTGCACGAGGTGGAGCAGCTGGCGGCCCGCGGGGTGAAGGAAATCACCCTTCTCGGCCAGATCGTCACCAGCTACGGCCGGCGCGACTACCCCCATGCCGGGGGAACCTCGCCTTTCGTCCAGTTGCTGGAAAAGGTCCATGCCGTCGATGGGATCGAGCGCATCCGTTTCACCTCGCCGCACCCACGCGGCTTCAAGCAGGACCTGGTCGAGGCCTTTGGCCGGCTGCCGAAGCTGTGCGAACATGTGCACCTGCCGATGCAGTCCGGCTCCAACCGGATCCTGCGCGCGATGAACCGGCCCTACACGCACGAACGCTACCTGGAAATCGTGCACGCGCTGCGCGCGGTGCGCCCGGACCTGTATTTCTCGACCGATGTCATCGTCGGCTTTCCCGGCGAGACGGAGGAGGACTTTGCCGACACCCGCGCCTTGTTCGAGGCGGTCAATTACGACATGGCCTATATTTTCAAGTACTCCATTCGCTCCGGCACGCCGGCTGCGGAGATGCCGGCGCAGGTGCCCGAGGAGATCAAGGAACAGCGCAACCAGATCCTGCTCGACCGGCTGCATGAGAATTCGCTCCGCCGCAACCGCTCGCTGGTCGGACGGGTCGAGGAGGTGCTGGTGGAAAGCCGGGACAAAACCGGCCGGCGTTTCACCGGCCGCACCCGCGGCAACCGGGTGGCGATCTTCGATGCCGAAACCCGGCTGGTCGGCCGGCTCGTGCCGCTGCGGATCGAACGGGCGAGCGTAAGCACGCTTTACGGCGAATTGGTCTTGGCCGGCGTCGACGGCCCGCCGGCGGCGGACGGGAGCGAAACTTCAGACTTTCTTTCCCGTTCCGGACTTTAGAGTCTCCTTCATCTTCCATGTCCCTGCTCCTTGCCACTCTTCTTCCCGGTTTGCTGCTGGCCGTGCTCGGCGTGGCATTGCTTGTCGGCACGCCGGCGATCATTTCGAGCTTTAAGGCGCTGCCGCGTTCACGCGCCGCCACCTTCGTATTCTTCTACGGGGGCGCCGCCTGGTTCCTCGAACGGGTATGGAATCTTTCGCAGGCCGATTTTGGCGAATATCACGTGCCGCTCTTTTTTGGCTTCGCCGCGGTGGCGGTGCTGGCGTTTTTTCTCGTGCCGGATTTCCTCGCGGTGCGCGGGCTCTGCATCCTCACCCTCCTGGCGGGCTGGCCCCTGCTGATGGCCGGCTTCCTCAACTTCGACCATCCCCAGGTCTACCTGCTCAAGGTATTTGTCTATTTTTGCGTGGTGCTCGCGCTCTGGCTGGGCGTGCAGCCCTGGCGGCTGCGGGATTTTTTCCAATGGCTGTTCGCCACCACCGGCCGGCCGCGCGCCGTCGGGGGCGCCCTGCTCGGCTACGGGCTGCTGCTCTGCGCGGTGGCTTTCACTTATTGAAATGAGCACCCCTGCGCCGGTCGGGAAATCCGTGCTGCTCGTCCTGGCCGGCCCGGCCGGGGTCGGCAAAAGCACGCTGAGCGAGCGGCTGGTCTCGGAAGTGCCGGGATTCGAACGCGTGGTCACCGCCACGACGCGGCCGCCGCGGCCGAACGAACGGGAGGGGCGGGATTATTTTTTTCTCACCGAGCCGGACTTTGACCGGAAACTGGCGGCCGGCGAATTTTTGGAGTGGGCCCGCGTGCACGAGAAGTACCGCTACGGCACGCTGAAAAGCGCCGTGCTCGACCGCCTGCCGCAGGCCCATCTGGTCATGAACATCGACGTGCAGGGCGTGCGCAACCTCCGCGCCGCGGCCGAAAATCTTCCGATGCTGCGCGACCGGTTGGTGACGGTGTTTGTCGCGCCCGACTCCTTCGACGTCCTGCGCCAGCGCCTGCAGGGCCGCGGCCCGGTCAGTATGGAGGAGCTGGAGCGCCGGCTGCGGAGCGCGGAGGCGGAAATGCGCGAACGCGGCAGTTACGATTACGTCATTCATAGCGCGACGAAAGAGGACGATTTTCGCGCCCTGCTGAAAATCTGGGAAACCGCGCGGAGCCGGCTGCGCTGACGCCGCAATGGCCGGGCTTCCTCCGTTTCCGGTCAGCGATCACTGCGACGGGCGGCGTTTTTTTAATCCACCGGGACGCCCCCAGGCGCTTCCGTTCACCGCCCTGCCCAAGTGGTGGTTCTCGGCGGAGCGCGGCGTCCGCTGGCCCGTTCACGTGGAAAACCACCGCCGGCCGCAGCTGCCCGCGGCGGTGCCGGCCGGGAAGGTGGCGGTGACTTTCATCGGGCACGCCACGTTTCTCCTCCAGCTGGCCGGCGCGAACATCCTGACGGATCCGATATTCTCGGGAAAGGCCGGACCTTTCGGTCGGCTCGGCCAGCGGCGGGTGCGGGCGCCGGCCGTGAGGCGGGAGCAACTGCCGCCGATCGACCTCGTGCTCATCAGCCATAACCATTACGACCATCTCGACATGGATTCGCTCCGCTGGTTGAGGCGCGAGCGCCCGTCGCGACTGGTCAGCACGCTGGGCAACGGACGCTGGCTGCAGAAGCGCGGCCTGCCGGGCGTGACCGAATTAGATTGGTGGCAGACGCTCCGGATCACTCCGGAACTCGAGCTGATCTGCACGCCCGCCCAGCATTTCGCCGCCCGCACGCCCTGGGATCGCTGCCGTACGCTGTGGGCCGGGTTCGCGCTCCGCCTCGCCGGCGGCGGCACGGTTTATTTCTGCGGCGACAGCGGTTACGGACCGCATTTCACCGAGATCGGGGAACGGCTCGGGGGCTGCGATCTCGCCCTCCTGCCGATCGGCGCCTATGAGCCGCGGTGGTTCATGGCGCCGGTGCACATGAATCCGGAAGAGGCGGTGCGGGCGCATCGTGACCTCCGGGCGCGCCGCAGCCAGGGCATGCATTTCGGCACGTTCCCGCTGACCGACGAGGCGATCGACGCCCCGCTGCTGGCGCTGGCGGAGGCGCGCGCCTTGCACGGGGTCGCCGCGGCGGAGTTCGGCACGCTCGATTTGGCAAGACGCGCTTCTTCTCCCTGCAAGTTAGACCGCGAGCTGCGGGCGGGTCGGTTCGGGCCAGTCGAGGTGGAAGAACTTGCCGCGCGGCTGATCGGTGCGCTCGTAGGTATGGGCGCCGAAATAGTCGCGTTGCGATTGGAGCAGGTTGGCCGGAAGGCGGGCGGAGCGGTAGCTGTCGTAATAGGCCAGGGCGGAGCTGAAAGTCGGCACCGGCACGCCGCATTCGGCGGCAAGAGCGATGACCTTGCGCCAGTTGGCCTGGGCCTTTTTCACCGTCTTGTTGAAGTACGGGTCGAGAAGGAGGTTGGCCAGGTCGGGCTTGCGGGCATAGGCCTCGGTGATTTTCTGGAGGAAAACCGCGCGGATGATGCAGCCGCCGCGCCAGATCTGGGCGATCTGGCCGAAATTGAGCTTCCAATTGTATTCCTTCTGCGCCTCGCGCATGAGCTGGAAGCCCTGGGCATAACTGCAAATTTTCGAGCAGTAGAGCGCGTCGTGAATGGCGGCGATGAGGGCCTTCTTTGCGCCGCGATATTTTTTCGTCGGTCCTTTCAGGATCTTCGAAGCGGCGACGCGCTCCTCCTTCACCGCGCTGAGGCAGCGGGCGAACACGGCCTCGGCGATGGTCGGCGCCGGAACGCCCATGTCGAGGGCATTGGTCGAGGTCCATTTGCCGGTGCCCTTCTGGCCGGCGGTGTCGAGCACGATGTCGACAAACGGTTTCTTTGTGACCGGATCTTTCTGCCGGAGAATGTCGGCGGTGATCTCGATGAGGAAGCTGTCGAGCGTGCCCTGATTCCATTCGGAAAAGATCCCGCTCATCTCGGCGGGTTTGAGGCCCAGGAGTCCGCGCAGCAGCGCGTAGGCCTCGCAGATCATCTGCATGTCGCCGTACTCGATGCCATTGTGGACCATTTTGACGTAATGGCCGGCGCCGTTGGGCCCGATGTAGGTGGTGCAGGGCACGCCGCCCTGGACGGGCTGGCCGGGCTTCGCACCGGTGAGAGGCTTGCCGGTTTTGGCGTCGACCTTGGCCGCGATCGCCTCCCACACCGGCTTCAACTCCTGCCAGGCTGCGAATTCGCCGCCGGGCATGAGCGAAGGACCGAAGCGCGCGCCTTCCTCGCCGCCGGAGACACCGCTGCCGATGAAGCGCA